>Ga0116184_10000022_pt1 | contig 179787 bp, 139 predicted proteins | sample AD_JPNNA5_MetaG_FD_89886 | JGI IMG/M metagenome (GOLD analysis project Ga0116184, IMG submission 89886) | Active sludge microbial communities of municipal wastewater-treating anaerobic digesters from Japan - AD_JPNNA5_MetaG | ecosystem: Engineered > Bioreactor > Anaerobic > Digestate | place... | reverse complement strand
GTGCCCCGCCGCATCCACCGTCGCCGGAACCTCGTGGCACGCCTCGCACCCCACCTCCTTCCCAAGCGTCGCCTGCAGGTGCGACTGGTGCGCACCCACCGTCACCTCCCCCGTCCCGCTCCGGCCCGCCGTGTCCACCGGCGGCGCCGCGTTCGTCGCGTTCCCGTGGCACGAGTTGCACGCCCCGCCCGCCACCACCTCGACGACCCCGTTCACGTGGAGGCTGGCATTCCGGAAGGTCCCGTCGGGTGCCACCACCTCGCCATGACAGCTGGCGCAGGCCTCGGAGGTCGGGTGGGCGGCGCCGCTCCGGATCCTGGCGGGAGGCATCCCGTGGCAGGCTCCACACTGTCGGAACCTCCCGGGTTCGTCGGAATTCCAGGACGGGGAGGTCCTGGTTCCCCCATCCAGGGAGGCGCCGTGGCAATACACGTTGCGGCAGGTCACCAGGGCCTGGGCCTGGTCGCCGTCTGCCTCCACCACCGGGTCCAGACCATCGGTGGTCCCGACCCCCGAAACGGTCACCTCGGCCGGCAGCGGCGAGTCCAGGTGTCCCGCCGCGTCCACCGTCGTCGGAACGACGTGGCACTCCCCGCAGGCCACCTTGCGTCCCAGGCTCGCGTCCAGGTGGGCCAGGTGGGCCCCGACGCCCCGATAGGTCCCGTCCTGGTGGCCCCGAGTGTCCGGCGGCGGGGCCCAGGGGGCCTCGGTGCCATGACAGCCGGCGCATCGCAGCACCTCGCCATCCGGTCCCCCCAGTTCCCCAGTCCCGGGAATCGAGTCCCGCGAGCCGGGAGACCGCCCTTCGGAGCAGCCCAGACAGGCCAGCAGCATCGCCAGGATCAGCAGGCCACCTGCGCGAAGGCTCATCGTTCTTCCCCCCGGATGAATCGGAGAAACAGGACCAGGAACGACCGCATTATATCGGCATGCCCCCCCGGGACGGAATCTTTTTTTTCGTCCCGGCATCCCCTCGACGGAACCGAGTGCCCTTGCGTCAAGGGCTGGAGCCGGAGGGGGAGGGACCTGCCCGACAGAGGACGTCCCATCATTGACCGAGGCTCCGGAAACCTCTAGCATCCGCCCGAGGTACGCCGGGATGGGGAGCGATGCTGACCGAACGCCTGCTCCAGGTGACCTTGCTCGGGACCGAGTGGGTCCTCTACCTGCTGATGGCCCTGTCGGTGGTCTCGGTGGCCCTGATGGTCGAGCGGGCGATCCTGTTCTGGAACCTGGGACGCGGCTGGCAGCGTCTGGCGGAGCGCCTCGACCCCTTGATCCACGCCGGTGACCTCGACGGTGTCCGGGAAGTCCTCCGGGTCTGGCGGGGAATCGAGGCGGACGTGCCCCGGGCCTGCGTCGAGGCCCTTCCCCGGGGCATCGCCACCGCCGAACGGGAGACCCGGGCGGCCCTGATGACCTGGCAGCAGCGGCTGGATCGCCGGATGGCCTTCCTGGGAACCCTGGGGAACAACGCCCCCTTTCTGGGCCTCTTCGGAACCGTCCTGGGGATCATCCGGGCCTTCCACGACCTGTCCCTGGACGCGAAGGGCGGCGCGAACGTGGTCATGGCAGGCATCTCCGAGGCCCTGGTGGCGACCGCCGCGGGCCTCTTCGTCGCGATTCCCGCCGTGATCGCCTTCAATGCCTTCCAGAGGCAGATCTCCCGGAACGTGACCCGGTTGGAGGCCCTGACGGAACGCCTGATGGCCCAGGCGTCCCCCCGACCCTCGCGATCCGGGGCCGCCTCTCCCTCGGAGGGTTCCCAGCAATCGATTTCGTGATAGCATGGGGCATGCAACGAGGTTTCCAATGCCGGTGAAGGGAGACCCTTGCGCGGACCGTGACGAGATCATCGGGGCGGCGATGCTGCTGGCCCGGGCCTCGGCCCGCCTGGCCCGGGAGAAGACCCTCCAGGGGGTCCACGCGGCCCTCTGCGAGATCGGCCAGGACATCCCCGGACTGGTCATGGGCTGGGTGGGGCTCATCGACCCGGAGACCCGGCGGGTGGTCCCCGTGGTGTCCTGGGGAGACCGGACCGGGTACCTCTCCCGCATCCAGGTCACCTGGGACGACACCCCGACGGGACAGGGGCCCGTCGGAACGGCCCTCCGGACCGGTCGGATCGCCGTGGCCCAGGACCTGGACGACCCCTCCCTGGCACCCTGGAGGGACCTGGCTCGAGGTCAGGGCTTCGAGTCGGTGGCGGCCCTGCCCCTCCGGATGCCCGACGGCCAGGTCCTCGGTGCCATGGTCGCCTACAGCGATCGCCGGGGCTTCTTCACCCCTGTCCGCCAGTCCCTGTTGATGGTCTTCTCCGAGGTGGCCTCGATGGCCGTCGAACACGCCTCGTTGGCCGAGGACCTGGCCGTTCGGACCCGAGAACGGGAGGACCATCTGAGGCGGCGACTGGAAGAGGAGGCCCGACAACGGGAATCCCTGGTACAGAGTTGCGAGCGTCTGGTGGAGGCCTCTCGATACAAGACGGAGTTCCTCTCGCACCTCTCCCACGAGCTCCGGACTCCCCTGACGGCCATCCTGGGGTTCGCCGAGGTCCTTGCCGACGAGGTGGCCGGCCCCCTGAACCCCAAGCAGAAGGAGATGCTGGGGCACTGCGTCGCTGCGGGGCACCAGTTGATGGACCTGATCGACACGGTCGTGGACCTCTCCAGGGTCGAGTCGGGACGGGCGGAACTCCAGTTCGAGGACTGTTTCCCCTCGCAGATCCTGGAAGCCGCGACGCTGCAACTGGGGACCCTCGCTGGGTCCGCCCGCGTCGCCGTCGCCTGGTCCCTGGGGCCCGGGGCCGAGGGAGGCATCCGGGCCGATGCCCGGAAACTCCGCCAGGCCTTGATCCACCTGACGTCCCACGCGCTCCGGTCGGCGGGCCGCAACGGCAAGGTCTCCCTGGTCGCTGACGGCCGCGGTGACGAGGTCTGGTTCGACGTTGTCTGGAAGCGGGGAACCCCGACCCCGGGCGCCGCCGACCGGTCCGGGTCCCTGAAGTCCTCCTCCTTCGGCGTGATCCTGGCCCAGCGGCTTGCGGAGGTCGGGGGCGGTCACCTGGAACGCCTGGACTCCCCCGATGGCGGCACCTTCCGGTTGGTGGTCCCCCGGAAGGGGCCTGCGGCGCCGCCCCTGTCACCGGAGTGACCCGATGCCCAGACACAGCATCCTGCTCGTGGACGACACCGCCACGAACCGCGTGCTGCAGCGGACGGTGCTGGAGGCCGCGGGATACGAGGTGGAGGAGGCGACGACGGGCGCCGAGGCCCTCGAACGGCTGCAGGCCCGACCCTACGACCTGATGATCCTGGACCTGCTGCTGCCCGAGATGGACGGCTTCGAGGTGCTGGAGGCCTGGAGAGGTCTGTCCCGGCCAGGGGAGATGCCGATCCTGGTGATGAGCGCCCTGGGGGACGAGGAGGCCCGGATCCGGGCCCTGCGCCTGGGGGCCTCGGACTTCCTGCTGCGGCCGGCCGGAAGGGCCGAGTTGATGGCCCGGGTCGCGGGCCTGCTCCGGGCCAAGACCCTCCAGGAGCGCCTCGACGAGGCCTTCAACAAGTTGACGGCGATGGGCCGCGCGTCGGAGGTCCACCTGGCCGAACTGAACGCCCTGGGGGTCCTGTTGTCGGACCCGTTGCCGTCGCTGGTGGAGCAGATTCGCGCCGCCTCTCGACCGGGGCGGGATCCGGACGTCATCGCAGCGATGGAGCGGGTGGATGGGGCCTTCCGTGGATCAGTCTTTCTGGCGAACGGCCAGCGGATCGAGGTCCTGATGGACTGCGGAGCCGGCAGGGGGGGGCGGGTCCCGACCTACACCCAGCCGATCATCGGGGTCTGGAAGGCCGGCGACGAACGGGAGGCCCCTTGGGTCGCCTGCCTCCTCAAGGCCCTCGAACCGGCCGTATCGGAGGTCCGGAACCTGAGTTTCTGCATCACCCCAGGCATCGCCCTGGCCAGCGGCAACTATCCCGAGGAGCCCGACTCCCTGAATGCCGAGGTGGTCCGGGGCTTTGCCCTGCACTGGGAGTTCGTGAAGCGCATGTCGGCCCTGAACCGGGAGATCGAGAGGCCTTCGAGTACACGATCTCGGCCCTCTCCCGGGCCGCCGAGGCCAACGACCCCGGCGTCGGGGCGCACCTCAAGCGGGTCAACGCCTACTGCCGGGAACTGGCCGAGGCCATCGGGATGCCCCCCCACTTCGTCCGGACCATCGCGGTCCAGGCCCAGTTGCACGACGTCGGCAAGATCCAGATCAGCATGGACCTGCTGAAGAAGCCCAGCCGCCTGGACGCCGACGAGTACGAGGTGATGAAGGCCCACACCTGGCACGGAGCCCATATCCTGGGGGACCACCCCCGGCTCCAGATGGCGGCCTCCATCGCCTTGAACCACCATGAGCACTGGGACGGCACCGGGTATCCGCGGGGGTTGCGTGGCGCCGAGATCCCCCTGGAGGGACGCATCGCGAAACTGGCCGACGTCTATGACGCCCTCCGGAGCGAGCGGCCCTACAAACCGTCGATGGCCCATCGTTTCGCCATCGAGGCCATCTTCCGGGGCGAGGGGCGCGTCGCGCCCGAGCACTTCGACCCGGAACTGCTGGACGCCCTGCGGCGCATCGCGCCCCGGTTCAACGAGATCCACGAGGAGTTCGCGAAGATGAACGCCCCCGATGCGTCGCGGGAGGAACCGTCCGGCACCGACCCGTCGGCCTGAACGCGGCACCGTCATCTACTCGGGCTGGTGGGGGACTCGCGGTCGAAGGTTCAGAAGGACAGGCGCCGGAGGCGTTCCGCAGCCTGCTCCACCCGGTCGGGCGACGGCACCAGGGCGAACCGGACGTGGTGTTCCCCGGGATGGGTGCCCCCGTCATCCGGGGGTTCCCCGAGGGCCAGCCCCGGCGTGCAGACCACCGCCACCGCCGGGTCCAGCAGGCGCCGGGCGAATTCCAGTCCGGTCATTCCCTCCGGCACCCGGGGCCACAGGTAGAGGGTCGCCTCGGGGGGGTCCACCCGGCACCCGATCTCCCGGAGGGCCGCCACCAGCCGGTCCCTCTTGGCGCGGTAGAGGTCCCGCATCTGTGCGACGTGGGACTCGTCCCGGAGGGCCGCGATGGCCCCGTCCTGGATGAAGGTCGGCGTGCCGCTGTCGATGTTGGTCTTCAAGCGCTGGAACAGGCCCACCACCGCCGGGTCTCCACAGACCCACCCCACCCGGTGGCCCGTCATGTTGCTGCGCTTCGAGAGCGACTGGAAGACTACCACCCCTTCCCGGGCGAACTCCAGGATCGTCCGGGGCCGACGATCGAACCAGACCTCCGAGTAGGCCTCGTCGCTGGCCACCACGATGCCCCGATCCGAGGCCCACCGGACCAGGCGGGGCCAGAAGTCGTCGGGCGCCACGCGACCCGTGGGGCTGTTGGGGGAATTCACCCAGATCAACCGGGCCCGTGCGGCCACTTCCTCGGGAATGGCGTCCAGATCCGGCAGAAAGCCCCGTTCGGCCCGCAGGGGGTAGAACCAGGGCACCCCGCCCGCGAAGAGGGTGCCACGATGGTAGGGGGGATAGCCCGGCGTGGGACAGAGCACCACGTCCCCCGGGTCGATCAGGCAGAGGGGGAAGTGGAACACCGCCTCCTTCGCCCCGACATTGGACGAGACCTCCCGGTCGGGGTCCAGGGAGACCCCGAACCGCCTCCGGTACCAGGCCGCGATCTCCTGCCGGAACTCCGGGGCCCCCACGTAAGAGGGATAGCCCTCGGCAGCCCGGCGGTCCACGGCCTCCTGGATGGCCCGACGGACCACCTCCGGCGTCGGCTCCGTCGGGTCTCCGACCCCGAAGTCGATGGGGTCGTGCCCCCCCTCCCGAAGGCGGGCGACCTGCTGGTCGATCTCGGCGAAGGGGTATCCCGGCAAGGAGGCCAGACGCCTGCTGGGACGGATCTGCATCGGAGTCTCCCGAGGGAATTCACTGGTTCATGGAGTTCAGGAACTGCTTGTTCGTCTCGTAGCGGGACAGTTTGTCCAGCAGGAACTCCATCGCGTCCAGCACGTTCAGGGGATGGAGCAGCTGCCGGAGGATCCAGACCCGGTTCAGGGTCATCGGGTCCAGCAGCAGTTCCTCCTTCCGGGTTCCGGACTTGTTGATGTCCAGGGTCGGGAAGATCCGCTTCTCCATCAGTTTCCGGTCCAGGTGGAGCTCACAGTTGCCCGTTCCCTTGAACTCCTCGAAGATGACCTCGTCCATCCGGCTGCCGGTGTCGATCAGGGCCGTGCCGATGATCGTGAGGGAGCCGCCGTCCTCGATGTTCCGGGCCGCCCCGAAGAAGCGCTTCGGCTTGTGGAGGGCGTTGGAGTCCACGCCACCCGACAGGATCTTCCCCGAGGGGGGCACCACCGTGTTGTATGCCCGGGCCAGACGGGTGATGGAGTCGATCAGGATCACGACGTCCCGCTTGTGTTCCACGAGGCGCTTGGCCTTCTCGATGACCATCTCGGCGACCTGGACGTGGCGGGCCGCCGGCTCGTCGAAGGTCGAGGAGATCACCTCCCCCTTCACCGACCGCTCCATGTCGGTCACCTCCTCGGGCCGCTCGTCGATCAGCAGCACGATGAGATAGACCTCCTTGTGGTTCGTCGCGATGGCGTGGGCCAGGTCCTGGAGCATCACGGTCTTGCCGGTCCGGGGCGCCGCGACCACGAGCGTCCGCTGGCCCTTGCCCTGGGGCGCCAGCAGGTCGATGACCCGGGTGCTGTAGTTCTTCGGGTCGAACTCCAGCGTGAACTTCTGGTTCGGGTAGAGGGGCGTGAGGTTGTCGAAGAGGGTCTTGGTCTTGGCGACCTCGGGGTCCTCGTAGTTGATCGTCTCGACCTTCAGCAGCGCGAAGTACCGCTCGCCGTCCTTCGGTGGCCGGATCTGGCCCGTCACCGTGTCGCCGGTCCGCAGGTTGAAGCGCCGGATCTGGGAGGGGGACACGTAGATGTCGTCGGACCCCGGAAGGTAGGAGGTGTCCGGCGCCCGGAGGAAGCCGAAGCCCTCCGGCAGCACCTGGAGGACCCCCTCGCCGTAGATGGAGCCGTTCTGCTCGGTCTGGGCCTGCAGGATCGCGAAGATCAGTTCCTGCTTCCGCATGCCCCGGGCGCCTTCGATGTTCAGGTTCTTGGCGAGTTCCAGCAGCTCCGAGATCCGCATGTCCTTGAGTTCTTTGAGGTTCACCTATTCCTCCCTTGCGAAGGTCTTGTCGGTGCGCCGACCGGCGGGGTCCCGTGGCCGCCTGGCGCGGGGAATCTCCTGTGATCCTTCTTCAACCGGAACCTGGCGGATTCGCTCGCGGCAGGAAGTGCCGCGCCCGCGGAAAACGAGAGCATTCTAGTCAGTCGTCAAGACAAGTCAAGAGAAATCGCCCGGACCGGGGGACAATCACCCGATTGCCACGGCCAACCATCGGAACCCATTTGGTTTTCCGTGAAGATCTGGCCCTTGCTGCCCGACCCGCGGGGATCAGGCCTTCCGAACCACCGCCCGCCAGGTCGCCAGGCGGGCCTCCCGATCCCCAGCGGTCATCTTCGGCAGGAAGCGCCGATCCTGGGCCGCCAGTCGCGAGAGGTCCCCGAGGGTCCAGAGTCCCACGCCCAGGCCCGCAAGCATCCCGGCACCCAGGGCGGTGGTATCCACGTTGCGGGGACGGACCACCGGGACCTGGGCGAGGTCGGCCTGGCACTGCATGAGCAGGTCGTTGGCGCTGGCCCCTCCGTCCACGCGGAGCTCGGCGATGGGCTGCCCGGCGTCCGAGGACATCGCCTCCAGGAGGTCCGTCACCTGGAAGGCAATGCCCTCCAGGGTCGCCCGGGCGATGTGGGCCCGGGTGGTCCCCCGGGTGATGCCCCAGAGGACACCCCGGGCCTCGGGGCGCCAGTGGGGAGCCCCCAGGCCCGCCAGGGCCGGCACGAAGACGACGCCCCCCGAGTCCGGAACCGACGCGGCCAGGGCCTCGATCTCCGAGGCCTGCCCGATGAAGCCCAGGCCGTCCCGTATCCACTGCACCGCCGCACCGGCGATGAAGGCGCTCCCCTCCAGGGCGTAGTGGGTGACTCCCTGGACCTTCCAGGCCACCGTGGTCAGGAGGCCGTTCTGGGACGCCACAGGCCGGGAACCGGTGTTGACCAGCAGGAAGGCCCCGGTCCCGTAGGTGCACTTGGAAAGCCCCGGCTCAAAGCAGGCCTGTCCGAAGAGGGCTGCCTGCTGATCCCCGGCCATCCCGGCCACCGGGACCCCGTCGGGGAGGAAGTCCAGGCCGCGGGTGGTCCCCAGGACACCGGAAGAGGGTCGCACCTCCGGCAGAATCGCCATCGGGACGCCCAGGGCCTCGCAGATCTCCGGGTCCCAGGTCAGCGTCTCGAGGTTCAGCAGCAGGGTCCGGGAGGCATTCGAGACGTCGGTGACGTGGGCCTGTCCCCCGGTCAGCCGCCAGGTCAGGAAGGAGTCCACGGTGCCGAAGGCCACCTGCCCGGCCTCCGCATCCCGGCGGAGGCCCGGGACCTGGTCCAGCAACCAACGGACCTTCGTGCCGCTGAAGTAGGGGTCCAGCACCAGGCCCGTCCGCTGGCGAATCATCGGTTCCAGACCCCGGTTCTTGAGGTCGGCGCAGAGGTCGGCCGTCCGTCGGCACTGCCAGACGATGGCGTTGTGCCGGGGGGCCCCGCCCTTCCGGTCCCACAGAATCGAGGTCTCCCGCTGGTTCGTGATCCCGATGCCCAGGCAGTCCGAGGGAGCCACGCCGGCCCGGGCCATCGCCTCCCGAGCCGAGGTCACCGTGGCGCCCCAGATGGCCTCGGGAGAGTGCTCCACCCACCCCGGCTGGGGATAGATCTGGGGGATCTCGTTGGAGACCTTCGCAAGCACCGACAGGTCCTCCCCGAGGACGATGGCGGTGGTGGCCGTGGTCCCCTGGTCCAGGGCCAGGATGAATCGACCCATCTTCCCTCCTCGCGGGCGTCCGGGACGCGCCGGACCCCGTCAACTCCGTGTCGGCCGGAGTCTGCCCGAGGGATCCCAGGACTGTCAATCGGCGGTGCGAGGAGGGACGGCACGCTTCTCCCGGGCCAGGAGCCCTGCCAGCATCCCACCGGCGAGCAGGTAGGCCACGGCCAGTTCCCGGGAGACTCCCGACCCGGGGCCCCAGGGAACCGTCAGGCCCCCCGCCGGGTCGGTGGAGTGGATCACGCCGAAGAGGCTGAATGCCGACAGGACCAGGAAGGTCAGGACCAGGGCCCCGGGCCGCCGTTCCACCAGGAAGACCACGGCGCTGCCCCAGAGCATCGCCGTGAGGATGAATCCCCGGCCCAGCAGTTCCATCACCCGGAGGGAATCCGCCAGGGAGGGCGGCGCCTGGACCCCGGCGGCCAGCAGTTGCCCGGCATGGACCATGACCAGGTAGGCCAGGGACGGCAGGATCGAGACCCCCACGGCGGGCCAGTGAGAACGCGGCGACTGACGGAACGCCTGCCCTGTCACCTCCAGGCCCACGAAGAGGAGGATCGGCGCCACCGCGACCTCGGGCAGGACCCCCACGACCGCCCCCAGCAGGCCCACGCAGGCCCCGACCCCCACCACCAGTCCCGTGGCCAGGGTGTAGCCGGACCGGGCCCCCATGGCCTTGTAGGCCGGGTGGCCGATGTAGGGCGTGGACTGGGCCACCCCGCCGAAGACGGCGGCGACCAGCGTCGCCAGGGCCTCCACCAGCAGGATGTCCCGAGTCCGGTAGGAGTCCCCGGCCTCCCGGGCCGAGGCCGTGACGTCGATCCCGCCGACGATCGTCAGCAGCCCGAAGGGAATGCTCACCGGCAGGAAGTCCAGGGCCCGGGGCAGGCCCTCCCAGAGGTCCCCCAGGCGGGGCAGGGGCCAGTGGAGCCCGAGGGAGAGGGCCGGCCCCTCGCCGGAGGGCCGGAGCCCGAAGGCCACGAAGCCCAGGTGGATCAACGTGCCGACAATCACCGCCGCCAACGCCCCCGGGAACCTGCCCGGGAGGCGGAAGCCCGCCACCAGGGCGAACAGGACCAGGCCCAGGGCCGCGAGTCCCGCCACCGGCTCCGAGAAGATCCGGACCATCGGGAAGAGGCCCAGCAGGGCCAGGCCCACCCCGGCCAGGGGCCCCAGCAGGCCTGCCGTGGGCACGACCCGGGCAATCCGATCGCCCACGAAGGACAACAGGGTCTTCACCACCCCCATGCAGAACAGGGTGGCCATTCCCACCTGCCAGGCCGTCTGGGCGTCCCGGGTCTCCAGGAAGACCGGCCCGATGACCGCCATCGCCACCCCGATCGTCGAGGGCGTGTCGAGGCCCAGAGGCATCGCCGTGGACCCGGCCCCTTTCCGGATCGCCAGCCAGGAGTATGCCAGGTCCCCCAGCAGCACCCCCAGGGCGGTCCCGGGGATCATGCGGCCCATCACGAAGTCCAGGGGCATCCCGTAGGCCCCCGAGAGCAGCCCCCCCAGCAGGACCAGGTTCACCACGTTGTCCAGCAGCAGGGCGAAGAAGGCGTTCCAGTCGCCAGAGGACCACCAGGACGGGCGGTTCACATCGAACCTCTCGGCAGCATCTCCCGGGGAATCAGAAGGGGACGTCGTCGTCACCGATGGCCACGGGTCCGGCGTCCGCCGGGGCGGGGAGCGGCTCGACCACCGGCCCCTCCTCGGTCCCCCGGCTGCCGGTGGGCGCGCCGATGAACTGGACGTTCGAGGCGACGATCTCGGTGGTGTAGCGCTTCTGACCCTGCTTGTCCTCCCACTGCCGCGTCTGGAGGCGCCCCTCGACGAAGACCGTCCGTCCCTTCTTCAGGTAGGCATGGCAGTGCTCGGCCTGCCGTCCCCAGACCACGACGCGGTGCCACTCGGTCCGCTCGGTCCGATCGCCCCCTGCCGGCTTGAAGACCTCGGTGGTGGCCACCCGCAGTTCGGCCACCGCCTGACCGCCCTGGGTCATCCGGAAGTCCGGGTCCGCACCCAGGTTCCCGAGGATCAGGACCTTGTTCAACGAAGCCATCTGGTACCTCCTGGTTGTCGGCATCGGGCGCCCCGGGCCCCCGGGACCCCTCCCCTTCTATCGCATCCCGGGGACATTCGTTCCACCGCTCCCGTCCCGGACGGGGGGTACCCCCTCTCCGAGCAGCCACCGGTGTACCCGGCGCGTCACCAGGTCGGCCACTCCTCCCTCCACCAGCAGCGTGATCGCCACCGGGGACAGGAACATGGCCAGCACCTGCCCCCCCAGTTCCTCCAGGCACGGCAGCATCCGGGTCCGAAGGTCCTCGTGGGCGGCCACGTCCCCCACGGCGGTCACCGTCGCGAGCCCCGGCCGGACCCCGGCGCGGGTCCCGGCCAGCACCTCCCCGAGCACGGTCCCGAGGCCCGGATTGGCCGACTCGCTGAAGACCATCCAGGCGATCCCCGTGGCGGTCCCTGTGACGAAGTCCGGAACCAGGGCCCGCTCCCGCAGCACCTCCTGCACCGCCTCGAGTCCTGCCCCATCCCCCGGGGGCCACTCCACCGCCGTCACCGGTCTCCGACAGGCCACTCCGGTCACGGCCCGGGGTTCCGCCGGTGGATTGGCGCGGATCACGGAGCCGGGAAGGGACGGGTCCACCGAGGACCGGGTGTAGATCACGATCCCGGCCCGCCTGGCGAACTCCACCGCCTCCGCATTGAGCACCTTGGCCCCGAATCGGGACAGGTCCAGCATCTCCTCGTAGGACAGTTCCTGCAGGCGCCCGGCGTCCAGCACGACCCTCGGGTCCGCCGTGTAGACCCCCTCAATGTCGCTCCAGATCTCGCACCGCTCGGCCCCCAGGGCCGCCGCCAGGGCCACCGCCGTGGTGTCGGACCCCCCGCGGCCCAACGTCGTGATCTCCCTCTTGTAGGAGGTCCCCTGGTAGCCCGCCACCACCACCACACGCCCCGCCTCCAGTTCATCCCAGACCCGGAAGGGCCGGATTTCGATGATCCGGGCGTGACTGTGGGAGGCATTGGTCAGGATCCCGCACTGGGACCCCGTGAGGGAGACGGCCTCCTGCCCCAGTCGCTGGAGGGCCATGGCCATCAAGGCCGTGGTGGTCCGCTCCCCGACCGACAGCAGCATGTCCAGTTCGCGGGTGGAGGGATTGGGATTGATCTGCCGGGCCAGGTCCAGCAACTGGTCCGTGGTCCTTCCCATCGCCGAGACCACGACCACCACGTCGTGGCCCTCGCGGCGCCGCTGCACGACCACCTCCGCCACCCGCCCGATGCGCTCCGGGTCGGCAACGGAGGACCCGCCGAACTTCAGCACCTGGATGGCCATCGACTCCCTCCGGCGTGGGGGAGATTCTAGCACGCCCTCCCGGAGACACCGGTACAATGAGGGCGCCCGCGGCACCAGGAGGGGCGACGATGCCGGCAAACCTCACGCAGCAGTACCTGATGGCCGAGGAGCGCTTCCGGGCCGCCACGACCCACGAGGAGAAGGTCGCGGCCCTGGAGGAGATGATCCGGGAACTGCCGAAGCACAAGCACACCGAAAAGATGTACGCGGACCTGAAGGCCCGGCTGGCGCGACTGCGGAAGGAAGGCGAGTCCCAGGGAGGCCCGGCCCGCCGGAGCGATGCCCTGGTGATCCGCCGGGAGGGGGCCGGACAGGTCTTCCTGATCGGCGGGCCCAACAGCGGCAAGTCCTCGCTGATGGCCGCCCTGACCAACGCCCCGGTGGAGGTCACCGAATATCCCTTTGCCACCCGGCGCTGCCTCCCGGGCATGGCGGCCTTCGAGGACGTCCCGTTCCAGCTGGTGGACACCCCCTCGGTGGACCCGGCCTTCCTGGACCCGGCGCTGCTGCCGCTGATCCGGCAGGCCGACGCGGCGGTGGTCGTGGTGGACCCCGTGTCGCCGGAGGGCCTCGACCATCCGGCCTTCCTCTGGCGCACGCTTCAGGAGGCCCGCATCGACCTGGTGGCCGGGGACGTCCACCGGGTGCCCCGGACGGCCGGACGCACGGTCCTGCCGGCCTTCCTGGCAGCCACCCATGCCGGGGATCCCGACTTCCCGACGGGGATCGAACTGCTGCGGGAGGTGCTGCCAGCGCCGTTGCCGATCGTCCCGGTGGACAGCCGGGACCCCTCCACCCTCCAGGGCTTCCTCCGGGCCTGCTTCGACCTCTTCGGCGTGGTCCGGGCCTACAGCAAGCAGCCGGGCCGGGAGCCGGACCGCACGGCCCCCTTCCTGCTTCCTCGGGGCAGCACGGTGCTGGACTTCGCCGGCAAGGTGCACCGGGACCTCCAGGAACGGTTCGACTATGCCCGGGTCTGGGGTCCCGGCAAGTTCGAGGGCCAGCGGGTGCCCCGGGAGTACGAGGTCCAGGACGGCGACGTGATCGAGGTCCACGGGCGGTAGGTGCGTCAGCCCGTCACCGAGGGCTCCTGGTCCAGCAGGTCCTTCCGGGGACGGCGCCGAAGGACCGTGTAGAGGGTCGGGACCAGCACCAGCGTGAAGACCGTCGAGGCCAGCAGGCCCCCGACCACGGCTCGGGCCAGGGGAACGTTGGACTCGCTGCCCTCGCCGATGCCCACCGCCATCGGCAGAAGCCCCAGCAGCGTCGTCAACGTCGTCATGAGGATCGGCCGCAGGCGGACGCGACCAGCCTCGATCACCGCCATGATGGGGTCGAGACCCTGCTCCAGGCCAAGGTTCGCGAACTCCACCAGCAGGATGCCGTTGGACACGACGATCCCGACCATCATGATGATCCCCATGAAGGCGTTCACCGACAGGGGGGTGCCCGTCAGGAAGAGGGCCCAGACGACCCCCACGAGGCCCATCGGGACCGAGAACATCACCACGAAGGGCTCCAGGAGCGATCGGAACTGGGAGGCCAGCACCATGTAGACCAGCATCAGGGCCAGCACCAGGGCCAGCAGCAGGCTCTGGAAGGACTCCTTCTGCTGGGCCCGCTGGCCCCCGAGGCGCACCTCGAAACCCTCAGGAAGGGGCAGGTTCCGCAGGCCCTTCTCGATGTCCGCCGCCACGTCGCCCACCGGGCGGCCCAGGACGTTCGCCGTGACGTGGACGATGCGCTGCTGGTACTTCCGATCGATCTGGATCGGCCCCGTCGAGGCCTCGACCGTCGCGATGGTCCGCAGGGGAACGGTCCGTCCGGTCCGCAGGGAGACGGGCAGGTCCTCCAGGTCCTGGACGTCATTGCGATCCGCCTCGGCGAGCCGGACCACGATGTGGTACTCGTCGCCTGTCCTCGGGTCCGTGTAGATGCCCGGCTGGTTCAGGTTGCCCGCCATCGAGGTCAGCACGGTCTGGGCCACCTCCCGGGCCGTGACGCCCAGCAGGGCCCCGTGCTCCCGATCCACGCGAACGTCGAACTCGGGGTAGTCGTCCTCCCGGCTGAACCGGACGTCGGTGGTGCCCGGTGTCTCCTCCACGAGGCGGGTCACCTGTTCCGTCAGGCGCCGGGCGTCCTCGAGGTCGTAGCCGATCACCTCGACGTCGATGGGGGCCTCGGACCCGAAGTTCATGATGCGCCGCACGATGCCCCCGGCGTCCATGAAGACCCGGTAGCCGGCGAACTGCGTCCCGAGGGCTCCCCGGATGCGCTCGACGGCCTCCCGGTCGCTGAAGGGCCGCCGATCCGGTGGCACGAGCCGGACCCGGAGAGTCGCCGAGTGGGGGCCGCTGTTGCCCGACCAGAGGACCCCGCCCCCGGAGGTCCGGACCCCCGCATCGCCAATCACGGCCTGGATGTTTGCGTCTCCCAGGGCCTGTCGGATCACGGCCTCCATCCGGTCCATCGTCATGACGGTCCGCTCCACCCGGGTCCCGATGGGCCCCCGGAGGTTCACGATGACCTGGCTCTCGTCGGTGGCCGGGAAGAAGTCGGTCCCCAGGCGGGGAAACAGGGTCATGGAACCGGCAAACAGCCCCAGCAGACCCAGGATCGTGACCGCCCGGAGGCGCAGGACCCGCTGCAGCACCGCTGCGTACCCGTCCTCCAGCGCCCCGAGCCCTCGGCCCCAGAGGCGCATCAGCCGGGCACGAGGTCCCCGATCCTCGGGCCCGGGCTCCTGCAGAGGCCGCACGAACCGCAAGGTGAGGGGGGGGATCACCCCCATCGAGACGAAGTAGGAGGACCCCAGGGCAAAGATGATGGCCAGCGTCAGGGGGATGAAGAGCATCTTCGCGATGCCCGCCAGGTAGATCACCGGGAAGAAGACGGCGATGGTGGCGATGGTCGAGGCCAGCACGGGCATCGCCACCTCCCGGGCCCCGTCCAGGGCCGCCTGGACCGCCGAGGCTCCCCGGGTCCGGTGACGGAAGATGTTCTCCAGCACCACGATCGAGTCGTCCACCAGTCGGCCGACCCCCAGGGCGAGGCCCCCCAGCGTGAAGGTGTTCAGGGATTGATTGCCGAGGAAGTAGAGCAGCACGAAGGTCGCCATCATCGACAGGGGAATCGAGAGGGCGATGACCAGGGTCGACCGAACGGACCGCAGGAACAGCAGCATCACCACCACGGCCAGCAGGGCCCCCATCAGGGCCTCCCGGACCAGACTGCGGATCGAGTTGCGGATGTAGGTCGCCTGGTCGAAGGCCGGCCTCACGGTGACCCCTGCCGGGAGTCCCCGAAGGCCCGGCAGCGCCGCGAGGACCCGGTCCACCACCGCGATGGTGTTGGCCCCAGGCTGCTTGCGGACCCAGAGGTTCACGCCATTCCTGCCGTTGATCCGGACCACGTTGGTCGCGTCCTCGGCCGCATCCTGGATCGTGGCCACGTCGCGCAGGAAGACCGGAAGGCGACCCGGTGCTCCGACCTGGACCACCAGGTCCCCGAGGCGTTCGATGACGGGGATCTGGGTCTCCGTGAAGACGTTCCACTCCAGGGGCCCCAACCGGACCGTCCCCGATGGCATGAGGAAGTTGGCCTGGGCCAGCGTGTTCACGACGTCCTGCACCGTGAGCCCCCGGGCCATCAGGGCGTCCCGGGAGGCCTCGATGCGGATCTGCCGCACCAGCCCGCCGCTGATCGAGGCCGTGGAGACCCCGTCCAGGCGCTCGATCTGGGGCTGGATGACCTGGTAGGCCAGGTCGTAGATCGCCCGTTCATCGAGGTCCTCGGCCTCCACGGTGAGGCCCACCACCGCGATGTTCGAGAGGTCCATCTTGATCACGAAGGGCTGCTGGGTCCCCAGGGGCAGGGAGGCCATCACCTGCTGCACCCGCTGGATCGTGTCGCTGGCACCGACGTCCACGTCGGCGCCCCAGGCGAAGTTCGCCCGGATGATGGCGAGGCCCTGGCGGGAGGTGCTCTCCACGTCGGTCACGTTGGGGACCGCCGAGACCGCCCGCTCCAGGATCTTGGTGATGCTGGCCTCGACGTCCTTGGGCCCTGCCCCCGGATAGGGCACGCCGACGACCACCACCGGGAAGGTGATGTCCGGGAAGAGGTCCACGGGGATGCGCTGGAGGGAGACCCAGCCGAGGACAATCACGGCGATGGAGATCATCGCCACGGCGACCCGGTTCCGGAGGGAGGCCCGCGTCAGCATCTCGTCCTACCTCCCTCCGGACGGGTCCATGGCGATGCGGACCGGCTGGCCGTCCCGGACCAGGTCCCGACCAGCAACCACGATCCGGTCCCCGGCCGAGAGACCCGAGAGGACCTCCACGGACCCATCGGCCAGCATGGACCCCAGGGTCACCTCGGTCCGGAGGGCCTTCCCGTCCACGACCCGGTAGACAATCCCCCGATCCCCCTTGCGCCCCACGGCCTGGGGCGGCACCACCAGGACGCCCTGCTGCTCCCGCAGCAGCAGCGTCACCCGGCCGAACATGCCCGGTCGCAGCAGCCCCGAGGGGTTCTCGAACTCCATCTCCACCACGAGCGTGCGGGTCATGGGGTCCAGGGCCGGGGCGAACCGCGCGACCCTCCCGGTGACGCCGCCCGAGTCCTCGAGGCCCTGGATGTCCAGCCGCCCCTCCTGCCCGAGGGCGATCCGTCCCGCGTCGTTCTGGGGAACCGCCACGACCGCCTTGATCCGGGCGAGGGAGGCCAGCGTGAAGAGGGCCGGCCCCTGGGGGCTCACGAGGGTCCCGACGTCCACCCCTCGTTCCAGCACGACGCCGTCGAAGGGGGCCGTCACCTCGGTCCAGCCGGCCCGGGTGGCCAGGGTCTTCAGGGCCGCCTCCGCCGCCTGGACCTGGGCCTCGGCCACCCGCAGGGCGGCCTGGGCCTGGTCCCGCTCCTGTTCCGACACGAACTGCCGCTGGGCCAGGCGATCGATCCGGGTGGCGTTGTCCCGGGCCTGGACCCACGCGGCCTTCGCCGCCTCGAGCTGCGCTGCGGCCTGGCGCTGCTGGGCCGTCGCCTCCTCCCGCTCCACCGAGGCCAGGCGCTGCCCCCGGCGCACCGGATCCCCCCGGTCCACGTGCCAGGCCACCACATAGCCGCTGGCCCGGGAGAAGACCTTCGCGGTCTCGGCCGCCTCCAGCGTCACAGGAAAGGCGCGGGTCCAGCGGACATCCCGGGGCGCCACCGTCTCCACCTGGACCAGGGGGGCCACGGGCCCCTTGCGTTCCTCGGCACCGGTCCTCGCCTGCCCGCAGGCCAGGACCCAGAGGGCGCCCGCCACGACGACGCGTCTCATTCCTCCCCTCCCGTCGGACCGATCGGCACCCGACCGGAGACCCGGACCAGGTTCGCCTCGGCCACCGCCTGATCGAATCGCCCCTGGACCTCCTGGGCCTCGGCGTTCTCCAGGGCGGTCCGGGCATCGAGCAGTTCCACCAGGGTCCCGGCCCCCGCCTCGTAGCGCCCCTCGGCCAGGGCCAGGGCCTCCCGTCCCAGGGCCACCTGGGCCTCCAGGAACTCCAGTCGCTTGCGGGCATCCCGGGCCCGGCTGAGGGCCTGGCGCACCTCCATCCGGATCTGGAGGTCCATCGCCTCCCGCTGGGCCTCCAGGGCCGCCAGTCCCGCCCGGGCCTCCCGGACCTGTCCGGCGGTCCCCGGTGCCGCGAGCAGCGGCACCGTCAAGGTCGCACCGATGCCCCAGTTCCAGACCATCTCCCGCACCTGGAGCCCTGCGTCATTGAAAAAGGCGTTCCAGGACAGGATCGGCCAGTAGTTCCCCTGGACCGACTGCACCAGGGCCTTCTGGGCCCGAATCCGGGACTCCAGGGCCGCCCGCTCCGGTCGGGACTCCCGGGCCGCCTGCCAGAGCGCCTCCGGTTCCGGCAGGTCACTGGAAACCGCCGACGGGGGAGTCACCAGGGGACGGTCGGCCCAGTCGGGATGCCCCAGGACCGCCGCCAGGGCCTCCCGGGCCACTGCGACCCCGTTCTCGGCGGCCACCAGGGCCGCCCGGGCCCCCTCCAGTTCCGCCTGGGCCCGGACCCGATCGATGGGGGGCCGAGTGCCGGCCTCGACTCGGGCCTGGGCCAGTTCCAGGTGCCGTCGTGCCTGCTCCTCGCCCCGCTGGGCCACCCGCCGCATCTCCTCGGCGGCCAGGACGCCGTGAAAGCGCTCCACCACGGCGCCCCACAGGGAGATCCGGGCGGCCTGGAGGTCCTGGCGGGCGGCATCGATCCCCGCGCTGGCCTGGCGATGGGTTCCCAGCGTCCGGCCAAAGTCCCAGATGGTCTGCTGGAGCGACAGGCCCACCGAGAAGTAGTCGTAGGAATCGTTCACGCTCCGGTAGCGCACCGTGCTGCCGGAGGCGCCGAAGTTGGATGGCGACAGTCCCGGCCGTGGGGCGAAGTTGCCCGTCTGCCGGGTGTAGGACGCCGTCCCTGCCAGACTGGGGATCCACCGGGCCACCGCCTGGTCCTTCCGGCCCGCGGCGGCCTCGAGGCCCTCCCGGGCCGCCACGACCTGGGGGTGGCGGGCCAGGGCCTCCCGGATGGCCTCCTCGAGGGTCAGGGGCTGGGCAAGGGCCGGATCCCCCAGCAGCAGGCCCAGCGCCAGGGCCGTGACCGTTCCCTTCATGGTCGTCCTCACCTCCCGGTCTCCACCGACGGAAGGCTCTTCAGCCACCGGATCAGCAGTTCCCGCAACGTCTCCTGGTCCGCCTCGGTGAGCCCCTGGAGGGCCTGCTGACCGACGCTCCGGAACACCGCCTGGCCCCGGGCCAGCACCTCCTGGCCGCCCGGCTCCAGGACCAGAAGCCAGGATCGCTGATCCTGGTCCGACCGCTCCCGGCGGACCCAGCCCCGGGCCTCCATCTGCCGGACCATCCGGGAGAGGGCCGCCGGGTCCATGTCCAGCATCCGCGCCATCTGCCGGTGGCAGAGGGATCCTTCCTCGTGGAGCGCCTTCAGCAGGCCATACTGGCGGGGCGTCACATGGATCGCCCGGAGCCCCCGACGCCTCGCCAGTTCCAGGTGCCGATGCACCATCGCCAGAAGGCGTCCGATCGGCATGTCCTGAAGTTCCATGGAGGACTTCCTTGACAGGTCAACGGATGATAGGTCCACCGTCTGCCGTGTCAAGCGGGGCGTGGGCCCCGCGGCCCTGGTGGCGTGGGCCGTCCCGATCCGGGGGGGGAGAGTCCCTGGGGTTCGGGACTCAGAGCGGACATGAGCCGGGCGGGCCAGACGGATCGATGCCATGACCGGCAGGGTTCGCCGAGACCCGGGAAGAAACCACCAGGAGGACCGGACCTTGCAGTCCCAGGCGTTCCCCGTTACAACTGGCCCCGCGGAGGTGCGGCCGGATGGAACATCGAGTCGATGCGCTGCTGAAGAGGGCCCTGGAGAGACTGCGAGATCGCGGAACCCTGCCCCCGGACCTGGAGGTGACCGGGCCCGTGGAGCGCCCCCGACGGGAGGAGTTTGGGGACTTCGGCACCGCCCTGCCCCTGGCGATGGCCAAGGCGCTGCGGATGCCCCCGGCCCGCTGCGCGGCGATGATCCAGGAGGTGCTGGATCCCCCGGAGGGCCTCTTTCAGGAGATCACCTTCGCGCCGCCGGGCTACCTGAACTTCCGGGTCCGCCCCGAGGCCTGGTGGGCGGCCCTGCAGGAGGCCACCACGCTGCCCCGGGTCGGCGGCCGGGAGCGGGTGCTGCTGGAGTTCGTATCGGCCAATCCGACGGGCCCCCTCCACGTCGGGCATGGCCGGGGCGCCGTGCTGGGGGATGCCCTGGCCCGGCTGATGCGGGCCACGGACTACGCCGTCGAGACCGAGTACTACGTCAACGACGTGGGGAACCAGATGGCCATGCTGGGCCTCTCCCTCCATGCCAGGGGCCGGGAGGCGCTGGGGCTGTCCGACGGGTCCGACTTCCCCGAGAACGGCTACCGAGGTCAATACATCCGGGAGATCGCGGCCCGCTGGGTTGCGACCCCCGACGGCGAGGCGGCCTGCCGACGGCCCTACGAGGACCTGGGCCCCCGGGATGACAATGTGGCCACGACGGTGGCCTCCCGGGAACTGCTGGGCTGGATCCGCCGCACCCTCGAAGACGCCCGGATCACCTTCGACCACTGGTTCCACGAGCGCCCGCTGCACCGGGACGGCGAGGTCCAGCGGATGCTGGACCTGCTGCTGCAGAACGGCAGGGCCTTCCGGGACGAGTCGGGGGCCATCCTCTTCCGGATGGAGGGCACCGAGGACAGCGAGGACCGGGTGCTGGTCCGGGGCAACGGGATGCCGACCTATTTCGCCGCCGACGTGGCCTACCATCACCACAAGTTCCGCCGGGGCTTCCAGCGCCTGATCAACATCTGGGGGGCCGACCACCACGGCTACATTCCTCGAGTCCGGGCCTCCCTGGAGGCCCTGGGGCACGACCCCGACGCGCTGCAGGTGCTGCTGGTCCAGATGGTGACGCTGACCCGGGGCGGGGTGGCCGTGCCGATGGGGAAGCGCAGCGGCGAGTTCGTGACCCTCCAGGACGTGCTGGACGAGGTGGGCACCGACGCGGTGCGCTTCCTGTTCCTGCTGCGACGACCCGACGCCCAGATGGAGTTCGATCTGGACCTGGCCCGGAGCCAGTCCCTGGAGAACCCGGTCTACTACGTCCAGTATGGCCATGCCCGGGTCGCCTCCATCGTCCGAAAGGCCGCCGCAGCCGGCATCGCCGTGCCGCCCTGGTCTCCGGACCTTCTCCAGGCCCTGGCGCTCCCGGAGGAGGCGGCCCTGACCCGGGACCTGGTGCGCTGGCCCGACGTGGTGGGATCGGCGGCCCGGCGGTGCGAACCGCACCACGTGGCCTTCTACCTGCTGGACCTGGTGAAGGCCTTCCACGGCTACTACACGCGATATCGCCACACGGAGAAGGTCCTGTCGGCGGACCGGCAGAAGACCGCGGCCCGCCTGTATCTGGTCTCGCGAATCCGGGACGTCCTGCACCAGGGTCTCTCGTTGCTGGGCGTCCATGCCCCGGACGAGATGCGGTTGCCGGAGGACGATGAGACCCCCTGAGGAACCGACACCGGATCGGACCTCCCCGGAACCCCCGGTGCAGGCCCGAGACCTGGAGAAGATCCAGGAGAAGCAGCCGATCTACCTGGAGCCACGACAGGTCTTCCGGTGGGCACTGCTCGGAATCGGAGGGCTGGCGGCGGCCTTCGGGGCAGGATGGTGGGCCCGGGGGACGCCGCCTCCCGCGACCCGGAGCGGCGAACCGCAGGCCTGCGCATGTCCGTCGGCCGTCCCGGGTCCTCAGGAGGTCCCGCCGGAACCCGAAGGAGCCCGGGTGGTTCGCTCCCAGGTGCTGCCTCAGCCGCCGGAGGTCACGCCCCGCCCCCCGGAACCCCTGGCCCTGGTGCCGGAACGCCGTTCGCCCGACGAGGCGCCGCCGCTCCCCCCACCAGCCAGGCCCCCGGTTCCGCAATCTCCCCCACCGGCGGAGGCCCCGGCCGGCCTCGCCTCCCTGGGCCCTCCGCCCCACCCGCCGACGGCCGAGGCCCACGGCGCGCCGGCCCCCGGGACCGGGACCCCGAGATCGTCGGATGCTCCTCCCTCGGAAGCGCCGGCCTCCGGGCACTCGGCTGCCGAGGGACCCGCGGCCCAGGGCGCCTCGACCCCCTCGACGACAGTCCCCCTCGCCCAACGGCGATGGAGCGTCCAGGTCCGGGCCTACCGGGATCCCCAACTGGCCCAGGAGTACGCCGCCACCTTGAAGAAAAGAGGGTATAGTGCCCGGGTGCTCACGGGGCGCGACCCGGAAGGCACGCCCTGGTACCGGATCCATGTCGGACGTTTCACCACGTCGGCCGAGGCCCAGCGATTCGCGGCGCGGTTCAACGTCCGGGAGGGGGAGAAGGCCATCGCCGTGGAGGGCCCATGATCGACCTGACCGACCCGGTCCGCATCGAGAAGCCCTGGGGATACGAGCTCTGGCTCGCCCGGACGGATCGATACGTCGGCAAGATCCTCTTCATCCGGCGAGGGCACCGTCTCTCCCGGCAATACCACCGGGTGAAGGACGAGACCTTCTACGTGCTCCGAGGACGCCTGATCCTGGAGATCGGGGCCGGGGACTCCCTGGAGCGGGTGGAGGTGCCCCCGGGGAAGTGCTACCGGACCTTGCCGGGGACCGTGCACCGGTATGCCGCCCCGGTCGACGAGGACTGCGAGTTGATCGAGACATCGACCCCGGAACTGGAGGACGTGGTCCGCCTGGAGGATGACTTCGGGCGGGAGGGGACGTCGCACTTCTGACGAATCGGGAGGCGCCATGCCGAAGATGCTGCCCGTCGAGAGCCCCGATGCCCCGAAGGCCATCGGCCCCTACTCCCAGGCCATCGAGTGCCAGCCGACTCGCCTGCTCTTCCTGAGTGGTCAGATCGCCCTGGACCCGGTGACCGGCACCCTGGTCTCCGGAGGCATCGATCAGGAGACACGGCAGGTGCTGGCCAACCTCGAGGCGGTGCTGATCGCCGGGGGCATGGATCGCTGGAGCGTCGTGAAGACCACGATCTATCTGGTGGACATGCAGGACTTCGGGGCCGTCAACTCCCTCTACGGGGAGTTCTTCGGAGACCACCGGCCGGCCCGAGCAACGGTGCAGGTGGCCGCGCTGCCCCGGGGCGCCCGGGTGGAGATCGAGGCCATCGCCGCCGAGTGATCCCCCGGTCCAGACAGTCCAGGGGACCCGTTGCGGCCTCCGAACCAGGAGAGGACGATGCGCCATCGAGGTCAATCCGGGAAGGGAACCAGAGGGGGGCAAGGGATCCTGTTGCGGGGATGGACGTGGTGGGGACTGCTGGTCCTTCCCCTGGCGGCCCGGGCCCAGGGCCCGGACCTCGCACCCCTCGACGTGCGGTTCGAGCCGTCCACCAGGAAGGTCTTGAAGGGTCCCGTGCCCGAACATCCTGCCAGGTCCCTGGCCATCGAGGCGGTTCGCAACGAGTTCGTGGGATTCCAGGTGGTCCTGGCCGCCCAGGACTCCCCGGTGACCGGGGTCACCGTGACTCTGACCGACCTCTCAGGCCCCGAGGGAGCCGTGATCCCCTCGTCGCAGGCCACGGGCTACCGGGAGTACTACGTGGAGATCCGCGAGCCCTCGTGGTGCGAGACGCCGATGAGCACCGCCTGTGAGTCCTTTCCGGAATACCTCCGGAAACCAGGATGGTACCCCGACGCCCTGATTCCGTTCCAGGATCCCTATGCGCTCGACGGTCCCCCCAATCCGGTGGGGGCCCCCTTCGACGTGCCGGCGGAAGACCTCCAGACGGTCTGGGTGGACCTCCTGGTCCCCGAATCGGCCCCCCCGGGAGACTACGCTGGCGAGGTGATCGTGACCTCCTCGGAGGGGGAACGGGCCCGTCTGCCGCTGGCGTTGCATGTCTGGGACGTCACCCTTCCCCGGGAACGCTCCATCACGACGGCCTATGGATTCGGTTCCGGCCAGTTGTGGAAGTACCACGGCGGACCCGATGGAGGGGACCCCGCCACCCGAGAACGGATCCTGCGAAACTACGAATGGGAGATGCACCGGCACCGGATCGACTTCACGAACCAGGACGCGCCGCTCCGGTTCGAGTTTGATGAGCAGGGTCACCTGCGGCCGCCTGACTTCAGCGCCTACGACGCGTGGCTCGGCCCGCGCATCGACGGGTCCTACTACCCGGACGGCGCCGGCATTCGCCGCTTCGACCTGGACTGGTTCCGCCCCGGGTCCGGCCTGGGGTCCTGGACCGCGGACCAGTGGAAGGAGGCCGCCGCAGCCCTTGCGGAACACCTCCAGGAGAAGGGCTGGATCGACCACATCTACCTCTATTCCAGCGACGAGCCCTGGCTGCCACAGAACCTGGCCTCCGGGACCATCCAGCGGATCCACGAGGACGTGCAACGACTCCGGGACGCATCGAGCCTCTACCGGGGCAAGGTGATGGTCACCGGCCCCCACTGGCCGGACCTGGACCAGGACGTGGACATCTGGTGCCCGGTCACCGCGATGTATGGCGATGCCTACTGGCCTGCGGGGGTCTGGTGGGGCCGGGACGAGTACCGGGGTCACCTGGACCGGGGCGGGGAACTCTGGTTCTACGTCTGCAATGCGAACTTCCCTGCCCTGATGGGCTACGACGTGGACACGGACATCGGGCACGAACCGCGCCTGGTGAAGTGGGGCGCCTGGCGCGAGCAGGCCACGGGATTCCTCTACTGGCGCATCACCTACTGGCAGGACCCGGACCCCTGGCATGACCTGGCCAACGTCGAGGGGTTCGGCCCGGAGTACGCCCGGAACGGCGACGGGATCTTGATCTACCCCGGGGACGGGAACGGGACGCTGGGAACGGGCGTGCCGCTCCCCTGGCGAGGCATCGACGGCCCCGTCGTCTCGTTCCGCCTCAAGCAGGTCCGGGACGGCCTGGAGGACTGGGAAATCCTCCGGATGGCCGAGGCCCTGGGGGGCGGCGACTACGCCCGGTCCCAGGTGGAGCTGGTGTACCGAGCGTTCGGGGCGCCCCTCGACGACTTCTTCGACCGGCAGCACCGCCCCTGGGAGATGGACGACGGCCCGGTGCTGGCCGTCCGGGCCCGCATCGCGGCCAAGGTCCAGTACCTGCTCCACCCGGATCGCTACCCGGACCCCGAGGGCCCGCAGGTCGCCGATCCGACGGACACGGCCGAAGAGGCCGTTGCAGAGTCCCCCGGCGAGGCGGTTCCGGAAGCCCCGGACCTGCCGGAGGATCGCCCCGATATCCAGGTCTCCAGCGATCCGGGAGACTCCAAGGACAGCGGGGCCCCGGATCCGGGGTCCGACGACGCCGTGTTCGGACGCGACGTCGCCGGGGACCCCGGGGGACGATCCTCCGGGGGCGGTTGCGCGGCGGGACCACGACCCTGGGGAGTTTTCTGGGTGCCGTTGCTGCTCCTCGCCGCGGTTCCCCGGCGCACGCCTCGGCGGCGGTGACGGAGTCCTGGCGACCCGTCCCTTGCCCGAGAGCGGAGATCCGGCAGAGAATCCCCTGGAGACCCATTCGGAGACCTCCATGGGACGACGCCTCCCGGGCTTCCTGCTGGCCACGGCCTGGATCGCCACCGTCCAGGCCGCACCCGCAATCCCGTCGCTGGTTGCCGACGTTCCCACGAGGGACGGGCAGGCCCTCCTGTCCACGGCGGTGTACCTGCCCCCCGGCGGCGGAGGTCCCTGGCCCGTGATCCTGCGCCGAACCCCCTACGGCAAGGATGTGGATGCAGGCCTCGTCAACGGCCTGAACGCCCTGGGCTACGCGGTGGTCTCCCAGGACGTCCGGGGGCGAGGCGGAAGCACCGGCAGGTTCCTGCCCTTCTTCCAGGACCGGGAGGACGCGGCGGAGACGCTGATCTGGGTTGCTGCCCAGGCCTGGTGCGACGGCAACATCGGGTCCTGGGGCGGGTCCGCCGAGGGCATCGTTCAACTGGTGGCCCTGCCCGATGCCCCCGCATCCTGGAAGTGCGCCTTCGCCCTGGCGGCCACCGAGGACGTCTACGAGGGGCTCTTCCCTGGCGGGGTCTGGCGAACCGAACTGACGACCGCATGGCTGCAGGCCCTCGATGCCCTCGACGTGCTGGACGAGTGGCGGACCCACGAGGCCGGCGATGCCTACTGGGACCCGGCACGGGTGGACGCCCAGGAACGTCGCCAGGTCGATGTCCCGGTCCTCCTCGCCGGGGGTGTCTTCGACATCTTCGCGAAGGACATGCCACGGGTGCAGCGCACCTTCCAGGCCGAGGCGGGGCCCAGGGCTCGGGATCACACCTTCCTGGTCCTGGGGCCCTGGACCCACGGGGGATTCCTTTCGACCCCCGGTCAGGCCCTGCTGGAAGGGGAGGTCGTGTTTCCCGACGACGCCGCCTACCAGAGTCAGTGGCTCGACCTGATCCAGTGGTTCGACTGGTGCCTGAAGGGCGGCCCTCGCCCCCCCTGGCCTCGGGTCCGGTACTGGACCACCGCCTTTTCCGACGACGGGAGCGGCGCTTCGGGCTCCTGGCACGGCGCCGATGTCTGGCCCCCTCCGGCCACGACGGTGGAGGTCTTCCTGCACCCCGACGGCACCCTGGACGCCATTCCTCCGGGACCGGACGACCAGGCCGCCCTCCTTCCCTTCGACCCCGAAAGCCCCATCCCCTCGGTGGGTGGAGGCAACCTCACCACCGCCGCAGGGCCCCGAGACCAGTCCGCAGTGGATGATCTGGAGGGGGTGGTCATTGCCCAGACGCCGCCCGTCCAGGAGACGACCCGCCTGGTCGGAGACGCCGCAGCCCGGGTCTGGGCGGCGGCCAGTGGCACCGACGCCGACGTGGTGGTCCGGATCTCGGTGGTCACCCCCGGGGGCCGGGCGCTGCTGGTGGCCGACGGGGCCCGTCGCGGACGCTACGCCGACTCGATCGCCGAAGCGGTCCCCCTGGTTCCGGGACGACCCACCCGCTTCGACATCGACCTGGGGCCCCTGGCCCTGGACCTCCAGCCGGGACAGCGCCTGCGAGTCGCGGTCGCCCCCTCCAGCGCCCCCCGCTACGAGCCCAATCCGGGGTCGGCCCGACCCCTGGCGGCCCCTGCGGACCCGGTCCCGGGGACCCTGACCGTCTTCCGGGACGCCGCCCATCCCTCGTCGGTGACGCTTCCCATCGCCACCGCTCTGCCCTCCTGGGCCCGGACGCCTTCCATCGATGCCCGGGAAGAGACCCCGGAGACGACTTCGCAAGAAGCCGAGGTTCCAGGGGATGTGCCAGACCCGGGCGACGCCGACCAGGCACCGACCTCCCTGGATTCCTCCGCGGAAGACGCCCCTGCCGGGAATGGTTCCTGCGGATCGTCCTCCTGCGCCCTGGGGAACCTCGGGGGAGACGCCCCGGGAGGGCTGCCTGCGGGGCTGCTGGGGATCTGGTTCCTGCTTCGACAACACCGCCGAAGAACCCGCCCGAACCGAGACGCGGGTCAGGGAGCCAGCAGGGCCTCGTAGTAGGCCCGGGCCAGGTCCCCGTCGGGTCCGGTCAGCCCCTGTTCCAGGCGCCTGTGGACCTCGGCGGCCCAGGACTGGACCGCCGGCCGCCCGGGAGCCGTCTCCGGCATCCGAACGTCGTCCCAGAACCGTGCCGGCTCCGATCCCCGGAAGGAGTCCAGTTCCCGTCGCGACAGCAGGGTCCGGAAGCGGGCCAGGTCCTCCAGGGCCTTCTGCTGGTGGGCCTCGGCCGCCGTCACGTCCTGCCGGACCAGACGGTCGACCGCCTCCCGCATCGAGCCGCGGATCGTCTGGGCCAGCGCGACCACCTCCGACCCCTCGATCCCGGGAATCCGGCGCAGAAGGTCCGGAACCCTCCCGAAGACCCGCGCCGCTTCCCGCTGGGTCCCGACCTGGCCGGCCACCTCCGCTCGATCCTCCGGGGACAACAGGTCGCTCCGGGATGCCACGACCTCCTGGAGGGATCGGTGGACCGCCCGCACCTCCTCGATGGCCTTCCCGATTCCCTGAAGGGCCCTCCGGCTGGCCCCGATGTCCCAGTCGTCGGCCTCCAGCGCCCCGGATGACAGGTCCGCCTGGATCGATTCTGCCAGGCGATTCATCAGGCCCAGGACCTTGCGACCCGAGACCGAGGCCCGGTCGACGTCCCCCGCCTCCAACAGGTCTGCCAGGAACCGTACCTGCCGCTCCAGGGCCTTCAGGTCCTCCAGGTCGTAGGGATTCATCCGGGGTTGTTCCGCCTGTCGCAGCAGGGACCCCGCCCCCTCCAGCCGGGACTGCCACTCCAGGATCCTCTCGGGTGGCAAGGCCTCCCGCTGCTCCATGCGGGCCCGGACCCTGGCCGCCACCGCCTCGGTCCGGGTTGCCACCCGCTGCTGGAGGGCGTAGGCCGCCCGGAGGTCCTCCCGGACCGAGGTGGGCAGCAGGATGTCTCGGACGTGGGTCAGGGCCCCCTCGGCGAAGAGACTCCTCCATCGGCGAGCCACCTCTCGGGCCGTCTCGCGGGCCCGCCGGACCTCCTCCTGGTCCCCCGAGGCCGCCCGGGACAGGTGGTCCCGGACCTGCCAGTGGAGGCCCCCAAGGGTCTCCAGGGCCATGCGTCTCCCCGTGGCCTCGACCGGGGTCCGCCGCAGGAACGACACCCGGATGGCCTCCAGACCGGCGACCTGCCAGCGACCCATTCGCAGGTGGAGGGACCGGTCCCGTTCCGATGGCCCCGATTGACGAGGCGATGCCAGTCGGTCGGCATACCGGTCCAGTTCGCCGACCTGCTCCGCCAGCAGGGTGACCCTCTCCCGGTCCAGGACGTCCTCCAGCAGCGAGACCGCCGTCTCGAGCGCCCGGGAGGCCCGCTGCCGCGACGGGACCTCCTGCAACACCTCCTCCAGCATCCCCGCCACCTTCTCCATCGTTCCCCGGAGAATCACTGCGCCGGGCTGCGTCCCCAGGCGGGTGACCTCGGCCCGGGCCTCTCGACCGAGATCCTGGAACCGGGCCTGCAGTCGCTCCGGGAGCATCGGGTCCCCCGGTCCCGGGACGTCCGCCACATCCCCGAAGAGTCCCGCCATGCGGTCCAGGATGTCCTCGGTGCGGTCCAGCAGGGCCAGTTGCCGAACCAGGGGAACGTCCAGAGAGAGATGCAGCGTCTCCGATCGCCCTCGGAGCCGGTCCTTCTGGAAGATCCCGCTGGCCTCCACCCAGAGGCTCATCCGCCCCCCCCGTTCCAGGAGGTCCTCCCCGAGGATGACCGGAAAGACGCCCTGGGCCTGGCGGTCCCCCTCCCGGGCATGGCGCAGGGAGACGCCCGTGGACCCGGCCTCCTCGGTCCAGGGATACCGGAATCGGGCCTCCACCTCCCCGAGGGCATGTGGAGCCGATGCCCACCAGGAGACCATCACGGTCTCCCCAAGGCCTCCAGAGGCCCATCCCGAGGGTCGCATCTCCAGGGAGGGGGGCGCCGGCGGCGCGACGCGAAACCGGCGCCGGGCCAACTCCTGGACCACCTCACCCGGAGGGGCCCACGCCGAAAGGAACCACGTGGCCTCCCCTTCGGGACGCACCAGCACGGCGAAACGGCCATCCCCCTCCACCGGCACGGGAACCCGCCGCAATCCGCCCTCCCGAGGCAGAATGACCAGTTCCAGGGCCCCGACCGGGGAGAACAGGCGGCCCGTGACCTCGACGATGCCCCCCTCGGGCACGTTCGCGTCGGCCACATCCCCGAGCCATGGAACCAGATCCCCCGAGGATGCGTCCCCGGAACCGATCCGCAGGCCCAGGTCATGGGCAATCCCGTCCAGGGTCCGAGGTGGCCCCGCCCACCAGGCTCCCCCGGGGCCGCCGGGAAGTCCCAGGAGGGTCCCCAGGGCCCGGGAGACTCCCCAGAAATCCCGGATGGCAACGACCGCCAGGACCATCCCGATCACGACCCAGGCCCTTGGAGGCCATGCCCGGGAGGCCGGGAGGGGGAACCAGCCTGGCTGAATCTGTCGCAGCAGGTTCGCACCGCGCCGGGCCTCGGCGGCCAGGAGCCCCGGGGAGGCTCCTGAGACGAACCGGCCCAGGGAGGGGTCCACCTGGGACAGGGTCTCGACGGCATGCCGGATGCCCGGGAGGTGTCTGCGCAGGAGTCGACCCATCCGGTCGGGACGACCCAGGCGCCGGAAGGTCCAGGTCAGGTCCGCGACCACCCAGGCGATCCCCGCCAGGGCACCCAGTTCCGCACCCCACCGAACCCGATCGGGCGGAATGCCGTTCCCGACGGCCCAGAGGGACACCCCGATCAGGCCGGCCATCGCCACCGCCCACCAGGCCGCCCCGGTCCGGAGGCGATCCCGTAGCAGGATGCGGCGAATCCGGGCGATCTCTCGAAGGAAGTCCCGAACCTCCTCCATCGATCCTCCCGGCCCTCAGGGTCCTGGGCGCTCCGACTGCAGGAAGGGGCAGAGGGATGCCAGCCGACACCCCTCGCAGTGTGGACGCCTCGCGACGCACCGTTCCCGGCCGAACCAGGTCACCCGGTGACAGAAGGCGGTCCACCGCCCGGGAGGCAGCAGCCCGCACAGCACCGATTCCACCTCGTCCGCATCCCGGCCCCTGGCCAGACCCAGGCGGTCCGAGACCCGCAGCACGTGGGTGTCCACCACCATCGCCGGGATCCCGAAGCAGTTCCCCAGGACGACGTTGGCGGTCTTGCGGCCCACGCCCGGCAGGGCCACCAGTTCCTCGATGGTCCGGGGGACGTCTCCCCCGTGCCGCTCCACCAGGGCCTGACAGCATTCCTGCACCAGACGAGCCTTGTTGCGGTAGAACCCCGTGGAATGGATCACGGCCTCGATGTCCTCCCGGGGTGCCCGTGCCAGAGCCGCCGCATCGGGATACCGGGCGGCCAGGACCGGCATCACCTGATTCACGGTATCATCCTTGGCCTGTGCCGCCAGGATCGTGGCGATCAGGAGGTCCAGGGGGGTCTTCCAGTGGAGCGGCGTCCGGGTGGCGTCGGGGTACCACTCCTCCAGGATCCGGTCCACCTCGACCGCCCGCTGCTCGGCGTCGTCCCGATTCCCCATGGCGCCTCCTCTCAGTCCTGCCTCCGGTGCACCTTGTGCATTGCCGCCTGGTCCAGGGGACGGACCAGGATCCGGTCCACGTTCACGTGATCCGGGGCCGCCAGGGCCCACCGGACGCACTCGGCAATGTCCTCGGCCCGAAGAGGGGTCATGCCTCGATAGACCTGATCCGCCCGTTCCCGGGACCCCAGGCGGACGAGGCTGAACTCCGTCTCGACCATGCCCGGATCCACGCTGGTCACTCGGATGGGCTCCCCGCACAACTCCAGGCGGAGGGTCTCGGTCAGGGCCCGGACGGCGTGCTTCGTGGCACAGTAGACTCCGCCCCCCTCGTAGACCGCGTGGGAGGCCGTGCTCCCCAGAAAGACCAGGTGCCCCCAGCCGGCCCGTCGCAGGTGGGGCAGGCAGGCCTGGGTCACCCGCAGGACCCCCTCGACGTTGGTCCGAAGCATCTCGGACCACTCCTCCTCGGAGACCCGGTCCACCGTTGCCACGCCTCGGGCCAGTCCGGCATTGTTCACCACCACGTGGAGGGCCCCGAACCGATTGGCGGCCCGATCGACGAAGTCCTCCACCGAGGCCCCGTCGCGGACGTCCATCGCCCCTGCGAAGACCTCGGCGCCGGTCCCATCCTGGATTGCGCCCGCCAAGGCCCTGAGCCGGTCCGCCCGACGGGCCCCCAGGGCCAGGCGATACCCCTCCCGGGCCAGGGCCCAGGCCACCGCCTCCCCGATCCCCGCCGAGGCCCCGGTCACGAGGACCACCGGATGTTCTGGTCGCATCTCCGCTCCTCCCACGAATCATTCCGCGCCCGATGATGCCGTTTTTTCAGGACCCGCGCACCCCCCTGGGCGAACCGATCCATGGGATGCGCCCCCGGCTCCGGCGATCCATCGCCGCCTGCATCGCCGACTCCACCTCCCGGTAGCACCGGCGCACCGTCTCCGGGTCCTGGGCCGCCTCCGGAGGAAGGTGGGGCCACCGGATGGGGTCCAGGAAGTCGGTCGTGATCTGGGTCGGCATCGGCCAGTAGGGAAAGACCCCCAGCGTGACCCCCCAGGGCCAGGCATAGAGGATGGGGACCAGGTTCGTCCCGAGGCGTCGCTTGAGCCCCAGCCAGGAGGCGATCCGTTCCCCGCGGGTCAGCACCACGAATTGTTCGTGGGCGCCGGTCGTGACGACGGGAACCAGGGGCACCCCCTCTTCCAGGGCCACTCGGACGAAGCCCATCCGCCCGCCCAGCACGACCCGGTTGCGATCCCGGAAAGGGCGGAACACGTCCCGGTCGGACCCTGGGTAGGCGGCCGCGATGGCCCCGGCCCGGAGGATCCGCCGGGCGCTCTCCGGGGAGGCCGGGAAGGCCCCGATCTTCCGGGCGTAGCGGGCCACCAGGGGGTCCCGATGCACGAACCAGTGGGCCAGGGGATGGACCGCCCGGTCCGGTCCGTGGTGGTCCCAGATGGCCAGCATCGCGAGGATCCCGTCGAAGACCATCAGCCCGCCGCTGTGGTTGCCCACCAGCAGGACGGGTCCCTTCGCCGGGATCTTCTCGACCCCCTCGCAGTGCCATCGGAACCAGATTCGGGCCACCTGGCGGAAGAAGGGCATCAAGCGGGCCAGGAAGGCCGGGTCCCGGTCCTCGGGACGAACAGGGGTCGGAACCAGCCGTTCCCCCAGGAGGGCCAGGCGCAGGGCCCGGGCGATCACGCCGGGGGGCGAGAGTTGCAGCAGGTCCTCCGGGGGGATGGCCCTCAGGAATTCCCCCAGATCCCGCGGCAGTGTCGTCACAGAGGTCCCCCGAGGTCAGGGATTCGCGTCCGGCAACTCCCGGACGGCCAGGATGAAGCGCTGCACCAGGTTCCGTTCCTCGGCATTCAGGCCCGCCTTCGGGGCCATCTTGTCCAGGATCCCGGGCCACCGTTCGGCGCTGCGGCTCTTCGGGGTCGGCAGTTTGTGGCAGAAGCCCCCCCGACCGCAGGACTGCACGAAAAGTTCCCGTCCCTGGCGCAACTCCTCCTCGGACGAGGGGGGCTGTGCGGAGGCGCCGATGGAGACCAGTCGAGAGTCCACCTCGGGTGCCACGAAGGCCGCTCCGCAGGCCAGGGCGACCAGGCTGCCGGCAACGACGAGGGCCCAGGTCCAGTTCGTTCGGGACTGCATCACGTCTCCTCCGGATGACGACTCCATTGAATCGACCGGTTCACCGCCTGTCAAGCCCGGCCGCGGGAATCCCCAGCAGGGTCCTCGCATGCTCCTCCTGCGGCGCCGAGACCGAGACCCGAAGCGTGGCCATCTGCCCCGGGAGGTCCCCGCCGCAGACCGAGACGGTGGCACGGTACACGTCCCGGAGGAAGACGCCTCCCCAGGGGTTCCGGCAGCGAGGAGGGACCTCCTCCGGAGCCAGGTCCCGGTCCTGCTGCCATCCCAGGTCCTCCATCGCCGCCTGGAGATTCCGCCGAACCGCCAGGGCTCCGTCCCGGCTGACGAAGGACCACTGCACCCGCCCACCCTTCCGGGTCTCCTGGTCCAGGTCCGCCCCGGGCCACACCACGCTCCGCAGGGGTCGATCCCCTCCCCCCAGGCCCAGTTGCCGGAGGGCCAGACGGCTCGCCATGGCCACTCCCGGGCTCCGTCCCCCGGAGAGTTCCCGGAGGAGGTCCACGGCCCAGAGGGCCCCTGTCTCTCCGGCCCGGATCGCCCCGGCGATGCGCACCCGCTTCTCGGTGCTGCGCAGGGCCGCCTCCAGCAGCGGCCGGGAGGGGACCTCTCGCCAGAGAACCTCCACCGCCTCGACCTGGCCCTCCCGCAGTCGACGGGCCCAGAGGTCCGGCCCCTCGACCTCCCGGGCGGTGCCCGGTGCCGCCAGCACGCACAGCGCCATCCACGCCCCTGTGGCCGTTCGTCCCATTCCCGTTCCTCCAGGGGTGACCACGGGCAAGTGTAACCCTCCGGGAGGGGTCCTCCCCAACCAGACGCCAGGCGGAGGTTCCCAGGTCAGGTCCACCGGCCCCTGGTTCCATGATAGAAACAGCATGCCAGCGGAGAGGAGGTCCCTCCGATGCCGTCCCTGTCCACCCTCGTTCACCGCACCCTCGAGTCCCTGGGCCGTCGGGTGGTCTTCGACGCACCCCGGGAGACCCTGGTCCGGGAAGCCATCGCCCGGAAGGAGGTCTTCGTGGCCGCCTGCGGCGCCCTGGCCACCTGGGGCCCCCCCGAATCGACCGGGCGCAATCCCAAGGACACGGTGACGGTCCGACGCCCGGCCAGCGAGGAGACGATCGACTGGGACTCCCCGAACAACCTTCCCATCTCCCCGGAGACCTTCGACCTGCTGGTCGCCGATGCCCTGGAGCACCTCTCCCGCCGGGATCGCGTCTACGTGACGCGGCGGTGTCTCGGGGCGGACCCCCGATGGGCGATGCCGATCACCACGGTGACCGACCGGGCCCTGACGGCCCTGTTCACCGTGAACATGTTCCGGCCGATCCCCGAGGACCTGTCCCGATCCCCCTTCTCCCAGAGCCCCTTCCTGATGCTGGCCGTTCCCTGGGAGCGACTGGACCCCGATCGCTACGAGGGACGCCTCCGGATCCGCCCAGAGACCGGACGGACCACGACGCTGGCCGTGGCCATGGACTACGACCGGCACATGGGGGTCATCCTGGGCACGGCCTACCTGGGAGCCGTCAAGAAGATGGCCTTCACGGCCATGAACTACTACCTGCCACCGGTCGGGGTCCTGCCCCTCCACGCCTCGGCCAACGTGGGAGCGGAGGGGGACACTGCGGTGCTGTTGGGCCTCTCGGGCACCGGCAAGACGACGCTCTCGGCGGCTCCCGGCCGCCGGTTGCTGGGGGACGACGAGCACGGATGGGGCCCCGAGGGAATCGCCAACTTCGAGAACGGATGCTACGCCAAGCTCCTCCACCTGGACCCGGAGCGGGAACCCGGCATCCACCGGGCGGTCTTTCACCACGCCCCTCCCGAGGAGCAAGGGGCCATCATCGAAAACGCCTTCATGCTCCCCTGGGGGGCCTTCGACCTCGACGATGACCGTCTGACCCCCAACAGCCGGGCCTCCTACCCCCTCACATCGCTGGCCGACGTGGATCCTTCCTCTCGGGGAGGACACCCCCGGACGATCCTGTTTCTGACCGCGGACGCCCACGGCGTCCTGCCCCCCGTCGCCAGACTGACGCCCCCCCAGGCGATGTTGTGGTTCCTCATGGGCTACACCAGCAAACTGGCCGGGACCGAGACGGGAGTCTCGGAGCCCCGGACCACCTTCAGTCGCTTCTTCGGGGAGCCCTTCATGCCCCGGCTCCCGACGGTCTATGCATCGATGCTCGGGGAGCGACTCCGACATCACGGCACCGACGTCTACCTGATCAACACCGGGTGGAGCGGGGGACCTTTCGGCATCGGCCACCGGATGGACATCGGGCTGACCCGGATCCTGGTCGATGCGGCCATGTCCGGCAGACTCCGGGCCGTGCCCTTCCAGGAAGACCGCCGGTTCCACCTCCAGGTGCCGCTCGCCTGTCCCGGAATCCCGGACCCCGGCATTCTCCAGCCCCGGACCACCTGGCCTGCCCCGGAGGAATACGACGCCCGGGCCGACCGACTCGCCGCCGAGTTCGCCCGGCACTTCCGCGAGGCCTACGGCACGAAGGGCATCGACCCGGAGATCGCCAGCCAGTGCCCTGGATCCTGATGAAGTCCCGACGGTGCCCGATCGGCCTGACGATCCGCTGACGCCGCCGAAGAAGACCACTGGACCCGACGCTGCCGGTTCTGCTGGACCCCGTTGACCCGACCCTGCCAACCGGACTAGACTCGTCTGGAACACAGGGAGGAACCGCCATGAAACACCGGACATGGATTCTGGCCGGGGTCGCTGGACTGCTGGTGGCGTGCACCAGCGCCCGTTCGTCCCCCTCGGCGACGGACTGGGACTTCCTGGGAATCAAGAACCTCTCCCCCGAACAGCGGGCCGAGATCGACACCCTCCGGAGGGACTGGCAGCGGGAGGCCTTGCCCAAGATGGCCCGGGTCCGGGCCCTCAACGTCGAGATCCATGCGCTGGTCGCCGCCGACAATCCGGACGTGAAGGCGATCCAGGAGCGCCTGGACCAGGTCGCGGGCCTGCTGACCGAGGTCCAGAAGGCCGGGTTGGAGATGGTGATCCGGATGAAGAAGGTGCTGACCCCGACCCAGAATCGGGAACTGCAGGACGCCCTCCTGCGCCAGGGGGAGGCCCTCTTCGCCCTGGAGGGGCTCCCGGGCTTCCTCTCGCCGACCCAGCCACTGCCGACGGCGGCAGCCCCCGGGGCTCCCCAACAAGGCCCGGGGATGGCGGCTCCCGCGGGAACCCCTCCGGGACCGACCGCAGGGGCTCCGGGTCCCGGCGGCCCGACTCCGCAGGCAGGCACCCCGAATCCTCCCGGGCCTCCCTCGGGCGTGATGCCGATGGCCGGGATGCCAGGAGGACCTGCGATGCCTTCCCAGCCGGGACCCCAGGCCGGTGGTCCCGGCGGCGGGCCGGAGCCCAGGGCCTCCGGGGCAGACCCCTGGATGGCCTCGCGGGAGGCGAGTCCCGATCGGCTGCGTCCCTGCGACGGGACTCCCGGTCCCTGCCGCGCGGCCTGCGAGGCCGGTCCAACGGAAACCGCCGGAACCCGGGACACCGGGAAGAAGAAGTGACCGAGTCGCAGGTCACCCGTCTCCACGCCTCACGATGACCCCGTGGAGGCCCTCCCCCTCGGGGGCCACGCACACGATCAAGAACCGCGCCCCTTCCCGATGGATTCGCTCCAGGGCCGGCTGTCGAATCGCCTCCTGGAGCCCCCGTTCCATCGCCGGGGCCACCGGGTCCTTCGGGTCCCGCGATTCCAGCAGTGCCTGCAACGCCTGCGGTTCCACGTGCAGCAGGCAGCCGTGTTCCCGCTGGAGGTCCTCCCGAACCCGCTCCACCAGGAGGGCCAGCAGTTCCCGGGTCTCGTCCCCGGTCACGGCGGGGAAGGGCAGCCGCAGGTCCAGGGCGTTCCAGAGGTCGGCGCTGAGACGGCTCGAGGCCTCGGGGATCCACCCGGACCCGGCCGGGGCCTCGGTCCCTCCACGACCGAACCCAACGGTCCCCGTGGGCCCCGTCCCGGGTTCCATCGCCAGTACGTGCACGCTGTTGCGGAAATCGAGGCGCCGGCCCCGGCGATCCGTGATGGTCCCCTCGGCGAGAACCTGGGCCAGGAAGGACTGGATCAATGGATGGGCCCGTTCCGGACGGTTCCAGAAGAAGACCCGGAAGGGCCGACGGGTCAGGACGTTGGACAGCAGGCCGCTGTCCTCGTAGCCCACGAATCCAGGCGGCGACCCGGCCAGCAGGGAGAGGGTATGGGGCTCGGCGTATTCCGAGAGTTCGACCTCCACCAGGGCCTCCGGGCTGCCAAACAGGAACTCGGCGGTGGCCCGGGCGAGGGTCCGCCTCCCCGATCGAGGAGGTCCGACCAGCAGCAGGGCGGCCAGCGGGCGCCGACTTCCGAATCGATTCCAGTTCCGGGACAGCACCTGGACCAGGGACTCGATCACCTCCCGGTGGCCCACGACGCGCCGTTCCAGGAAGTCCTGCATCCGGCTCCATCGGGCCTGGGGATCCGCCAGTTGCTCCACGGGGATGTCCACGAGGTCCGACAAGACCTGGACCACGTCCCGGACCCCGACCTCCCCCTTCCCCTCCCTCCGGGCCCGGGCCCCGGCCCGGTCCAGGAGGTCCACGGCCTTGGCCGGAAGGCATCGGTCCGGGATCAGGCGGTCGGTGAGGCGCACGGCCGCCCGCAGGGCCTCCGCCTGGAACTCCACGCGGTGCCATTGGGCATAGCGGGGGGCCACGCCAGCCAGGATGCGCTCGGCCTCCTCCAGGGAGGGCTCCCGCAGGTGGACCGGCTCGAATCGCCGGTTCAAGGCGGGGTCGTTCTGGATGGTCCTCGTGTACTCCCCGAAGGTGGTGGCGCCGATACAGGGGAGTTCCCCCCGGGCCAGGGCCCCCTTCAGGTCGTTGGAGGCATCGGCTCCCCCGTCCCCGGCCCCGGCGCCGATCAGGGTGTGGATCTCGTCGATGAAGAGGATGATCCGCCCCTGGGAGGCCATCACCTCGTCCTTGAGAGCCCGGAGTCGGGCGGCAAAGGCGCCCCGCATCTCGGTTCCCGCCACCAGGTCCGCCACCGACACGGAGATCAGGACCCGCCCCTCCAGGCCGGGAATGCCTCCGCCCCGGCGCACCATCCAGTCTGCGACGCCCTCCACCAGGGCGGTCTTGCCCACGCCCGGGTCCCCCAGCAGGAGGGGATTGTTGCCCCGCCGCTTGCAGAGGATGTCCACGACGCGGTTCAGTTCCTGCTCCCGGCCGACGAGGGGGTCGATCCGCCCCGCCAACGCGTCCTCGCACAGGTTCCGGCCCAGGGTCGCCAGGGTGGGATGGCGGGTCGGGTCCAGACGGAAGGGGCTTCCCTCGGGGGAGGCCCAGCATCGCTCCTCGGTCGCAGCCTCGGGCTCCCGCTCTTCGGCGTCGGTCCCGACCTCCTCGATCAGGAACTCCACCGGGAGGTCGTCGTCGCTCTGGACCCGGGGTGCGGACCGCACGGGAACCTGGACCACCGGCGACGGACCGGGCCAGGAGACCGGGGGCACCGGGGCCCGGGGCGGATTTCCCCGGACGGCCACCGTGACCCGGTCCCTCGCCTGCCTTCGGAGGTAGGGATCCATCAGGTGGGCCATGGCCTTGGTCCGGAGTTCGTAGAGCGACGCCCCGGAGGCCTGGAGCAGCCGGGCGGCCCGAGAATCCCCCAGGCGGGCGAAGGCCAGCAGCATGTGCACCGTGGTGGCCTGCCGGGACCCCACGTTGCGGGCGATTCGGAGGGCCTGCCACGGAACCGCATCGCCCATCTCCGGGGCCTCCTGGGGCACCTGTCGCAGGCGGTCCGCCAGGGCCTCCGGTTCCAGCCGCATCTCCATCAGCACCGACTGGGCCTCGCAGGGCACCAGGAAGATCCCCAGCACCAGGAAGCCGCTGTCCATCGATTCCCGTCGCGCAGCGGCCAGTTCCTCGGCGCTTTCCAGGACCTTTTGAAACTCCTGGGAGAACGGGATGACTTCTTCCACCATGTCTTCCGGAAATCAGGATGCGACCCGGAAGCAGCAATAGCCTTCCGGCGCAACCGTGTCAAGGCTTCCGCGAGTGCCTGGGTCCCCTCGGCGAGGGGAAGGACTCCGCCCGTCCGGGCGGTCCGGATCGCAAGGTCCCGTGGTCGGCCTGGACACGGACTTGGCAGGGGGCCCGGCCTTCGGCACAATGCTTCCTGGAAGGGGACGCACCATGCGGGTTGTCGCCGGAGTGTGGCTGGTGACCCTGGCCGGCTGTCTCTCGGGCAGCCGGGGTCCCGCCGGTCCGGGAGACTTCGCGGACCCGGTCCCCGCGACCCGGATCGATCCCTCCGCCCCGGGACTGGCCCGACGCCCTCCCACGCTGCAACTGGATGCCCCTCCGATGGTGGCCATCCCCCGGTCCCATCCGAAGGTCGGGACACCAATGGGCAAGGGGTCCCTCTCGATCGGAACTCCCACGACCGGCTTCGTGGTCTCCTGCCGAATGCTCCCGGAGGAGGGCCCCGGGCACTATGTGCTTCCTGAGCACCGGCAGCGGAGAACCCGATGCGCCACCGACGACCTCGTGGAGGCCCTGCTCCGGGCCGCCGACCGCGTCGGCCGGGATCACCCCGGGGCCCGGCTGGCGGTGGGAAACCTGGGCCGCGATGGAGGGGGGGACCTGCCCTGGAGCGTCTCCCACAACTCGGGACGGGACGCGGACCTGGGGTTCTACCTGATGGACGACGCCGGCCGGCCCTACGAGGCCCGATCCCTGATACCCCTGGATGCCCGAGGGGAGGGAACCGAGGACGGGCGGCCCGTCCGCTTCGACGTGCCCCGAAACTGGGCCCTGGTGAAGGCCCTCCTGACCGACCCGACGATCCAGGTCCAGTGGCTGTTCCTGTCGAATCCCCTCAAGAAGCGCCTGCTCGCCCATGCCCGGTCCCGCAAGGAGCGGCCGGACCTGGTGGCCCGGGCCGAGGAGGCCCTGGCCCAGCCCCGGCGGTCGGGGCCCCACAATGACCACCTGCACCTTCGAATCTCCTGTCCGCCCGACGACGTCCTGGAGGGTTGCCGGGACATCGGAACGGCACGGTCCTGGTTCCGGGACCCGACGCCGCGCATCGAGGCCCGGGTGCGGCAGTTGCAGACCCTGGCCCGCCGGGGGAGCCCCCGGGTCCGGTCCGATGCCCTGACGGTGCTGGGGCGCATCGGGACCTCGGAGGCCGTCTCAACCGTGCTCCGGGGTCTCGGGGACCCGGAGGTGGAGGTCCGCCGGACTGCGGCCCGATCCCTGTTCGAGGGAGGAATCCCCGAGGGAGAAAAGGAGGTGGTGCGGCACCTCCGGGGCGAGCCGGACGACGAGGTCTGCTGGACCCTGATCCGGGCGCTGGAAAGGCACCTGAATCCCTGGCGGCGGGCGGCCATCCTGCCGGACCTGCTGGACCTGGATCGCGAGGTCGTCCGGGACCTCGGCCTCTTTCGACTCACCACCTCGATCCGGTCGGAGGCCCTGGAGATGGCCGGTCGACTGCCGTTGGCCCTGGTCCCGCTCCAGGTCCGCAAGGCCATCGCGGAGGAGGGCGTCTCGAAGGACCAAATTGCGGCGATCTGGCGGGGAGCCGACGCGGGTCCCAAGGGGTCTGGCGACCTGAAGCAGGACCGCCGGCTGCAGGTCCTCGAGGAGAGCCGGGACCTCCGGGGCGTACTGCTGTGGTGGATCCGGTCCTGGCCCCCGGACCCCACCGCCGTGACGGGTCCTCCCGTCGCCCTGCCGGTGCCGGACCCCGAGACGGCACCTTCCGATGCGGCGGCCGCCGATTGACGGGGTCAGGGCGGGTGCTATACTGCCTCCACGAGGTGTACTCATGAAGCGCCTTTCCCTGGAGGACGAGGCCGGAAACGTCCGGGTCGTGCCCCTGCAGCAGGGCGTGCTGACCATCGGCCGGGCACCCGACAACGACCTCGTGCTGGGCGATCGGAACGTCAGCCGACACCACGCCCGGATCCGGTGCGTGAACGGCCGCTGCGTGCTGGAGGACGCCGGGTCCCGCTACGGGATCCGGGGGGCCCAGGGGAGGGTCGCGGGAGAGACCGAGATCCGCCCGGGACAGGTCTTCCAGATCGGGGACTTCCGGCTCAAGCTGCTGCCGGAGGACGATGCCTTGACGGAGGAACCGGCCCCCGAGGAGGACGTCACTCCCCTCGCCACCCCCGTCGTCTCCCGGGAGACGGAGGCCCTGGAGCCGCTTCGGGAACCCCTCAAGGGGGACAGCCTCCAGAGCATCCGGCAACTGGAGGAGGTCGCCCGACAGGGCTGGACCTCGGATTTCGGGGTCGACGAGCCTGCGGAGAAGCGGCAGGCCGGACGCTACCTGGCGGCGGTGCTGGTGCTGCTGGTGGTGGCGGCCGGGCTGGGATTCGCCTACTACCGGCTCACCGAGGAAGAACCGTTGGTGGGTGTGGCCCCGACGACCTCGTCGCCGGCGAGGCCCGAACCGCCCCTGCGACAGGAACAGCCGGCTCCTTCGAGAGACATCGAAGCCGCCACCCAGCCCGAAGCCGCCACCCGGGAGGAGGCACCCCTCTCCCAGACGAGGTCCGGGAAGGAGGAGGTCTCGGCCACAGGAACCCGTCTCGAAGCCGCCGCTCGTGGGACCGCCGGATCGGTCCCGGCGTCGGAACGGCCGAGCGCCGCTGCGTCGGGCCCCCGCCCTGCCAGGACCGCCCCGGGTCCCGACCGCTCGACCACCAAGGCGGCCGCCCCGGCCGTGGCCCCGAGTCCCGTGGCCGCGTCGGAGACCCCGCCCGCCGAGAACGACGCCTACACCCGAGCCAAGAGGCGGGGGGATGAGTGCAAGGGGAGTGGCGACAAGGCCTGCGCCATCGATGCCTACCGGGAAGCCATGCGCCTGACCTCGGACCCGTACCAGAAGGAGAAGCTCCGGTGGACGATCTTGGGGCTCGGGGGAACCGCCGAGTGACCCCGCCTGACGAGACGCTGACCCTGCTCGTACTGGGATTCGAGGGCCCCGATCTGCCCCCCTGGCTGGCCGACCTGCTGGGTCGTGGACTCGGTGGCGTGGCCCTCTTTGCCAGGAACCTCGTCGATCAGGACCAGGTCCGCCGACTGACCCGGGAGGTCCGCCGGGCGGCTCGGGACTGGCCTCCGCCGTTGATCGCCGTGGACCAGGAGGGGGGGAGGGTCCAGCGCCTGAGGCGCCTGTGCCCGCTACGCCCCCCCGCTCGGGAGGTGGGGGCCCGGGGGCCCGAGGCCGCCCGGGAGACGGCGAGATCCATCGCCCGGGACCTCCGGGACCTGGGGTGCAACACCGACTTCGCCCCGGTGCTGGACCTGGACACCCACCCGGCCAATCCCATCATCGGCGACCGGGCCTTCGGCGCAACCCCGGAGGATGCGATCCCTCCGGCGCTGGCGTTCCTGGAAGGCCTGCGGGATGCGGGGATCCAGCCCTGCGGCAAGCACTTCCCGGGACACGGCCATGCCCAGGCCGACAGCCACCGGGAACTGCCACTGATCGAGGTCCCGGAGGAAGAACTGGCACGCCGGGAACTGGTCCCCTTCCAGGCGGCCTTCCGGGCGGGCCTCGACCTGGTGATGACGGCCCACTGCCTCTATCCGGCCCTGGACCCCGACCTGCCTGCGACCCTGTCCAGGAAGATCCTGGGAGGCTGGCTCCGGGGGCGCCTGGGCTACCAGGGCTGCGTGATCTCCGACGACCTGGCCATGAAGGCCATCGCGGACCATCACCCGGCGGACGTCGTGGTGCGCGAGGGCCTCCAGGCCGGCCTGGACCTGTTGCTCCACTGCGGCACCGACCCCGAGGCCGATGGTCTGCTGGGGGCCCTCGTGCAGGCGGCGACGGAACCGCGAATCCGCGACCGGGTCCAGGAGGCGGTCGGCAGGGTCCTCGCCCTGCGGTGCCGGCTGGCCGATCCCCTTCGGGAGTGAGCCTACGGGAGGGAGTCCGTCTCCCGGTCTTCCTCCGAGGGGGCCTCGGCCGGGGACAGGGGCTCGGCATGCACGGTGACCCGGGCCTCCGGGTATCCCTCCTTCACCGCCGCCTCGACCCGATCGGTGACGTCATGGGCCCAGGTCAGGGGGCGGCCACCATCGAGCCGCACCACCACCTCCGCGTGGAGGTCCGGCCCGGAGGTCCGCACCCGGACCGAGTCCACCTCCTCGACCCCCGTCACGGCCTGAACGCGCTTCCGGACGTCGTCGGCCACTCCTTCCGGGGCCCGGTCCAGCAAGGCGTGGACGCTCCGTCGGATCAGGCCCCAGGCCACGTGGAGCACCACCAGCGCCACCACCACGGCCGCGATGGGATCCGCCTGGGGAAGGCCCAGTGCCGCGCCCCCGAGCCCCAGCAGCACCGCCGCCGACGACAGGATGTCGCTCTGGAAGTGCAGGGCATCGGCCTCCAGGGCCTGGCTCCCGGTCTCCCGGGCCACTCTTGCCAGGGCCCGGGACCGATGCCAGTCCACCCAGATGGCAAACCCGATCACGAGGAAGCCCCAGACCGAGGTCCGAGGACCGGCAAAGGCCGGGTCCCGCAGGCGTTCCTGGGCCTCCCAGAGGATCCAGACCGAGGTGAGCACGAGCAGCAGGGTCTCGACGAAGGCCGAGAAGTTCTCGAACTTGCCGTGACCGAAGGGATGGTCCCGATCGGCCGGCCGGGCCGACTGCCGCACGGCGTAGAGAGTCACCCCGGCCGCCAGCAGGTCCAGGGCCGAGTGGAGGGCCTCCGCCAGGATCCCCAGAGACCCCGTAAAGAGACCGACTATCAACTTCGTGGCGGTCAGGACGACGGCCCAGAGCAGCGAGGACCCTGCGACCTGGACCTTCCGGTCGCTCAAGACGCCCCCGTCCTGGAGAGGGGCCCCCGGGGGCCAACCCCCGGCGGACACGGCGGAGAGAGCGGGATTCGAACCCGCGACACGAGTCAACCCCGTGTACTCGCTTAGCAGGCGAGCGCCTTCGACCTACTCGGCCATCTCTCCCTCGGCGAACGGCCGGACCGGGTCCCTGGCGGCGGAGGAGGGATTCGAACCCCCGGGGCGCAGGACGCCCGACGGTTTTCAAGACCGCTGCCTTCGACCACTCGGCCACTCCGCCTTGTCAACGAACAGCACGGCTTTCTACCCTGAACCGGCCCCGATGTAAAGCCCCGGAACAAGGAAACGGGCCACGGCACCAGGAATGTCAGGGCTCCCGGGCCAACACCCGGAAGCCGATCCGGGGCACCTCGATGGACAGGCTGCCGTCAATCACGGGGACCTGCCCTCCTCCGAGACCATCTACCCAGGTCCCCGAGGCCCCGGACCACCCCCCCAGGGGCACCTGGAGAGTCCGCACCTCCCCCCGGTTCAGCACCACGAGCACCGGGTCGTCGGCCCCGAGGGAGACCCCATAGGCCTGCCAGTCGGCCCCGCCGGCCAGCACCGTCACGGTCCCTCGACGGGTCGAGGGGTGCCTGGCCCGGAAGGCCGCCAGCGACCCCACCGTGTCGCGCACGGCCATCCGGTCCGCCGGGAGGCCCTCGAACACCATCGGCCTCCGGTTGTCCGGGTCCCCCCCGCCGGCCATGCCCACCTCGTCCCCGTAATAGATCAGGGGCACCCCGGGGATCGTCATCAGGAAGGCGAAGGCCTGCTGCAACCGCAGGTAGGGGTCCGGCGACGTGGGCTGGGGCGGCGGATTGCGGCAGAGGTCCTTGGACCCGTTGCCCCACAGGTCCGCGATGCGCCCCGGGTCCGCGTGGGTCACGAAGCGAGGGATGTCATGGTTGCCCAGGAAGGTGGACATCACCGCCCCGGACCACCCCGCCAGCCACCAGGCCTGGGAGTCCCGGGCAACCTCCACCATCCGCTGGAGCGACGACTCGCCCCGGGCCAGGGCCGACACGATGGCCCAGTAGAGGGGGAAGTGGAACTGCCCGGTCAGTTCCCAGTCCGACACGTACTCCCGGACCTTCGCCTCTCCGGACCCCGGGGACCCGCCGGACCACTCCCCGACGAAGGTCTCCCCCACGAGCCAGAAGGGGGTCACTCCATGCTCCAGGCGATCCCGGACCTTCGCCCGGAGGTGCCGCCCGAAGGAGTGGTCCATGTGCTTCACGGCATCCACTCGGAAGCCGTCCAGATCGGCCCGGATCGCCCACTGGATCGCCGCGTCGGTCACGGCTTCGACCGCCTCGTCCACCCGATAGTCCAGGTCCGGGAGATAGGGCTGGAACCAGCAGTCCTCCGGGTGCTGGTTCCAGTTGTCGTCCTGACCGCAGAGAAGCGGGGTCCGGTGAAACCACTCGGGGCGTTCCTTCCAGAGCGGCGAGTCCTCGTGGACATGGTTCGCATCGAGGTCCATGAGCACCCGGATGCCCCGGGCGTGGGCCGCCTGGACCATTCGCTGGAGGTCCTCGAGCGTGCCGAAGTGGTTCTCCGGGGCGTCCAGGAGGAGGGGGAAATAGGCGTGGTAGGCGGTGTATTGGACTCCCGACAGGTCGCCCGCCATGCAGCCGTCGGGGTTGTCGTTCGCAGCGCTGATCCAGATGGCCGTCACGCCGATCCGGTCGAACCAGCCATCCTCGATCCGCTGGCGAATCCCCTCCCAGTCGCCCCCGACCCATCCCGTGTCCCGACAGGCCTGGTCCCTGGGCACGCAGGAGTTCCGGTCATCGTTGGTCTGGTCGCCGTTGGCGAAGCGATCCGTCATCGCGAAGTAGAGCACGGCGTCCCGCCAGTCGAAGGGGCGCTCCTCCAGCCAGATCGGCACGAACAGCGGCACCGCCGGCCCCCGGGAGGTGGACGCCCGGAAGGTCAGGGAGTGCTTGCCGGGGTCCTGGTTCGCCAGGCGCACCCGGATCACCTGGCGATCGGCATCCCACTGGAAGGGCACGGCCCGCCCCCGGTGCTCGACCTGGATCGCGTCCCGGATCAGGTCCTCGCCCCCGATCCCCGTCCGCACCTCCACGTCGGCCTCCACGGTCCGGCGACTCCAGTCCGACCGTGCCGACACGAGTCGCAGTTCCGGCAGGCGGCAGTCCGGCACCACCAGTTTGGAGTTCTGGATGGTTCCGGTGGGATCCCAGGCGGTCAGGGGGTTCGCCGGATCGATGCGCCAGTCGGTCCCGTCGATCAGGATCTTGTACTGGTGGGTCCCCGGTGTCATCGAGGACAGGTCGATGCGGACCTCCCAGTCCTCGCCGGTCCCCTGGCGCGCCATGGGATAAGCCGTCACGTCCCATTGGTTCCAGTCGCCCGGGACCGTCACCGACGTCGCCGACCCGCTCCACGTCAGCCTGGCCTCGCAGGACCTCGGAATCGGGGCCCCCAGGACCTCCGGCAGGACGTCTCCCGGTCCACTCCCCGGGTCATCCTGGCCGATCTCGGCGCCGTCTCCGCCCTCGATTCCATCCTCCCCGGAAGCCTCCTCGCCGGCCTCCGGAGCCGGGTCCCGCACCGCCGGGTCCCCTCCGGACAGGTCCTCCCGGACCTCCCATGGAAGGTCGCCCCCCCGGTCGTCACCGGGAGGCGCGACGGCATCCCAGGCAGGCCCCGAGGAGTCCTCCCGACCCATCGGAGAAGGGCTGGAGCATGCCAGCCCCAGCGCCAGGATGGCCCCCAGAACCCGTCTCATCGTCGCTCCTCTCTCCTGGCCATCAGGGGATTCCGTTGGTCAACACGAGCCGGTAGGACTGGCAGGTCACCGGTGCCGACGGCTCTCGATAGACCCGGATCAGGAAGGCATTGCCGTTGTCGATGCACCGATGCGTCCCCGGCGAGGCCTCCCCGGGACACGTCCCGCACCGGTCCATGGTCCCGTGGCGGGCCAGGCAGGCGGCCAGGCTGGTCGGTTTCGCGCAGGTCGGCAGGTAGGACTGGTTGCAGGGGCACTCGCCCAGCGTGTCGGTGTAGAAGTCCACCCGCTTCTCCCACGCCGTGACGCCCCGACAGAAGGACTGGTCGTCGCAGGCCGCCGTGTAGACGTCCAGTCGGAAGGTGTCCTGAGGATTCGTGGCCAGCACGAACCGGGCGTGGAAGCGGTCGCATCCGTCCAGGAGCCCGAGGGGGTCCAGGTCGGCGGCGGTGACCCGGAACCAGTCCTCGTCACCGTAGGAGGTCAGGTTCCCGATGACCTCCAGGGTCTGCCCCGAGTCCCCGAGGGTCCCCAGGTCCAGGGCGTGGGCGCAGTCCTGGCCTCCCAGGTGCTCCCAGGCGTCGCCCTGGCACTCGCAGCCGTCGGCGCCGCTCTCGTTGAGGTCGTACCAGGCGGGCTGGTCCCCGGTTCGAGGGTCGCACTGGTAGAGGCAGCGACCCGCCGCGGTGCAGGAGACGAGAGTCCCGTGGGGAATCGCCCCGGGGTCGAGGGGACACAGGGCCGACAGACTCCCCTCGTCCGTGAGGCCGTTGCAGTCGTCGTCCCGGGCGTTGCACCGCTCCGGTGCCCCGGGATGAACCGAGGCCCGCTGGTCGTCGCAGTCGCCGCCCAGGGTGGTCGTGTAGCCGTCCCCGGGCCCGCACCGGCAGAGGGTCGTCGACCCACCGAAGCCGTCCCCGTCCTGGTCCTTGTACCAGGCGACGCACTCGGTCGTCCCCGGTGGGTCCGTGGCCCCGTCGCAGTTGTTGTCCTTGCCGTCGCAGACCTCCTGGGCGACGGGGTTCACTGCGGCGTCGGTGTCGTCGCAATCCCCGGCACCGAGGCCGCGGTAATTCCCGGAGGCACTGCACAGACACTGGCTCAAGCCCGTCTTTCCGAAGCCATCGCCATCGAAGTCGTAGTACCGGGTCACGCAGCCCGTGGTCCCGGCGGGGTCCGTGAAGCCGTCGCAGTCGTTGTCCTTGCCGTCGCAGACCTCGAGCCCCCCTGGCCGCACCGCCGGGTCCTGGTCGTTGCAGTCCCCGGGCACCTGGGCCCGGTAGACCCCCACCGGTCCACAGAGGCACTCGGAGTCGTCGGTCCGTCCCGTGCCGTCCCCGTCATCGTCCCGGTACCAGGTCTCGCACCCCGGGGTCCCGGGGGGGTCGGCAACGCCGTCGCAGTCGTCGTCCACCCCGTTGCAGACCTCGACCTGGCCCCCGACTGCGGTCCATCCGTAGCGATCCCGGGTCACGTCGCAGGTCCGGCAGGCGTGCTGCGGGTCCATGGACCCATGGAAGTAGCAGCGCCCCTCGATCAGGCACCAGGACTCGGCCAGGGGGTTCGCGCATCCGCCCTCCCCGTCGCAGACGTCGTAGGTGCAGGAAAGACCGTCACTGCACGAGTAGAGGCTCCCCAGGCACACGCCGTCCTGGCAGAGGTCCCCGCTGGAACAGGCATTCCCATCGTTGCAGGCCATCCCCGTGAGGGGAGTCCAGGCCCCGGGCACCGTCTCGGGCCGGCACTCCTGGCAGGAGTTCGCCGGATTGCGATCCCCCGGATTCCAGCACGCCCCGTCCACCAGGCAGAACCCCGGCAGCAGGTCGAAGCGGCAGGTCCCATCCCCGTTGCAGGAGTCCGCGGTGCAAGACCGGCCGTCATCGCACCCATAGGGAATCCCCAGGCACTGCCCCCCCTGGCAGAGGTCCGTGGAGGTGCAGGCATTGCCATCGTTGCAGGGCAGTCCGTCGAGGGGGCTGTAGGCGCCCTGGTCCTCGGCCGGCAGGCATCCCAGGCAGGGATTGCCGGGTGCGGGGGTCCCCTGGGCCACGCAGGCCCCGGCGATCAGGCACCACTCCGAGTCCACCAGGTGGCGGCAGAGGCCCTGGGGGTCGCAGAAGTCGGTGGTGCACGACAGTCCGTCGTCGCACCCGGTGGAGAGTCCCACGCACTGCCCGTCCTGGCAGACATCCCCGGTCGTGCAGGGGTTCCCGTCGTCGCAGGAGACGCCGCTCCGGGGGGTCCAGGCCTCCGGCTGGACCTGGGAGTCGCAGACCAGGCAGGGCGTGTCGGGGGACGCCTCCTGGTCGGTCACGCACCGATCTCCGATCCGGCAGAAGCCCGGCACCACCTGGTGCAGGCAGCCCCCCTGGCCGTCGCACGCATCGGTGGTGCAGGCAATGGCGTCATCGCAGGAATAGGGAGACCCCTGGCAGGCCCCGGCGGTGCAGTGGTCCCCTTCGGTGCAGGCGATCCCGTCGTCGCAGGGGGCCTGGTCCAGGTAGGTCCACCGGAGGGCATCCTGGTTCGGGTCACAGACGTTGCAGGGATTGCGGGGGTCCACGGCACCCTGGAGATGGCAGGCCCCCTCGATGGCGCACCACCCTGTCGCGACGCCATGGCGACAGGTGCCCGCGAGGCAGTAGTCCTCGGTGCAGGCCAGGTCGTCGGTGCAGTCCCGGAGGATGCCGCCGCCGCAGACCCCGTCCAGGCAGATCTCCCCGACGGTGCAGAGGTCCCCGTCGTCGCAGAGGGCCCCGTTCCGGGAGGTCCACTGGGAGTTTGAGACCCCCGGCTGGCACCAGAGGCAGGCATTCTGGGGCCGGGTCATCCCGACGGCCCAGCACTGGCCGTCGATCAGGCACCAGCCCTCCCGGAGGGTGTGGACGCACTGCCCCTCGAGGTCGCAGGAGTCCGCCGTGCAGGGCAGGTCGTCGGCGCAGGCCTGCCCCAGGCCCACGCAGAATCCCCCCTGGCACTGGTCCTGGGCCGTGCAGGGATTGCCGTCATCGCAGGTCCACCCGTCGTCCCGGGGCGTGAAGTCCTCGGGGGTCGTCGCCGGGTCGCAGAAGCGGCAGGGCTCCGTGGGGTCCGCCGCCCCGGTCTCGAAGCACTGGTTCCACACCAGACACCAGCCCTCCTGGAGCAGGTGCTCGCACTCCCCGGTGCCCAGGCAGCGGTCCGCCGTGCAGGCCAGACCATCGTCGCAGGAATAGGGAATCCCCCCGCAGACCCCGTCCACACACCGGTCGTCCCGGGTGCAGGACTGGCCATCGTCGCACTCGCCCCCCTGGGTGGTGGGCGTCCAGCCCGTGGTGCTGTAGAGGGTGCGACACCGCTGGCAGGGATTGCCCGGATCCGCGGCCCCCTCGGGGTGACAGACGCGATCGATCAGGCAGAAGCCGGGGATCAGGGAGTGCCGGCACCCGCCCTGGCCGTCGCAGGCGTCCTCGGTGCAGGCGATGCCATCGTCACAGGTCAGCGAAGTCCCGCGACAGGCCCCCTCGTGACAGGCGTCCCCGAAGGTGCAGGGGTCGTTGTCCTGGCAGGAGGCACCCTCCCGGGAGGACCAGACATCGGTGGCGACGTCGGCCAGACAGGCCAGGCAGGGATTCGAGGGATGGGGCAGGCGATTGGGGCGACAGGCCCCGTCGATGAGGCACCACCCCGGAAGCAAGGAGTAGTCGCAGGTCCCGTCGCCACGACAGGCATCGGCGGTGCACAGCAGACCATCGGAGCAGCCATAGGACTGTCCTTCGCAGACCCCCTGGTTGCAGGTGTCCCCGAAGGTGCAGGCGTTCCCGTCCTCGCAGGAGGCCCCATCGGTCTTGGGAACCGCCTGGCAGAGCCCCGAGACCGGGTTGCAGAGGCCCGGGTCATGACAGGGGGTCGGGGGCGGACAGAAGACCGGCGCCCCCTCGCAGAGGCCCTGGTGACACGCATCCATCGTGGTGCAGGGATTGCGGTCGTTGCAGGGGGTCCCCTCGGGGGCCAGGGGGGCCGAGCAGGCCCCCGTCTGCGGGTCGCAGACCCCCGGGAGGTGGCAGTCATCGATGGCCGGACAGGGGATCGGGCTCGCCCCGGTGCAGACCCCCGCCTGACAGGAGTCGACCCGGGTGCAGGGGTTCCCGTCGTCGCAGGCGGCCCCATCGGGCTTCCGGGGCGTCGTGCACTCGCCGGTCGCAGGGTAGCAGACCCCTGCCAGATGGCACGGATCGACGGCCTCGCAGGTCTTGGGGTCCGTCCCCACGCAGGCCCCGGCGACGCACCTGTCGGTCTGGGTGCAGAGATTGCCATCGTCGCAGGGGCTCCAGTCGCCCTTGACCGGAGGAACGCACAGACCGGTGGCCGGGTCGCAGGTCCCGTCCAGGTGGCACGAGTCCGGAGCCGGGCAGGTCACCAGGGAACCGCCGGTGCAGGCCCCCTGCACACAGGAGTCGTTCCGGGTGCAGGGGTTCCCGTCGTTGCAGAAGGAACCGTCCACCTTCGGAGGATGCCCGCAGGCACCCCCCTGGCAGACGTCGTTGGTACAGGGATTCGTGTCCGGGGTGCAGGCGGACCCGTCGGGTCGGGGCGTCGGGATGCAGCCCCCCTGTCCGTCGCAGGTGTTTCGGGAGAGGCACTCGGTGATGGGGCAGACGTAGGGGGTTCCCTGGCAGGTGCCCGTGGCGCAGGTGTCGCCAGAGGTGCACGGATTGCCGTCATCGCAGGCCCCCGTGACGGGCTCGTGATGGCAGCCGTCCAGGGCACAGGAGTCCTGGGTACAGGGGTCCCCGTCATCGCAACTGATGGGGGTCGACGGCTGGCAGACCTTGTCCCCGCAGACCCGGGCCGGGCGATAGACGAGCCCGGTACAGGAAGCCGGCTGGCACTCGGCCTGGTTCGCCGTGAAGACGCAGCCCCCCTGCCGTGCATCGCAGGTGTCGTCGGTGCACACGTTGCCGTCGTCGCACTGCCTCGGCAGCCCCGCCCCGCAGGCCCCGCCCTGACAGGAGTCCATCACCGTGCAGGGATTCCCGTCATCGCACGGAATCCCGTCATGGTCCGACCAGTCGGTCGGGTTCCCCGGAGCGCACCACCGGCAGGGATTGTCCGGCTGGGCCTGTCCCCCCTGCCAGCACTGCCCGGCAATGGCGCACCATCCCGGTGCCACGGTGAAGTGGCACCCTCCGTCCCCGTCGCAGGAGTCCGCCGTGCAGGCAAGCCCATCGTTGCAGGCGTAGGAGACGCCCTGGCACCGGCCCCCCAGACACTGGCCCCCATAGGTGCAGGGGAGCCCGTCATCGCACGACGCCCCATCCCGGTCGGACCAGGAGACCCAGGACCGGGCCGGATCACAGACGCGGCAGGGATTGTCGGGATGCAGCGTCCCGCCGGCCTGGCAGACCCCCAGGATCAGGCAGAAGCCGGCCTCGATCACGTGGGTGCACGTTCCCATGCCGTCGCAGGCATCGGCGGTGCATCCGATCCCGTCGTCACAGGAGTACGGCGTCCCCTGGCAGGCCCCCTCCCGGCATCGGTCCGAGTAGGTGCAGGGGTCTCCATCGTTGCAGGGCGTGGTCAGGTACTGCGTCACGCAGCCCTGGTCGGGCAGGCAGAGGTCCTGGGTGCAGGGATTGCCGTCATCGCAGGATCGCGGGGTTCCCCCGAAACAGCGCCCCAGCAGGCAGGAGTCCTGGAGCGTGCAGGCGTTGCCGTCGTCGCAGGGCGCGGTGTTGGGCGTGAACCGACACCCCGATGCCGGGTCGCAGGTGTCGTCGGTGCAGGGGTTCCCGTCGTCGCAGGTCACGGGGTTCGACCCGATGCAGGACCCTTCCTGGCACTGGTCGGTCCGGGTGCAGGCCGACCCGTCGTCGCAGGGCCGGGTGTTCGGGACGTGATAGCACCCGACCAGCGGGTCATCACAGCGGTCGTCCGTGCAGGGATTGTGGTCGTCGCAGTCCGGTCCCTGGCCGACGCAGCGTCCCGCCTGGCAGGAATCGCCGGTGGTGCACCCATTGCCGTCGTCGCAGGGCCAGTTGTCGGTCATCCGGACGTGGAAACAGCCCCCGGCCTCCGGAAGGCAGTTGTCCTCGGTGCAGGGATTCCCGTCGTCGCAGGGGTCCGGGGAGCCCGGCTGGCAGGTCCCGTTCACGCAGAAGTCACCCCGGGTACAGGGGTCCCCGTCGCTGCACGGGATCTCCAGGGCCAGGTGACGGCAGCCGGACACCGGCAGGCAGTCATCCGCCGTGCAGGGATTGCGGTCGTCGCAGTCCGCCGAGGCACCCGGGACGCAGGTCCCCTGGTAGCAGTGGTCGTTCACCGTGCAGAGATTGCCGTCCTCGCAGGAGGCCTGGTTCGGCGAGTGGACGCACCCGATCCCCGCCACGCAGAGGTCGTCGGTGCAGGGATTCCGGTCGTCGCAGTCCAGGGCCGTCCCGACACAGATCCCGTCCTGGCAGGAATCCTCGAGGGTGCAGGAGTCGCCGTCGTCGCAAGGCACCGGTCCTCGGGGCGACCAGCCCCGAGGGTCCCGCAACGGGTCGCAGACCAGGCAGGGATGTTGGGGGTTCTCCTGGCCAGCCCCCAGGCAGGCCCCGGAGATCAGGCAGGTCCCTTCCACCACCTGGACCTGGCATCCCCCGATGCCGTCGCAGGACTCCCGCGTGCAGTCCAGTCCGTCGTCGCAACGGTAGGGAAGACCGGCGCATCCACCACCTGGCTGGCAGACGTCCCCAGCCGTGCAGGGATCGCCGTCGTCGCAGGCCCCCTCTCCGGGGACCGACTCGCAGCCCCGAGCGGGATGGCACCGCTCCCGGGTGCAGGGATCGCCATCATCGGGGCAGAGGCCATCGTCCGGGACGTTCTGGCAGCCGTCGGGGGTGCACAGGTCCCGGGTGCAGGCCACCGCGTCGGTGCAGTAGACGCGAACGGGGTCCGGGCATCGGCCCTCGGCGCAGTTCCGGGCGGGATAGAACACGCCCCCGTCGCACTGGGCCTCGGCGCAGGGCAGGGTGTGGAAGGAGTGCACACAACCCTGAATCTGGTCGCAGGAGTCGCTGGTGCAGTAGTTGCCGTCGTCGCAGGAGATGGTCTCCCCGGCCAGGCAGAGGCCATCCTGGCACCGGTCGTTCCGGGTGCAGGGACTTCCGTCCTCGCAGGGAAGCGTATTGTTCCGGTGGTAGCACCCCTGGGCCGGGTCGTCGCAGAGGTCGTCGGTGCAGGGATTCCCGTCGTCGCAGTCGAGACCGTCCCCGGAGCACCGCCCCCGCTGGCACCGGTCGTTCTCCGTGCACTGGTTGCCGTCGTTGCAGGGGAAGCCATCGGCGACGGCCTGGAAGTAGCAGCCCTGGAGAGGGTCGCAGTGATCCGTCGTGCAGGGGTTGTCGTCGTCGCAGACCCGCCGGGGCCCTCCAACGCAGCGTCCGTCCACGCAGACATCCCCGGTGGTGCAGAGGTCCCCGTCATCGCAGGCGCCGACGACAGGCTCGTGAACGCATCCCAGGCCGGAGACGCAGGAGTCCCGGGTGCAGGCCTCCCGGTCGTCGCAGTCGGCGGAGGCGCCCGCCAGGCAGACGCCCGAGAGACAGGCATCCCCGACGGAGCAGGGGTCCCCGTCATCGCAGGGCGCCCCATCGCGCACCTGGAAGCGGCACCGCCCCATCACGCAGGTCCCCGGGGCGGTGTAGCAGGGGTTCGGGGCCACCGAGCAGTCGATCCCCTCGCAGGGGTCCCCGATGCAGGCGGTCCCGGAGCACCCGTAGGTGCAGATCCACTCCTGTCGCTGGTACTGGCACTCCCCGGCCACGCAGGTTCCTTGCTGGCTGTAGGAGATGATCACCCCGTCATCCTCGAGGCAGACGTTCGGCGGCGGGGTCTCGCAGGAGACGGGCCGTCCCCGGCATCGCCCCTGGTCGCAGGCATCGTTCCGGGTGCAGGCGTTCCCGTCATCGCAGGCATCGCCCGAGACCGGCTGGTGCACGCACCCCTGCCCCCTCTGGCACAGGTCCGCGGTGCACGGGTCGCCATCGTTGCAGTCCACCGCCGTTCCCCGGCAGGTCCCCGCGGTGCACCGGTCCCCCACGGTGCAGTCGTTTCCGTCCTCGCAGGCCAGGCCGTCGAGCGGGAGGTACTCGCAGGCCCCGGCGTTGCAGCGATCCTCGGTGCAGGGGTTCTGGTCGTTGCAGAGGGGACTTCCCAGGCACTCCCCGGCCACACAGACGTCGTTCTGGGTGCAGGGGTCCCCGTCGTCGCATCGCGAGCCACTGGACGGTTCCGACACGCATCCGAACCCCGCCTCGCACCGATCGGCGGTGCAGGGGTCCCCGTCGTCGCAGGTCCGAGGGGACCCGCTCCGACACGCCCCGGAATCGCAGAAATCCCCCTCGGTGCAGGGGTCTCCATCCTCGCAGTCCCCCGAACGGGGCTCGTGGTAACAGCCCACCAGGGGGTCGTCGCACAGGTCCACCGTGCAGGGGTTGCCATCATTGCAGTCCAGGCCCTCGCCCCGGCACTGCCCCCCAAGGCAGCGGTCCCCGGCGGTGCACCCGTTCCCATCATCGCAGGATTGCCCTTCGTTGGTCGGGTCATGGCGGCATCCCTGGCCCGGCTGGCACCAGTCCCGGGTGCAGGGGTTGCCATCGTCGCAGGGGTCCACCTCCCCCCCGACGCAGGCCCCCTCGTTGCAGTGGTCCCCGAGCGTGCAGGGTTCCCCGTCACTGCAAAGGCCCGCCACCGCCGTGTGCTCGCAATTCCGGAGCGTCGAACTGCACGCATCGGCCGTGCAGGAATTCCCATCGTCACAGGAACGCTCCACGCCCCGATGACAGGTCCCGCCGGCGCAGAAGTCCCCCACGGTGCACCAGTCCCCGTCCTCGCAGGAGGCGCCATCGGCGACCGGGTATTCGCACAGGCCGTCGCGGCAGGTCCCGGGGCCCTGACAGGGACCCGGCGGGACCGAGCAGTCCACGCCCTCGCAGGGGTCTCCCAGGCACCTCCCATCCTGGCAACCGAGGCTGCACAGGTGTCGAGACTCGGGATAGATGCAGTCCCCCTCCCGGCACTGCCCGGCCGAGGCATAGGTCACCCGCGTGGAGCCGTCGCACCAGGCCGCCGGGGGGTCCTGGCAGGTCCGCGGGGTGCCCTGGCACCGCCCGTCCAGGCAGGCATCCCCATCGGTGCAGAGGTCGCCGTCGTCGCAAGGATCCGTCAGCGCCTCGGTGCGGCAGGTCCCGTCGAGGCAGAAGTCCCGGGTGCAGGCATTGCCATCATCGCAGAGCAGCGGAGCCCCCCGACATTGCCCGTCCTGGCAGGTGTCCCCCTGGGTGCAGGGGTCGCCGTCACTGCAGTCCCCCGTCCGGGGGAGGAAGACGCAGCCGGTGACGGTACAGGCATCCTCGGTGCACGGCTGCCCGTCGTCGCAGAGGGACTGTCCGCGGCAGACCCCCGTCTGGCACCGGTCGGGGCCCGTGCAGGCCAGACCGTCGTCGCAGGTGGCCCCGGTCAGAGGAGCATGGCGGCACTCCCCGGCCACCGGATCGCAGGAGTCGCTCGTACAGGGGTTGTCATCCCGGCAGTCCCGCTGCGTGCCGATGCATTCCCCCCCCTGGCAGTGGTCGTCCACCGAGCAGAAGTTTCCGTCGTCGCACTCGCCGTCCACTGGAGAGTGCTGGCATCCCTGCGAGGCACTGCACAGGTCCAGGGTGCAGGGCTTCCCGTCGTCGCAGTCCACGGGCCGTCCCGTGCACCGGCCATCCCGGCACTGGTCCGACTCGGTACAGGCATCCCCGTCGTCGCAGCGGACATAGTCCCGCTGGGCCTCGTAGCCACAGAACCCTGCCAGGCATCGGACCACCTGGCAGGCCACCGACGGCAGCAGCGGCAGGCACTCCTCGTCCCGGACGCAGTGGAATCCCCCCTCGTCCCCGGAATCCCCAGGCCCGGGGTCCTCCGCGTCTCCGCCCGGATCCCCCGGGAGATCGACCGGGAGGTCCCCCAGGAGGTCCTCGCCCCCCTGCCCCAGGTCCTCCTCCCCGGGGTCCTCCAGGACTCCCGGGTCCCTCCGACCGTTGTCCCGGACGTCCCGCGCGTCGGGCAGGTCCCGCCCCTCCCCGGGGTCCAGGATGGCGTCCAGGGCGCTGTCGGCCCCGACGTCCTGGACGCCCAGGTCCTCCTCGATCCCCAGGTCGTCGTCCCACCAGGGAGGACGGGTCTTGCCACCGCCCCCGCAGGCCAGGGTCAAGCACAGGGACCATCCGACCCACCGGACCATCCGACTCATCGTGCACCTCTCGGAAGGCGACGGGAACCCGCTGGCCGACATCATTATAGCGCCAGGAGGACCCCTGGGCCTCCTCCCGTTCCGATCGACGGTCCCCTGGCACCAGATGCCCTCGAAACCCGACCACCGGTGCCCCCGATCAGACGACGCGGTTTTGCCTTGACGCGCCCAAAATGCCCCGATAGAGTTAGCCGCCCCGGGGACATCGGGGGCATGACGGCCCGCTCTCGAAGGACGGAATGGCAAGATGAGCGACACGAACCCGGATCGGCTCCCCAAGGACGTCCATGACCTGCTGCTCCACCGCGAGGAGGAAGAGGCCCGTTCCCTTGCGGACGCACCCGTGCTGGACGCCAGGCGCCCCAAGCGCGAGAAGTTCTTCACCATCCCGGTCATCGTGGTCATTGCCAGCGTCGCTCTGGCGGCCATCGGACTGCTGGTGATCTACAGCAGCGCCGGTCTCCAGGAGCAGTTCGAGGCGATGCTCCGCGGGGAACTGGGGGCCTACAAGGAACAATTGCGCCGGGCCAAGGTCGAGAAGGTCCGGGAGATCGAATCGGTCACCGGGAACCGCTACGGGTCCCTGACCCTCTTCTACAGCCCCCGGGATGCGAAGGTCACCATCGTGCAGCGGAAGTATGCGCTGGATTGCACGAAGGCCCAGGGGGAGGACGCCCTGCTCCAGTGCCTGAAGGGCAAGGTGGACTACTCCCAGACCCCCGTGGAGACCCAGGTCGACAACCCGTCCCTCCACCTGGATCGCTCCAAGCGGGAGGTGGTGGAGCAGATCCCCCTCAACGACATTCCCATCCAGGAGGGATCCGACGACCGGCGCACGATGTACCGCTACGAGATGCTGATCACCATCGAGGCCGACGGCTATCACCCCCGGCGGTTCTTCTTGACCGCGGACCGGGAACGGCAGATGGGCGAGGGCTGGGAGACGCTCTACTGGGAGCAGCGCGGCCCGAACGTGTGGATGGTGAACTTCCAGGGCGCGGACCTGCTGCCGAAGCCCGAGACCGCCCGGGCCAACTACCAGAAGGCCCTCCAGGACTGGGAGTGCATCCGGCGGGAGATCGAGGCGAAACGCAAGGCCGGCAAGAGGGTCTCCGAGGACACCGAGAGCGGGCTCTTCATCGAGATCCTGAACCGGAACGGCTTCAAGACCTTCGAGGAGTTCAACGTCATCGACCAGGAACTGCGCAAGGACGAGAAGTTCGCCCGGGAGTTCGACGCCGAACTCCGGAAGATGACCTGCAACTGACCGCCATCACCCCAGGCCGGGTCACCCCTCCACACCCTGACGCGACCGGCTGTCCAGCACCAGCGTGACAGGACCGTCATTGACCAGTTCCACGGCCATCTGGGCCTGGAATTCCCCGAAGACGCAGGGAATCCCGGTGGCCCGGAAGGCAGCCTCGACCCGAGGCCAGAAGGCCCGGGCCTCCTCCACGGGCATCGCCTCGACGTAGGACGGCCGATTGCCCCTGCGGCAGTCCCCCAGGAGGGTGAACTGGCTCACCACGCACAGCCCGCCCCCCACCTGGTCCACCGAGAGGTTCATCCTGCCGTCCGGGTCGTCGAAGACCCGCAGCCGGGCCACCTTTCCCACAAGCCAGTCCAGGTCCCCGCCGCCGTCGCCCCGGGCCAGGCCCACGAACACCACCAGACCCGTGCCCAGGGAGGCGGTGGTCCGCCCCTCGACCCGAACCCGGGCCTCCCGCACCCGCTGCACGACGCACCGCACGGTCCTCCTCCCGTCCTCGCGATGGGGACATCAGGGACAGGCCAGGGGCAGGCACCCCTTCTCCAGGCCGGACGGGGAGGAGATCAGGGGGGCTCGGGCCTCCTGGCACGTGACGCCATCTCCCATCCCCGCGCAGTCCCGGTCGTCCTCACAGGCAGGCACGCACCGCAGGTCCTGCTCGTAGGGACTCTGGGCCGCATCGAGGCATCTCAGCCCCGGGGAGCAGTCCTCGTCCCGGGTGCATGCCACGCACGGCACCGCCTGTCGGCAGAGGGGAATCGTCCAGGAGACAGGGTCCGCCGACACGACGACCCGAGGCGCACAGGTGGCCCCCCAGGCTGCCAGGGTCCAGCAGTCCTGGTCCCCCTGGCAGGCATGGGTACAGAAGCCCGCCTGGGGATAGATCGACCGTTCGCAGAACCCCGTCGCGCAATCCTTCCCGTTCCGATTCGGGTCGCAGGGGGTCCCCGGCATCCCGGCCCCCGCCTCCGGGCGCACGCAGAATCCCCCGAGGACCGGACGCGCTGCAGGGGGACCGAAGACCACGGTCGGGCGACAGAACTCCCGGGGGTCCAGGCAGGAACCAGACGAGAAATCGCAGGGTTCCAGGCTGCTGTCGCCCGAGACCGCCACGCAGACCGAGGCCCGAAGGTCATCACCGGCGTACCAGGACCCCATCCGGTGCACGACCCGCGATTCGCAGAGGAACCGCAGCCGCCGGTCCCGCCAGAATCCCTCCACGGGGCAATCCTCGTTGCGAAAACAGGGGGCCGTGCAGAAGCCTGGGACCTGATTGGCGACATCCTCGTCCAGGCAGAGGACACCGGCACAGGGCGACTGGCCCGATCCGCAGGGTGCCCCTGGCCCCTGGTCCGAGGCCTCCTTCTCCCGACAGACCCAGGCGACCTCCGTGGGGTGGTCCACCAGGACGTAGGGTGCGCAGGCCCCCTCACCGCAATCGCCATCGGTTCCACAGGGCGCGCCGCCAGCCTCCCCCAGGGTCCCGCAGAGGGGCACCGGCAGCGGGAAATCCGCCTCCAGCCCCTGGGAAAGGGCCAGCGTGTACTCCCGGACCACGCACCGCTGCCCGGACGAGCAGTCCTGGTCGGAGGTGCACAGGGCCGAGCAGCGCTCGTCCAGGCAGTACTCCCGGTTCGCACAGGGGCGGTCCGGCAGCCCGTCGCCGGATGCCTCGTTGCACGACTCCCCCAGGTCCGCCCCCCCGGCGGTGCGCCGGACGCATCGCCCGATGGGGTCCCCCGGAAGCCCCTGGATCATCCGCACGGGGTCGTGAAGGCAGTAGTAGCCCTGGTCGCGACAGTCCGCGTCCACCTGGCACGGTCGAGGACCACAGGCCACGAAACTGCCCAGGAGGTCCCGGACGACCACGCCGGTCTGGCAGGTCCAGGCGCTGCAGTCGCCGTCCGTCTCGCAGGTTCGAGAGGAACCGTCGCACCGTCCTTCCTGGCACCGGGCACCCTCGGTCCGGCAGGAGCGGTCGTCCACGCAGGGCAAGGTGCACCCCTCCTGGGTACAGGCCCAGGACTCGCACCGGGTTGCGGTCCGGGTGGTGTCGTCCCAACCGCAGGGACCTCCCACCCCCTGGGCCCCGGCCGGGACCGCCAGGCACCGGGCCTCCAGGTTCCCCCGGACCTTCACGAACCCGCAGGCCTCCCCGGCCGGGCAGGGGGTCCCGTCATGGCAGGGGGTGAAGGAGGAGCGGGGCAGACAGCGGCCCTCGGGGGACGATGCGGAGGCCCCGGCCTCGACGCAGGCCCAGGTCCCGCCGGGAAAGACCCCTTCCAGGGCCCCCTGGCAGTCCCCGGGAGGGGCGTCCCCATCGTCGATCCCGTCGGGGAAGGGGAGCCCCGTGCCATTCTGGACCAGGTCCCGGGTCGTCCTGCAGGACCGGGAGCAGGCTCCCCCCGGCAGGCACGGACCGTCCCGGCACTGGTCATCGAGGCAAGCGGGATAGTCCGGGTTCGTGAGCCCCAGGCCCCAGGCCCAGGGGTCCGTCAGCAGGGGGCCGCACTGCATGGTCGGCCCGCAGGCGCCCCCCAGGGGGGCCTGACGGGACCGCAGGATGCACAGGGTGCCGTCGTGGGAACAGGCCGTTTCCGGGGGGCAGACTCCGCAGACCCCGCCGCACCCGTCGGGGCCACAGACCTGCCCGTAGCACTGGCGGACACATCCCCCCGCATCCCCCGGGACCTCCTGACCGCCGTCGGCGTCCCTCGGAAGGTCCCGTCGCCCGTCATCGGGAAGGTCCCGGGTCCCCGGATCCCCGGGTCCCGGGTCCCCCGGGTCGATCACCTCCCACCCGGCAGGGATCTCTGGGAGGCGGGCGCCTGGCAGGGTGTCGCAGGCCAGCAGGAGCATCGCCACCAGCACCCCTGCCCTCCGCGTCCTCATCGCCATCCCCCTGGAGGCCTTCCGGCGGGTCATGCTACCAGAATCGACCGCCGCCTTCCCCTCCCCGGAACTCCCCCGATGCCTCCTGGGCCAGGGACCGGACCCACCGGGCCCACCGGGGCCCCAGGACCTCCCACCGGTGTTCCCAGGCGGCCTGGCGGGCCTGTTCCCGCAGGCGGTCCCGATCCGCGGGGGCGTTCGCCAGCCGCTCCAGGACCTCCCGGAGGGCCCCGACGTCCCCGGGCCCCACCGCGACGCCGCCCCCCCACCGACGAACCGCCTCCCCGCCCCCTCCGGCGTCGGTGGCCACCACCGGAAGCCCCCGGGACCAGGCCTCCAGGATCACCCGGGGCATCCCCTCGACCCGTCCTCCGGGTCCCCGCCGGGAAGGCACCACCAGCAGGTCTGCCCCGGCCATCTCCCCCAGCACCTCTCGGGGCGAGGTCTCCCCCAGGAACCGGGCCTCGACCTGGAGGTCGTGGGCCAGCCCCCGCCACCGGGAGGACTCGGGACCGTCTCCGATCATCGTGAGGGTCACCCCCGGCATGCCCCCGAGGGCCCGGATCAACAGGTCGCCGCCCTTCAGGGACACCATCCGGCCCACGAACAGGACCCGGAGCCGCGGGCTCGTCGAGGGGTTCGCCATGGGGCCCACGGCGACCCCCAGGGGGATCGTGACCCGGCCGCCAGGGGGCATCGCCCCTCCCAGGATCGAGGCCACCGCATCGCTGACGCAGGCCACCGACCGGGCGGACCCGATCGTGCCCCGCCAGAGGGACGAGAGGCCCGGGACCCGGGCCACCGCCGGGGGCCCGGAATGGGCGACGATGCCCAAGGGAAGCCCGGTCATCCGGGAAAGCCAGGCCCCGACCAGGCCCATTGGCCAGACCCAGTGGGCCACCAGGGCATGGAGCCCCAGACACCGCGGGAGGGCCTCCAGGGCGAAGGCCGCCAGGGTTCCCGGGAGCCCGAGGGCCAGGCCCGGATGCCGGCGAAGTTCCTCCTCGAGACCGTGTCCGTGAAAGCCCCCCTGCCGGGAGGGCAGGATTCGCGGCAGGTAGTCCACCGCCAGGCGATCGTCGGCCTCGGGCTCCTCCGGGGCCCGGGGAACCAGGACCTGGACCGCGATGCCCTGGTCCTGGACCGCCAGGCACCATTCCCGCACGAAGTGTCCCCGCCAGTCCCGGGGCCCCAGAGGCCAGGAAGACGTCAGGACCGCCACGCGCATCGCCGTCCCCCGCCGACTCAGCCGGCCGACCGGATCGGGACCCATCGCCGCAGCAGGCCTGCACCGCGGGGACCCTTCCCGGGCCCTCCCACGAACCGGATGAGGGCCGCCCGGGCCAGGATCCACGGATAGACGACCAGGGCCAGGGCCGGCAGGATCCCCGAGGGGGCCCCTCGATAGACCGGTCGGACCGTCACCTGGGCCACGCGGCATCCCGCCCCCGCCAGCATCGCCAGCAGGTCGTTCGGAAAGCCGTATCGGGGATAGGCCCAGGGAAGAGGGATCCGGTCCAGCACCTCCAGGCGCAAGGCCGTGTAGCCACACTGGGAGTCCCGGAGGTCCCCGATGCCTGTTGCCAGGCGCGTCAGAAAGGTCAGGCCATACCCGCCCATCCGCCGAACCCAGGGCATCTCCCGGGGACAGGCCGGGTGCGAGAAGCGATCCCCCTTCACGTAGTCCGCCGGGCCCTCCTCCAGGGCCTGAAGCAGCGCCGGCAGGTCCTCGGGGTCCATCTGTCCGTCGGCCCCCCAGACCACCGCGATGTCTGCCCCGGCGGCCCGGGCGGCCCGGTAGCCGGTCCCGATGGCCGCCCCCACTCCTCGGTTTCGACGGTGGCGCAGCACCTGGACCCGAGGGTCCCCCGGGGCCTGCACGGGGACCGAGGACCCGTCATCGACGACGAAGACCTGATCAACCCAGGGAGGCACCGCCGCCAGGACCGAGGCCAGGGTCCCATCGGCCTCCCAGGCGGGGATGACCAGGGCGATGGTCCGACTGTCCCACATCAGAACTCGAAGGCGATGCCGGCCAGGAAGTTCCGGTAGGACAGGTTGATGCTCTTCGAGGCCCCGAAGTCGTCCATCCAGTACCAGCCGTACTCGGCGAAGAGGTAGGTGTTGTTGACGCCCAGCTCGTTGTCGAAGGTCTTCGCCATCCCCTGGGCCAGGACGTCCAGCAGGAACATGAGGCCCACGGAGGCATGGCCCCCGAAGGTCGCCCCCCGGCCCGCCGCTCCGTCCTTGGACCGGGAGACCTGCCCGACACCGTTGGTCGCCCACCAGAACCACCCGTCGATGCCGCCTTTCGCCACCGGGACCAGCGGGATGTTGTAGCGATGGGCCGCCCAGTCGAACCGGTAGATCAACGAGAGGCTCATCGGCATCACGTGGAAACTCGTCGCGTCCTCGGACTTCTCCCCGGTCGGGAGGCGGCTGTGGCCCTTGGCCCGGGAGTAGCCGATGGTGCCCCCCAGGGCCACCACCCCCACCTTCGTGAAGACCTCCCAGTCCAGTTCCAGTTGCGTCATCAGGAACTGGGTCTGGCCGAAGGCGTCGGCCCAGGGGGTCTTGGTCGAGAACTCCCGGTCCACGTCGGGCCGGAAGGGCCCGAACTTCAGTTCCACCATCACGTTCCGGGGAGACTCGGCCCGGACGCCCAGGGGCCAGGCCCCCAGGAGCAGCACCAGCGGGATGAAGCGACGGGTCGTCCCGGTCACGAACGCCTCCTCCAGCGCAAGGGAAGCAGCACCACCAGGACCGCCATCCCTGCCAGCAGCAATGCCCCGATCCCCAGGGAGACCGGAACCAGGAACTCCCGCCCCGGCCCCAGGCCATCGGCCCAGGAGGCGAAGCCCACTGCGGGGGCCAGCAGCGCCCGGACCACCGCCCGGAGGACCGCATGATCCGCCACCTGCCGGGCGACCGGAGGACTGACCCGATAGTAGGCCTGCACGATCCAGTGTCCCAGGGGATGGGGCACCAGGAAGCGGTCCCGGAAGACCCGCAGACGCATCACCTGGTCCGCATCGTAGGCCCCGTAGGCCGCAGTGGCGATGAAGCAATAGCCACCGGCATCGCCCCCCTGCTCGGTGCCGCCCCGGTATCCCTCCCAGAAGTCCACCAGTTCCACCGGCATGGCACTCGTGACCGCCGAGAGGGGGCCCTCGTTGTCGTTCTCGTCCACCGCAGCGACGGCGAACCAGTACTCCACGCCGTTCTCGAGACCCGTCACCGCCAGGGACCGTCCGGTCACCAGCGCCTCCCGGTTCGCAACGCCCTTGGTGGCCTCGTCGAATCGCTCCTTGCTCCAGTAGACCCGGTAGCGAAGATTCGTCTCTCCCTCGTTGGCGGAATCGGTCCACTTCACCTTGACGTTGCGGTCCCCCTCCACCGGCTCCTCGAGGGTGGGGGCCGCGGGAGCCTTCAGGTCCACCTGGAAGGGGATCACCTCCGAGGTGACCACCCCGGCCTCCTTGATCTGGATGTAGACCTTCGTGACGAGGTCCCTGCCGTCGGTGCAGCTCTCCCCCATCAGGTCCGACAGGGCGAAGGTGAAGGTGATGTTCGTGGAGGAGGAGAGGTCCTTCTCGTCCACCACGAGGGTGTCCATGCACTGGCCTCCCAGGGAGGTCATGTCCGTCTCGGTGCAGGCGCCCCCGGGCTTGCTCATCTTGACGGCCCAGGTGGTTCCGCTGAGCGGGGAACGGGTCAGGGACCACATCAGCTTCACGCTGCACGACTGGTAGGACTGGCAGTCCGCGATGTTGATGATGTGGGAGGTCGACCCGCTGGACTTCCCGATCCGGTCAGCCAGGGAGCAGTTGTCGCCGACCCCCGACAGGCCATTGAACTGGAATCCGCTGATCGCCGCCTGGGCGGTCGTTGCGATCACCGAACAGGCCAGCCAAGGAGCGAGCACCCAACAGATGCGCGTCTTCATGCCTCCCTTTCCAGCAAGGCCCGTGCCATGCCCCGGGGCCCCTCGTCGAGGCCCCATCCGGTGCCCTCGGACCGCTTCGCCGGCTCTCCGCCCGGACGACTCCCCGATGTCAAAATGTCACCGTGGGCCTCCCCTGCCAGGAAGCCTTGTCATTCTGCAACCAGACGCCGACGACCTTCCGCGCGGCTCCAGAGGAACTCTGCGATCTGGACCGCGTTGAGCGCCGCTCCCTTCCGGAGATTGTCGCAGGCCAGCCAGAGGTTCAACCCCGAGGCCACCGTGGGGTCGCGCCGAATGCGCCCCACCAGCACCTCGTCCCGGCCCGTGGCCTCCAGGGGCATCGGGTACTCCCCGCCGGCCGGGTCATCGACCACCGCGACTCCCGGAGCCCGGGACAGGACCTCCCGGGCCTCCTCCGCCGAGACCGGTCGATCCAGTTCCACGTTCACCGACTCGCTGTGGCCGTTCATCACCGGTACCCGGACCGCCGTGGCCGTGAGGCGCAGGTCCGGGATGCCCAGGATCCGGCGAGACTCCTGGACGATCTTGACCTCCTCGGTCGTGTACCCCTCGTCCTCGGGCCGGAAGGTCTCGACCTGGGGCAGCACGTTGAAGGCGATCTGGTGCGGAAAGGCCTCGGTCTCCAGCGGCCGATGGTTGAGCAGGGCCACGGTCTGGCGGAAGAGTTCCTCCCCTCCCCGGCGCCCGGCGCCACTGACCGCCTGGTAGGTGCTCACCACCACCCGGCGGACCCCGAAGGCCTCGTGCAGGGGCTTCAGGCAAACCACCAGCGGGATCGTGCTGCAGTTCGGGCTGCTGACGATCCCTCGATGGCTCAGAGCCGCCTCCCCGTTCACCTCGGGCACCACCAGGGGCACCTCCGGGTCCATCCGGAAGGCGCTGGACTTGTCGATCACGACCGCACCTGCGGCCACGGCCCGGGGCGCGAACTCCCGGCTCACCGAGGCCCCCGGCGCCGAGAGCACCAGATCGATGTCCCGGAAATCCGCCTGGGACAGCACCTCGACCCGGTGGAGCCGACCCTGGAAGGCCATCTCGGCCCCGGCGGACCGCCCCGATGCCAGCAGCACGAGCCTTCCCACCGGGAAGCCCCGCTCCTCCAGCAGGTGCACGGCCTCCTGCCCGACGGCTCCCGTCGCCCCCACCACGGCCACGTTCGCGGTCCTGGTCATTCCGCCTCCGTCTCCGGCGGCACGGCCCACCGCCGCGCCACCGCGATCGCCAGCAGTCCCTTCATGGCATCGCCCGGCCAGAAGGGCAGGCTCCCGATCCACAGCGCTTCCGCCAGGGGCCTCCCGGTGACGGCCGAGAGCCAGAGGACCCCAGGAAGGTGGATCGCCCCGACCCCTGCCAGACAGGCCCACCCGGGTCCGACCCTCCGCCGGAGTCGCGCCACGGCCCACGCGGCCAGCGGGAAGCCCGCCAGATAGCCCAGGGTGACCATCCCCCCGACCCAGGGCGCCCCTCCGGCCAGCCAGGGAAGCCCGAGGCGGGCACCGGCCAGGTAGGCCCCCTGGGCGGCGAAGGCCCCCATCGGCGTGAGCACGAGCCCCGACAGCAGCACCCCGAAGACCTGGCCCGTCAGGGGCACCGGGGTGAAGGGCAGAGGCAGAATGACCTGGGCCCCCAGGGCCGTGACCAGCATCATGCCCAGCACCGGCACGAAGGACTCTGCGAACCCCTCCCGGCGGCCCAGTGCCCCGACCATCCCCCCCATGGTTCCGCTCCCGTCAGCCCCCCTGCCCCGGCGACCAGGTCCGCCAGTCCAGGGCCGGGAAGATCGAATCCCGCAACTCCAGCGTGGCCAGCCAGGCCTCGTCGATGGCCCCCTGCCGGACCTGTTCCTCCAGGCGCAGGAATCGCAGCACGTGCTCCCGGACCCGGCGATGGGCATACTCCACCATCGTGCCCGTCGTGATGATGAACGGCCAGTCCGAGGACTGGGCCAGGAGCAATTCGCGTCCGCACTGGTTGAGCGCCCGCCTCAGCAGGCCGTCGGCCGTGGGGTAGTCCCGGGCCAGGGCGATCATCCGTTCGGCCAGGTGATGGAGATGGGGCAGGATGTAGTCCGTCCGGTCGTTGACCCAGACCTCGAAGTAGCCCTTGTCCCCCCAGGACCCCTCTCCCGGGACCGCCTCCTGCTGCGTGGGATGCCTCCGGAGATAGTCCGACAGGGTGATCGCCTGCACCGTGTCCTGGTCGAAGGCCGCCTTCCGGAAGAGCATCTCCAGGAAATCCGGCCCCTCGAACCACCAGTGGCCGAAGAGTTCGGCGTCGTAGGGAGCCACGATGATGGGCGCCCGACCCAGGACCCCCTCCAGGTACTCCACCTGCCGCTCGCGGTTGAAGAGGAAGTTGCCCGCATGGACCGCCACCCGTTCCATCGCGGCGCTGCGGATGTAGGGAGACTTCTGGCTCAGGTCCACGTCCCCCGTGATCCGGTAGTACTTCAGGCCGGTCTGCTTCCGCAGCCCTGTGGGCTGGATGAACTCCCGGACATGGTCGAAGGGGGCGTCGTAGCCCACGTCCCGGTAGAACTCGCGGTAGTACGCGTCCCCCGGGTAGCCCTCCTTGCTGGACCAGACCTGCTTCGACGACTCGGCGTCCCGCCCGAAGGCAGCCACGCCCGCCGGCGTGAAGACCGGGGCATAGACGCCGAAGACCGGTGTCGGCCGGGCATGGAGCAGGCAGTGGGAGTCCACCACGAAGTAGCGGATGTCCTCGTCCGCCAGGAAGTGCTCCACCCCCTCGTAGTAGCCGCACTCCGGCAGCCAGATTCCCCTGGGACGGCGCCCGAAATGACGCTCGAACTCCGAGGCCCCGATGGCCACCTGGGCCCGGACCGCCTCCGGATGGCTCCGGAGGATGGGCAGCAGCCCGTGGGTCGCCGCGCAGGTCATCAGTTCCAGGCGCCCGGTGTCGGCGATGCGCCGGAGTGCCCCGATGAGGTCCCTTCCGTAGCGATGCACGTACTGGTGGTGCATCTCCGAGAGGCGGTCGTGGTAGAAGCGGGCCACCGGCAAGAGGTCGGGGTCGTCCCAGAGGCGATCGGTCTCCCGGCGGGCCAGTTCCAGGGTTCGCTCGATGTGGCGCTGGAGCCGTCCCTGGTGATGGGGGTCCGCCATCATCGCCGCAAGGGTCGGCGTCACGACCAGGTTCAAGGCGAAGGGCACCCCGTCTGCCAGCAGTCGCTCCATCATCGCCAGCAGCGGGAGGTAGGTCTCGATCGCCGCCTCGTAATACCAGTCTTCCTCCAGGAAGAACTCGTATTCGGGATGCTTCACAAACGGCAGATGGGCGTGGAGCACCAGGGACAGGTATCCGCGGGCCATTCCGACCTCCCAGTCTCTCGTGGCCGTCCGGGATCGACCCGTCGGCGGCCCAGGGGCGGGATTCTACCAGAGTTGGTCTCGAGGAGTGGAAGGGCCTGCCCATCCGCCGCGCCGCAAGCGGGTCGCGGCGCGCCTCCTTCCCTGCCTCCCGGGGATTTCGACCGAAGGAGGCCCCTCCTCACCGGGGATGGGAACCCGGTCCCGCCCGGCCGAAGAGTCGCAGGTACTCCGCCTCGGTGACCACCCGCCCTTCGAGGCTCACGTAGCGATCCCCCTCGCGGCGCTTTCCGACCCGCAGGGGTTCATCGAAGGGGATCGTCAGGAAACGGGCGGTCCCGGGCCTCGGCCGCGCCGGGGGAACCGGGACCCACTCGGACCGGAGCACCTCCTCCACGGCCCCCGAGGCCGTCACGACCCCCAGCACCGCCTGCATCGCCTCACAGGACTCCCCGGTCGCGGCGTAGAAGCGCCCCTGGTGGCCCACTTCCCGAGGCGGCGTGAATGCCTCCCCGGCCGCCTGCCGACAGCGCAACTGCAACACGATTCGTCGGCCGGCCACCCGGGCCAGGGTCGCTGGCGACATCTCCCAGTGCAGGAACATCCACCCGGGGTCCCGGGGCACCATGACCAGGCGATCCACGCCGTAGGAGGAAGGCAGTTCTCCGAGGTTCTCCTCGGGCAGCAGGGGGCCATCGGTGCCCGGGAGGAAACGGGGCGCCGGCGCCTGGTCCAGCGGTCGGTCCTCCGGGATACTCGCGTGCGGAGTCTCCAGGGCCACGGCCTCCAGAACCGCCTTCTTCCTGACGACCCGCCGGGTCCCCGTCCCGGTGGCCTTCCGGGCCGTCTTCTTCGTCGGGGCCTCCTCCGTCGCCGCCTTCCGCGTCGTCTTCTTCGCCGGAGCCTCCTCCGCCGCCGCCTTCCGCGTCGTCTTCTTCGCCGGGGCCTCCTCCGCCGCCGCCGCCTTCCGGGTCGTCTTCTTCGCCGGAGCCTCCTCCTCCGCCGCCGCCTTCCGCGTCGTCTTCTTCGTCGGGGCCTCCTCCGTTGCCGCCTTCCGGGTCGTCTTCTTCGCCGGAGCCTCCTCCGAGCCCTTCGGGGCTCCTGGAGTCCTTCCCTTCTGGTTCGTGGCCATCGCTCATCCTCCGATCAAGACGTCGGTGCTCCCCTCGACCATCTGGCCGACGCCCCCGCAGTGCTGGTCCTGGTCCCCCTGGCGGTGGGCCGGCTTGTTGTTGATGAAGACCGTCCCCGACCCCTTCGTGGCGGTCCAGGTGTTCGGTCCGCAGCAGGCCGCATGAATCCCCGGGTCCCCGACCCGAACCGCCGGACGCCCGTTGATCTTCACGTCCGGAGACCCGGCCACCGCCGGCCCGATGACCGAGTGCGCGCATCCGGGACAGCCATGCGCATCCGCGGGGCACTGGGACTTGTCCCCGACTCGGGCGGCTCCAGGCATCCCATCCTCCTGTCGCTACTGCAGCATCCCTCCCACACCGATGGCCATCGCCACGGGACCGGGAGGAGAGGGAGGCGGTGGGGCGACCCCGCCGGCTCCCATCACCTGCTGGATCATGGTGGTCGCCTTCCAGGTCGTGAAGGTGACCGCAAAGGCCTGGGCCACCGCGTCGAAGATCTGCAGGGCGTGGTTTCCCGGTGGTCCATGCATGGCCAGCATGAGTCCCTTCAAGGGCGCCGCCTGGAGCATCGCGTCCCCGGGGCTGCTCCCGGCCGCCAGGGGCACCGGGACATTGGGCGCCGGGACCATCGTCACCGACTGCACCGCCGCACTGGGATAGGGGAGTTGCACCATGAATCCCACCTGCCAGGCCGTCAGGGCGGTGCCCAGGGCGCCGGTGATGGACTGGACGTAGCGGATGAAGGTCGGTTGCCGACCCGCGACGTTCACCTGGGCCATCAGCACGGGGCCGCTCAGGGGTGGCCCCACCAGGCAGGATGGGAGGCCCATCCCGACGGGGCCGTTGATCAGCACGTTGACCAGTTTCGCCGAGGACTGCCAGGTCCGGAAGGCCTTGCCGACTCCCTGGCAGACGGCGTCGATCAGGTCCTCGACGTCCTTCGAGATGGTCTTCTGGGTGTCCACGTGGTAACTCAGGGTCGAGGCGGCCTGGAACAGCGCCGCAGGGTCCGGTGCCTTCTGGTCCTTGCCCGTGAAGGGGGCCTGGGGTCCGAATCCCGCGAAGCGCTCCGGAAGCACGATGGCGTTGGCCTTGAAGAACTGCTTTGCCAGCGTCGCCATCTGGCTGTCGTTGAACTGTGCCACGGCGCTGCCTCCAACCCGGACAGTGTAGGCCACGGCCCCCCTGTTGACAAGAACCACCCCCTCCGGTGGCCGGTCCTGCGCCCGGGAGCATTTCCGGGGGTCTCCACCCATGTCCGATCCTTCTGCCGACGGCTCCGTCTATCCGACGGTCTGCCGCGTGGAGGTCCCCATGGGCGGCCCCCGTCCCAGGCCCCTGACCCCCCTGGAGAGGGTCCTGTGCGAATCGATCGACCTGCTGCGCTCCTCGGCCATGCGCTGGACCCGCGACCCCGCCGACGCCGAGGACCTGGTCCAGGAGGTGCTGCTGCGCCTGCTGACCCTGGCCCCCCGGCTGGACCTCACCCGCAACGTCCCGGGCTACCTCCGGCGGACCCTCGCGAACCTCTACATCAACCAGTGGCGGCGACAGGCGTGGCTGCATCGACTGGCCCGGTCCCCCGAGGACGGCTGGTGGCAGGGAGGTCCGGGACCCGAGACCCCTCACCCTGGGGAGGACCCCGCCCTGGCGGTGCAGCGGATCCACCTCGGGGAACGGCTGGCCCGGGCCCTCGAGGCCCTGCCGGAACCGTTCCTGGAGGTGCTGGTCCGGGTGGACCTGCTAGGGTGGGACTATCAGGAAACGGCCCGGGATCTCCACATCCCCGTGGGGACCGTGATGTCCCGGCTCTTCCGTGCCCGGCGGCGCATGCGCCGGCTCCTGGAAGACGCCGAGGACCCCGTGGAACGCGTCGACCCCTCGGACCGATGATTCCCCGGACCGACGACCTCGGGGGAGGTCCTCCCCTTGCGTCGTGGCCGGGAATGGCGGAATCTCTTGCGAACGGAGGGACGCATGAGGACTTCCCCTCGCTGGATGACCCTGTCTCGGTACCTCGTACTGACCCTCGTCCTCTCGGGGTCCGCCTGCGGCGACGACGGCCCCCTGCCCTGGCCGGACATCTCCTATGGCGACATCTCCCGGGACGTCCCGGAGGTCCTCCAGGACCCGGGATCCGACTCGGCGGGCCCCGGGGACCCCGGAGGCCGGGACCTGACGACGGAGACCAGCGGGCCCCAGGAGGACCTGGCCCCCGGGGACCCCGGCGGCGGCATCCAGTGCCCCACCCCCGGAAGTCTGGTCATCAGCGAGGTGATGGCGAATCCGAAGGCCGTCGGGGACACGGCGGGAGAGTGGATCGAGGTCTGGAACGTCGGGGCCGATCCCGTGAACCTCCAGGGTCTCACGCTCCGCGTCGGAACCCGGACGATGCCCATCGAGGCGTCCGTGGTCCTGGGGGCCGGGAGCGTGGCGGTGCTGGCCCGCGAGGGCAATTTCGACGTGAATGGCGGCGTCCTGGCCCAGTCGGTGCTCGCCGGCATGCAACTGCCCAACGACGGAGGGACCGTGGGCCTTTCCTGCGGGACCCTGCTGCTGGACGAGGTCCAGTGGGGCACCGGCTGGCCTCTCTGGGAGGGGGCCTCCCTGTCGTTGGACCCCTCGGGAGCAACCCCTGACCGCAACGACGCCGCCGCGTGGTGGTGCCGAGGCAGCGAGGCCTTCGGCGCCGGCGACCTGGGAAGCCCCGGAGCGGTCAATCCTCCCTGCGGAGCGACCTCGTGTGGGGACTCAGTGGTCCAGGCCTGGGAGACCTGCGACGACGGCAACCGGTCCGACGGCGATTCGTGTCCCGGGAACTGCCAGGCCCCGGGAGACCGGGACGGGGATGGGATCCAGGACGACCGGGACAACTGCCCGGACCAGCCGAATGCCGGTCAGGAGGACCTGGACCGGGACGGGCGGGGCGATGCCTGCGACCCCCCGGAGTGCGGGAACTCCGTCCAGGAACCTCGGGAGGAATGCGACGACGGCAACCGGAAGCCCGGGGACGGGTGCTCGGCGGAGTGCCGCGAGGAGTTCTTCGCCGTGGGGTCCGTGATCGTCACGGAGTTTCTCTACGACCCCGTCGCCGTGTCGGACACCGCCGGGGAGTGGGTCGAGGTCCACAACCCCGGGGACACGGCCATCGACCTGGCGGGGTGGGAACTGGGGGACGGGGCCAGCGACCGGGTCGTGCTGGACCCCGGAAAGGGGACCACCGTGATCCCGCCCGGAGGCTACCTGGTGCTGGGCCGCAACGGGGATCCGGCGGTCAACGGCGGCGTTGCCCTGGACTACGTCTACGGGTCCGGCTTCAGCCTGCGCAACGACGATCAGGCCGCGGTGGACGGCCAGCCACGAGACGCCGACGTCATCCGACTGTCCTGGAACGGGACCGTGATCGACGAGGTCCGCTACGGCTTCGCGGACCGGAAGTTCCCGAAGGCCAGCGGCAGGTCCCTGCAACTGGACCCTGGTCTGCTGGACTGGGAGTTCAACGACGAGGCCGAGGCCTGGTGCGTGGCCCTCGACACCTCGCCCCTGCCCGGCGGGGACTTCGGGACCCCCGGCCAGCCCAACCCGGAATGCCCTCCATGACCTGGAACCGGTGGAACCCGCTCGGAACGGATCGTCCCAGGCATCGTCCTCGGCCATGCCTGGGGGTCTGGTGCGCCCTGGCGGCCTGGATGTCGTCCGTCCCGGCGGTGGCCCAGGAGGTCGTCTTCCAGGACCCTTCCGGGGACGAGAACGGCCCCGGGACCTATACGTTGCCGTCGGTCCAGGGTTTCCGGAAGGGGAGTTTCGACCTCCGGGAGGTCCGCCTGCGGGCCATGGCCGACGGGGTGGAGGTCACGGTGACCTGGCAGAGCCCCCCGGAGCGGGTCCAGGTGCGGACCTCCAGCGGCGCCGTCCACCGGGAGATCCCCATGCAGGTGGTGGACCTCTACTTCCAGGACCCCACCCAGGGGCCGGGGCACCGGGAGGTCCTCCCGGGCCGCCGCGTGGTGGTACAGGATCCCCGGGGCTGGCACCGGGGGATCATCCTGTCGGGGATCCCCGAGGTGCTGGAGGCCCACTACCGCCGGGTGGCGCCGGACCGGGCCCAGGACCTCTGCTTCCCCCAGGGCCTCCGGTGGACCGGCCGAACCGTCCACGCCCGGGTGCCTCGTCGGTGCCTCCCGGCCGAGTGGTCCCGGTCCGGGGTGCTCGTCCTGGTCACCGCCCTGGGAGCCGGGGGCGGTTTCCAGGGCATGGCCGGGGGCGCCGACCGCCGAGCCGCCTGGGATGCCGAGGACCCCTGGGTCCGGCGGGTGGATGCGGTGGTGGGCCAGTGCAATGTCTGGGAGGACGGCCTGGGCGCCTCTCCCTGCGCCATCGGCGGGTGCCAGCCCTGCGAGGGCCACCCCTTCGTGCTGGACCTGCTGGTCCCCGAAGGAACCACGCAGCAGGGGCTGCTGGGGGCGTACGGCCCGGGACGCCCGGCGGCCCTCCCCCTGGTGTTCCCCGCCGGAACCGCCCCGGGAGAGGGTTCCTCCCCGGGTCCGCCGCCGACACCGGATCCTCCCTCCCGTCTGCCCGTGGCGTCCATCCGGGGGGAGACCCTGTCGCTCCGGGTGCCTCCGGGCATCGACCCGGCCCGGGAATGGCCTCCCGGCACCCTGGGTGCCCTGGTCTGTCCCGGGGACCAGCCTGGAGGCACCGTGGTGGTCCGAGGCGCCGCCGGCGGCTTCCTGGTCGCCGATCACCTCCCCGACGGCCGCCCCCCCTGCCCCGGCTCCGAGGTGGCATTCTAGGGACAGTCCCCGATTGATCAAAGCCAACCATTCGTTTTCACACCCGTTTCGCGCCGCTTCCCCCCGACCGTCCCGATTCCCGAACCTGCCCATCGGCTCCGAGAAGGCGGCTCCCCGGCCAGGCTGAAACGGCGTATCATCGAGTGCCTTTTCCGGGACGTTCGCAGGCCCCAGGGGGAACGAGATGGCCAGGGTCGAGTTGCGAGGCATCGGGAAGTCCTACGGGACCGTGGTCGCCGTCCGAGACGTCGACCTCGCCATCGAGGACGGGGAACTGATGGTGCTGGTGGGCCCCTCGGGCTGCGGCAAGACCACGACCCTCCGAATGATCGCCGGGTTGGAGGACATCACCACCGGTGACCTCCTGATCGGCGATCGACGGGTCAACCAGGTCCATCCCAAGGACCGGGACATCGCGATGGTGTTCCAGTCCTACGCCCTCTACCCCCACATGACCGTCCGGGAGAACATGGCCTTTGGACTGCGACTCCGGGGCCTCCCCAGGCAGGAGATCGAGGACCGGGTCCGCCAGGCCGCCACGATGCTGGGCATCGCCGACTACCTGGACCGCAAGCCCCGGGCCCTCTCCGGTGGACAGCGCCAGCGGGTCGCCATGGGCCGGGCCATCGTCCGCCAGCCGGCAGTCTTCCTCTTCGACGAGCCCCTGTCGAACCTGGACGCGAAGTTCCGGGTCACCATGCGCGTGGAACTGAAGCGCCTGCAGCGCACCCTGCGAACCACCACCGTCTATGTCACCCACGACCAGACCGAGGCGATGACCCTCGCGGACCGGATCGCGGTGATGGAGGGCGGGAGGGTCCGCCAGGTCGGAAGCCCGCGGGAGGTCTTCGACACCCCGGCGGACCGCTTCGTCGGTGGCTTCATCGGCAGCCCCGCCATGAACTTCCTGGCCGCCCGGATCGAGTCCGGCGGCAACGGTCCGACCTTCCGGACGACCGCAGCGACGATCCCGGTCCCGGGGGCCCTGGCGGTCGCCCTGGAACCCTTCCGGGACCAGTCGGTGACCCTGGGGATCCGACCCGGGGACCTGCACGTGGCCGCCGAGGGCACCCCCGGGTCCCTGCGGGGCCGCGTGGAGGTGGTGGAACACATGGGATACGAGAAGTTCGCCTACGTCGCCGCCCCCGAGGGCTCCCTGACCCTGCGCCTGGAACCCGACGTGCCGGTCCGGGAAGGGGAGGCGGTCTCCCTGGTGCCCCGGCCAGACCGGATCCATGTCTTCGGCGGCCCCGAGGAACACAACCTGATCCCCGTGAATCGTCCTTGAAGGAGGAATCGATGCGGACCCTCAGACGCGGGAGTCTCCTGGCGGTGCTGGGAATCGCGGCAATGGCCTGCGGCAAGGCCCCGGCCCCGCCCCCTCCCTCGACCGGCAAGCCGGCCGTCGAGGCGCCGGCCCAGGCCCCCACGGAGGTCGTCCTGTGGCACTCCTACCGGGAGGGGGAAAAGGCGGCCCTGGAGACCCTGATCGAGGAGTTCCACCGCAAGCAGGGGGCCATCCGGGTCCGCCTCCTGAACGTCCCCTACGATGCCTTCGTGGACAAGGTCACCATCGCCACGCCCCGGGGCCAGGGACCGGACCTCTTCATCTTCGCCCACAACATGCTCGGGGAATGGGTCGATCGGCACCACCTGGTCGAACCCATCAGCCAGCGCATCCCTCCCGAGACCCTGAAGCGCTTCCTGCCCCAGACCGTGAAGGCCCTGGTGTACCAGCAGAGCCTCTACGGCCTGCCCCTGGCCTTCAAGTCCCTGGCGCTGTTCACCAATCCCGACCTCGTGCCCAGGGTCCCCGAGACCGCCGAGGAACTCGTCGCCGCGGCCCGGTCCGCGACCCGCAAGGAGGAGGGCCGTTACGGCCTGGTCTACGAGGCCTCGCTGCTCTACTTCAACGCCCCCTTCCTCCACGGCTTCGGGGGCACGATCCTGGATGCGTCCGGCAAGCCCCACCTGACCGAGGACCCCATCGTCCAGGCCGTCGAGTGGGTCCGTGGCCTCTTCCGGGAAGGGGTCCTGCCCTCCGGGATCTCCTCGGCCATGGTCACGTCGCTCTTCAACGAGGGCAAGGCCGGAATGGTGATCTCGGGACCCTGGTTCCTGGGGGAGATTGCGAAGGATCGACGCTACGAGGTGGGGATGCTGCCGACGATGCCCGGGGGCCGGCGGGCGATGCCCTTCCTGGGGTCCGAGGGGATCTTCCTGTCGGCCTTCAGCAACCACAAGGACGAGGCCCTCCAGGTGATGGACTTCCTGACGACCGACGACGCGGCGATGGTGCGTCTTCAGCAGGGACGACAGACGGTCGCCAATGCAGCGGTCTACGACCGGGAGGAGGTGCGGGCGGACCGGGTGATCCAGGCCTTCCGATCCCAGGCCGAGAACAGCGTCCTGATGCCCTCCCGGCCCGAGATGCAGGTCCTGTGGTCCACGGCCGACATGGCGATCAACCGGTCGGTCTTCGGGGACGTCCCGGTCCGCAAGGCCCTGGAGGAGGCCCAGGCCAAGGTCGAGGCGGACCTGGCGAAGATGGCCCGCTGACCCCGGCGCGAGGAGAACTGGGATGGTCGGTCTCCCGCAAGGTGGCCCTCGTCGGCCCGATTCCGTGGACCGGACGCTGGCCTTCGGGCTCCTGGTCCTGGTGGCCCTGGTCCCCGCCTTTCTGTTCGCCCGGATGGAGGTCCAGCGGGAGTTCCTGCAGGGCGATCGCTGGCGGGTTCGGACCGTGGCCGGGACCCTGGCAGCGGAAGCCGGGGGCATCGCCCGGGTCCCCATGTTGGCCCGGGCCCTCCGGGAGGCGGGGCCCCCGACCCCGTCGGTGCTGTTCCTCCAGGCCGCCGGCGGCACCGACGAGTTCGGCATCGCCCAGCCGGCGCGGCTGATGGCCCTGGACCCCGAGGGCCACCCCCTGGAGGCCCCCGAGGACCTGCGGACCCGCTACCAGGAGGTCGCCGGGCGGGCCCGGGCGGCCCTGGAAGAGGGGCAGTCCCCCGAGGCCTGCCTGGAGGAGGGCGACCGGGTGATCTGCGCCGCCGCCTCCCAGGGCGGCCAGGGCGCCGGGGCCGTGATTCCCCGGAGCCAGGCGACGCCGCCCTGGACCGTGCCCCTGGGAGTGCTGCTGGCGGGATGTCTGGTCCTGGCCGCCATCCAGGCCCGGTTCCCCCAACGAATCCGCCTGGGCGCCGGCCTCGTGGGACTGGCCACCGGGGCCGCCACCGCGGGGCTCCTCGCCCAGGGGGCCCAACGACTGCTGGCGGACCTGAGTGCCTCAGAGGCGACTCTGGCCCGGGCACTGGCGGCACCGGGTCTCCCGGCCCACCAGCCGGTCCTGGGCCTCGCCTATCTGCTCGTCGTGGCCCTGGCTGCCGGGGCCCTGGCGGCGGGCCTCGTGCCCCCGCTGGCCCAGGTCCTGGCGGACCTCCGGGACCGCCCCTGGCTCTATCTCTCCATCGCCCCGGCGATGACCGGGATGGTGCTGTTGATCTTCGTCCCCTTCTTCATGGGCGTGTATCTGGCCTTCCTGGACAACCAGGGACGCTTCGTCGGGCTGGCGAACTTCCTCGACATCCTGATCCCCAGCGCCACCGGCGAGACCCGGTTCTGGTTCACACTGGGCGTCACGGTGATGTGGACCTTCCTGAACGTGGCGCTGCACGTGGCCATCGGCCTGGCCCTGGCCCTGGTGCTGTCCGATGCCCGCCTGAAGGGCAAGGCCATCTACCGGGTGCTCCTGATCGTCCCCTGGGCCGTGCCGAACTACATCACGGCCCTGGTCTGGAAGTGGATCTTCAACACCCAGTACGGCCCGGCCAATGCCCTGCTGGCGATCCTGGGCCTGTCCCCGGTGGACTGGCTCGGCCGGTCCTTCTGGACCAACTTCACCGCGAACCTCGTCACCAACACCTGGCTCGGCTTCCCGTTCATGATGGTGATCAGCCTCGGCGCCCTCCAGAGCATCCCGGCGGACCTCTACGAGGCGGCCGAGATGGACGGCGCGGGGCGTTGGCAGCGCTTCCGGCACATCACCCTGCCGCTGCTGAAGCCCGCCCTGGTCCCGGCCATCGTGCTGGGCACCATCTGGACCTTCAACATGTTCAATGTCGTGTACCTGGTCTCGGGGGGCGCCCCGGACAACCAGACGAACATCCTGATCACCGAGGCCTACCGGGCCTTCCGGGTCCTGAAGAACCACGGTCTGGCGGCCGCCTACAGCCTGATCATCTTCCTGATCCTGGCCGCCTGGACCGCCATCACCAACCGGGTCACCCGGGCCGCGGAGAACGTCTATGAGTGAACCGATCCACCCCCGACACGGCTCCGGCAGGGCCGGCGTCGCTCTTCGGCATCTGGTGCTGTTCCTGGTCACCGCGGGCACCCTGATGCCGGTCCTGTGGGTCTTCAAGATGGCCCTGTCGGACACCCAGTCCTTCCAGGGGGCCGACCTCTCGCCGATCCCCCCGGACCCCTCCCTGGCGAACGTTCGGGCCGTCGTGGGCACCCGGGACATGGACGGCACCTGGCTCTTCGGCCGTCAGCTGCTCAACAGCGTGATCGTGTCGACGGCGACCACCCTGTTCGGGATCACGCTGGCCTGCACCGCCGCCTACGCCTTCAGCCGCTTCCGGTTCGCGGGGCGCAGGACCGGCCTCTTCCTGTTCCTGGTCAGCCAGATGTTCCCCGGCGTGATGATGATGATCCCCCTCTACGTGATCATGGAGGCCCTGCACCTGCTGGACACGATGCTGGGCCTCGTGCTCGTCTACTCGACCACCTCGATCCCCTTCAGCGTCTGGATGCTCAAGGGCTACTTCGACACCCTGCCCAAGGACCTGGAGGAGGCGGCGGTGATGGATGGCGCGAGCCCGGTCCGGACCTTCTGGTCCATCGTGCTGCCCCTCTCGCTGCCGGCCGTGGCGATCACGGCCCTGTTCAGTTTCATGTCCGCCTGGAACGAGTTCGTGCTGGCATACACCTTCCTGTCCAAGCAGAGCGCCTTCACCCTGCCGGTGATCATCCGGAACTACGTCGGAGAGCACGACGTCCGCTGGGGACTCTTTGCCGCCGCCTCGCTGATCGTCTCGGCGCCGGTGGTGGCCCTGTTCTTCGCCTTGCAACGCTACCTGGTCGGCGGACTGACCGCCGGTGCGGTGAAGTGACCCCGGAATCGGGAGGCCTTGTTGAGCCGGTTCGGGCGATACGACGTCCTTCGGCCGCTCGGGTCCGGAGGCATGGGCGAGGTGCTGCTGGCACGCCAGAGCGCGCTGCCCGGGATCGATCGCCTGGTGGTCATCAAGAAGGTCCTGCCCCACCTGGCCCGGGAACCGGGCTTCCTGCAACGCTTCCTGGACGAGACCCGGGTCGCCGCCTCCCTGAGCCACGGCAACATCGTCGCCGTCTATGAGGTCGGAGAGGCCAACGGCGAGTACTTCATGGCCATGGAGTACGTCGAGGGAATGGACCTCCGGGAGGTGCTCCACCGGCTCAAGACCGCCGGGCGGTCGATGCCCGAGGACCTGGCCCTCTACATCCTGATCGAGGTCGCCAAGGGCCTCGCCTATGCCCACGAGAAGCGGGACGCCGAGGGCCGACTGCTGGGCATCGTTCACCGGGACGTGAGCCCGGCGAACCTGCTGCTGTCCTTCGACGGGCAGGTGAAACTGACCGATTTCGGCGTCGCGAAGGCGGCGATGCGCCTGGCGGCAACCCTGCCGGGAACGCTCCAGGGCAAGGTCTACTACATGTCCCCGGAACAGGTCTCGGGGCAGGAGTGCGACGGCCGATCGGACATCTTCAGTCTGGGAGTCGTGGCCTACGAGATGCTGGCCGGATGCCGTCCCTTCGAGGGCGACTCGGACCTGGCGGTGATGGACCAGGTGCGTCGCTGCACCCCGCGGCCCCTCCGGGAGGTGGCGCCCCATGTCCCCTCGTCGCTGGCGGCCCGGATCGATCGGGCGATGGCCCGGGACCCGGGGAACCGCTATCCCACGATGGAGGCCTTCCGGGTGGACCTCAGCACCTACCTGCTGGAGGCCCACACGATGGTCAGCGCCCGGGCCCTGGCGGACTTCCTGGAGGACCTCCGGGGGCGAGGCCCTCGGGAGTCCCAGCGACCACCCGCGGGTCCCGATCGACTGCCCGCCTCCCTGGACGAGGTGGCCGCGGCACTTCTGGAGTCCCGGGAGCCCCCGAGGGAAGGGAGCGACTCCTCCCGCACCCGGACCCTTCCATCCCGATCACCCGTGGAGCCCCCGAGACGGGCCTCGGGCAGGTCCTGGTGGTGGCTGGCGGTCCTGCTGGGCCTGGGGGTGGCCGGGGCCTGGTGGTGGACACGGCCAGACGGCCCCGATCCCCAGGTCGAGGCCCTCCCTCCGCCGCCGGATGTCCTGTCCGAGACCGGGACCGACGCCCCGGGCGAGGTGGCTCCCGGCGACACCGCAAGCCCTCCGGAGGACACGGCCGGGCCGGGTGGGACCCCCCCGGTCGCCGCAGCGTCCCCCGATTCCTCGTGGGACCGGGACCCGGCGATGGCGCCTTCCGCACCAGGCCCCCGGAGTCGGACCGTCTGGGTCCGGAGTCATCCTCCCGGGGCCGAGGTCCGTTCCGGCGACCAGGTCCTGGGACGCACCCCGCTGGCAATCGAGGTTCCATCGGCCCCGATGGACCTGGAGATCCGGGGCGAGGGCACCGCGACGCACCGCCTGACCCTGACCCCGGGGACCCGGAAGGTCCCCCTGGTGCGACTGGACACCCCGCCGGGCCGCATCCAGTTCCGCTTCTTCCCGGCGGACTCCCGGGTGGACCTGGACGGTCACCCCCTGACGACCCAGGGGAACCTGGTGGACATCGAGGTCCCGGCGGGGCCCCACCGGCTGCGGCTCCGGGACCCGAATGGGGGTCGCAGCCGCATCCTGGACCTGGAGGTGCCCCCGGGGGGCGTGAAGGCCCTGGGGACCCTTGAGCTGGCCGAGCCCCCGGGTCCGGCCCTGCCCCCACCGGCCCAGCCCTCGAAGGAGGACCCATGACCGATCGGGAAGCAACGCGCACCGTCTCGGTGGACATCCCCCTGGAGCACCTGACCCTCCGGAAATACACCCTCCGGGTGCTGGAGGGCCCCGACAAGGGCCTGGAACGGACCTACGAGCGGCGCCAGATCGACCTCGGGACCGGACCCGACTGCGACTTCCCCTTGACGGACCCGACGGTCTCCCGGAACCACGCCCGGATCGAGCACGACGGCCAGGGGTTCCGCCTCACGGACCTGGGAAGCAAGAACGGCGTCTTCCTGGGGGACCTCCGGGTGCTGGGGGCCTACCTGGGTCCCCAGCAGCGCATTCGCCTGGGGGAGACGCTGGTCCTCTTCGAGATGAGCACCGAGACGGTGGACATCGGCATCGCCCGGGAGACCCGGTTCGGCGACCTCCTGGGGAAGTCGGTGGAGATGCGAACGGTCTTCGCGCTGCTCAAGCGGGTGGCGCCGACGGACGCCACGGTGCTGATCGAGGGCGAGAGCGGCACCGGCAAGGAACTGGTCGCAGAGGCCCTGCACCGGATGGGGCCCTTTCGGAACGGCCCCTTCGTGGTGCTGGACTGCTCGGCGGTTCCCCGGGACCTGATGGAGAGCGAGCTCTTCGGCCATGTCCGGGGGGCCTTCACGGGGGCCGTGAAGGATCGCCTGGGGGCGATGGCCGAGGCCCACGGCGGGACCTTGTTCCTGGACGAGATCGGGGAACTGCCGCTGGAACTGCAACCGAAACTGCTCCGGGCCCTGGAGAAGCGCGAGGTCCGACCCGTCGGCGGCAGCCAGACCCGGAAGGTGCAGGTCCGCATCGTGGCGGCCACCAACCGGCGCCTGGATGAGGAGGTCCGGGCAGGGAACTTCCGGGAGGACCTCTTCTGGCGACTGGGCGTGATCCGGGTCTTCCTGCCGCCGCTCCGGAAGCGCACCGAGGACATTCCCTTGCTGGCGGAGCACTTCCTGGCCCAGATGGCGGCCCGGATGAACGTCCCGACGCCGCGCCTCTCCTATGACACGATGGAGCGCCTCAAGGAGCACTCGTGGCCCGGAAACGTCCGCGAACTCCGGAACTTCCTGGAGCGGTCCTTCATCCTCTCGGGCGCTGCGGCCGGGTCTCCGCTACCCCTGGACCTGCCGCCCCCGGAGCCCCCGAACCTCCGGAGGGGCCAGGACGACCCCGACGAGGTGCTCCGGGTGGACCTCGACGCCCCCTTCAAGGACGTGAAGGACCGCCTCGTGACCGAGTTCGAGCGGCGCTACTTCGGCCGGCTCCTGCGCCGCACCGAGGGGAACGTCTCGAAGGCCGCCCGGATCGCCGGGATCCACCGGAAGAGCCTGGAATATCTGCTCCGCCAACTGGACCTGCCCCGTACCGCGGCGTCCGAGGGCGACAACGATTGACGCGGTCCGGACGCTGCCGCGGGAATCCAGGCGAGGGGATCAGGGGGCGTCGCCCTTCGGGGCCCCGTCCATCCGGGCCCCCCAGCGGGCCAGCAGCCAGGTGACCACGGCCAACAGGACGAAGGCCAGAAGTCCGATGGCCTGCCCGGTGAAGCCCTCGTACCAGGCCTGGGGAGTGCTCTCCAGCACCGTGGCTCCCCCGACCTCCTTCACCACGAAGTCCTCGCCGAGGCTCAAGAACCGGACGGCGTAGGAGGTCCAGTCCAGGCGCAGCACCGCCGAGACGATGCCGATGATCGCCGCCCCGGCCATCATCCCCGAGGCGATCAGGGTCCCCTGGTTGGCCCGGGCCTCCCGCTCGGCAGGGGTGCGGCCGGACCGACCGACCAGCCACGCCACGAAACCGCCGGCCAGCACCGCCGCATTGATGCTGATGGGGAGGTACATGCCCAGGGCGAAGGCCAGCGTCGGCAGGCCGGCCAGCGTGGTCAGCAGGCTGATGATCGCCCCCAGGGCATACAGGAGGTACGGTTGCTCCCCGCCGGTCATCAGGCCGTTCACCACCGCCGCGATCATGTTGGCCTGGGGCGCCGGGAGCACGTCCTCGTTGCTGACCAGCACCCCGTTGCGCTCCACCAGGAAGTGGTAGCCCTGGTCCATCACCGGGATCACGAAGGCCACCACCAGGGCCGCCACCGCCAGGCCCAGGAACTTCCAGACCTGCTGGTTCCGGGGGGTGGCTCCGATCCAGTAGCCGACCTTGAAGTCCGAGATCAGGGCCCCGGCGACCGAGAGGGCCGTGCAGACCGCCGTGCCGATGATCAGGGTCACGAAGATCCCCGTGCGGCCCGAGAGCCCGATGGCGGTCATCACCAGCGACGAGAGAATCACCGTCACGAGGGTCATGCCCGACACGGGGTTCGTGCCGACGATGGCGATGGCCTCGGCGGCCACCGGCGTGAACAGGAAGCACAGGGCGAAGGCGATCAGCATCCCGAGCACCGAGTAGAGGGCCGAAGTCCCCAGGTCGTAGCCCCCGGCGGTGAGGCAGACGACGAAGAAGAGCAGTCCCATCGCCAGCACCGATGCCCCCTGGATCGCGAGCACCGTGGAAGGACGCAGGTCCAGGTCCGTCCGGGCGGCCTGGACCGCCTGGTGGTGACCGATCCCCTGGAAGCCCAGGGAGACGCTCCCGATGATGATCCGCCCCATCCGGATGAGCCCGATGATCCCGGCGGTGGCGATGGCGCCGATGGCGACGGGTTTCACGAATGCGGTGAAGATCGCCTGGGCGCTCATCTGGGAGAGGGTGTAGGTCGCGCCGGCATAGGTGACCGAGGCCGCCTGGCTCCCGACAAGGTGGATCAGGGGCACCATGACCATGTAGGCCAGCACGGACCCGGCCATGATGATCGCCGCATACTTGACCCCGATGATGTAGCCCAGGCCGAAGAGGGCCGCGATGGCGTTCATCTTCAGTTCGATGCGGAAGCCATGGAGCCACTCCCCGGCACCTCCCAGCAGGGTCCGGGTGGTCAGGGCGGGGTTCCAGGCATGGACCGCCTCGACCAGGAAGTCGTAGGCGGCGCCGATGCCGAAGGAGGCCAGCAGCACCTTCCCGGCCCCGCCGGCGGTGGACTCGCCCGAGACCAGGATCTCGTTGATGGCCGTGGCCTCCGGGAAGGGGAGTTCCCCGTGGCGCTCGGCGACGAAGTACTTCCGCAGCGGGATGATCAGCACGACGCCCAGGGCCCCGCCGATGAAGCACGCCAGGAAGATCTGCCACCAGGAGGGCGTCACCTGGTTCAGGTAGAGGGACGGGATCACGAAGGCCGCCCCTGCCGCGACGACGCCCGAGGCCTGACCCACCGACTGGACGATCACGTTCTCCAGGATCGTGCTGCGCCGGGCCCGCATCCGGCCGAAGAAGATGGCCGCCACCGCGATGGGGATGGCCGCCTCGATGCCACTCCCGGCCCGCAAGGCGATGTAGACGCAGGCTGCCGAGAAGATGGCCACCATCAAGAGCCCGAGGCTGACGGCCCAGGGGGTGACCTCCGCAGTGCCGTCACCGGGCACGATGGGGACATAGCGCTCCCCCGGCTCCAGTCGCCGATAGGCATTCGCCGGGAGCAGCCGGTTCGGGTTCGCCGACGGGGGGGGCTGGTGCATCGTCACCTCCTGCCAGGGGGGGCGGGATCCATCGTGCCGCCAAGCATACCCGCTCCCGACGGGAAGGGAATCCCGAAATCGGGGCCTGTGGCCGGGGTTCCCGTCTCAGGACCGGGGACGGATGTCCAGGACCCAGAGGGCGTCGATGGAGGTCACCACCTCCCCCTCCCGATCCCGAATCTCGCTGCGGGCCCAGACCTCGTGGCGTCCCGGGTCCCGCGGCACCTCCACCCGGGCCGTCGCCACGAGGGTCCCCCGGGCCTTCTTCCGATAGTCCACCTCCAGACGCCTCAAGATGGCCCGACTCCCGTCCGGGGCCGACCCCAGCACCGCGAGGCCCGTCGAGAACTCCCCCAGGTTGGCCAGGGCCACCGCATGGACCGAGTCCAGGTGGTTCCGCACTCCCCGCCGGTCCTCCAGGCGGACCACCGCCTCGCCGTCCGACAGGGACTCCACCCTTGACCCGATGCTGCCGGTGTAGGGGATGTAGCGACCAAGGACCCAGGAAAAGACCCGCGTGCCCCCGGGGATCGCCCGGGCCTTCTCGAACCACTTGCGAACCGGGTGCATCTCTTCCTCCCGGACGATCCGACGCCAACCGGAAGTCTGCCTCGCCTGGACGCCTCGTGTCCACCCCGAAGCCGCCGGTGCACCGACTTGGCATTCCTGGAGGGCCCGTGCCATGATCGGGTCTCCAGGCAGCAGGGCCTGGCAAGGAGGTAGTCCCGTGGACCGCAAGACCGATCCGAAGACCCGCGTGGTGACCCTCACCCGCCGGGATGTCCGCAACACCATCGCCCAGGGCCATCTGACCGTCGAGGAGGAACGCTACGTCCGGATGCGCTTCGGGCTGTCCGAACCGGCCACCGCCCCCCTGGTCTTCCCGGCGACGGACCTGCCGGACCTCCGGGTCCGGGTGCAGCACCTCGAGGCCGAGTGCTGCCTCCGACTGGGGATCCTCACGCCCCGGGAGGCCACCATGAAGGACCGGATCCTCGCCCGGCTGCGCCGGGACTGATTTTCCCCACCGGCCTCCGGTGCCGGGATGCGTCTTCCCGGTCCCCGAATCCGCAGCGGCACGCATGGTCTGGGCAGGCGTCTAGGAACGGGGCACGGCCCGGGCCCGGCTGCGCCCGGCAGGTCCCAGGCCGGCCCGGGTCCGGGCATCGAGCAAGAGGCGCACCACCTCGTCGGGCAGGGGTTCGGGCGGCTGCCCCAGTCCCCGGATGTCCAGCAGCACCCGGGCCGCGGCCTCGGCATGTTCGACGCGCAGCAGGGCGGTGGTCGGGTCCGGGCCCCAGGCCAGCACGCCGTGGCTCGCCAGCAGCACGACGTCGTAGGGCTCCAGATAGGGCAGGAGCGCCTGATTCAAGGTCTCGCTGCCGGGCATCGCGAAGGGGACCACCGGCACCTTCCCCCCGATGCTCACGATGAACTCGGGCAGGAAGAAGGCCTCCACGGGCTGTCGTATCGCCGCGAAGGCCGTCGCTGCCGGGGGATGGGCGTGAACGACCGCCCCCACGTCGGGCCGGTTCTGGTACACGACCAGGTGCATCGGGATCTCGGAAAAGGGCTTCCGGGCCCCCTGGAGCCGCCGTCCAGCCCGGTCGAGCAGCACCAGGTCCGATTCCCGGACGTCCCCCTTGGACATCGCCGTGGGCGTCGCCAGCACCTTGCCATCGCCGGTCAGGGCGGTGACGTTGCCCTCGTGGTTCGCCACGAATCCCCGGGCATGGAGGGCCCGGGCCACCCGGACGACCTCCCGCTGGAGTTCCGGCAACGTCAGGCTGGCGTTCATCGGACCTCCCCGGACCGGGCGCCGGACACGGGCCCCTCGGGAACCCGGGCATCGACGGCATCGACGATCCCCACGATCAGGGACCGGATCGGCAGCAACTTCTCCCGGAGCAGCTGCCGGACCCCATTGCCCTCCCGCATCACCAGGACCAGGTCCCCGGGCCCCGCCTGGACCCGATCGACCGCCAGAAACGAGGGGTCGGTGGGTCGCCCGGCCTCGTCCACCGGCTGCACGATCATCACCTTGTGCCCCCGGTAGGTGGGATGCTTCACGGTGGAGACGACATTGCCCAGGACCTTGCACAATGTCACGGTTGCGCCTCCAGGTTCACCGCATCGACGATCCCGACGATGGCCGCGTCCACCGGAATGAACCACCCGGGAAACGCCAGCGCCGCCTCCCGGCTTCCCACCAGGTGCACCACCTCCCCGGGCCCGGCCTGCACCGCGTCGGCGGCCACCTCCAGGTTGCCCCGGGGGGACAGGTCCGGGTTCAGGGGCTGCACCACCAGCAGCCGGATCCCCTCGAGGCCCTCGGCCTTCCGGGTGGCGACGACCGTTCCGACCACGCGTCCCAGGTACATGGTCCTCCCCCATGGACCCGCCGAGGCGTTCTAGCGCGCCCCGCCGGCGGCTGTCAACGCGATCACTCCGCCTCCAGGCGAAACTCCTGCATGTCGAACCAGAACCCCAGGCCCGTCAGGGCATCGATCTCCGCCTGGACGATCCGGGCATGTCCCTCCTCGATCTCCAGGAACCGGGCGAACATGCGCCGCTCCTCCTCCCCGGGAAGCGACGCCACCGCCTGGCGGTAGAAGGCCGCGGTCGCCCGCTCGGCCTCCTCGGCCCGCCGCAGGGCCGCCAGGGCCGAGTCCCGTTCCTCTTCGGGCAGCCGGACCCGCTGTTGCAGACCCTTCATCGCCTCCTCGAGCCGCTCCCGACCCGGGATCAGGGTCCCCAGTTCCACGGCCCGGACCCGGCCCGTCTTCTGCCACTCCTCCAGTCGGGAGTGCAGGTAGTCCAGGTGCCCCTGTTCCTCCCGGGCCAGGACCTCCCAGACCCGCCTCCCCGTGGCATCGCCGGCGGCGGCCGCCGCCTCGCGATAGACGTCCCGAACCTTCTCTTCGTATTGCAGCGCCGTCCGGATGATTCCCTCGACCGTCATGGCGTTCCTCCCTGCAGCGGTTCCCACGCCTTCCGGGACATCATCGCCAGCATCAGGGCCTTTCGGAGCCCCAGGTCCCCGATCAGCACCGCCCCGACGACCCGTCCTTCCTCGTCCAGCCGGACGCACCGATAGCGGTCCCCCTCCCGATGCCGCTCCACCCGGACGGCCGGGCCCTGGAGATCGCCGACGCTGAACAGGGCCACATCGGTGACCTTCAGCGTCGTGGTGCGCACGGACCCCTGGTAGGGGCTGTCCCCGGTGGCCATCGCCCGGCCCGCCGCCCGGCCCTGTTCCGTCGCCGCGCTCCAGAACCCGTAGATTCCCGACCGGTGCTCGGCGCAGTCCCCGGCGGCGAAGACTCCCGGGGCCGAGGTCCGCATCCCGTCGTCCACCCGGATCCCCGAGGCCACGTCCAGGCCGGCGGCCCTCGCCAGGGACGTCTCGCTCCGGACCCCGGCCATCACCGGCACCAGGTCGGCCTCCAGCGATTCGCCGGACGACAGGACCACGCGACACCCCCCGCTGGCGCCCCCCTCCAGGCTCCCGGCGGTGGTCCCCAGGCGAAAGTCGATGCCCCGGCGGGCCAGGAGTCCCCGCAGGACCTCCCCACCCTCCGGGTCCACCTGCCGTGGCAGCAACCAGGGTGCCGCTTCGACCACCGTCACCGCGATGCCCGCCTGGGCCAGGGAGGCGGCCAGTTCCAGCCCCAACAGCCCCCCTCCCAGCACCACGGCCCTCCGACTCCCGGCCAGGCGGTCCCGGATCGCCAGGGCGTCCTTCATCCGCCGCAACGTCACCACTTCCGGCCGGTCGATCCCAGGGATCGGCGGCAGGAACGGCCGAGCCCCCGTGGCCAAGAGCAGGGCGTCCCAGGGAGTCCAGGTCCCCTCCCCGTCCTGCACCCGCCCCTGCCCCGGGTCGATGCCCTCCACCGTCACTCCCAGCCGAAGTTCGATCCCCTGGTCCTTCCACCAGGACGGCAGGCGCAAGAAGAGGTCCTCGGGCCGGCTCCGACCATCCACGACCTCCCCCAGGCGAATCCGGGCGTAGTAGGGCACCTCCTCGTCGGTCCACACGGCGATCCGGGCCTCGGGGTCCGCCTGACGCAGCGCCGCCGCCGCCTCGACCCCGGCGCCTCCCCCACCGACGATCACGAAGTGCCTGCGGTCCATCGACCCTCCTCAGGACTCCTCCTGGGCCTCGAACATCTCCTTCTGGGCGCCACACTCGGGGCACACCCATCCGTCCGGAAGGTCCTCAAAGGCCGTCCCCGCAGGGATCCTCCCCACCGGATCTCCCGTCGCCGGGTCGTAGACGTAGCCACAGACAAGGCAGACGTGGCGAGTCATGATCCTTCCTCCTCCGATCGGTCCCTACAGGAAACGCAACAGCCGGATCGCCCTGGGAACGATCCGATACTCCACCTGATCCCTCAAGCCTGCCAGGTCGCCTCCCAGTTGCAGCGGGATGGGCCTGGAGGCCGTCACCCGGACGTGGGAGGCATGGAAGTCCATCAATCCCTCGGCCTGGAAGTCGCCTCGCCAGACCCGATGCAGGTTCACGAGGGACCAGGCGATGGAGACCGCCGAGACCCGCACCTGGAAGCAGTCCAGGTCCTGGTTCGCCCAGGGGAGCAGCCGCATCCCGTACCCGTAGATGGGGATGGTCCCGCAGTTGGCGATCACGGCCGGTCCCTCGTAGAGAAGATCGCCGGGGCCGTAGCGCCGCTGGCGGACCCCCTCGGGACCCAGCAGCCAGGCCTCGGGGCCGAGGTTCTCGACCCGGATTCGAACGCCCCCGCCCAGCAACCCCTCCCGGGCATGCCGGGGCAAGGTCGCGCCGAAGAACGATGCGAAGTAGCCTCCGACGTTCTGGAACAGCGGCTTCAGCCGCCCCTGGCCGAACCGTTCCTTCACGTGGATGTAGTCGTGGAGGATCTCGGCGTCGATCCCCACCCCCGCGAAGGGCACCAGGACCCCTTCGGCCTCCACCAGCGAGATGGTCCAGAGGTCCTGGCTCGGGTTGGTCACGTACTTCTTGAGGTCCTGGATCGGGTTGCCCGGGGAGGTCATGAGCGACAGGGCGTTGCCCGTCCCCAGCGACAGCACCCCGATCACCGGCAGCGCCGGCCGGTTCGGGCGCCGGAGGGATTCCCGCCACAGGGCGTTCACGAGACCCACGAAGGTCCCGTCGCCGCCGCCTGTGAAGACCGTCGGGTACCCCCGATCCAGGATCACCATGGCAAAGCGATCCGCATCCTCGGGACAGGAGGCGAAGAAGATGTCGTCGGGCGGAACCAGTTCCTCGATCCGGGTCACCACCTCGGGCGAGACCCTCCGGGCATTGGCGTTCAGGTAGATGGCAAAGGCCCCCGGATTCATCCTACCCCCCGGCCCGGGAATCGCTGGATGCGGTCCGAGTGTAGCACGATCCCGGCCCCTGGCATGCCGCTCCCCGGGTCCTCGGCCTCCCGTCTTGCCGGCAGGCCCCCGGAGCGTCACCGGGAGCCCCCCAGGGACCGCCGGAGCAGCCAGATGAACAGCAGGGGACCGCTGGCCAGCAGCACCGTGCGTCCCAGGATCTGGGGCACCAGGTCGTGGTTGTAGTCCACCGTTGCGATGATGTCCGAGACGGTGCTGACCAGCGTGAAGGCCGCCAGCACGAACCCCCAGGCCGACAGCCGCTGCTGCTTGCGCTCGTCCTCCAGGCGAATCGCCTCCCCCTGGACCGTGTGGAGCAGTTCCGCCGCCCGCTGGATCCGCTCCTGCCGGTCCGGCATCGCGGTCACGCGCTCCCACCGTTCCAGCAGGACCCGGGCCGAGATGGACGAGGTCATCGACGAGAAGCGGGTCAGCTCGGTGACGGCCCCGGCCAGGGCCCGCATCTCGTTCAGTTCCGCGAGGTTCAGGGTCGCCTTCTCGCGGCTCAGGGACTGCTGCACCGCCTGGCGCATCCGCTTCGCGAAGTGCTTCTCGTAGGACATCAACACGCCCAGGCAGAGGTTCGCGACCTCCAGGATCCGGGCAACGGTCGCCACCGGGCCCTCCGGGTCTCCCAGGGACGGGGGCGATCCCGGCGGGCTCCAGAGCAGGCTCGCGGCCCATCCCAGGAACACCTTGCCGCAGTCGTTCTGGATCGGCACCCAGTCCTGCTCCGTCTCGTAGGATCGCAGCCACTCCAGTGCCACAGGGGCTCCCGGCGAGTCCTCCGCCAGGATCAGGGTGTGGTGGAAGCCCTGGTCGAAGACGTCGGGCCGCCGATTCCGGTCCCAGGCATCGACCTCCTCCCGGGTCTCCAGGTGAAAGCGCCGGCTGATCTGCGCCATCCGGTCGTTGACCCCGAAGGTCTCCAGGACGTCGAGGCACAGAGGCCGCAACGCCCGGGTCAGATCCCGATACCCGGCGTACTCGTACGCCTTGCACAGGACCAGGGCGAGGTCCGCATCCGCTTCCGGGACGCCGTCGATCCAGGCCTGCAGCACGCCGACCCCGATCCCGAAGACCTTCCACCGGCAGGGGCCAACCTCGACCGCCTCGAACAGCCGCGTCAGGCGGTCCTCCGTCGCCTGGAACGATGCCGACCACGGTGCCAGCGCCGGCACCCAGTCCAGCAGCCACCGGAGGCCCTCTCCCCGGCTGAAGACCCGGGCCCCTTCCCTCCAGGTCCGGACCATGCCCGCCTCGGCCAGGTCCACCGACAGCCCGACCCCCAGCGGCAGGTCCAGTTCCCCCTGGGGGACCTCCTCGACCGGGGGCAACCTGGCCCCCGGCCACCGGGCCAGGAAACCGGCCGTCCGGGACGCCTCCGTCGCCGAGAGGTGGAAGGCCCGGTCATCCACGCCCAGGGAGACCCCCAGGTCCACCGTGGCCGTCATCAGGATCTGCATGGCGTCCCCCTCGGCCTCCTGGCCTGTCCGATGCCACCCTGGTGTCTCGTGCCTGGCAGGAGACCCGCGAGGCATGCTATCCCGGCGCCGCCCGGGAAGAAACCCTCCCGGAGAACGGTTTCCTGTCTCGGGAGGGACTCCCGGCGCCCACCGGCCTCCGCCGATGTGTCAAGGTCGTCCGTCTCCCGTATCATCGGTGGGAGGGACGGCGCCAGATCCCCCTGGAGGACCCGTGAGAGTCGTGGCATCGGTCACGCTGGGAATCGGATGCCTGCTGGCCGCCGGCCGCTGGGCCCCGGCGGCCCCCGGGGTCCCGGACCTGGATTTTCAGGGCCAGGGAATCGGCGACGACACCTCGGACCCCGAGGAGGAGTCCGACGGCTGGGAGGGGATCGAGTTCGGGCGCAAGGACTTCGCCGAGGTCCGGCGCTTCGCCCGACTCTTCCACATCGACTCGAACTTCGATGATCGCCGGGCCTGGGTCGCCGCGGCCAACCAGGTGGTCCGTTCCCTGACACCCCCGGCGGAACTGGTCCCCGAGGCCTGGTGGCGGACCCACCGGAGGCACCCCTTCGTCACCGGGCGCTACCTGGGAACCTCCGAGGCCCCCTGGCCCAGGGCCCCCGTCCGGCTGATCCGCCTGCGTCCCGACCGGGAACGCCCCGGGGAATCCTGGAGCCGGAACCAGGTATCGCGCTACCGGGCGCAACTCCGGAAGCACCAGGAGGGTCTGGACCAGGCCTGGGCCCAGACCCCCTTCCTGGAGGCGGATTTCGAGCGGGTGTTCGCATGGGCCCTGGGCCGCCCCCCGGAGGAACGGGTCCCCGAGGAGTCTCGGCTCTGGATCGCGGCGGCCCAGGGCTTCCTGTCCGCCCTGGACCCCCACTCCAGCATCGTCTCGGCGAAGGCCTGGGAGGAGAACTCCCGCCAGACCCGGGACGGGTCCTTCGAAGGGATCGGGGCCGTGCTCTTCCAGCGGGGCGAAGAGGTGCTGGTTGAGTCCCCGATTGAGGGACAGCCGGCCTTCCAGGCGGGAATCCGGGCCGGGGACGTCGTGGTCGCCGTCGATGGAATGCCCGTGCGGGGGCTGTCCCTGCGGCAGGTGATCCGGCGGGTCCGGGGGCCCAAAGGGAGCCCGGTGACACTGACGATCCGTCGCCTGGGGGAGCCCCGGGACCTCACCTTCACGATCGTTCGGGACCACATCGAGGTCCGCAACGTCTCGGCCAGGCTGCTGGAGGCCCACCCGGACGTCGGCTACATCAAGATCGGCGGCTTCGTCGAGGGGACCCGGGAGGCGGTTCGCCAGGCCGTGGAGGACCTTGTGGCCCGAACCCGGGGCAAGCGCCTCCGGGGTCTGGTGCTGGACCTCCGAAACAACCCCGGAGGGCTGCTCCAGGAGGCCGTGGACCTGGCCGACGACTTCCTGGAGGACGGCGTGATCGTGACGGTCCGGAATGCCAGCGACCGGGAGGAGACCTACCGGGCGCGGCCCGGGGCCTGGACCTTTCCGGTCGTGGTGCTGGTCAACGCCGCCAGTGCGTCGGCCTCGGAGATCCTGGCCTCGGCGCTCCAGGAGAACGGCCGGGCGCTGGTGGTTGGGGAACGAACCTTCGGGAAGGCCTCGGTGCAGACCCTGTTCTCGCCGCTGATGCGGCGGGATTACCACATCAAACTGACGGTGGCCCGCTACTACGGCCCCTCGGGGCGCACGCTCCAGGTCCTCGGGGTGGAACCTGACGTGCCAGTGCCGCCGGCCCCGGGAAAGGACTTCCCGGTGGCGTTCCGGGAGGAGGACCTCCACGGGCATCTGGCCCCCCTGCCCTCCCGGGGGCCCCTGCCATCCCTCTTCCCGGTGCCGGCGATCCAGGACTGCGAACAGCGCCTGGGCATCGCCGAGGCGATGGCCCGTCGGGAGGCAAGGTCCCGCAACCGCCCGGACTACCCGATGCTGAAGGCGGCGGACTACCTGGAGTGCCTGGTTGTGACCGGGGTCCCCGGGTCCCGATCGGCCGCCTCGGAGGTCACGCCGGCGGCTGCCGATGCCCCCTGACCTGCCGGGTCAGCGGACCGGGGTCCCCGGGGGCACCGGGGCCATGGGGGCCAGCAGCACCGGTCCCTGGTCCCCGGAGGCGGCCAGCACCATGCCTCGGGACTCCCGGCCGAAGACCTTCCGGGGGGCCAGGTTCGCCACCACCACCACCTGGCGCCCCACCAGCGACGCGGGATCGTACACCTTGCCGATCCCCGCCACCAGCGGCCTGGGCGCCCCCTCTCCCAGGTCCACCTCCAGGGCCAGCAGTTTGTCGCTGCCCGGGACCGGCGCCGCCGAGACCACGGTCCCCACCTTCCACTGGATCTTCTGGAAGTCCTCGATGGAGACGAGGGCCGGGCCCTCGGAAGCAGGGGCCTTCGGGGCCTCCGCCGCAGGGGCCGCCGGCTCCCCCTCGAAGGAGGGAACCTCGTGCCTCGGGAAGGGCGCCCCTTCCAGAGCCAGAGGAGTCCCGGCCGCCAGGCCGCCCCACCGGAGGTCCTCCAGGCGGCCCTCCGTCGTGTCGGCCCCGATGGCCTTCAAGAGTTCCGTGCACTTGCCAGGCATGACGGGGCGCAGCAGCGTCAAGGCGATGCGCAGGGCCTCCAGGGCCTGATAGACCAGGGCCCCGGCCCGGGCCGGGTCCTCCTTGACCACCTTGAAGGGCTCCGTCTCGGCGAGGTAGCGGTTGATGCGCCGCACCAGGTTCATCGCCGCCTCGACGGCCTGCTCCACCCGGAGGGCTTCCACCAGGGACCGGACCAGGGGCCCGGCGGCCTGGGCCATCTCCCGCAGCGACCGGTCCTGGGACGACACCTCCCGGTCCGCCGGGGGCGGCACCCGGCCCTGGAAGGCCCGCTCGGCGAACCGGACCAGCCGGTTCACCAGGTTCCCCAGGTCATTGGCCAGGTCAAAGTTGTGGCGCCGGAGGAAGGCCTCCTCGCTGAAGTCGGCGTCCAGGCCCACGACCATCTCCCGCATCAGGAAATAGCGCAGGCTGTCCACGCCGTAGCGGTCCTTCAACGAGAGGGGGTCCACCACGTTGCCCAGGGACTTGGACATCTTGGTGCGATCGACCAGCCACCACCCGTGGGCGATGATGCGCCGGGGCAGCGGAAGGCCCAGGGCCATCAGCATCGTGGTCCAGTACACGCTGTGGGTCGTCAGGATGTCCTTGCCGATCAGGTGGTGGGCCCCGGACCAGAGGCGGCGGAATCGCTCCTCGTCCCGGTAGAGGCCGATGGCGCTGCAGTAGTTCAGCAGCGCGTCGAACCAGACGTAGGTGACGAACTCCGGGTCGAAGGGGAGCGGGATTCCCCAGGAGAGCCGGGCCTTCGGGCGGCTGATGCACAGGTCCTTCAAGGGCTGGGACAGGAAGCCCAGCACCTCGTTGCGCCGGGACTCGGGGGCGATGAAGTCCGGGTTCCGGCGGATGTGGTCGATCAGGGCATCCTGGTAGCGGGACATCCGGAAGAAGTAGTTGGCCTCCTGGATGCGGAAGACCTCGCCGCCGGTCTCGGGGCATTTCCCGTCCACCAGTTCCTCGGCGGTGAAGAACTTCTCGACCCTGGGGCTGTAGAACCCCTCGTACTCCCCCCGGTAGATCTCCCCGGCGTCCCACAGCCGCTGCAGGGCCTCCTGGACGACCGCCTCGTGGCGCGGCTCCGTGGTCCGGATGAAGTCGTCGTGGACCACGTGGAGGGTCGGCCAGAGGTTCCGGAAGTGGGCCTGCATCTCGTCGCAGTGGGCCTGGGGCGACAGGCCCCGCTTCGCCGCCGCCTCCTGGACCTTCTGGCCGTGCTCGTCCACCCCGGTCAGGAAGAAGGTCTCTTCCCCGAAGAGCCGGTGGTAGCGGGCCAGCACGTCGGCCAGCACCGTGCAGTAGGCATGGCCGATGTGGGGCCGGTCGTTCACGTAGTAGATCGGGGTCGTGATGTAGAACACGCGGTCTTCCGCCACCGTCATCCTCCAGGTTCTAGAAGCGCTCGGCCACGCTCTTGGCCTGCAGGAACAGCAGCAGGTAGTCGCGGCCACCGGCCTTGCTGTCGGTCCCCGACAGGTTGAAGCCCCCGAAGGGATGGGCCGAGACCATCGCCCCGGTGCACTTGCGGTTGAAGTAGAGGTTGCCCACGTGGAATTCCCGGCGGGCCCTCTCCAGCCGCTCCCGGCTGCGGGAATAGACCGCGCCGGTCAGGCCATAGACCGTGCCGTTGGCGATGGCCAGGGCCTCGTCGTAGTCCCGGGCCCGGGTGCAGGCCAGCACCGGCCCGAAGATCTCCTCCTGGGCGATCCGGGCCTGGGGCGCCACGTCGTCGAAGATCGTCGGCTCCAGGAAGTAGCCCGGGGCATCCAGGCGACCGCCGCCGGTCCGCAGCCGGCCCTCGGACCGTCCCACCTCCATGTAGGACTGGATCGTCGCCATCGCGGCGTCGGTGATCACCGGCCCCATCCGATGGGCCGGGTCCTTCGGCGGCCCGACGGTGATCGCCCGGGCCAGATCCACCACTCGGTCCACCAGGGCGTCGTGGACCTGGTCCATCACGATCAGCCGGCTGCATGCGCTGCACTTCTGCCCCTGGTACCCGAAGGCGCTTGACACCACGCCGACGGCCGCCTCCTCCAGGTCCGCGTCGTCCGCGACGAGGATGGCGTCCTTGCCGCCCATTTCGGCGATCACCCGCTTGATCCAGATCTGACCCGGCTGGGCCTTCGCGGCCAGTTCGTTGATGTGGAGCCCCACGGCCATGCTGCCGGTGAAGGCCACGATCCGGGTCTTCGGATGGGCGACCAGGGCGTCCCCCATGCTGCCGCCGCTGCCGGGGCAGTAGTTCAGCACCTCGTCGGGCAACCCCGCCTCCCGAAGCACCTCGACCAGCAGCCAGGCGATGGCGGGAGTCGGCGAGGCGGGCTTCAGCACGACCGTGTTGCCCGCCACCAGGGCCGCGCTGGTCATGCCGGTGGTGATGGCCAGCGGGAAGTTCCAGGGGGGAATCACGACCGTGACCCCGCAGGGGATGTAGTAGAGGTTGTCCTCCTCGCCGGGCATCGTCGTGACCGGCTGCGGTTCGCCGTAACGCATCGCCTCCCGGGCATAGAACTCCAGGAAGTCGATGGCCTCGGCCGTGTCGGCGTCGGCCTCGACCCAGGGCTTGCCCGCCTCCAGGATCATCAGGGCATTGGCCTCGAAGCGCCGTCGCCGCAGGATCGCCGCGGCCCGGAGCAGCACCCGGGCCCGGGCGGCCGGTTCCCAGCGGGACCAGGGCCCGAAGGCCCGGTGGGCCGCCTCGACGGCCTCGACCGCCAGTTCCGGCGTGGCCTTGGAGACCTGGGCCACCACCTCCGAGGGGTTCGACGGATTGAGCGAGAGGATCACGTCGCTGGTCGTCTTCTCCTGTCCGCCGATCCGCAGGGGGATCGACCGTCCGAAGGAGGCCTCCACCCGGGCGATGGCCTCCATCTGGGCCCGGTGCAGGTCCGGCCGAGAGAAGTCGGTCAGGGGCTCGTTCTGGAACGGGGCGATCATCGGCATCCTCCTGGCAAGGGGGCTCGGGCCGCCGGCCATCGACGGCCGGGCGCAAGCATTCCAGAGGCCGCCCATTTCTGCAACCTCGGTTGGTGGGACCGGAGGGTCGGTGGCCATCGCAGAGGGGCCGGGAGGGGAGACCTTGCCACGCAGCCCCGATGACGGCATCCTTGAGGAGGACCCATGGACCGGGGACGCCGCATGTTCCAGAGCCTCGCCCCCTCCCTGCTGCTGGCGACCCCCACGCTGCTGGACCCGAACTTCCGCCAGACCGTCGTGCTGCTCTTCGCCCACGGACCCGAGGGCGCCCTGGGCCTCGTGATCAACCGCCCCTCCCCGGAGCCGCTCCGCAAGGTCCTCGAGGCCACCGGCCTCCCGAATCCCGGCGAGGACATCGGCGGGCGACCGGTGTTCCTGGGGGGGCCGGTCCAGCTGGGAACCGGGTGGGTCCTCTTCCGGGGGACAGACCCCCGGGGCGAGTCGTTCCCCGCCGGACCGGACCTGCGGGTCACCGGCAGCCAGCGGGTCTTCCGGGACCTGCTGACCGCCAGCCCCGTGCCGACCTTCCGCTTCTGCCTGGGCAACGCCGGGTGGGCCCCGGACCAGCTGGAGTCCGAGATCCGGGAGGGGGCCTGGATGACCGCGCCGGTGGACCTCCGGATCGTCTTCGAGGTCCCCCCGGACCAGTGCTGGCGTCAGGCCTGGCTGACCCTGGGGGTCGATCCCTCCCTCTGGTCCTTCTCGGTGGGCGACGGCTGACCCCCGACCCGCCGTGCTATGCTTCCCCGGCCATGAGGACCTCCCTGCGGGCACAGATCGGCATCGGACTGGCCACCGAGGCGGTGGTCTTCGGCCTGGCCCTCGGCTACCTGGCCTGGACCGCCGACCGGCTGCTGGAGGAGGTCTCCCTGCTCAAGGGGACCGTCTCCCCGACCGTGGAGGACCTCACGGCGCTGCTGTCCGAGACCCGCGGCGTCGAGGACCTCCTGGGATCCTCCCGGTCCGTGGACCTGGACCGGTCCCGCCTGCTGCTCCAGCGTCTCCATCTCTTCGACCGCCTCCGGGCCGCCGCCGACGCCCTGGAGGCCGCCGCCACGTCGGGGGTCTTCTCGGAGGCCCGGTCCGCCGACTTCGCCGGGGCAGCGGCCTCCGCGAGGCAGGCATCCACCCTGCAACGCCGCTCCCCTGGACAGGACCCCACGATCCCCCCGTCGGCCGAGGAGGCCCTGACCACCCTGATCGACCGGCTCGACGCCGCCCAGAAGGCCGGGGCCGTCGGGGAGGCCGAGACCCAGGCGCGGGCCATCCTGCGGGTCCTGCGGCTCATGCGGGGGGCCACGCTGCGGGTCCAGAGCCAGTCCCTGGCCGCCCTGCGGGAGGCCGAGGCGGACCTGGTGGCCCGGCGCACGAAGGTCTCCCTGCTCGTGATCGGCGTCTCGGCCCTGGCCCTGGTCGTGGCCCTGGTCGTGCTGCTCTACTCCCTGCGGGCCCTGCGGCCCGTCGGGGACCTGATCGCCGCCATCCGGCGACTGGCCGCCGGGGACCATGCCCCCGTCACGATCCGGGGAGCCCCCCGGGAACTGGCCGGCCTCTCGGAGGCCCTGAACGGTCTGGCCCAGGCCCTCTCCCTCCAGGCCGAGCGGCAGGCCCGGGCGGCCGAGGACCGAATCCGCACCGAGCGCCTGGCCACGGTGGGCCGCATGGCGTCGGTGGTGGCCCACGAGATCCGGAACCCCCTGAACTCGATCTCCCTGAACGTGGACCTGCTGGCCGAGATGGTCGCCTCCCCGGGCACCGACCTGTCCCGGATGAAGGACCTGCTGCGGTCGGTCCAGGGGGAGGTGGACCGCCTGTCGGAGATCACCGAGGAGTACCTGCGGTTCGGGCGCATGCCCCGGGGCGTGCTGGCCCCCTGCGACCTGGGGCCCCTGGTCCGAGGGACCCTGGCCTTCCTGGCCGAGGAACTGGGTGCCGCCGGCGTCCAGGTGCAGGTCCGGGAGCCCGACCACCCGGTCCGGGTGTCCTGCGACGAGGGGCAGTTGCGTCAGGCACTCCAGAACCTGGTCCGGAACGCCCGGGAGGCGATGCCCGAGGGCGGCCTGCTGGAGGTGGCCATCGAGGAGGCCGGAGACGAGGCGATCGTGCGGGTCCGGGACCACGGCGTCGGGATCCCGGAGGCCTTCCGGTCGCGGATCTTCGAGCCCTTCGCCACCACGAAGCCCCGGGGCACCGGGCTGGGGCTTGCCTTTGTGCAGCAGGTGATGCAGGAATCGAACGGCCGGGTGGAGATCGAGACCCGGGAGGGGGCCGGGACCACGGTGAGTCTGATCTGGAGGCGCCAGGAGACCTGAGGAGGAGACGATGGGACACCGGGCAGCGGCGTGGCTGTGGTTGGGGATGGTGGCCTGCGCAACGGGGGCCGGAAACCGGGAGACGGCGATGACGGGGTTGGACCAGCAGGAACTGGCCCGGCGACGGGCCCAGTTCGCCGACGTGGACATCACGGTGGATCGAGGGACCATCCCACCGGAGGACCTGGAGGTCCTGCGGCCGCTGCTGAAGGCCGCGGCGGTGATGGATCGGATTTTCTGGAAGCAGGCCTCCCACGACGGCATGGAGGTGCTCCAGGACCTCCGGAAGAGGACGGACCCCCTGGGGCGGCTGCTGGCCGAGTACGTGGAGATCCACCGGGGCCGGTTCGACCGGCTGGAGGACCATGCCCCCTTCTACGGAACCGGGAAGAAGCCCCGAGGGGCCACCTTCTACCCGGAGGACCTGACGGTGGAGGAGTTCGAGGCCTGGATCGCCGCCCACCCCGAGGACCGGGAGGACTTCCTGTCCCCCTTCACGGTGATCCGCCGAGACGGGGATCGGCTCAAGGCGATTCCCTACAGCGAGTTCTACCGGGAGGACCTGGAGGAGGCGGCCCGGTGGCTCCTGGAGGCCGCCTCGAAGACCCGGGACCCGATGCTGGCCCGGTTCCTCCGGACCCGGGCCGAGGCCTTCCGGACCAACGACTACTTCGAGAGCGACATGGCCTGGATGGACCTCCACTCGGGCCCCCCGGAGGTCTCATCGGCCCTGGAGGTCGTCATCGGCCCCTACGAGGTGTACGAGGACGGCCTGATGAACCTCAAGGCCTCCTTCGAGGCCTTCGTGACCCTCCGAGACGCCGCCGAGAGCCACAAGCTGCAGGCCGTGGCGGGCCTGCTGGACGAGATGGAGGCGGCCCTGCCGGTGGATGACCGCCACAAGAACTTCAGTCGCGGCAAGTCCTCCCCCATCGCCGTCGTGCAGGTGATCTTCACCTCCGGCGACACCGCGGCGGGAGTCCAGACGACGGCCTTCAACCTCCCCAACGACGAACGGGTGCGGACCGCGAAGGGGTCCAAGAAGGTCCTGCTCAAGAACGTCGGCGAGGCCAAGTTCCGTCGGAGCCTGATCCCCATCGCCCGGACCCTGCTGGACCCCGCCCTCCAGGACCGCATCTCCTTCGACGCCTATTTCAACTTCATCCTGATGCACGAGGTCAGCCACGGCCTCGGCCCGGGGGTGCTGGCGCTGCCGGGGGGCGGGACCACCACGGTGAACCTCGCCCTGAAGGAGACCTACTCGGGCATCGAGGAGTGCAAGGCCGACGTCCTGGGCGTCCTGAACGCCCTGTTCCTGGTCCGCAAGGGGCTGTTGCCCCGGGAGGTCGAGGCGGCGATGGGGCCGACCTACCTGGCGGGGATCTTCCGGTCCATCCGCTTCGGGGTCACCGAGGCCCACGGGATCGCCAACATGATCCAGTACAACTGGCTCCGGGAGCAGGGCGTGGTCACCTGGGACGACCGGCAGACGCTGCACATCGACCTGGGCCGCTACGAGGACTCCCTGCGACAACTGGCCCGGCGACTGCTGACCATCCAGGCCGAGGGCGACTACGAGGGCGCCCGGAGGATGCTGGACACCTACGGGTCGATGCCCGACGAGGTCCGCAAGGCCCTGGCCCGCCTCTCGACGGTCCCGGTGGACATCCGCCCCCGCTATCCCCTGGCCGAGGCCCTGATGCGGGAGTGACCCAGGGCCCGCGTCAGCCGCAGGAACCGCAGCCGCAGGAACTGCCGCCGGTCCCGCAGGAACTGCAGTTCGACGAGGTGCAGCCGGAACACCCGTGGGACGACCCGGTGGTGGTCATGCGACCGCCGACCGAGAAGGCCGCCGTGGAGGCCAGCCGCTCCACGTCGCCGGACCCGCAGGACGGGCAGGTCGCCGTGACGGTCCCCATCGGGACCAGTTCCTCGAAGTCCCTCTGGCATGCCTGGCATCGAAACTCGTACAGGGGCATGGAACCTCTCCTCCTGACACTAGTCCTCGGCTGAAGGGGGACGCCGCAGGGCCTTCACCTCCCCCCGGGCGCGCTTGCCCTCCAGCATCTTCTCCCGGGCCCGCCGGCTCCGCCGCCGCTTCTGGCGGCGGATCCTCTCGGCCTCCTGGCGCCGGGCGCTCTGCTCTCCCAGGACCTGATCCTCGATGGCCTCCACCAGGATCTCCCGGGCCCGAAACCGGTTGAGGCCCTGGGACCGGGACTCCTGGCACTTGACCAGCCGCCCGGTGGGCCGGTGGACGATCTGGACGCAGGAGGAGGTCTTGTTGACCTTCTGGCCCCCGGGTCCTGCGGAGCGGACGAAGGTCTCCTCCAGGTCCTCCTCCCGGATCCCGAGGCGGTCCATCCGCTCCCGGAGCGCCTGTTCCTTTTCCGGACGAACGGGAAACGTCCCCATGGCCGGATCATCCCACAGCCCGCATCTCCGGGCACGGGGGAACGCCACGGCCACCCCGGGTGGCAGCGGCAGGCCTCCACGGGCCCCGAGCCGGGTGATAATGGGGCGCCAGGACGACGAGGTCCAGGGGCATGACCGACGGCACGGCGACGATCCGGGTGGATCGGCTGGTCCACCAGGGCATGGGACTCGGCCGGGTCGGGGGGAAGGTCTGGCTGGTGCCCTTCACGGCGCCGGGAGACCTCGTGACGGCCGTCCCGGAGCGGGTCCATCGAGGCCATGTCGAGGGGCGCCTGGTCCGGGTGCTGGAGGAGGGTCCCGATCGGGTCCCGCCCCCCTGCCCCTGGTACGGGGAGTGCGGCGGGTGTCACCTCCAGCACCTCCGGGAGGAGCGGCAACCGGTCCACAAGGCCGAGGTGCTCCGGGACGTGCTGGCCCGGATCGGCCACGTCGAGGCCCCGACCCCGGTGGTGCGCAGCGGCGCCCCCTGGCACTGGCGCGGCCGGATCGAGGTCCATGGCGAGGATCCAAAGGGCCGCTGGCGGATCGGTTTCTTCCGGCGCGGGTCCCAGGCGCTGGTGGAGGTCCAGGACTGCCCCATCGCCCACCAGGTCCTGGGGGCCCTGATCGGGCAGTTGCCCGCGGCGCTGGATGGCATGCCGGTCCAGGGACCGGTCACGTTGGAACTGGTGCTGGGAGAGGACGGCCGGGTGGTCGCGGTGATCCGGGGGGGCATCCCGGATCCCCACCGGGTCGCCGAGGGCCTCCTGCGCCTGCCCTCGGTCCGGGGGGCCCTGGTCCGCCACCGGGGCGCCTGGGTCACCAGCGGCGCCTGGGAGGTGAAGGTTCCCACCGACGATGGGACCGGCGGCCAGACCCTGGTCCCCACCGATCCCCGGGGCTTCTCCCAGGCCCACCTGGACCTGAACCCGGCCCTGGCCCGGAGGGTCCGGGAACTGGCCGAGGCCGCCGGGGGGTGTCGGGTCCTGGAACTCCATGCCGGCAGCGGCAACCTGACCCTGCCGCTGGCCCTGGCCGGGGCCACCGTGACGGCGGTGGAGGTCAATGGCGAGGCCGCCCGGATGGCGGCCCGGGAGACGGCGGCCCGGGGCCTGGAGGTCCGATGGGTCCCCCTGGCCGTCGAGTCCCTGCCTGCCCGGCCGGACCTCCTGGAGGGGCAGGAGGTGCTGGTGATGGACCCTCCCCGGACCGGCCTGGGGACAGGCCTGGCCCGGTTCCTGGCCGCCCTTCCCGTCGATCGGGTGGTCTGGGTCTCGTGCGACCCGGCCCCCCTGGCCCGGGACCTCCGCCCCTTCCTGGAGGGCCCCTTCCGGATCGACGCGCTGGAGATGTGGGACCTCTTCCCGCAGACATTCCACCTGGAGACGCTGGTCCGACTCCGGCGGCGCCCCTGACGGGTCGAGGGGCCGTTTTTCGGCCGAGGGACCGGGCGGTCGATTGACTTTCGGCGGCCCGGGGGCATCATTCCCCGGTCCGGTCGTTGCCGGGAGGCCGCCGTGAGGGCCGAGATCGTCAAGGAGTTCCATTTCGAGGCGGCGCACCACCTGCCAGAGGTGGCGCCGACCCACAAGTGTTCCCGCCTCCACGGCCACCACTTCCGGGTGGAGGTGGCCGTCGAGGGGGAGGTGGACCCGGTGCTGGGCTGGGTCATGGACTTCGGGGACCTGGCCCGGGTCGCCCGGGAGGTGGTCGCGGCGCTGGACCACCGGGACCTGAACCAGTTGCCGGAACTCCGGAATCCCACCTCCGAGAACCTGGCCTTCCTGCTGTACCACCAGTTCGCCGAGCGGGTGCCCGGCGTCTGTGCCGTCACCGTGCATGAAAGCCCCACCTCCCGCTGCACCTATCGCCCAGGCCGTCGGGAGGTCCCGGAGGAGAGCGAGACCCAGGTGACCGTGGACGGGTTCGTGCTGTCGGCGGCCCATTTCCTGGTGATCCCCCCGACCGGGAGGGAGCCCATCCACGGCCATGACTACCGGGTGATGGCCTCGGGGACCGTGCCTGAGGGACGGAGCGAGGAGGCCCGATCGGTGATCCGGGAGGAGGTCTCCAGGCTGCTGGAGGCCCTGGATCATCGGTTGCTGGTCCCGGGCAGACCGGTCGTCGGCACGCTGGAGGCCACCGAGGACACCCTGGTCCTGGCCCTCCCGGAGGAGAGGCTGGTCCTCCCTCGGAGGGACTGCGCCGTGCTGCCACTGCCGAACACATCCACCGAGTTGCTGGCGGGGCTGCTGGCCCAGGACCTGGCGGACTCCCCCCGGGTCGGGGCGATGGGCATCCGCCGGGTCGAGGTGACGGTCCGGGAGGGGATCGATGCCTCGGCCCGGGTGGCCGCGGAGGTCCCGGCCACCTGAGGGGCCGAGGGTCCCCGGGAGCCCGGGCTGGACAGGACGTGCCGCAACCGGGATGATGACCTGCGATGAGTGACATGACCCTCCTCGACCTGCTGGACCGCCTGCCCTCCGAGATCGCCCTGCTTCCGGCCCTCCAGGGAGAGCCCCCCTACCGGGCCCTGCAGGTCTTCCAGTGGGTGCACCAGCACCGGGTCGAGGACTTCGACCGGATGACCAATCTGCCAAAGGGGCTGCGGGACGCCCTGGCCCGGTCGGCCCGGGTCTCCCGGCTGGACCCCTACCAGGTGATCCGGTCCCGTGACGGGAGCGAGAAACTGCTGTTTGCCGGCCCCGACGGACGGACCTTCCCGGCGGTGCTGATGCCTTCCGAGGACCGGGTCACCCTCTGCGTCAGCAGCCAGGTGGGCTGCCGGATGGGCTGCCGCTTCTGCCTGACGGGCCAGGGGGGATTCGTGCGGCATCTCTCGGCCCGGGAGATCCTGGGCCAGGTCCACGCGGCGATGCGGCGGCTCCCGGAGGGGAGCCGGGTCACCAACGTGGTCTTCATGGGCATGGGGGAGCCCCTGGACAACCTGCCGGAGGTCCTGAGGGCGGTCCGGGTGATGACCCACCGGGAGGGGCTCCGGGTGGCTCCCCGGCGCACGACCCTGTCCACCGTGGGGCTGGTGGAGCGGATCCCGGAGGTCGTGGCCTCGGCCACGGGGGTCAGCATCGCCCTGTCTCTCTGCGCCACCACCGACGAGGTCCGGAACGAGGTGGTCCCGGCAGCCCGACGATACGGGAACCTCCAGGCGGTGACGGAGGCCCTGGCGGGCCTGACGCTGCCCCACGGACACGTCTACACGATCGAGTACACGCTGATCGCCGGTGTCGGGGACTCCCTGGACGACGCCCGTCGCCTGAGCCGCATGCTGGCCCGGTTCCCCCACAAGGTGAACCTGATCCCCTTCAACCCCTGGCCCGGAAGCCCGTTCCGCCGACCGGACGACGGTGCCGTCGAGGCCTTCCGTCAGTTCCTGGAGGACCGGCATCACCCGGTCACCGTGCGCCGCAGCCGAGGCCAGGACATCGGCGCGGCCTGCGGGATGCTGGAACTCGCGTCGCCGGCGGAGGCCACCCCATGAAGGCCCCCTTCCCGGGACTCCTCTGCCTGCTGGCGGCCCTCGTGGCCGCGGGATGCGACAGCGGCGGCAACCTGCTGGAACGGCGGGACCTGGCCTGGGTCTTCGACACGGGGGACGGTCCCTCCCAGGGAGATGCGGCGGAACCTGCGGACCTCGGAGCGGACCGGGGGATCGAGGAAGACCCGGGTGGCTCCTGGCCGGATCCGGGGTGGGACCCGGGCGTTCCCGATCCTGGCCGAGACCCGGGCACCCCCGATCCCGGTCGGGACCCCGGTCCCGGGGACCCGGGAGCGGACCCCTCCTCCGACCCCGGCCCCGCCGCCCCGGAGACCCGACTGGTCACGGACCGGGAGGTCCGGCCGGCCCTGAAGGAGATGATCGCCCAGGCCCGGGAGAGCATCCGGCTTGTGAACCAGTCCTTCCCGCCGGGGTGGGCCCCCGACGAGGTCTCGGTGGCCCTGGTCCAGGCCGCCAGGAGGGGCGTGGACGTCCGGGTGCTGCTGGAGGACGACGACAGGGGCCAGAACCAGACCCGCGTCGAGGTCCTGTCCACCAACGGGGTCCAGGCCCGGTTGGATGCCTCCACGAAGACCCTCCACGTGAAGCTGCTGACGGTGGACGGGACCCAGGCCCTGGTGGGGTCCACGAACCTCACCATTTCGGCGTTGGAGTACAACCACGAGGCCAACCTGCTCCTGCAGGCCCCCTCGGCCGCCGCCGAACTCCAGCGTTACGCCGATGCCCTCTGGCAGGATGCCTCGGGGATGGTCCGGGTGAATGCCACGGCGCTGCCCGAGGGCCACCTGATCGGGGACGGACAGTACCGGGAACAGGTCCTGCCGCTGCTGCAACAGGCCACCGGGAGGGCCTGGCTGGCCATGTACCACTTCTCCAGCGACTGGAGCGGCGACGTCGGGGACCTGGCCGACGCCCTCATGGCCGCCCGGGCCCGAGGCGCCGATGTCCGGGTGGTGCTGGAGGTCGGGTCCTTCGCAGACGTCGAGTCCGCGAACCGGACCAGCGGGGAGATGCTCGCCGCGGCGGGCGTGGCGGTGCGCTACGACCCGACCTCCACGATCACCCATGCGAAACTGCTCTTGACCGAGAACGCCCTGGCGGTCCACTCCGGGAACTGGGTGTACTCGAGCCTCCGGGTCAACCACGAGGCCGGGGCGGTGACCTTCCAGGCGCCTCCCATGGCCGAGGCCGAGGCCTGGTTCACGGCCCTCTGGAATGCCTCCAGCCCCTGATCCCCAGGTGCCTCTTCCTTCAGTGAGACCGCGATGCCCGGACGCCGGGGAGAGAATGGCGTTTGCCCTTTGCCACGCAGACGGCCCCCGCTATCCGGTCAACCGGACTGACCGCACCCGCGGATCCCGTCTGGACCTACCGGGAGGGCGGGAGAGACTGGATCACCTTCCGGACGAAGCAGGGGCCCCGGTAGAGGAAGCCGGTGTAGGCCTCCAGCAGGTCGGCCCCGGCGTCCAGGAAGGCCTCCGCATGATCCGGGCCCGAGATGCCCCCGCACCCCACCACGGGCACCCGGGGCCCCAGCACCTGCCGGAGATGCCGCACCACCGCCAGGGACCTCTGGCGCAGGGGCTCTCCAGAAAGGCCTCCCTGGGGCCAGCCCCCCGACGGCGGATCCCCCAGGGCATCCCGGCTCTTCGTGGTGTTGGTTGCGACGAAGCCCGTCACGCCCCCCCGCAGGGCCTCCTGGACCAGGGCCTCCCGGGCCGCCTCGGGCTGGTCCGGGGAGACCTTGGCGAGGACCGGCGGGCCGTCGCCGGGGCGCAGGGCCAGGGCCCTCAGCAGCTCCGCCAGGGCCGCCGGGTCCTCGAAGGTCCGCCCGTCCTCGGTGTTCGGGCACGACAGGTTCAGCACCAGCACGTCGGCGACCCCCCGGAGGACGTCCACGGCCCGGCGGATGTCCTCGACGGCCCGATCCCCGTGGAGGCCCGGGTCGCCGGTCTTGGCGACGTTGATGAAGACGGGATATGGCGGACGCCCTCGCCGCAGCCGGGCCGCCACCCGGTCGGCCCCCTGGGACGGCAGTCCCATCCGGTTGATCACCGCGTGATGCCGCGGGAGGCGCCAGATCCGGGGGTGAGGGTTCCCGGGCCAGGGCCCGGCGGTCACCGATCCCACCTCGACGAAGGAGAAGCCCAGCCCGTAGAGGGCCGGGAGCGCCACCCCGTCCTTGTCGAATCCCGCCGCCAGCCCGAGGGGATGGGCGAAGGAACACCCCAGCAGGCGGACCGGCCGCCTTGGGCAGAGGACCCGCCGCAGCATGCCCGGCACGCCCGGGACCCGGGAGACCAGCGACAGTCCGGCCAGGACCAGGTCGTGGGCCTGTTCAGGCCCCATCAGGAACAGCAGCGGACGCAGCAGGCGTTCGTACATCCCGATCCTAGGGGAGCCCATAGACCTGCCGGAGGCCCTGTTCATCCTGGATGCCCAGTTCCAGCGCCTTCTTCAGGTGATCCCGTCCCTTGTCCTGGTCCGACCCGGCGTACAGGAACGCCAGGGCGTAGTGGACCTCCGCGTAGTCGGGCTTGAGTTCCAGGGCCTTCTGGTAGGCCGCCACCGCGCCCGGCAGGTCGAAGTTCGACTGGAGGGCCACGTAGGCCAGCCCGCGCCAGGCCGGCGCCAGGTCCGGCTGTGCCCGCAACAGGTCCTGGAAGGTCGCCCGGGCCTTCTCGACCTGCCGGAGCCCCTTGTCCACCGAGAAGGTCCACCGGAAGGCCTCCTCGAACCGCCGCTTCGCCTCATCCCCCTGGACCTGGGCCAGGGCCTTCTCCAGTTCCGCCCGGCTGCCCAGGCCGGTCTTCCGCAGGGGCACCTCGGCTCCGTCGATTTCCGCGGGGTCCCCGACGACCCCGTGGGCCGGAGTCGCCTCCCCTCCGGCCACCGGCGGGTGACCGGGTGGCATCTGCCCCGCCATGGCCCCCCGGTGCACCTCGTCATCGGGCGCCGTTCCCCGGGCCGGGGCCGGGGCCTCCCCGGGCGCGGTCTTCCGGGCCTCCGGGAGCCCCGCCGACTGCACCGGCACCTTCTCCGGCGCCGCTTCCTTCCGCCCGCACCCCAGGCCGATCCACAGCACTCCCGCCAGTAGCGCCAACCCGAATCGATACGTCACCGGACACCCTCCAGGACAGGCCGGCGCATTGTCCTCTCCCCCCGCCCCTTTTGCAACATGGGCTACAATACCCGCGGCCCGAAGGGAGAGGAGACCCGGTGGCGGCAGAGAGGGAAGTGACGGCGAGGGATCGCATCGCCCAGGTGGAGGGGCATCCCGCCTGTTCCCCGGGACTGACCCGGGCCTGCCGGGCGGCCCGGGTGCTGGCCGAGACCCTGGACCCGGAATCCTGGCCGGATGTCGCCGTGGTGCTCGGGTCGGGCCTTGCCGGCTTTGAGGACCGCCTGGCGATGCCCCGTCGTTTCCCCTTCCGCGAACTGGGTCTGCCGGAACCCACCGTGGCAGGCCACCAGGGCGTGCTGGTGATCGGCCGGCTGGAGCATCGACAGGTCGCGGTGCTGTCAGGCCGCATCCATCTCTACGAGGGCCACGACCCCGACACGGCCTGCGCCGCGGTCCGGGCAATGGCCCTGATCGGGACCCCGTGGCTGCTGCTGTCCAATGCTGCCGGGGGCCTGAACCCGGCCTTTCAGGTCGGCGACCTGATGGTGATCCGGGACCACGTCAACCTGATGGGCCAGAACCCCCTCCGCGGACCACACATCGAGGCCCTGGGCCCCCGCTTTCCGGACATGACGCGGGCCTACGATCCGGCAGGTCGACAGGCCTTTCGCCAGGCCGCCGAGGCCCTGGGAATCGCCCTCCAGGAGGGGGTCTATCTGGGCGTGCTGGGTCCCTCCTACGAGACCCCGGCGGAGATCCGGGCCTTCCGGGCCCTGGGGGCCGATGCGGTGGGCATGTCCACCGTGCCGGAGGTCATCGCGGCCCACCACGCTGGGATGCGGGTGGCCGGTGTCTCGGTGATCACGAACCTGGCCGCGGGCATCTCGACCGCGATCCTGTCCCACGAGGAGGTGAAGGCCGTGGGCCTCGAGGCCGGACGCCGCCTTGGGGACCTCTTCCAGCGCACCCTGTCGTTCCTTCCGGAGACGCCCGGTGCCCATGGAGGCCAGTGAATGTCGGCCCCTCCCCCCGAGGACCTGCTGCAGGCCGCCCGCTCGGCATTGCGCCAGGCCTACGCCCCCTATTCGGGCTTCCGGGTCGGTGCCGCGATCCGGACCGCCTCCGGGGCCATCTTCGCCGGCTGCAACGTCGAGAACGCCTCCTACCCCGTCTCCCTCTGTGCCGAGCGTGGCGCCATCGCGGCCGCCGTGGTCGCCGGGGAGCGTCAGGTCACTGAGGTGCTGATCGTCTCCGACAGTCCCGATCCCTGTCCCCCCTGCGGCATGTGCCGACAGGCCCTCTGGGAGTTCGGCCCGGACCTTCTGGTGCATCTGGTGGGCCGCAATGGGGACTCCCGCACCCTGTCCCTGCGGGCGCTGTTGCCCGAGGCCTTCGGACCCTCCTCGCTGGACGGGTTCCCGGGAGGGCGATCGTGACGGCCCCGTCGTCCCCCACGTCTGGATTCGTGCCCCGGCACCTCCCGCCGGCCCGTCCCGTGTTCCTGCGGGGCGGGACCGTGCTCACGATGGACCCCTACGACACCGTGATCGAGGCGGACATCCTGGTCCAGGACGGCCGGATTGCCGCCATCGGGGCCTTCCTGACCCCGCCCGAGGAGGCGATCGTCCTGCCGGCGGAGAACGCCTACGTGCTGCCGGGTTTCGTGCAGACCCACGTGCATCTCTGCCAGACCCTCTGGCGGAACCATGCCGACGACCTCCCGCTGATGGAGTGGTTGCGGCAGTGGACCTGGCCCATGGAGGCGGCCCATGACGAGGCCTCCATCCGCGCTGCGGCTCGCCTGGGGGCTGCCGAGTTGCTGCTGTCGGGGACCACCACCATCAACGACATGGGCACCGTCCGGCACACCGGCGTCGTGATCCGGTCCGCGCTGGAGATGGGCCTCCGGGGCGTCTTCAGCAAGGTGCTGATGGACTGCCACGATGGCCCCGAAGCCCTCCGGGAGAACCCGGACCAGGGGCTCCAGGAGTCCCTGGTGCTGGCCGAGCGGTGCCGGGAGACGGGGGGCCTGGCCCGCTTCGCCCTGGCTCCCCGGTTCGCCGTCTCGTCGTCGTTCCACCTGCTGGAGGGAGTCGCAGCGGCGGCGAACCGGACCGGCCTGCTGGTGCACACCCACTGTGCCGAGACCGAGGAGGAGGTCCAGATCACGGTGGACCGCTTCGGCTGCCGCCCGGTGGACCTCTTCGCCCAGCTGGGGCTGCTGGACCGCCGGCTGCTGCTGGCCCACTGCGTCCACTTGACGCGCGAGGAGATCCGCCGGCTGGCGGCTGCCGGGTCCGCGGTGCTCCACTGCCCCTCGGCGAACCTGAAACTCGGGTCGGGCATCGCCCCGATCCCGGCGATGATCGAGGCCGGCGTCCGGGTGGGGATCGGGGCCGACGGGGCCCCATGCAACAACAACCTGGACATCTTCCAGGAGATGCGCGCCGCGGCCCTGGTCCAGAAGGCCCTCCACGGCCCCACCGCGATGCCCGCCGGTCAGGTGCTCCGGATGGCGACCATCGGCGGGGCCGAGGTGCTGGGCCTGCAGGACGAGATCGGGTCGGTGGTCCGTGGCAAGCGGGCCGATCTGGTGGTCCTGGACCGCCGGGCGCCCCACTGCGTCCCCGCCGGCGACCCCGCTGCGGCCATCGTCTACTCGATGGGCCGGGACGATGTCCGGCACGTCGTCGTGGACGGACGGGTCGTGGTGGAGGACCGGACCCTGAAGACCGCCCCCCTCGACCTCGTCGTCCAGGAAGCCGTGGACCAGACCGAACGCCTGCTCCGTCGGGCCAAGGACCACCGCCCTCCCGACTCGAGGGAGTGACTGGGCGAGGCGGGAGGACCTACAGGCGCGTGTAGCGGGTCAGCAACTCCATCGTCTTGGGCCCGACCCCCGGGACCTCGGCGACCTCCCTGTAGGAGCCGAACCGCCCCAGGGAGGCCCGCCGTTCCAGGATCCGGACCGCCGTGGCCTCGCCGATGCCGGGGATCGCCACGAGGTCCTCCCGGGAGCACTCGTTGAGGGGAATCGGGATGCCCAGGGCCAGCAGGCGCTCCCCGCTCATCCAGGACTCGGACCAGCCCGACTCCCCTTCCAGCCGGTAGAGCCGACCGTTCTCCAGGGCCCGGGACGGGTCCCACCGGGACGGATCGGCAATCCCCGCGGCCCAGAAGAGGTCCCGGGCCGTGGCCCCGGCAGGCAGGCGATAGACGACGGTTCCCTGGGCGCCCCGATCCAGTTCGACGTAGATTGCAGGGCCGCTCCCCGAGGAGTGATCCCGCGGGTCGCCGCGCCCCAGCCACCAGGTGACGACGCCGACGACCACCAGGGCGCCGGCCAGGGCCCAGAGGAGGGTCTGGATCTCCCGACTCCGGGTCATCGTGCCTCCCGTCCCGGTTCCAGGGTCAGCCGATCTCCAACGCCGGAAGGTCCTCGGTGACCTCCGGCCGCTCGGCCTCGGCGGTCACCTTCACCTCAACCCGGCGGTTCAGCGTCGGGAAGCCCGTTCCGGCGGGGATCAGGCGCCCCATGATGATATTTTCCTTGAGCCCCCGGAGGTAGTCCGTCCTGCCGCCGATGGCCGCCTCGGTGAGCACCCGGGTGGTCTCCTGGAAGGACGCCGCCGAGAGGAAGGACTCGACGTTCAGGGAGGCCTTCGTGATCCCCAGCAGGATCGGCTCGCCGTTGGCCGGCTGGAGGCCCTTGGCCATCAGTGCGTCGTTCTCTTCCTCGAAGGTCCACCGATCCACGTGCTCCTCGGCCATGAACTTCGAGTCGCCCGGGTCCGTGATCTTCACCCACCGAAGCATCTGCCGGACGATGACCTCGATGTGCTTGTCGTGGATCCGCACCGACTGGAGCCGGTAGACGTCCTGGATCTCGTCCACCAGGTGCCGGGCCAGGGCCTGGATCGACAGGACCCGGAGGATGTCGTGGGGATTGCTGGACCCGTCCATGAGGGGCTCGCCGGCCCGGATCTTGTCCCCTTCCCGGAGGCTCACATACTTGCCCTTCGGGATCAGGTACTCCTTCTTTTCGCCGTGCTCCGGCACCACGATGATCTTCCGCTTGCCCTTGGTGGCCTTGCCGAAGGTCACGACGCCGTCGATCTCGGAAATGATGGCGTGCTCCTTGGGCTTCCGGGCCTCGAAGAGTTCGGCCACCCGGGGCAGACCGCCGGTGATGTCCTTCATCTTCGTGGTCTCTTTCGGGACACGGGCCAGGGCCACACCCGGGGACACCTCGTTGCCGTGCTCCACCGAGAGGGTCGCGCCCACCGGAAGCAGGTAGCGTGCCTCGAGATGGGAGTTGGGCAGTTTCAGGGCCTTCCCGTCGTGGCCCTTGATCACGATGCTTGGCCGCAGGTCCACTTCCTTGGTCTCGATGATGCTCTTCCGGACCGTTCCAAAGGTCTCATCCACCTGCTCGGCCACGGTCTTGCCGGGGATGATGTCCTCGAAGTGCACCACGCCGCCGACCTCGGTGAGGATCGGGTTGGACCAGGGGTCCCACCGGGCCAGGACCTGCCCCGCTTCGCACCGCCCGCCGTCGGTGACCTTCAGTTCGGCGCCGTACGGCACGGGGTACTTCTCCCGCTCCCGTCCCTGGTCATCGAGGATCGCGATCTCCCCGGTGCGGTTCATCGCGACGATGCCGCCATCCTGCCGGGTGGCCGTGGTGAGATCCTGGAACCGCACGGTGCCGCCCTTGCGGCTCTCGACGGTGGACTGCTCCGAGACGCGGGCCATGCCGCCGATATGGAAGGTCCGCATCATCAACTGGGTGCCCGGCTCGCCGATGGACTGGGCCGCCATGACGCCCACCGCCTCGCCGATGTTGACCATGCGGCCCCGGGCCAGGTCCCGGCCGTAGCACAGCACGCAGCAGCCGTAGCGGGTGCGGCAGGTGAGCACGGACCGGACCCGGACCCGCTCGATGCCCGCGTCCACGATCTCCTTCGCCTTCTCCTCGTCGATCTCCTCGTTGGCCTTCACGATCACGTGTTCGGGCCGGTAGGGGTCCACGATGTCGTCGATGGCGACGCGGCCCACGATGCGCTCCAGCAGGGGCTCGCGGATCTCGCCTCCATGGACCAGGGCCGAGACCTCCAGGGCGTCAGGCGTGCCGCAGTCGTACTCGGTCACCACCACGTCCTGGGCCACGTCCACCAGCCGCCGGGTCAGGTAGCCGGCGTTGGCGGTCTTGAGGGCCGTGTCGGCCAGTCCCTTCCGGGCGCCGTGGGTCGAGATGAAGTACTCGAGCACCGACAACCCTTCCCGGAAGTTCGTGATGATGGGGGTCTCCATGATCTCGCCCGAGGGCTTCGCCATCAGGCCCCGCATCCCGGCCAGCTGCCGCATCTGCATCGCCGATCCCCGGGCCCCCGAGTCCGCCATGACGAAGATCGGGTTCATCGAGGGAATCCGGACCGTCTTGCCGTCCTTCTCGACGACCTGGTACTGGATGCCCTCCATCATGTGCTTGGCCACCTCGTCGGCGGCGCTGGACCAGGCGTCGATGACCCGGTTGTACCGCTCGCCGGGAGTGATCTGGCCGTCCTGGTAGGACTCCTGGATCTGCTGCACCTTCTTCCGCGCCGCATCGACGATCTCGTACTTCCGGGGCGGGATCGTCATGTCGTCGGTGCAGATCGAGATGCCCGCCCGGGTGGCCATCTGGTAGCCCCAGGTCCGGATCTGGTCCGCCAGCAGCACGGACTTCTTGGACCCGCACCGGCGATAGGTCTCGTCCACCAGGGTGGCCAGGGCCTTCTTGTCCATCACCTTGTTGTAGAGGCTGAAGGGGATCTCCTCGGGCACGACCTCCTGCAGCAGCGCCCGTCCGGTGGTGGTCTCCACCAGGCGCCGCACGATTCGGCCCTCGGGCCCCAACTCCCGGATGCGGACCTTGATCCGGGCCTGCAGGTCCAGTTCCCCGGCGTCGTAGGCCACCCGGACCTCCTCGACGCCGCTGAAGACCCGCCCCTCCCCCTTCGCGAAGGGCAGTTCCCGGGTCATGTAGTACATCCCCAGCACGATGTCCTGGGTGGGCACGATGATGGCCCGTCCATCGGCCGGCTTCAGGATGTTGTTGGAGGACATCATCAGCACCCGGGCCTCCATCTGGGATTCCAGGGAGAGCGGCAGGTGCACGGCCATCTGGTCCCCGTCGAAGTCGGCGTTGTAGGCCACGCAGACCAGGGGGTGCAACTGGATGGCCTTGCCCTCGATCAGGACCGGCTCGAAGGCCTGCATGCCCAGACGGTGCAGGGTCGGGGCCCGGTTCAGGATCACCGGGTGCTCCTTGCTGACCTCCTCCAGGATGTCCCAGACGACCGGGTCCTCCTCCTCGACCATCTTCTTGGCGGTCTTGATGGTCTGGGCGTAGCCCCGCTCCTCCAACTTGTTGAAGATGAAGGGCTTGAAGAGCTCCAGGGCCATCTTCTTCGGCAGGCCGCACTGGTGCAGTTTCAGCTCGGGGCCCACCACGATCACCGACCGCCCCGAGTAGTCCACCCGCTTGCCCAGCAGGTTCTGGCGGAACCGCCCCTGCTTTCCCTTGAGCATGTCCGAGAGGGACTTCAGGGGACGCCGGTTCGTTCCGGTGATCACCTTGCCCCGCCGGCCGTTGTCGAAGAGGGCATCGACGGCCTCCTGGAGCATCCGCTTCTCGTTGCGGATGATGATGTCCGGGGCGTTCAGTTCCAGCAGTTTCTTGAGCCGGTTGTTCCGGTTGATCACCCGCCGGTAGAGGTCGTTGAGGTCGCTGGTGGCGAACCGGCCGCCGTCCAGCGGCACCAGGGGCCGGAGGTCCGGGGGCAGCACGGGCAGGTTCTTGAGGATCATCCACTCGGGGCGGTTGCCCGAGTCCCGGAGGGCCTCCACCACCTTCAGACGCTTCGCCAGTTTCTTCCGCTTGGCATCCGACGCCGATTCCTTCAGTTCCTTCCGGATCTCGCTGGCCATGGTCTCGACGTCCACGTTCTCCAGCAGGATCCGGATGGCCTCGGCGCCCATCCCCACTTCGAAGGCATCGTAGCCATACTGGTCGACCAGTTCCTGATAGCGGTCCTCGCTGATCACCTCGGCCTTCTGGAGGTCCGGCACCTTGCCGGGGTCCACCACCACGTAGGCGACGCAGTAGAGGACCTTCTCGAGGTCCTTCAGCGTGATGTCCAGGACGTTGCCGATGCGGCTCGGGATGCTCTTGAGGAACCAGATGTGGGCCACCGGCGACGCCAGCGTGATGTGCCCCATGCGCTCCCGCCGGACCTTGCTCGGGATGACCTCGACGCCGCACTTCTCGCAGACGATGCCCCGGTGCTTGAGGCGCTTGTAGCGGCCGCAGTTGCACTCGTAGTCCTTCACCGGGCCGAAGATCTTCGCGCAGAAGAGCCCGTCCCGCTCCGGCTTGAAGGTCCGGTAGTTGATGGTCTCGGGCTTCTTCACCTCGCCGTAGGACCAGCCCAGGATCGTCTTGGGCGAACTGAGGGCCAGCCGCATCGCGACGATCGAGAGGGGGTCCTTGGGCCGATCGAACATCGTGAACATGTCCTTCACGAGGCACCTCCCGTCAGGGTGACAGCACCGGACGGCCCCCGGGCCTCCGGCCTTGCGTCTCGGACTCTCTGGAACCGTCCCGCCATCGGCATCAACCCTCGGCCAGCTGGTCCTGCTCGACCAGTTGCACGTCCAGCGCCAGGGACTTCAGTTCCTTCACCAGCACGTTGAACGACTCCGGCAGCCCCGCGTGGGTGTTGTACTCGCCCTTCACGATGCTGTCGTAGGTGGCGGTCCGCCCCGCCACGTCGTCGGACTTCACGGTCAGGATCTCCTGGAGGGAGTAGGCCGCGCCGTACGCCTCGAAGGCCCACACCTCCATCTCGCCGATTCGCTGACCGCCGAACTGCGCCTTGCCCCCCAGCGGCTGCTGGGTGACCAGCGAGTACGGCCCGGTGCTCCGGGCGTGCATCTTCTCGTCCACCAGGTGATGGAGTTTCATCATGTACATCACGCCGACGGTGACCTCCGAGTCGAAGGCCTCGCCGGTGCGCCCGTCGAACAGCACGGTCTTGCCGGAGGTCGGGAGTCCCGCCTCTTCCAGCCAGGTCTTGATCTCGCTCTCCCGGGCCCCGTCGAAGACCGGCGACCCGACCAGCAGCCCCTTCCCGTACTGCCGGGCGTAGGCCACGATCTGGTCGTCGTCCATGTCCTTGATCAGCCGCTTGCCCGACTCCGTGGTCATCAACTTCGCCAGGCGCTTGCGGATCCCCTTGGGCCCGCCCCCGTCCTCGAGGGCCAGTTCCAGTTGCCGGCCCAGTTCCCGGGCCGCCCAGCCCAGGTGGACCTCGAGGATCTGCCCGACGTTCATGCGGCTGGGAACGCCCAGGGGGTTCAGCACGATGTCCACCGGGGTCCCGTCGGCCAGGTAGGGCATGTCCTCGACGGGCAGCAGGCGCGACAGGACGCCCTTGTTCCCGTGGCGTCCCGCCATCTTGTCCCCCACCTGGATCTTGCGGCGGATGGCCACGTAGACCTTCACCGTCTTGATCACCCCGGGAGGCAGTTCGTCGCCCTGCCGGAGCCGCTCCACCCGCTCGTTGAAGGCCTTCGTGATGAAGTCCACCTGGTCCGCCAGGGCCTCGATCATCGCCACGACCCGGCGCTCGGTCCCCTCGTCGTCCTTCACCCGGACCTGCGGGAAGAGGTCCAGCGGCAGTTTCTGCAACATCTCCGGGGTCAGGGTCGCGCCCTTCCGGATCAGGACCCGCCCCTGGGAGTCGTTCACCGCAGCGACGGCGACCTTCCCCGTCAGGACCTCGACCAGGCGCTCGTGCATGGACCGCCGGGTGACCCGGATCTCGTCGTCCCGGTCCTTCATCAGCCGGGCGATCTCCTGCTCCTCGAGTTCCTTGCTCCGGTCGTCCACGTCGGCGCCCTTCCGGGAGAAGACCTTCGCGCCCACGACGATCCCCTGCACCCCCGGCGGCACCTTGAGGCTGGTGTCCCGGACGTCGGCGGCCTTTTCCCCGAAGATGGCCCGGAGCAGTTTCTCCTCGGGCGAGAGCTGGGTCTCGCCCTTGGGGGTGATCTTGCCCACCAGGATGTCGCCGGTCTTGACCTCCGCGCCGATCCGGACGATGCCCGAGGCGTCAAGGTCCTTGAGGGCGTCCTCCGAGACGTTCGGGATGTCCCGGGTCGTCTCCTCCTTGCCCAGCTTGGTGTCCCGGGCGACGCACTCGAACTCCTCGATGTGGATGCTGGTGAAGTAGTCGTCGCGCAGCAACTTCTCGGACATCAGGATCGAGTCCTCGAAGTTGTAGCCCCCCCAGGGCATGAACGCGACCACCACGTTCTGGCCCAGCGCCAGGTCCCCGGACTCGGTCGCCGACCCGTCGGCCAGCACCTGTCCCACCTCGACCCGCTGACCCTTGCGCACCCGGGGCACCTGGTTGATGCAGGTGTTCTGGTTGGACCGCCGGTACTTGATCAGGGTGTAGATGTCCGGCTTCCGGGTCTCCCCGTCGGGGCCGCCGTCCAGGCGCCGCACCACGATGCGGTTCGCATCGACCGACTCGACGATGCCCGCGTTCCGGGCATAGACCACGTTGCCCGAGTCCCGGGCCACGACCCACTCGAGGCCCGTGCCCACCAGCGGCGCCTCGGCCCGGAGCAGCGGAACGCCCTGGCGCATCATGTTGGACCCCATCAGGGCCCGGTTCGCGTCGTCATGCTCCAGGAAGGGGATCAGTGCCGCTGCGACCGAGACGAGCTGGGCCGGGCTGACGTCGATCAGGGTGACCTCGGAGGCCGGCACCAGCACGAAGTCCTCCTTGCGCCGGGCCTGGACGTACTCCTCCAGGATCCGGCCGTCAGGCCCCATTGGAATGCCGGCCTGGGCGATCGTGTGCTCCTCCTCCTCCATCGCCGTCAGATAGACCACCTCGTCCGTGACGACCCCTTCCCGGACCACCCGATACGGGGTCTCGATGAACCCGTAGCTGTTGACCCGGGCATAGGTGGACAACGACGAGATGAGGCCGATGTTCGGACCTTCCGGCGTCTCGATGGGGCAGACCCGCCCGTAGTGCGTGGCATGGACGTCGCGGACCTCGAAACCGGCCCGGTCCCGGGTCAGGCCGCCGGGCCCCAGGGCCGAGAGGCGTCGCTTGTTCGTGATCTCCGAGAGGGGGTTGGTCTGGTCCATGAACTGGGAGAGCTGGGACGCCCCGAAGTACTCCTTCAGGACGGCGCTGACCGGCTTCGCGTTGACCAGGTCGTGGGGCATCAGCGTCGCCAGGTCCGGCGACATCGTCATCTTCTCCCGGATCGCCCGCTCCATGCGAACCATCCCGATCCGGAACTGGTTCTCCATCAACTCGCCGACGGCCCGCACGCGCCGGTTCGACAGCTGGTCGATGTCGTCGAGCCGGGCGTTGTCCTTGCCCATCCGGAGGTCCAGCAGGTACTGGATGATCTGGAAGAAGTCCTCCTTGAGCAGGGTCGTCTGGTCCAGGGGCACCTGCTGGTTGAACTTGAAGTTCATCTTGAGCCGGCCCACGGAGGACAGGTCGTACCGGGCACTGCTGAAGAACAGGCTGTTGAAATAGGCCCGGGCCTGCTCCGGGCTGGTGGGGTCCCCCGGGCGCTGGCGTCGGTAGATCTCCACCGCGGCCTCCAGGGGGTTCTCGACCTTGTCCAGCATCAGGGTGTTCCGAAGGTAGGGCCCGTAGTTCACTCCGTCGATGTAGAGCACATCCACCTGTGCGACACCCCGCTCCTGGAGCGCCGTGAGCACCTTCTCGGTGATCTCCTGGTTGCACTCGAAGAGGATCTCACCGGTCTCCTCGTCCACGACGTCGTCGGCAAGGACCTTGCCGACCACCTCGGACCGCTCCAGGCGCAGTTCGGTGACCCCGGCATCCAGCAGGCGCCGAATCCGGGTCCGTCCCATCTTTTCGTTCTTCTTGAAGAGGACCTGCCCGGTGGCGGGGTCCAGCACGTCGTGACCCAGGCGCTGGTTCTCCATCAACTGGGGATTGAGGCCGTGCCAGAAGGTGCCGTCGGGGGCGAAGCGGATGGTCTCGATGGGGTAGAAGCGGCTCAGGATCTCCTGGGTGCTGTACCCCAGGGCCTTCAGCAGCACCGTGGCCTGGATCTTCCGCCGACGGTCGATCCGGACGTGGAGGATGTCCTTGTGGTCGAATTCGAAGTCCACCCAGGATCCCCGATTCGGGATCACCCGGGCGCTGTAGAGCAGTTTTCCGGAGGCGTGGGTGCGCCCCTTGTCCGACTCGTAGAAGACCCCCGGGCTGCGGTGCAACTGGCTCACCACGACCCGCTCGGCGCCGTTGATGATGAAGGTGCCGTTCTCCGTCATGAGCGGGATCTCGCCGAAATAGACCTCCTGCTCCTTGACGTCCCGGATCTCCCGGACCGCGGTGTCGGGGTCCACGTCCCAGATCACCAGCCGGACCGTGACCCGCATCGGGGCGGCATAGGTGATGCCCCGCTGGCGGCACTCCTCGACGTCGTACTTCGGCTCGTCCAGGATGTAGCGCACGAAGTCCAGCGTGGCGGTCTTGTTGTAGTCGCCGATGGGGAAGATGCCCTTGAAGATGCCCTGGAGCCCGAAGTCCCCTCGCCGATCCGGCGGCACGTCCCTCTGGAGGAACCGGTCGTAGGACTCCTTCTGCACCCGGATCAGGTGCGGAACGGAGATGATCTCGGGGATCCTCCCGAAGTTGTAGCGATGGCGAAGGCCGATGGGTTTCTCTTGCGTGACCATCCTGTCCCTGCTCCTGGTGAGACGGTTGGAACGAGTCTCCGAGCGAGGCCCTGCAACGGCATCGTCCCCGGATCCCTGCCGCGGACTCCGCCGGAGCCCGCGGCCTCTGCCCTGGCGTTGGCGGATCGGCAGTGCACCGCCCACCTACGCGCCCAACCCGGAGTCACGGGCGTGACCACCGGGCCCCCGTCGGGGAGGCAACGGGCACCCGCGTCTCCGCGGATGCCCCCGCACGTGGCGCGAGCCGGGAGCCTGCATCGCGGACCGGGTCCGGATGTGCACCCCCGCGCACTCGCGTGTCGATCCGCGAACCTCGGCGGGGGCGCCCGAGACGCCCCCCGAGGCACTCGCGTCCCGACCTTACTTGATCTCGACCTTCGCGCCGGCGGCTTCCAGCTTCTTCTTGATCTCCTCGGCCTCGGCCTTGGAGACGGCCTCCTTGATGGCCTTCGGGGCGCTCTCGACGAGTTCCTTGGCCTCCTTCAGGCCCAGACCCGAGACGATCCCCCGGACCTCCTTGATCACCGCCACGCGCTTGTCCGCCGCCACCTCGACGAGGATGACGTCGAACTCGGTCTTCTCCTCGACTGGAGCCGCCGCCTCGGCGGGAGCCGCCGCCATCGGCATCGCCATCGCCGCCATCGGAGCCGCGGCGGTGACGCCCCACAGCGCCTCCAGTTCCTTCGTCAGTTCAGCCAGCTCCAGCACCGTCAACTGGCTCAGATACGCCTTCACCTGGTCCCGAGTGATCTCCGACATCGCACGCTCCTTTGTGTGATTCCCTGGCGCACCCCTTCCGGCCACTCCATCGGCCGCACGGTCACGCCGCCTGCTCCGTCAACTGCCGCTCCCGGGCCTTCAGCACCCCCAGGAAGTCCCGGGCCGGGGCCTGCAAGAGCCCCAGGAACTTCCGCGGGACGCCTCCGAAGGTCCCGAGCAGCATCGCCCGAAGCACCTCGGCCGACGGCAGAGTCGCCAACGCCTTCAGTTGGGCCTCGTTCATCGACCGGGTGCCCAGCACCCCGACCACGAATTGAAGTCCCTGGACGGACTTCAGGATTCCCACGAGGGCCTTCGCGAGACCCACCGGATCGCCGTCGGTGTAGGCCACCGCCAGCGGACCGGCCAGTTTCTCGCCCAGAAAGGCCAGGGGCGTCCCTTCCACCGCCCGCCCGAACAGGGTGTTCTTGATGACCTGGAACCGACCGCCCTCCTTGCGAAGGGTGGCCCGGAGCCCCGTGGTCGTCTCCATGTTCAGGCGGGTCATGGACACCAGCACCATGGCCCTCGAGGAGGTCAGGATGCCCTTCAACTCCTCGACGACTGCCTGCTTCTGTTCCCGATTCATCGGATCTCTTCTCCCATCCGAAGTACTTCAGGGCAGCCCGAGAAGGAATGGAGGGCCGGAGCCGGAACCACTCCTGTCTTCCACCGCCTCCGCCGGACTTCTGGCCCGATCCCGGGACCTGCCGACATCTCGGGCAGCACCGTTCCCCACGGGGTGTCCCGACCCCGTGGCCGTTCCCTGTCTAGCGTGCGGCGCCCTTCAGCGCCGCGTCCACGTCCGCCGGATCGACGCGGATCCCCGGACCCATCGTCGTGCTCAGCGTGATGCTCTTCACGTAGGTTCCCTTCACGGTGGAGGGCTTCAGCTTGATCAGGGTCTCCATCAGGGCCAGGAAGTTCTCGCGGATCTTCCCCGCCTCGAAGGACTTGCGCCCCAGGGTGGTGTGGATGATCCCGTTCTTGTCCACCCGGAACTCCACCTTGCCGGCCTTGGCCTCCCGGACCGCCCGGCCCACCTCCATCGTCACGGTGCCGACCTTCGGGTTGGGCATCAGGCCGCGAGTTCCCAGCAACTTGCCCAGCTTGCCCACCAGGCCCATCATGTCCGGCGTCGCGATGGCCTTGTCGAACTCGAACCATCCTTCCTTGATCTTCTCGGCCAGGTCCTCGGCGCCGACGTAGTCCGCCCCCGCCTCCCGGGCCTCCTTCTCCTTGTCGCCCTTCGCGAACACCAGCACCCGGGTGACCTTCCCGGTCCCGGCCGGCAGCACGCAGGCGCCGCGGACCATCTGGTCGGCGTGCTTCGGGTTCACGTTGAGACGGACCGCGATGTCCACCGACTCGTCGAACGAGGCGTAGCCGGTCTTGCCCACCAGCGCACAGGCCTCGTCCACCGGGTAGCGACGCTCCCGGTCCACCTGGCTCAACGCCGCCTTGTACTTCTTGCCCACGGTACCCATTCGACGACTCCTCGCCTCCCTCAAGCCGGCCGTCGCCGACGGGTCAATCCACCACCTCGAGGCCCATGCTCCGGGCCGAGCCAGCCACGGTCCGGATGGCGCCCTCGAGGTCGACGGCGTAGAGGTCAGGCATCTTCTTCTGCGCAATCTCCGCGACCTGAGCCCGGGTCACCTTTCCGGCCTTGGTCCGCCCAGGCGTGGACGATCCCTTCTCGATGCCGGCGGCCTTCCGGAGCATCTCGGAGACGGGCGGCGTCTTCGTGATGAACGTGAAGGACCGGTCCGAGTAGACCGTGATGATCACCGGGACCGTGGAATCCCCCATCGACGCGGTCCGGGCGTTGAAGGCCTTGCAGAACTCCATGATGTTGACGCCCGCCTGGCCCAGGGCCGGACCCACCGGGGGCTGAGGAGTGGCCTTCCCCGCCTTGATGTGCAACTTGACCTGCCCGACGATTTTCTTTCCCATGGCGTGTCCGTCTCCTCCGCCGGGTCCCGTCCCGGGGCCCTCAGCCCTTCTCCACCTGGTTGAAATCCAGCTCCACCGGCGTCGCGCGCCCGAAGATGGTCACGAGCACCCGGAGCTTGCGCTTCTCGGCCTTGACCTCCTCGATGCGTCCCGCGAACCCGACGAAGGGACCGTCCTTGATCTTGACCGAGGCCCCCTCCTCGAAGAGGACCTCCGTCTCCACCTGGGCCGGCCCCTGGCTCATCTGCTGCCGGATCTTCTCGACATCCTTCTCGGGAATGGGGCGGGGCCCCTTCTCATTGCCCAGGAATCCGGTCACGCTGGGCCGATGCCGGATGAAGTGGTGGGCCGCGTCGGTCATCTCCATCTGGACCAGGATGTAGCCGGGGAAGAACTTCTTCCGGCCTCCCGGACGCCTCGGGGCCCCCTCCGGCGGCGGGGGCTCCATGGGCACGATGATCTCCCCGAACAGGTCCGCCAGCGAGGCGAATTCGTTCTTCAACGCGTGCTCGATGTCCGCCTTCACCTTCTGCTCGAAGCCGGAGAAGGTGTGGACCACGTACCACTTCATCGCCATCGCGAAACGAGCCCCCTCAAAGGCGATAGATCAGGCCCGACAGGCCTCCCATGATCAGGTCGAAGAGCCCCAGGATCAGGGAGATGACCACCGTGGTGACCAGCACCACGATCGTCGAGACCCGCGTCTCCGGCCAGGAAGGCCAGGTGACGTTCCGGAGCTCCGAGGCCACCTCCAGGCCCAGCCGGTTGGCCGCCTCGTGGAACCAGAGCACGACGGCCGTCGCAACGCCACAGATCATCCCGAGCGCATCGCTCACCGGGAACCGGGCCCCCAGCAGGGACCGGTCCAGGTCGGGACTGATCCAGTTCATCACGGTGGCGAAGAAACTGGCCATCACGACCCAGACCAGGAGCCCGAGGACCACGAACGACAGCCGAACGTACTTTTCCACCGCCGACCTCTCCCGGGACCTCGCCCGGCGCTACTGGCAGGGCAGGAGGGATTCGAACCCCCAACCCGCGGTTTTGGAGACCGCTGCTCTACCGTTAGAGCTACTGCCCTGTCGGGAGGCAACCTCCGTTCCCTCCCCGTGAAGGCCCACCCCGCTCACTTCACTTCCTTGAACTGGGTGTGCTTCCGCTCGAACTTGCAGTACTTCCGCAGCTCGAGGCGGGCCGTGGTCTTCTTCTTGTTCTTCTGGGTCACGTACCGGGCGACGCCAGGCAGCCCGCTCTTCCGGCAGGACTGGCATTCCAACTGGATGTTGACCCGGTTCTCTTTCTTCGCCATGGCAGCCTCGCCTTCCAGCTGCGGAACACCAGGCCCGGCGGGTCCTCTCGGACTCCGCCGATGCCCGGGTCACCCGCCCGCACGGTCACTCGATGATCGTCCCGACGACCCCCTGTCCGACGGTCCGGCCGCCCTCGCGGATGGCGAAGCGGAGCCCGCCCTCGATGGCCACCGGCCCGATCAGCTCCACGATGATGTCGGTCCGGTCGCCGGGGATCACCATCTCCTTGCCCTCGGGCAGGGTCAGGATGCCCGTCACGTCGGTGGTCCGGATGTAGAACTGGGGCCGATAGCCGCTGAAGAACGGCGTGTGGCGCCCGCCCTCGTCCTTCGTCAGGATGTACACCGAGGCGGTGAACTTCTTGTGGGGCGTGATCGATCCGGGCTTCGCCAGCACCATGCCGCGCTCCACCTCGTCCCGCTTGATGCCCCGGAGCAGGCAGCCCACGTTGTCGCCGGCCTGCCCCTCGTCGAGCACCTTCCGGAACATCTCGACGCCGGTCACGACGGTCTTCCGGGTCTCCTGGAAGCCGACGATCTCCACCTCGTCGCCGACCTTCACGATGCCGCGCTCGATCCGGCCGGTCACGACGGTGCCGCGGCCCGAGATCGAGAAGACGTCCTCGACGGGCATCAGGAAGGGCTTGTCGATCTGCCGGACGGGGGTCGGGATGTACTCGTCGACCGCCTTCATCAGGTTCAGCACGCACTGGGCGTCGGGATGGGTGTGATCCGGGGCCTCCAGGGCCTTCAGGGCCGACCCGCGGACGATGGGGATCTCGTCGCCGGGAAACTCGTACTTCTTCAGCACGTCCCGGACCTCCTCCTCGGTGATCTCGAGGAGCTCCTCGTCGGGCTGCTTGTCCACCTTGTTCAGGAAGACCACGATGGCCGGCACGCCGACCTGGCGGGCCAGCAGGATGTGCTCGCGGGTCTGGGGCATCACGCCGTCATCGGCGCCCACGACCACGATGGCGCCGTCCATCTGCGCCGCGCCCGTGATCATGTTCTTGATGTAGTCGGCGTGGCCGGGGCAGTCCACGTGGGCGTAGTGGCGGTTCTCGGTCTCGTACTCCACGTGGGCGGTGGCGATGGTGATGCCGCGCGCCTTCTCCTCGAGAGCCTTGTCGATCTGATCGAAGGGCACGAACTTCGCCTTGCCCTGGGAGGCCAGGACCTTCGTGATGGCCGCCGTCAGGGTGGTCTTGCCGTGATCGATGTGACCGATGGTTCCCACGTTCACGTGGGGCTTGTTGCGAACGAACTTTTCCTTCGCCATGACCGATCCTCCTTGACTTTCAACGACTCCCCTTGCCAGCGCAACTGCCACATCCCGGCCACCCGACCAGGACCGGACCATCGCCCCTGGAGCCTTCGAGCAGATTTGAACTGCCGACCCCCTCCTTACCAAGGAGGTGCTCTACCCCTGAGCTACGAAGGCCTCGTCCAGGCAATCCCCGAACCCAAAGAGCGGGAAACGGGATTCGAACCCGCGACGTCGAGCTTGGAAGGCTCGCGCTCTGCCAACTGAGCTATTCCCGCCCACCCGACTCGTCCCCATCTCGGGGGGCTTGCCAATCTTCAAAGAACCGCACCGGTGGAGGGGGGAGGATTCGAACCTCCGAAGCCATCTGGCAGCAGATTTACAGTCTGACCCCTTTGACCGCTCGGGAACCCCTCCAGCACCAAAGTCCCCCAACCGGCGCAGAGCTGGCGACGGGAATCGAACCCACAACCGCCTGATTACAAATCAGGTGCTCTGCCGATTGAGCTACGCCAGCGTGCAAAGAACACGGCCCCTCAAGGGCGCCTGATTATGCTCAGGCAGGGCGTTCCTGTCAATAGGGTTTTTCCGTCCCGCCCAGGACCGCGCCGCGGGGCGGAACCGTACCGGATCCGGGGCCCTGCTGTCAACCGGGATCGCCGTTTCAGAGAAGGGCGACCGGCCTGGACCGCCCGGGAGACCCGGAGGTCCCGGCGAGAGGGGGTCCCGACGGCAGGGCCCGGATCGGGCGGTCCACGCCCCAAGCGCATCCCGGGTCCCGGAAGGCACCCCCTCGGTCCCGGGTTCCAATCACGACCGGCATCTGAGGCAATCAGCTGGAAATACGGGGAGTTCAGTGTTGCAAATCGGTGACTGTCCCCGATCACTCCTCGTCGGGGGGGCCGCGGAACCGGGGAGCCTGGCAGGCAGGGATGGTGGCCATCTTGCCCAGTTGTGCGGGCGTCAGCACCGCCCGGGCCTCGAGCATCCGGTCGAGCATCCGGTCCCGGGCCTGATCCATCGCGTCATGGAGGGCCTTCGCCCGGGCGCGGATCTCTTCGGGGGACGCCTTGGGGTCCAGCAGGGCCTGGTGCATCTCCCGGCGAAGTGCCTGAATCGCCTGCCGCTGCCCGGCGGCCGCCTCCCGGCCCGAGTCCCGCAGGGCGTCCAGGCGCGCCTTCTGGTCCGCCGTGAGGCCCAGTTCCGGCGAGGCGAGACACGCGGCGAAGAAACGCCCGGGTCCGCCACCGGGTCCCCCCGCCGGTCCGCCTCCATGGCGCCCCCCGGGACCCCTGCCACAGGGGCATTCCTGGGCCAGCGCCGGAGCGGAGGCCAGCAGCCCCGCCAGGATCATCCACGTCCAACGGTTCTTGATCATGGGATACCTCCTGTCTTTCCATGGCCACGAGGCCCGTCTCCGGGCCCCGGACTCCCCATTTGCATTGCCCGTGCCAACCCGGGGGTACCCGGAGCAGGTCCCCGGCCCTCGGCCCCGATTGGCCCTGCCGCAACCACGATCCCTTCCCGACGGCCGGGGACCGCCGGGACGCAGCCGGTCCCGGCCGGCCCGGAGATGCAAGAGATGCGTCCGGTGAATGCAGGTCCTGCACCTCCCGGTCCCTCCCGGAAGTCCCGACAGGGAATCCGGGGGGCCCCGATCGATCCCGCGCCGAGTCGCCGCCGAATCCCCAAGGACCTCGTTGGGAAATCGACGGGGGCCCGGAGGGGAGTCGCAACGCCCCTCATCGCTCGACCAGGCCGTACTCCTTGAGCCGATACTGAAGGGTCCGGAGGCTGATTCCGAGGCGTGCCGCCGCCGCCTTCCGGTTGCCCCCGACCTCCCGCAGCACCCGGAGGACCGTCTCTCGCTCCTGCCGCGCCAGCAGGCCCTCCTCGGACTCCGGCAGGCGCACCGGCAGCCCCAGGTCCTCGGGGAGGATCACGGGGCCCTCGGCCAGCACGCAGGCCCGCTCGATGGCGTTGCGCAACTCCCGGACGTTTCCGGGCCAGTCGTAGCGCGTCAGCAGGTCCCGGGCCTCGGGGGACAATTGCAAGTCCAGGCGCCGGGTCCGCCGCCGCTGGCGTTCCAGGAAGTGTTCCGCCAGGGCCTCGACGTCTTGGGGGCGCTCCCGGAGCGGCGGAATGCGCAGGGGCAGCACCTCCAGCCGGTAGTAGAGGTCCTCCCGGAAGGTCCCGGCCCGGACCGCCTCGGCCAGATCCCGATGGGTCGCAGCGACGAACCGGGCGTCGGTCCGCAGGGTCCGGGTGCCGCCGACCCGCGTGAACTCCCGCGTCTCGAGCACCCGCAGCAGCTTCGGCTGGAGAGACAGGGGCATCTCCCCGATCTCGTCCAGGAAGAGGGTGCCGTCGGAGGCCGCCTCCAGCAGGCCGATGCGCCGCTCCCCGGCCCCGGTGAAGGCACCCTTCTCGTGCCCGAAGAGTTCCGACTCCAGCAGGTGTTCGGGAATCGCGGCGCAGTTCACCGCGACGAAGGGGGTCCCGGATCCCAGGCGCAGGCGGTGCAGTTCCCGGGCGAAGACCTCCTTGCCCGTGCCGCTCTCGCCAAGCAGGAGCACGGTGGCGTCCGAAGCGGCGACTCGACGCAGCCGCTCCAGCAGCGACCGGGTGGAGGCGTCGGCGGCCACCACCTCCGCCTCCCCCTCCCGGGGCCGCTGGCCCGCCCGGAGCCGCTCCACGTCCCGGGCCAGGCGCCGGCGCTCCAGTGCCCGTTCCACGACGATCCGGAGGGCCTCCGGACCAGGAACCGGTTTCTCCAGAAAATCGAAGGCCCCGGCCTTGATGGCCTCCACGGCCGCCGAGACGGTCCCATGGGCCGTCAGCACCACGACCTCCGGAGGATCCGCCAGGGCCCGGACGTCCCGGAGCAGATCCAGGCCCGATCGGCCGGGCATCTTCAGGTCCGTGATCACCACGTCGACGTCCTGGCCCCGGACCCGTTCCAGGGCCGTCGCCGCCTCCCCCGCCTCCTCGACCCGGTGTCCCGAGGCCCGCAGGGCATCGGCCACGAACGACCGGACGGGAACGTCGTCCTCGACCACCAGGATCCATGCCATCGGGATTCACTCCTCGGGAATCCGGGCCTCGAACCGGGCCCCACCCAGGTCCTCCGATCGTCCCGCCGTCAGGGTGCCTCCATGGGCCTCGGCGACCCGCCGCGCGATGAAGAGTCCCAGCCCCGTTCCTCGAGCCTTGCCGGTCACGAAGGGTTGAAAGACCCGATCGGCCTCGGCCTCCGGCAACCCCGGCCCCGTGTCCTCGACCAGGAACCGCACGGCCCCATCACCCCGGAGGATGGTCAGTCGGATCCGGCCTTCGGGCCCGGCGGCCTCCCGGGCATTCTGGATCAGGTTGCCGATCATTCGGGGCACCCGTTGGACATCGACCCGCACCGTGCCGAGATCGTCTCCCTGGACCTCGAGGGTCGGCCCCGGGACCTCGCCGGCCAGGTCCAGGGACGCGGCCACCACCTCGCCCAGCGGCACCTCCTGGCGGTCCGCCGGGCGGTCCGACGTGGACTCCAGCAGGTCCCGCACCAGGGACTCCAGCCGGGCGGTCGCCCCGAGCACCACCTCGAGCCGCTTCCCACGCCGGTCATCGCCAGCCAGGTCCTCCTGGAGCAGTTGCAGGTGGCCCTTGAGCGCCGCCAGGGGATTACGAACCTCGTGGGCCAGCACCGCCGACATCTCCCCCAGGCGAGCCAGGACCTCCCGCCGCCGGGACTCCCGCTCCAGGGCCTCGTAGGCCGCCACCGCCCGACGGGCCCGGCGCCGTGTCGCCTCCAGGGCCAGGACGATGGCCAGCGAGGCGATTCCCTGGGCCCAGAGCCACCGGCGCAGCGGCGCCCCCAGGGCCGGGTCCACGTCCACCAGCATCACGACCCCGGGCCGGCGGTCCTCGCCCGCGTCCCCTCTCCCGGGACCGCCCGCCCATCCAGGACCGGGACGACCGGGCGGGGGGGGCCTGGGCATCGCGACCCGCAGGGCCCGGGCGCCACCCCGAGAGACCACCTCCCGACTTGTCACGGCGTGGTCCTCCATCGCGGCCCGGGCCATCGCCGCCGCCGACTCGTCGAAGACGCCCTCCTCGGTCGCCGCCATGAGGTGGCCGTCGCCCCGGAACAGCGCCGCCGCCAGCACGCCCTGGAACTCGAACTCCTGAAAGGCCTTCCGGAGACGCTCCGGACCCGGAGGCCCCGCCTCCCGGAGGAGTCCCTGGAGGGCGACGGTGCCCTGGAAGGCCACGGCGTGGAGGTGCTCCCGAATGGCCCGCTGGACCATCGCAAAGGCCGCGAGCCACAGCAGTGCCAACGTGGCCGCCAGGACCCCGACCACCGCGGCCGAGAGGGGTCGCGGCAGGGGGAACGAGGCCGTCTGTCGGTCCCATGGACTCATGTTCCCGAGTCTAGCAAGAATCGCGCCTGTCCGGGGTGGCCAGCGACCACTGGACAAACGAGGAACAACCTGGATAGGCTTCGCCCGCGATGAAGGGACGCCTCCTCGGAACGATCCTCCCAGACCCCTCCCGGTCCCGGACCATCCTCCACATCGCCTGGCCCGTGATGGCGGCCATGCTGACCCAGACCTTCATCAACCAGCTGGACACGATCCTGGTGGGGTTGCTGCCGAAGGAGCACTCCATCGCCGGACAGGCGGCCCTGGGGTACTCGGTGCTGCTCCACTGGCTGATCGGGGGATTCGTCGGAGCCATCTCGGTGGGCACCCAGGCGCTGACGGCCCGCCGCGTCGGGGAGAATGACCCCGCCGGGGCCGGAACGGTGGCCTTCAACTCCCTGGTGCTGGGGCTGGCCGCCGGCACGGTGGTGACGATCCTGGCGGTCGTCTTCACGCGGCCGATCTTCCGCCTCTTCACGGACAACGAGGCGGTGCTGGCCGAGGGGGTCCCTTACGCCCGGGCCCGGTTCGCGGGCATCCTGGCCATGGTCGCCACCCTGTCGGTGAAGTCCTTCTTCGACGGCCTCGGAAAGACGCACTACCACCTGATCACCGCGGTGTTGATGAACCTGGTCAACGCCGGCCTGGCGGCGGTGCTGGTCTTCGGGCTGCTGGGGGCGCCCCGGATGAACGTCCTGGGAGCCGGGGTCGCGGCCCTGGTGGCCTCCTACTTCGGGCTCGCGATCATGGTCGGGTTCGTGCTTCGGGAGCGATACCGGAAGACCTACGCGATCTTCCACGGCCGCAACCTGGATCGGAGGGTCCTCTGGGGAATCGCCCGTCTCTCGCTTCCGTCGGGGGTGGCCACGGCGGTGCTGATGCTGGGAATCCTGGTGACCTACCACTGGGTGGGGTTGCTGGACCGGCAGGCCGCCGAGGCCACCTCGGGTCTTGCGGCGGCCCGGCTGGAGTGGATCCAGGCCCTGGCCCCCTTGCAGGCGACCCCCGAGGCCTGGAGGGCCCTGACGGCAGGCCATGCGCCGATCCACGCGGCGGCCACCAAGGTGATCTTCGACCTCCTGTTCCTGAACATCATGGCCTGCATGGGCCTGGGAATCGCGACGGCCACGCTGGTGAGCCAGAACCTGGGTCGAGGTCATCCCGAGGAGGCACGCCACTACGCCTGGACCTCGGTCCGGATGGCGACCCTCTTTGCAGGCACCGTGGGCCTGCTCATGGCCCTCTTCCCGGACCAGGCCATGGGCATCTTCTCTCACGACATCGAGGTGCTGGACGCCGGGCGGACCTCGATGCGGATCGTCGGGGTCTTCTCCTTCGCGATGGGATTCGGTCTGGTGCTGGCCCAGGCCCTCTTTGGCGCCGGGGCCAACCGGTTCGTGATGTGGGTCGAGATCAGCCTCCACTTCCTCTGTCTGGTGCCGCTCTCCTGGCTGCTGGCCCTGCCGCTGGGCCTGGGCCTCACGGGGGTCTTCATCGCCGCGGTGGTCTACATCCTGGGACTCGCCACGGCGATGACCTGGAAGTTCCTGTCGGGGACCTGGCAGGGAATCCGGATCTGACCCCGGCGGCCCGAGGGGCCGTCAGAGGCCCAGGTCCATCTTGACGTCCTCGGAGGCCATTGTCCGGGGGTCCCAGGGAGGGTCCCAGACCAGTTCCACCGTCGCATCCTGCACCCCTCGGGCGAGCAGCGCCGCATGGCGCACCGCATCCATCAGGTAGGGCCCGACGGGACACATCGGGGAGGTCAGGGACATCCGGATCCGGGCCGTGTGCCCCTCCGGGTCCAGTTCGACACCGTAGATCAGCCCCAGGTCGGCCAGGGAGTACCCCAGTTCCGGGTCCAGGACCTCGCCGACCAGTTGCCGCACCTCGTCGACCTCCGCCGGGGGCCTCGGGCGCTGCTCGGCCTCGGCCAGGGCCCGCCGGGCCTCGGGGGTCGCCATCACCTCCGGCAGCCAGGGCGGGTCCCGGACGAACTCCAACCGGCCATCCTCCAGGTCCCCCAGGGCCTCCAGGGCCTCCCGGACCTGCCGGACCAGGCGCCGGGCCAGGGGCACCTGGGCCATCTTCACCACGGCACTCCGCCCGGCGGAGTCCACGTCCACGTCCAACACCAGCCCCAAGTCCGTGAGGGAGCAGCCGGTCTCCGGCTCCGTCACCCGGGACAGGGCGTCATAGATCGCCTCACGCGTGGCCATCGGACACCTCCCCTGCGGTCCGGGGAACCTCCGCCCCGGCGTGGTCCAGTCCCTCCTCGGCGGTCGTCCAGGCCAGCAGGGCACACTTGACCCGGACCGGGAGGTCCCGGACCTTCTCGAGCACCTTCACGTCCCCCAGGTCCAGGTCCCCGGGTAGCGGCTCCCCCCGGAACATCGCCCGGACCGCCGAGAGCAGCCGCCTGGCCTCCTCCAGCGTGCGACCCCGCAGGTGCTCCGCCATCATGGACCCCGACGCCACGCTGATGGAGCAGCCCTCGCCGTCCACCTGGAGCCCGGCGATTCGCCCGTCCTCCAGTCGCATGCGCAGGTGGACATGGTCCCCACAGAGGGGGTTGCGTCCCTCCCACTCGACCGTGGCCTGCTCCAGGGGTTCCCGGCCCGCGGGGTGCAGGTAGTGGTCCATCACCACCTCCCGGAACAGGGCGTCGGCGGGCTCCGCATCCCGGGCCGTCCCCGGGGCCCCGGCGGCCGGGGCGGTCATCTCCCGCCGGACCTCCACCAGGGCCTCCACCAGGGCGTCCACGTCGTCCTCGCCGTTGAAGACGTGGAAGGAGGCCCGGGTCGTGGCCACGAGTCCCAGGCGCCGGTGCAACGGCTGGCAGCAGTGATGGCCCGCCCGGACCGCGATGCCTCGCCGGTCCAGTCCCTGGGCGATGTCGTGGGGATGCACTCCCGGCAGGTCGAAGGTCACCACGCTCCCGGTGGCCGCCGGCCCGGGGACGGGCCCCAGCAGTCGGATCCCCGGCACCTCCTCCTGGAGGCGCCGCCGGGCGTAGGTCCCCAGGCGCATCGCGTGGTCCGCCACTGCCTCGATGCCCAGGGTCTCCAGGAACTCCACCGCGGCCCGCAGGCCCACGGCTCCGGCCACGTCGGGGGTCCCCGCCTCGAAGCGGTGCGGCGGGTCCGCAAACGTCGCCCCTTCCAGCGTCACCTCCCGGATCATCTCCCCGCCGCCCAGGAAGGGGTCCATCCGGTCATGAAGGTCCCGGCGGACCAGCAGCCCCCCGATCCCCATCGGACCCAGGGCCTTGTGGCCCGAGAAGGCCAGGAAGTCCGCTCCCGACTCCTGGAACCGGATCGGCAGGTGGGGAACCGCCTGGGCCCCGTCGACCAGCAGCAGGGCCCCGGCCTCGTGGGCCCACCGGGCCACCTCCGGGATGGGGTTCCGGGTCCCCAGCACGTTGGACACCGCCGTGAGGGCCACCAGCCGGACCCGGCCCTCCCCGAGCGCCTCCCGAAGCGCCCCCAGGTCCAGGATCCCCTCGTCGGAGATCGGGACGGCCCGGACCCGGGCACCGGTGCGCCGGGCCAGCAGGTGCCACGGAACCAGGTTCGAGTGGTGCTCCATCTCCGAGACGAGCACCTCGTCCCCAGGTCCCAGGTGGCGATCCCCGTAGGCATGGGCCACCAGGTTGACGGCCTCGGTCGCGTTGCGCACGAAGACCAGTTCGTCGGGCCCCTGGGCACCCAGGAACCGGGCGATCACCCGCCGGGCCCCCTCGTAGGCCTCGGTGGACTCCTCCGAGAGGCGATGCACCCCCCGGTGGACATTGGCGTTGGACCGTTCGAAGTGGTTTCGGATGGCCTCCAGCACCACCCGGGGCTTCTGGGAGGTCGCCGCGTTGTCCAGATAGACCAGACGCCTTCCCGCCACCGTCCGCCCCAGGATCGGGAACTCCCGCCGGATTGCCTCCAGGTTCCACATCGTGCCCTACTCCACTTCCAGCACCAGGCGGCCCTCGACCTCCCGGACGGGGAACGTGGCCACCGGCGCCACCACCGGCATCCCGCCTGGGGCCCCGGTGGACAACACGACCCGCCCCCCGTGGTGGGGACACTCCCAGAGGTCCTCGCCCACCAGGGATCCCCCCTCCAGGGGCAGGTCCTCATGGCTGCAGAAGGCCCCCACCGCCACCAGCCGATCTCCCACCCGGACCACGAGCACCTCGTCCTCCCCGGCCGAGACCCGCCGCCCCTCGCCCACGGCCCAGTCGTCCAGCGTTCCCAGGTCGATTCGCTTCATGCCGCCCCTCGCGGTTCCTCGCGCGACAGGAGGCCCCAGGCCCGATCCAGCCACTCCTCCCCCCGAGGATGGTCCTCCAGGACCCCCCGGAGGAACCCCTCCAGGAGCAGACGGCGAGCCGTCTGGGGGTCCAGGCCACGACTCTCCAGATAGTACCGGGCCTCCTCGTCCAGGGGGGCCACCGCAGCCCCGTGGGAGCACTGGACGTCGTGGTTCCGGATCTCCAGTTCCGGCAGGAGGTCCACTGCGGCCGTCGGGTCCCAGAGCAGGCCACGAGCCTCCTCGTAGGCCTCGCTGTTCCGGGCCCCCGGGGCAATCTCCAGCAGTCCCGTGAAGGCCGCTCGGGCCTTCCGGGCCGCCGCCGCCCGAACCGCCTGCCGACTCCGGGTGTTCCCCTCCCGGTGTTCCACCGTGACCCGCCAGTCCGCCCGGGCCCGCTCCCCCGCGACAATCAGGGCGTTGCCCCGGACCTCGGCCCCGGCCGCCCCCAGGACCGCGGCCGCTTCCGATTTCAGCACGCCTCGGGACAGGACTCCGTGGCCGTGATCGAGGAAGGCCTGACCCTCCAGGACCCAGTCCGCCCGGGCGAAGGCCGAGGCCCCCATCGCCACCTCCTCGACCCGTCGATGGACCAGCCGGGCCCCCCTGGCCAGGACCGCCTCGGAGGCCCACCCGGCATGACCGGACAGCACCTGCAAATCCTCGTCCACCTGGGCCTGGGCCCCCTCGCCCAGCACGAGCAGGGTCCGGCCCATCACGGCCCCTCCGTCGGGCGCCGTCGCCTGGACCTGGACCCGAATCGGGTCCTCCAGCCGGAGGCCGGCCGGGACCCGAATCGCAACGCCCCCCCGGAAGGTCCCCAGGATCAGGGCGAGCCACGGGTCCTCCCGGACCGGCGACAGGCGACCCAGGAACTCCCCCACGAAGGACGGCTGGTGGTCCAGCGCCAGGTCCCCCACCTCGACCCCCTGCTCCCGGGCCCCGGGCGGCAGGACGACCTCCACCAGGGGGGCCGTCCCGGCGACTCCGGCCGCCGCCGCGAGGCTGCCTTCCGGCAGCAGGGTCGCCGGGTCCGTGAACCGCCACCGATGGGTCGCCCGGGTCGGCATCTCCAGGCGGCCCAGGGCCTCCAGGGCCTCCCGGCGACGAGAGTCCCGCCACTGCTGCTCCAGAAGCATCCCGTTCATCCGACGGCCCCCTCCATCTCCAGCGCGATGAGGCGGTTCAGTTCCACCGCGTACTCCATGGGCAGTTCCTTCACGAAGGGCTCGATGAACCCGTTCACGATCATGAGCGTCGCCTCGGCCTCCGTGAGGCCGCGGCTCCGGAGGTAATACAACTGCTCCTCGCTGACCTTCGAGACCGTCGCCTCGTGGCCCACGGCAGCCCGCGCCTCCCCGATCTCCATCGTGGGCCAGGTGTCCGACCGGGAGTCTTCATCGAGGAGCAGGGCATCGCAGCGAACGTTCACCCGGGCCCCCCGGGCGCCCGGGTACACCTTCACGAGGCCCCGGTAGGAGGCCCGACCGCCGTCCTTGCTGATGGACTTCGAGGTGATCGACGACGTCGTGTCCGGCGCCGCATGGATCACCTTCGCCCCGGCGTCCTGGTGCTGTCCGGCCCCGGCGAAGGCGATCGAGAGGACCTCCCCGTGGGCCCGGGGCCCCACCAGGTGAATGGCGGGATACTTCATCGTGAGGCGGCTGCCCAGGTTGCCGTCCACCCACTCCACCGTGGCGTCCTCGTGGGCCACCGCCCGTTTCGTCACGAGGTTCAGCACGTTCTTGGACCAGTTCTGGATGGTGGTGTAGCGGATCCGGGCGCCTTTCCGGGCGACCAGTTCCACCACCGCCGAGTGAAGGCTGTCCGACGACCAGATGGGGGCCGTGCATCCCTCGATGTAGTGCACGCTGGACCCCTCGTCGGCGATGATCAGGGTCCGCTCGAACTGGCCCATGTCCCGGGTGTTGATGCGGAAGTAGGCCTGGAGCGGTACCCGGACCTGGACCCCCGGCGGCACGTAGACGAAGGACCCGCCGGACCACACCGCCGAGTTCAGGGCCGCAAACTTGTTGTCGTTCGGGGGAATCACGGTCCCGAAGTACTGGCGCACCAGATCCCCGTGGAGGCGCAGACCCGAGTCCATGTCCAGGAAGATGACCCCCTGCTGCTCCAACTCGGCCTGGATCGAGTGATAGACCGCCTCGGAGTCGTACTGGGCGGTGACTCCCGCGAGGAACTTCCGCTCGGCCTCCGGGATCCCCAGGCGGTCAAAGGTCCGCTTGATCCCCTCGGGAACCTCCTCCCAGGTCCGCCCCTGGCCCTCCATCGCCCGCACGTAGTAGATGATCCGGTCGAAGTCGATGGCGTCCAGGACCTCCGTGTTGCCCCACCGGGGCATCGGGCGGCCCTGGAAGAGCCCGAGGGCCTTGAGCCGAAACTCCAGCATCCAGGCGGGCTCGTTCTTGAGGGCGCTGATCTGCCGCACGACGTCGGCGTCCAGTCCCCGTCGGGTCTGGAACACGCTGCGCTCCTCGTCATGGAACCCGTACTGGTAGTCGCCGACCAGGGATCCGGCGCCGCTCGATTCCATGTCCCGCCTCCTTTCCGGCCCGATGCCCTCAGGCCTGGGGCGCATCGATCCAGTCGTATCCCCGTTCCTCCAGCACCCGGGCCAGTTCCGGGCCCCCGCTCCGGGCCACCCGCCCGTCGAGGAAGACGTGCACCAGGTGGGGATGCACGTACTGGAGGATCCGCTGGTAGTGGGTCACCAGGACCACCGACACCCCGTCCCGGATCGATGCGTTGATGCCCTCCGAGACGACCTTCAGGGCGTCGATGTCCAGCCCGCTGTCCGTCTCGTCCATGAGGGCCAGGACCGGCCGCAGCAGGCGCAACTGGAGCACCTCCAGGCGCTTCCGCTCGCCGCCGGAGAAGCCGTCGTTGAGGGAGCGGCCTGCGAACTCGTCGGCAATGCCCAGTTCGTCGAAGGCCTTCCGGAGGATCCCCCGGAACTCCCGGGCCGGCAGGTCCCGTCCCCGACTTCGGAGCACGCTTCGCAGGAAGTGGGTCACCGTCACGCCCGGCACCGCAACCGGTTGCTGGAAGCCCAGGAAGAGGCCCGCCCGGGCCCTCTCGGTGACGTCCATCTGGAGCAGGTCCCGACCCAGGAAGCGCACCTCACCGCCGTCCACCCGGTAGGCCGGGTGGCCCATCAGCACGTGGGAGAGGGTGCTCTTGCCGCTGCCGTTGCGTCCCATCACGGCATGGACCTCCCCCCGGCGCACGATGAGGTCCACGCCCCGAAGGATGGCACGATCCCCCACCGACGCCCGGAGGTCCCGGACCTCCAGGATGGGGTCCCCCTGCACCTGCTGGTTCCGGTCCGCCTCCATCTTGCCTCCCTCGAGCCTCGGCCTCGACCGAGGCGCCTGTCCCGCCGATGTTCCCCGCAAGAAAGGAAGGGATCCGCCCCCTCCCCCTCGCCGCCTCACGGGTCGCGGCGCGTCCTTTCCCCGGGCTTCACGCGCGGGCCTCCGGCCGCTACGCTCCCGCGGCCCGCCCTTCCGGGTGGGCGACGATTCCACCGTGACCGCAACGCCCTTCCTCCGACCGGGTGGCGGAACCCTCGTCGGCAACATCGTCCCTGGGCCGCCCAAAGCGCCGGGTGGCCTCCAGGCGTCCGTTCCGGACCAGGTCCGCCAGGGAGATGCCACCCAGGATTCCGTCCAGGGCCTCCTCGACCCGCATCCAGACCGGGCGCAGGCCGCACGAGGCGGCCTGGCCGCAGGGCTGCTCCCGGTCGTCGAGGCACGGGCCGGTACGGACGGCCCGCCCTGCCAGGGCCGCCAGGGCCTCCGCCACCGAAATCTGCCCGGGGTCCCGGGCCAGGGCGACGCCTCCCCGGGAACCCCGAATGCTTCGAACGAGCCCTGCATTCCGGAGGATCGACATCAACTTCGCCACGTAGGCCTGGGTCAGCCCCTCGTCCCGGGCCACCTCCCCGAGGGTGGTGTCCCGGCCAGCCTGCCAGCAGACGGCCAGTCGCATCAGGCACCTCAGGCCGTGTTCCTCGGTGGCGCTCACTCGCATCGGTGGCTCCTGCCGCCGTCCACCCGATACGATGGGGAAATATGACTTAGTTGTCAAGTTTATCCCGGAAGGACGTTGCGGCCCAGGAGTGCGGCGCTTGGGAGGGACGGGATGCCGTGCAACCCCCGGGACCTCGAGGGTCCCCGGGGTCGGTCAGGACTCCGGGACTCCCGGAAGGCCCCGGAGGATCACCCGTCCGGTGGTCTTGAGGCCTTCCAGGTACTCCCGGTAGAGGCGCGAGAAGGCGGCCTCCGAGAGGTCGAACCGGATCCGGCGCCGGGCCTCCTCGGGGTCCGCCAGGGGCGCCCGGCGGCGCTCCAGCACCTTCAGGATGTGGAACCCCAACGCTGACTGGACCACCGGCGAGACCTCTCCCACCTCCAGTGCGAAGGCGACGTTCTCCAGCGCCAGTTGCAGCTTCCCCCGGGTGAACCAGCCAACATCGCCCCCCCGGGGAGCGCTGCCGTCCTGGCTGTAACGACGAGCGTACTCCTCGAAGGGAGCCGACCCGGTCGCGACCTCCTTCTGGACCTCGTCGGCCTTCCTGGCCAGGGCCTCCAGGGCCGGCAGGTCCGCGTCCTCCGGCACCAGGAACACGATGTGGGCCAGGTGCACCTCGTCCTCGGCGTTGTCCGGGTGCCGGCGCTGGAACTCCTCGTCCACCTCCCGGTCCGTGATGTGGACCTTGGACCCCACCTTCACCCGGAGGACCTGCGTCTTGAGCAGCTCCATCCGGGCATGGGCCCGGTAGGCCTCCATCGTCGGGAATCCCAGCATCCGGATGGCCTGGGCGAAGTCGCTCTCGCTCCACTGGTTCTGGCTGCGGATCTGTTCGATCTGGCGGTCCACGTCGGCGTCGGAGACCGTCAGGGAGAGGCGGCGGGCCTCGGCCAGCAGCAGCCGCTCGGCCACGAGGTCGTCCAGGGCAGCCCGCAACTCCGCGGGCGTCGGCACTGCGGCCTCGCTCCCCGTCGGTCGGGGACCCCCGGACATCCGGACACGGTCCAGCACCTCCCGGAACGTGATGGCCTCGGCCCCCACGGAGGCCACCACCCGATCAATCTCCCCCGCGGGAATCGCCGCGGCGGCGGAACTGCCCTGCCCGAGAGGGGAGGCGACGGCCTTCCCCGCCGGGGGCTCCGGAGGAGACTCCTGCCCCCTCGCCGGAATCCCCAGGGCCAGGACCAGACCACCCGCCAGCACCACGGACCGTCCGTTCCTCATGGCGATTCTCCCTCCGGGCGTGGCCGCTCCGCCCATTCCCGGCGCGCCTCTTCCGCCACCCGGTCGGCCACCTCCTGGTGCACCGTCACCCCGGACTCCCGGCGAACCTCCTCCAGGAAGGCCCGGCGCAGCGCCTCCTGGCGGGCCGCCACCAGCCGTTCCAGCACGGCGGGCCGGGCCTGGGCCAACGTCAGGTCCACGGCCTCCCGGGACTCTGCCCGGAAGAGAACGTGGAAGCCCAGGGGGGACTCCACGGGCCCCTCCCAGGTCCAGTCCTCGCGCATCCGGCCCAGGGCCTCCCGCACCGAGGGCGGAAGGGCGGCATCCTCCGGCGTGGGGCGCCATCCCAGGTCCCAGTCCCATCCGGAGGCGTCGGGTCCCGATCGATACCGCTCCGCCTGCTGGCGGAAGGTCCGCACCGGGTCCACCGCCGAGGACTCCAGTGCCGCCCGGAGCCGCAGCAGCACCCGCTCCCCGAACTGCCGGTCCTTCACGACGACCTGCAGGAAGCGCCCCTGGGCAGGGCGATGGAACTCCCCGGGATGGGCCTCGTAGTACCGACGGACCTCCTCATCGGGAATGTCGGAAGACCGGACCCAGAGGTCCTCCCGTTCCCGGAGGAACCGCTCCACCGCCTCGGCCTTCAGGCGCTCCACGACGACCGGATCCCGGCCGTAGCCCTCCTCGGCGGCGTGGGCCGCCAGGGCCAGCACCTGGAGGTAGGCCTCCAGGAAGTCCCGGCGTCGGTCGTAGGACTGGTAGCGGACCCGGGCATGCACCGGCAGGGACTGGATCACCCGCTCCAGTTCCCCGAAGGTCACCTGCCGGTCCCCGATGCTCCCGACCACCCAGTCATCGGCCGCATGGGCCGTCTCCCCGGGAGCCGGTGCCGGCACCGCCGCGTCCTCCTGCCGGGGCTTCTGGGGCCGGATGCCCCAGGAAATCGCCAGGCCGGCCAGCAGCACCGGCAGCGCCCACCACCCCCGGTTCCTTCCGCGTCCCTCGGCCATCGTCTCCGCCCAGCCTGTTCGGCCCCTTTCTACCCCATTCCCGCCGTCGGGAAAACTCCCCCGACCGCCTGTCCTTCCCTGGGGAAACACGCCTTCGAGGTCAGGGGGTCATCCGGGAACCCTGGAGATGTTGGAACCGTCGCCGCTCCCCAGCAGCGATTCCAGCATCGCCACCACCCCCACGGTCCTGGGGATGGGCACCTCCAGGATGCCGGGTCCCGGCCGCGACAGGCCCCTCAGGCCCCGGGAGACCCCGGCCGCGGCGACCTGATCAAGCCCTGCCTCCCGGCCTGGCGCCGCGACGAGTCGCACGGACGTCCCCTTCTCGATCACCTGCTGGATCCCCAGGGCCCTGGCCAGCACCTTGACCCGGATCAGCCCCAGGAGCCGCTCCACGGGAGGCGGCGGGCGCCCGTACCGGTCCGCCAGTTCCCCGGCCGCCCGAGTCACCTCCCGGAGGTCTTCGGCCCGGGCCAGGCGCCGGTAGGCCCGCAGGCGCAGCGTCTCGTCCGGGAGATACTCGGGCGGAATCCGGGCATCGACCCGCAGCCGCACCTCCGTGTCCAGCCGCTCGGGGGGCTCCTCCCCGGAGGCCTCCCGCAGGGCGTCCTGGAGCATCTCCAGGAAGAGGTCGAGCCCCACCGCCGCCAGATGCCCCGACTGGTCCGCCCCCAGCAGATCCCCGGCGCCCCGGATCTCCAGGTCCATCGACGCCAGATGGAAGCCCGAGGCCAGGTCCGAGAAGCGCTCGATGGCCTCGATGCGTCGCCGGGCCTCCTCGGTCATCCGGGAGGGGTCGGGCACCAGCAGGTAGCACCATGCCTGCTCGGAACTCCGGCCGACCCGTCCCCGCAACTGGTACAACTGGGCCAGGCCCAGGGTGTCCGCCCGGTCGACCAGAAGGGTGTTCGCGGTGGCGATGTCGATCCCCGACTCGATCAGGGTCGTGCAGACCAGGGTATCCTTCTCTCCCCGGACGAAGGCCCCCATCACCGACTCCAGGTCGTCGGCGGACATCGCCCCGTGGGCCACCGTGACCCGGGCCTCCGGGACCAGGCGCTGCACCCGGTCGGCGAAGTCGTAGATGTCCTCGATCCGGTTGTGCACGAAGAAGGTCTGCCCCTGGCGCCCGATCTCCCGGAGGATGGCCGACCGGATCAGGTCCGGGGCAGGCCGCGCCACGAAGGTCCGGACCGCCAGGCGATCCTGGGGCGGGGTGGCGATCACCGACAGGTCCCGGATGCCCGCCAGGGCCATGTGAAGGGTCCGGGGGATGGGAGTCGCCGTGAGCGTGAGGGTGTGCACCGCCGTGGAGATCTCCCGCAGGCGCTCCTTGTGGACCACGCCGAAGCGGTGCTCCTCGTCCACCACCAGGAGGCCCAGGCGCCGGAACCGGACGTCCTCGGAGAGGATCCGGTGGGTCCCGATCACGATGTCCACGGACCCGTCCGCGAGTCCGTCCAGTACCCGTCGGGCCTCCCGAGGCCCCTTGAACCGGGACAGGGACTCGATCACCACCGGAGTCTGGCGAAACCGGGCCAGGAAGTTCAGGCGATGCTGCTCGGCCAGCAGGGTCGTCGGGACCAGCACCGCCACCTGGAGGCCCTGCTGCACCGTGAGCCAGGCCGCCCGGATGGCCACCTCGGTCTTGCCGAACCCCACGTCGCCACAGACCAGCCGGTCCATCGGACGATCCCGGAGGAGGTCCTCGATCACCTCCTCGATGGCGCGCTCCTGGTCCGGCGTGGTCTCGTAGGGGAAGGTGGCCTCGAACTCCCGGTAGTCATTGTCGGGCGGATCCAGCGCCCGGGCCGAGGCCGCCATGCGCCGGGCATAGAGGGCCTTCAGGCGACCGGCGATGTCCCGGGCCGCCTTGCGGGCCCTGGCCTTGCGACGGGCGAAGACGGGGCTCCCCAGACGGTCCAGCGTCCCCGGAGTCCCCTCCCCGGCCCCGATGTACTTCTCCAACTGGTCCGATCGGTCCACCGGGACGTAGAGGCGATCCCCCGCGGCGTAGCACAGCACCAGGCAGTCCACGGTGCGCCCCTGGAGGTCCATCGGGACGAGGCCCTCGAAGCGCCCGATCCCGTGTTCCCGATGCACCACCAGGTCCCCAGGACGCAGGTCCCGCCACTCGGTCAGGGCCCGGGCACCCCTTCGCTCCCCCTTGCGGACCGAGAGGACGTCCTTGACGCCGAAGACGGCCTCCGTGGGGATCACCAGCAGTCCCGTGGCCTCGATGCCGAAGGGCCGACGGGTCCTGCCGACTCCGATGCGGACCTCTCCCCGGGGCCCCGGAGCCCTCCAGACCTCCAGCAGTCCGTCCCGGAGGGCCCGGGTGGAGGGAACGTCCTCGGAGGCCAGGATCGTCCGAACGCGGTCCGCCTCGTTCTCCGAGGGGGCCAGCAACAACACCCGCTTTCCGGCCTCCAGGGCCCCGGCCAGGAGGTCCCGCATCCCCCGGACCCGGTCGGCTACCGGGAGGTCCGCCGCCGAGGCCCGGGTCCAGGTCGGAGACGCCAGTTCCCCGGGACTCGGGCCCAGGATGCCATCGGTCCCGATCCGGAGCGTCCAGGTGCCCGGACGAGCTCGCAGCGCCTCGATCATCCGCTGCCCCGGCACCGCCAGGTCCTCGGGGTCCGCTGCCAGCCGCGGAGGACCACCGTAGGCCCGCACCTGTTGTCGCAGGTCCTCCAGGGCCCCGTCGGCGCCGTCCCGACAGGCCTCGGGGTCCAGCACGACGACCAGGGCCTCCTCCCGCAGGTAGTCCAGGGGAAGATCCAGGGGACCGTGAAGCAGCGGCAGCATCGCCGGAAAGCCCGGGGCGGTCCGCCCGGCGGCGATGGCCTCCTCGACCTCCGCCACCCGGGTCCCGGAAACCCCGCGGGCCGCGGCGAAGTCCCGCAGTCGAATGAGGGCCTCCCGTTGCGCCCCCGGATCTCCCGGGACCTCCCAGACCGGCACCACCCAGGTGCGGTGCAGGGGCCGCTCGGCCCGCTGGGTCGCCGGATCGAAGAGCCGCATCCGGGCGATGCGGTCCCCGTCCCACTCGGCCCGGACCGGGTCCTCCTGGAGCGGCGTGTAGAGGTCCACCACCCCGCCCCGGACCGCGAACTCCCCGATTTCCGAAACGGTCTGTACCCGGCGATACCCGGCCTGGGCGAGGGTTTCCACCAGCGCGGTCAGGTCCGCATCCTGGTCCACCTCCAGCCGGAAGACCCCTTCGCAAAAGACCCGGAAGGGCAGCACCCCCCGGGCGGCAAGGGCCCCGTCCACGGCCCAGAAGAAGGGCTGGTCGGAAAAGGCCAGGAAGCCCAGGGTCCCCAGGCGAGCCGCCGCCAGAAAGGGGCCTTCCACCACCTCCTCGTAGGGGGACTCGGCGCTCCGGACCCACCGGGGGAAGGCATGGGGAGTCGGCCCTCCCTGGAGAATCCAGCGGGCCACCTGGGCGGCCCGTTCCGCCAGGTCCGGTCGCGGGGCCACCAGCACCAGGGACCGCCCGTGGATGCCAGCCAGGGTGGCCGCCACCAGGGCCGCCTGCTCCAGGCCCGCCACCGGGACGTCCCGGTGCCCCGGTCCCTCCAGCATCTCCTCGACGCTCCGAGGCAGTCCCCCGATGCCTCGTCGCCGCGCCAGGTCCCCGCCGCTGCCCACCCGGACCTCCGTTCCGAGGCCGGGAAGCCTACTCCGCCCCCCGCCCCCCGACAAGTTGACAAGGGGCGACCGGAGGCATGATCATTCCGTCGCCCGAACGGCATGGGAGGTCCCGATGGGGTTCGACTGGTGGTCCCCGAAACGAAACGAGTCCTGGGAACGAAGACTGTCGGGGCGCTTCGAGGAGGCCATCCGGCGGGAGATCCTGGAGCGGGCCTCCCTTCTGGCCCGCCTCGGCTGGTCCCGGGACGCCGCCCTCAAGCGGCTCCAGGACCGGGTTCGCTGGGACTTCGAGATGAGCAAGGTCCCCACGGCCGTCTGGAAGGAGATCCCGTCACTCGTGGACCAGGCCTTCCCCCGAGGCGCGAAGTAGCGGGAGGAGCCCGGACCAGGACCGGGTCGGCTCCCGGGAAGGAGGTCTGCCCGTGACGTGGAACCGATCCCTGTTTCGTCCTCTGGACCTCCCGGAACTGCACCAGAAGACCCAGGCCCTCCGTGACCTCATGATCGAGGTCGCCTGGCGGACCGGGGGAGCCTATCTCGCCCAGGCCCTCTCGGGCATCGACCTGCTGGCTGCGGTCCATTACCGCTATGCCGCCGGTGATGCCGCAGCCCCCGAGGCCGCGGATCGGGACCGGGTGCTGCTGTCTCCGGGGCACTATGCCCTGGCCCTCTACGCCATCCTGGCCGACCGGGGCTACTTCCCGAAGGACTGGCTCTGGACCTTCAAGGACGACGGCTCCCCTCTCGAACTGGCGACCCATCGGGGCACGGTCCCGGGGGTCGAGGTCAGCGGCGGCTCCCTCGGGCAGGTCCTCTCGTTGGGCGTCGGCATGGCCCTGGCGGCCCGCCGTTCCGGGCGGACCCACCGGGTCTTCGTGCTGATGAGCGACGGGGAACAGGACGAAGGGCAGGTCTGGGAGGCGGCGGCCAGTGCGGCCCACTTCCGCCTGGGCTCCCTGGTGGCCCTGATCGACGCCAACGGGTTCCAGGTCGACGGACCCACGGCCGAGGTGATGAACATGGAGCCCCTGGGGGACAAGTACCGGGCCTTCGGCTGGGATGTCGAGGAGGTGGACGGGAACGACCTGCCGGCGGTCTGCGCCGCCCTCGATCGCCTGACGATGCCGGAACGGGACCGGCCGGGACTGGTGCTGGGACGCACCATTCGTGGCAAGGGGGTCTCGTTCATGGAGGGCCACCCGGGCTTCCACTACGCGCGCCTCGACGCCTCGATGGCCGACCAGGCCCGGAGGGAACTCCAGGCGGATACCGACGCGGTCTGAGGCATCCGGGACCAGGGAGGACTTGATGGAAGACCTGCTGCTGGCGCAGCCCCAGGAGGAGACGGGACCCTACCGGCGGACGCTGGTGGCGGTGGGCGAGGCCCGGCCCGAGGTCGTCGTCCTGGGGGCCGACCTGGGGAATTCAACGGAGATCGACGCCTTCCAGCAGCGCTTCCCGGACCGTTTCTTCAACGTGGGATCGGCGGAGCAGAACGAGGTGGACATCGCGGTGGGAATGGCCTTCGAGGGCCAGGTCCCCTTCGTCCACTCCTTCGGGGTCTTCCTGACCCGGCGGGCCTACGAGCAGGTCTGCGTCCAGGTGGCGATGCACGGGGCCAACGTGAAACTGGTCGGGATGATCCCGGGCCTCACCTCCCGGCTGGGCCCCACCCACCAGGCCATCGAGGATCTCTCATTGATGCGCACGCTGCCGGGCATGACCGTGCTGGACCCCGCCGACGCCACGGAGATCGAACAGGCCGTCTGGGCGATGGCGGACCACCGGGGACCGGTCTATGCCCGCATGATGCGCCGGGAGGTCCGACGGGTGCTGGACCCGGAACGCCACCGCTTCCAGATTGGCAAGGCCGTGCCCCTGGCCGCGGGCCGGGACGTGCTGCTGGTCTCGACGGGCCTGGTCCTGGAAACGGCATTGCAGGCCGCCGCGATGCTCCGCTCCGAGGGGGTCTCGGCGGCGGTCCTCCACATGCCGACGCTGAAACCCCTGGACCGGGAGTGCCTGCTGGATCTGGCCCGGGACGCCGGGGCCGTCGTGACCATCGAAAACCACCTGGTGACCGGGGGCCTCGGAAGCGCCGTGGCCGAGGTCCTGGGGGAGGCGCTGCCGCTTCCGCTGGAGCGCGTGGGGTTGCGGGACACCTTCGCGGTGCCCGGAACCCCGGAGTTCCTGTTCCGCCGGTACGGGATCACCCCCGAGGCGGCGGTGTCGGCGGCCCGGCGTGCCGTGACCCGGAAGAGCCCCCGATGACCCTCCCCGACGATTCCTCCAGGGTGGATGACGCCACCGGGGAGAATGAACGGCGACGCCGCCATGGCCGAGCCGTCGGCCGCCCGGATGGACGAGCCGCTGGAGCGGAGCGACCCAGGGGCCGCGAGCGAGGCACCGGGAAGGGGGCGCGCCGCGACCTCGACGCGGCGTGCGACGAGGAGCGGATCCCTCCCGTCCATGAAGACGACCCGTCCTCGACCGGCCAGGAGGAACCCCTGCTGGAGGTCCTCTACCGACTGGAGGGCAGCCAGGAGGAGTGCCGGGACCGGGCGCGACTGCTGGCCATCGAGGAGACCGCCGAGGTCAGCCCGGACCTCTGCGACACCCCCTTCTTCCGGGATCGGGTGGTGGGTCGGGTCGGCCAGGTCTCGCCGCTGCCGGGCCGGCGGGCCTGCAGGGTCTCCATCTCCTATCCCGGAGCCGTGGGAGGCCGGGAGATCCCCCAGTGGGTCAGCGTGCTGTTCGGAAACGTGAGCCTCTGGCCCGGGGTGCGGGTCGAGGCGGTACGGCCCTCCCCCGCCCTGCTGCGGTCCTTCCCGGGACCGGCCTTCGGCATCCCGGGCCTCCGGCGACTGCTGGGAGTCCCTGATCGCCCCCTGGTCCTGTCGGCGGTGAAGCCCCTGGGGCGCACCGTGGCCGAACTGGCCCGGATGGCCGAGGAACTGGCCCTGGGAGGCATCGACATCCTCAAGGACGACCACGGCATCACGGACCAGGACTTCGCCCCCTTCCGGGAGCGGGTCGCGGCCTGTGCCGAGGCGGTGCGCCGGGCTTCGGACCGGACGGGCCATCGCTGCCTCTACTTCCCGACCGTCACCGGCCCCGCCGACGAGATGGCGGCCCGGGCCCAGTGGGCGCTGGACCATGGGGCCGGCGGCCTGCTGGTCTCCCCGTGGGTCGCGGGGTTGGACTGGGTCCGGGCCCTGGCCCGACAGACGGGCCTGCCGGTGATGGCCCATCCAGCCCTGGCCGGGGCCTTCTTCTCCCACCGGGATCACGGCATCGCAATGCCCGTGGCGATGGGAACGCTCGTACGCCTGGCCGGGGCCGACCTCGCGATCTTCCCGGGGCCCGGGGGACGGTTCGCCCCGGCCCCGCAGGAGGTGGCAGCCTGGGACCGGGCCCTCAAGGAGGACCTCCCGGGCGTGGCGCCCACGATGCCGGTCCCCGCCGGGGGACTGCCCCTGGAGGGACTCGGGTCCCTGCTGGAGATCTTCGGCCGGGACGTGGCCTTCCTGGTAGGGTCCTCCCTCTACCGCCACTCCCCGGACCTGTCTGCGAACGCCGCCCATCTGCGGCGCCTGGTCGAGGAGGCCCTGGAGGCCATTCCGCCGACGCCCGCCCCGAGGCGCCGATCCCCTTCCCCCACCTGACCCGGTCCCGGGTTCCCGAAGGCGGATCCCGACCAGGGTGGCGGACCTGGATGAGGGAGTTTTCGCCTTGACGGAAAGGACGCGTTGCCAGTAGAAGGGGGCGGGACCGGGGGGAAGACATCATGGCCGGCAGACCCACCAGTCACTGGATTCGGGGCCATTGGTTCGCGGCGGGCCTTCTGGTCCTGGGCGCCTCCGGCGCCGCGACGGCGCGTCAGGCGCCTCCCGAGGAGACCCCAGAGGTCTCTCCCGGAACCCCCGGTCAGAGTCTGGACGTCCGGCTGGTCCCCGAGGGAGGCCTGCCGGACCGGGCCGCCAGCCCCGAGGAGTCCCTGATCCCCCCGGGACCCGGGACGCCCGAAGCGGAACCGGGATCCACCGGGACGCCCGAGCCCTCGCCGCCGCCACCCGAGACGTCCGTGGCCGCCCCCGAGGCCCCCGCTCCTGCCCCGGCGGCTCCCGAAACCGCCGACGGCAGCATGGGGTCGCTGCTCAAGACCGACAAACTGAAACTGGACGGCTACTGGTGGCTCCACTACCGCAAGGTGGCCTCCTTCCCGATGGACCCCAACGGGGGTCGCGACGGGCTCAACCAGTCCCTGGATCACCGGCTGCGGCTCCGTCCCCGCCTGATGCTGGCCCGTTCGGTGGACATCGTGGCGAATCTGGACCTCCTGGCGGGGCAGGTCTACGGGGACACCTCCCAGGCCGCCGTCGAGGCCCTCTGGGTCCCCCGGGACCGCAACGCCTTCTCGGGGCGCTCGGCGCTGCGGGAACTCTACCTGGAGTGGCGGTCCGTTGCGGGGGTGCTCCGGGTGGGCCAGATGCACTCGAACTGGGGCCTGGGCCTCGTGGCCAATGACGGCGAGGACCGACCGGACAACTTCCAGGACACCTTCCACGGCGATCGGGTCGAGCGGGTCCAGTTCACCTTCCGCCCCGCCACCTGGGGCACCCAGGCGGCCTGGGCCCAGGGGCTGCACGTCTCGGTGGCCGGGGACCTGGTCTTCCGGGACGACAATGCGGACCTCGTGGCCGGGGACAAGGCCTGGCAGGTCATCGGGGCGGTCTTCTGGAAGGGACCGGCCCTGCCCCGCTGGGACGCCTTCGGGGGCGTCTATGTCGCCTATCGGAACCAGCGCTACGACAACGGGGACCGCCTGGAGGCGACCCTGGTCGACGTCGCCACGCGGCATGACGTCGAGGTGGGGGACGCCGGGGTGCACCTGGTGGCCGAGGCCGAGGGGGCGGCCCTGGTGGGCCACACGAACCGCGTCGTGATGGAACGGGCCCCCGACGGCGTGGACGTGAGGTCCTACGCCCTGGTAGGGCGCCTCTCGACCCTCGTCCCGAAGGCCCGGCTGACGGGGTCGCTGGAGGTGGGCTTCGCGTCCGGGGACCGGGACCCCCGGGACGACCGGGCCCGGGCCTTCACGATGGACCCCGATTATCAGGCGGGCATGATCCTGTTCCAGGAGGTCCTGGGGCGCAGCAGCGCCTGGGCGGCCTCCCGCATCTCGGACCCGGGCCTGGTGGCGGTGCCCCCGAGAGGCTGGGATCGGGTGCCGACCCAGGGGGGCATCACCAACGCCATCTACCTGTATCCTCGGGTCAAGTGGTCCCCCTTGCAGGGCCTGAATCTCCACCTGGCATTCCTCTGGGCCCGGGCCCCGGCATCCGTGGTGGACCCTTACAGCGCAAACGTCCAGAACGGGGGCTATCCCCGGTCCTTCCGCAATGGGGCCCCCTCGAAGGACCTCGGCTGGGAGGTGGACGGCGGGATCACCTACGACACGCCCAAGTTCTTCGGTCCGTTCTTCATGCGCCTGGGGCTGATGGGGGGCTGGTGCCGGCCGGGTTCCGCCTTCGACGATGCCCAGGGCAATTCCCTGCCGGGGATCTACGCGGTCCGGCTGATGGCCGACCTGCGATTCTGATCGACGGCCGACCCCGTCGAGCAGGCACGGGGTTGGTGGTATAACAGGCGACAGGTCCGGTGGAGGGAGGTGCCAGATGAGCGACGACAGCAAGAAGGAAGGCCAGGACGAGGCAACGGCCGGGAAGTTGTCCGCCGAGGAACTCAAGGCCCGACTGGGCCTCAAGCCTCGGGCCCGGGAGGAACCGGCGGCCCCGGCAAAACCGAAACCCGAGGACTTCGGCCTCCCGGCGACCCCGCAGCCTGCCGCGGCACCCCGTCCGACAGCCCCCGAGACCTCGACGATCACCGTCACCGAGGACCTGTCCCCGGAGGTCGCCCCGGCGGTCCGGAAGAAGTGGATGTGGGCCGGGGTCGCGGTGGCGCTGGTGACGCTGCTGCTGGGCCTCATGCTGGGCGGGGTGATGAAGGGCCGAGCCATCGAGAACCTGAAGACCAAGGAGGCCCGCCACCTGCTGGAGTACTTCCAGGAGACCCGGGTACAGACCACGGGGGAGGTGAAGGCGGTCCTCGACGTGGTGGAGGAGATGCGGGGGGAGGTCGCCCGGGTGACCGACGTCCTGGCGAAGGCCGCCGAGTCCGAGGACCCGAAGGTCCGGCTGGACGCCGAGAAGGAACTGGAGGGGTTCTTGAAGCGGGTCCAGGCCTACCGGGACGTGAAGCCCCTCTTCGACCTCCGCCAGGCCTACCCGGGAGTGGTCTTCAACGGGGAACTCGCGGCGGACGTGGTGGCCTTCATCGAGGCCGTGCAGCGCCTCCATGACGAGGCGGTGGCCCTGGCCCTGGAGGCCGACACCCTCGAGACCCTGACCCTGCCCGAGGAAAAGGGCGTCACGACCCGCCGGACCATCTTCATCGCTCCCCCGGATGCCGAGGGGATTCGCAAGGCCGAGTGGATCCAGGCCGTGGACAAGGAGAACGTCCAGAACGGGCCTGCCGGCCCCTCGGTGGCGGTGCTGCCGGTGGGCGGTCAGAACGCCTTCATGGCCCCGGTGTCCTCGCTGGCGGAGATTGACATCTCCCTGGTCGGCCGCGAGAAGGCGGCCCTCTACAAGGGCACGATCTACGCCCGCATCCGGGCCCGGGTCGCCCAGGTCAAGATGGCCGCGGACCTGATCCGCTTCGCTCCCTTGAAGGAAAAACTCCAGCGATTCGCGAACCGCAGCCGCTACCTCACGATCTTCTGACGGGCCCCGACCCCCGTGGACACGGGGTCGCTCCCGACGCCCGGATTCAACCCGAAGATTCGTTGCGGTCGCTGACGACGCCCTCGAGCCGGGCGGCCCGGGCCACGTAGCGGTCGACCTCCTGGATCACCCACTCCTCGGCACCCTCGAAGGTCAGGGCAGCCCCCACGTCCTCCGGAGGAACCTCCGGAGACGGCCGCTGGACCCGGACGACGATGCCCTCCAGCACCAGGTAACTGGACGAGGAGGGCAGCAGGAACCGGATGCTCACCCGATCCCCGATCTCCCAGGGACTCAGGGTCTGCAGGAACATGCCCCGGACCGAGATGTCCCGGGCCATGGCCACGCCGGTCCGCCCCCGAACCTCTTCCAGCACCTCCACGGAGCCCCGGAAGCGCCTGCGCCGGGCCCGTCTGCGATCGTCCTGGCTCATCGTCCCTCCCGGGGTGGAGTCCCGGGGGCAAGTATATGCCCGATCGTGTCCAGGGAGGGGGTCGAGGCGTGGCACAGGAACCCCTCCTGTCGGCAGAGTTCCGTCAGGTCCCGGCGACCGGCCGCGGTCCGAGGGTACTCCAGGACCAGGATGGCCAGTCCCCCCCGACGGGCCTCCCGGAGCGGCGACAGGGCCTCCTCCAGCGCCCTGCCCCGGATCATCCGCCCCCCCCGGAAGAACCGGTCCTCGGACATCGCGCCCGTCAATGCCCCCCGGATCCCTGGCTGGTCCCAGATCGGAAAGGGATTGTTCGCCACCACCACCAGGTCCCGGCGCAGCGACCGGCCGTGACGGGCCAGATGCCGGACCAGGTCCGCCATCTCGCCGCAGGCCCCGATCCGCCCCTCCTGCTCCCAGACCTCGCAGGAATCCACCGTGTCCAGGAACAGCCCGTCGAAGCCCCGATCGACCATCCGGTCCACGAAGGACGACGGGGTGCCGAAGATCACCCGGTGCCAGGCGGGGGTCCAGTGGCGAACCCGGTGGTTGCCCGGCCACCGGGGGTTTTCCGGACCGGCAAAGGAGGGGGGCGATCCCTGCCGGGGCCAGTAGGACCGATAGTCCTCCGCCTCTCCGATGCTCAGGTAGGCCAGCAGGATCCGCGAAGTGCCGTCGGGCCGCTCTCGCAGGCGAGCCACCTCCGCCCGGGTCCACTCCCCGGCCCCCGATCCGTCCCGGCTGGAGTCCACGATCAGGACGTCCGGGTCCGCCTGATCGAGGTCCCGGAGGTCCAGGTGCTGGTACTGCACCACGAGTGTCCGGGCCCGGGCCATCCGGACCCGGGCCAGAAGGTCCCCCGGGAGGAGGGGCCCCGGGTCGGGCCGTCCCAGGAGCCAGTGAAGGGCCAGCAGGGAGAGCAGGGTCCACGGCATGACCGGAGGATCGCATTCCCCGGCCGCCGAGGCAAACGGCCCCGATCGACGCCCGCGGGATGCGTTGTAGAATGCCGGGGCCAGAGGCGAGGGCAAGACGGATGAGACGGATTCTTCTCTTGGTTGCCCTGATGCTGTCGGCCTCGCCGGTCCTGGCCGGAGAGGGCCTCTCCTTCGACGGCCTGCTGGACCTCCAGGCCCTGGGCGTCCGAAAGTTCCTGGGCCGGCACCCCGCCTGGGACGGCCGGGGAGTTGCCATCGCGGTGCTGGACACAGGCGTGGACGGAACCGTCGAGGGGCTCGAGCGGACCAGCACCAGCGCCGTGAAGGTCATCGAGGCCCGGGACTTCACCGACGAGTGCGTGGTGGAACTGGAACCGGCCCGGCGCTCCGAGACTCCCGAGGAGGGTGTCCTCTGGCGCGCCCGGGGGTCGGCGGTGAAGGGCCTGGACCAGGTGCCGGGACGCTCCCCCGACGGGCCCATCTACCTGGGCTTCCTGGAGGAATTGACCTTCCGGAACACCCCCGTCCCGGACCTGGACGGCGACCGGCGCACCGACGGGCGGATCGCCCTCGCGGTCTTCCAGGGTCCCGGGGGGGCCTGGCAGGCCGTCGTGGACCCGAACGGCGACCAGGACTTCCGGGACGGGGAGGTGCGGCGGACCTTTGCCGAGGACCCCCGCTTCGTGCTGCTGGGAGGCGCCGGGGACCCCTCCCGTTCCTCCCCGAAGGTGCCCCTGGCGGTGAACCTGGAGGATGCCCCGAACCGGGTGCACCTCCACGTGGTCACCGGCAGCCATGGGACCCATGTCGCGGCCATCGCGGCAGGACATCGTCTGAAGGGTCGGGAGGGCTTCGACGGCGTGGCTCCGGGCGCGGTGGTGCTGTCCCTCAAGATCGGCCACAGCGGACTGGCCGGCGGCGCGACGGTCACGGGAAGCATGAAGAAGGCCCTGGAATTCGCCGCCCGGTGGGGCCGGGAGCACCGGATGCCCGTGGTGGCGAACCTCTCCTACGGCGTGGGGTCCGGGGTCGAGACCGATGCCGACATCGACCGCTTCCTGGAGGACTTCCTGGTCCAGAACCCCCAGGTGGTCGTGGTCTGCTCGGCAGGCAACAACGGTCCCGGTCTCTCCACGGTGGGGACGCCGGGCGCTTCCCGAGGGGCCCTGGGCGTCGCGGCAGTGCTGACGCCGGAACTGGCCCGGGAACTGGTCGGCAATGCCCCTCCCCGAGCCCAGGTCTTCTTCTTCAGCAGCCGGGGCGGTGAGGCGGCCAAGCCGGACCTGGCGGCGCCGGGGATCGCCCTGTCCGAGGTCCCCCGGTGGGAGCGGAAGGACCTGATGCGGGGCACCAGCATGGCCGCCCCGGCTGCCAGCGGCGTCGCGGCCCTCGTGTTGTCGGGTCTGATGCAGCAGTCCCCGACCACGCCCTGGCACGCCGGCCAGGTGATGCAGGCCCTCCGCCAGGGCAGCCGACCCCTCCCGGGATACACCCCGCTGGACCAGGGGGCCGGGCTCCTGGACGTCTCCAGGGCCTGGGAGGCCCTGGCAGGCCTGGTGGCGAGGCCCGAGGGCCGCTGGCTCTCGACCCTCGTCGCCCGGGTCCCGGTCCCGACCCTCCAGGGACGCCCGGGGTCCGGGGCCTTCTGGCGAGCCGGAGGCCACGTCCCGGGTCCCGGAGACCCCGGGGAGATCAGCCTTCAGGCACGCTACCTCGCGGACGCCCCGGCGACGACCCGACAGACCGGTTCCCGGAGGGTGACGCTCCGGGGCGAGCCGTCGTGGGTGCGCCTGTCCCGGACGGCCCTGACGCTCCGGGGCGAGGACCCGGTCCCGGTCTCCTGGTGGCTGACCCCCCAAGGACCCCGGACGCCGGGGCTGCACACGGGCATGATCACCGCCCGGGACGATGCCTCGGGGCTGGAGGCCCGGATCCCCGTCGGGATCGTGATCCCGGACACGCTGGACCAACGAGGCCTCCCGACCCTGACCCGGAAGGGCCTGATCCTGGGCCCCGGGGAGGTCCGGCGCTTCTTCCTGCTGCCGCCCCCGGGGTCCGCGACCATGACGGTCCGGGTCTCGGCGGCCGCAGGACATCCCGCAGAGGTCCGGGCGATGCTCTACGACGGGTCCGGGGATCGGATCCCCCTCCCGGCCACGGTCAGCGCCACGGGCGGGACCGAGGTCGCCTGGGTCCTGTCCCCCGGGGACCTCCTGGGCCAGGGAACCCTGGAACTCTGTCTCGTGGATGGCCTGCACCCTGGCGGCGACTCGACCGTGGACCTGGAGGTCCGCTTCGGGGGCCTGGCCCCTGCCCAGCCTCCCCGGCTGGTCCTCCAGGCCGGGAAGGGCCTGGCAGGAGAGGTCGTTCTGGAGAACCGCTTCGGAGTCCCCTTCGACGGAGCGGTCCTGGGAGAGGTCCTGGGCTACGAGCGCCGCTCGGTGCGCCGACTGGACCGGGAGGTCCTCCGGGTTCCCCTGGGCCTGGGCCCGGACCTGGAGGGAGTCGAGGTGGAACTCTCCTTGTCGCCGGAGGACTTCGGGCGATTCACCGACATCGCCGTGAACGTCCTGGATGCCCAGGGAAAGGCCGTGGTCCAGACCGGCTTCTCGACGCCCGCACTGAAGTTCATGGTCCGACCCCAGGCCGGGTCCCCGGACCTGACGATCGAGGTCACCGGCGGCCGGACCGAGGCCCACGGGACTCCGGTGGACGTCGTGCTGGTGGAACGGTATCTCTGGCGGCAGAAGGTGTCGCTGGAGGGAACCGTCGAGGGCAGTTCCCGGGTCCGCCTGTGGCCCTCGGTGCGCACCCGGGTGCGCCTGCAGGGATCCGCCGCGCCGCCGGCCGCCCCTCCGGGGTTCGCCTGGTCCGCCCGGATCGAGTGCCGCCAGAAGGGAGACCCGGCCCCCTGGCTGTCGTTGCCCTTCACCGTGAGCCCCTGAGGAACTCCATGTCGACCCTGATCCCCCTGGTGCTGGCCACCTTCAACCCCGGAAAGGTCCGGGAGTACCAGGCCCTCTTCCAGCACCTGCCGGTCCGCCTGATGGGTCTCAGGTCCCTGGGCATCGAGACCCTCCCGCCGGAGACGGGGGACACCTTTGTCGAAAACGCCCGGCTCAAGGCCCAGGCGGTCTTCGACGCCACGGGGCTCCCGGCCCTGGGGGACGACTCGGGGCTGGAGGTCCGGGCCCTGGGAGGGGCCCCGGGTGTCCATTCCGCCCGCTTCGCCGGACCGGCCCAGGACGCCCGGGCCAACCTGGACCTGCTGCTGCGGCGCATGGAGGGCATCGACGATCGGCGGGCGCGCTTCGTCTGCGCCCTGGTCGGGGTGTTTCCCGCAGGCTGGCTCCCGGCAGACCTCTCGCGGGAACTGGGGCACCCGCACCTGGAGGTCCTGGAGGATCGGGACCGGAGGGCCTGGATGGTCACTGCCCTGGGGACCGTCGAGGGAATCCTCCTCCAGGAGCCCCGGGGAGAGGGGGGCTTCGGCTACGACCCGATCTTCTACCGGGAGGACCTGGGGGGGACCTTCGGCGAGGCCCCGGAAGATGTGAAGAACCGTCTCTCCCATCGGGGCCAGGCCGCTTCCCGGATGGCCCTCGTGCTGGCGCGACTCATGCCGCCCGGGGACGTGGCCCCATGACCCCAGAGACCGACACCCAGGACCTCCCAGGCTGGGCCCGACTGGCCCGGAGCGGGGACCTGGAGGACCGGATCGGCCGCCTGCGGGAACTGGCCTCCCCCTGCCGCCTCTGCCCCCGGGATTGCCGGGTTCCCCGCCTCCAGGGGGCCCTGGGCCACTGCCGGACGGGCCCCGGAGCCCCGGTGGCCAGCGCCACGGCCCATTTCGGCGAGGAGCCGGAGATCTCGGGCACCCGGGGATCGGGAACGGTCTTCTTCACCGGGTGCTCCCTCCGGTGTCTCTACTGCCAGAACCACCAGATCAGCCAGGGAACGGACATGGCCCGGAAGGACCCTTCCTCGCCGGGCGGCCTGGCCCGGATCTACCGGTCGCTCCAGGACCGGGGCGTCCACAACCTGAACTGGGTGACGCCCTCCCACGTGGTGCCCTGGGCCCTGGAGGGACTCCTGGAGGCCGCCTCCCTGGGCGTGGACCTGCCGCTGGTCTACAACACCTCGGGCTACGACGCCCTGGCCACCCTGCAGGTCCTCGAGGGAGTCGTGGACGTCTACCTGGCGGACCTCCGTTACGGTGACGACGAGGCGGCCACGATCTGCAGCGGGGCACCGGACTACGTCCCGGCATCCCGGGCGGCAATCCGGGAGATGGCCCGACAGGTGGGCACGGAGAACTCCCTGGGACCCGACGGCCTGCTTCGGCGAGGGCTCGTGATCCGCCTGTTGGTGCTGCCCAACGATCTGGCCTCGATCCGGGATTCCCTCGCCTTCTTGAAGGCCGAGTTGGGCACCGGGGTCCGGATCGCCCTGATGGCCCAGTACTTCCCGGCCCATCGGGCTGCCGAGGAGCCCCTCCTCTCGCGGCCGGTCTCGGCGGGGGAATACTGGCGGGCCGTGGAGTGGGCCGACCGCATGGGATTCCACAATGTCCTGGTCCAGGAATTCGAGGCCCAACGGTTCTACCGGCCCGACTTCCAGCGACCCCAGGAGCCCTTCGAGGACAGCCGGCACTTTGCCATGCCGGTTTCCCGGGAGGATGCCGAACGATGACCGATCCCCTCTGCGTCGATCTCCATAGCCACTGGCTGCTGAACGGCCACTACCTGCGGAGGCGCCTGGAGCGCCTCCGGCCGGACCCCCTGGCCCTGGGTCCCCTGGGGAACCGGTTCGGCCTGGAGATGGCCCTGGAGGGCCACGTCCATGGGGTCGCCTTCACGGCATACAGCCCGCTCCTGTCGGGGGCCCTGGCCCTGCAGGACCTCCGGGCCCAGTTCCGGACCCTCCGCCGGGCCGCGGCGGCATCCGAGGGCCGACTGCGCCTCGTGCGGACCGGAAAGGAGGTCCGCGAGGCCCGGCGCGACGGCGTCGTCGGGGGCTTCCTGGCGGTCGAGGGCGGCGCCTGCCTCGCCCGGGGCATCCCCGCCCTGGAGGAACTGGCCACCGAGGGGGTCCGCATGGTCACCCTGGTCCATTTCGTGCCCAACGCCCTCGGGGACCCGGGGGAGTTCCCGGTCCATCCCCATCGGGGCCTCTCGCCCCTGGGAAGGCGACTGGTCCCGGAGATGGGCCGCCGGGGCATTCTCCCGGACGTGGCCCACCTCTGTGACGAGGGGGTCCGACAGGTGCTGGACCTCGCGGAGGGACCCGTGGTCTGCTCCCACACCGGGATGCGGGCCCTCTGCGACCGCCCCCGGAACCTCCCCGACGACCTGGCCCGGGGCATCGCCCGGACCGGGGGCCTGGTGGGCATCCTCTGGTTCCCGCCCTATCTGGCCCGCAATCCCCGGGGCGTCGGCCTGGACCGCGTGGTGGACCACATGCGCCACGCCGCCTCCGTGGCCGGTCCCGATCACGTCGCCGTGGGGACCGACCTGGACGGCTGGACCTGGCCTCCCCGGGGCCTCGAGGGGCATCATCGACTGCCGGCGCTGGCCGAGGCCCTGGCCCGGGCGGGCTTCTCCGACGCCGAGGTCCAGGGGATCCTGGGCGGCAATGCCCTTCGCGTGATCGGGGATGGGGACTAGAATGCCTCGACGAAGGAGGTCCCGATGACCCTGGCCCTGCCCGAGATCACCGCTCCGGAGGTCTTCCTGGTCGATGACGAGGAGGTGAACCTGACCCTCTTCCAGCGCGCCCTGGCGGGGCAGTCCTACCGATTGCGGTTCTTCCGGGACGGGGCCGAGGTGATGCGATCCATCGAGGCGGGCGACCTCCCGGACCTCGTCGTCAGCGACGTGATGATGCCGACCCTCGATGGCTTCACTCTCTGCGAGCGCATCAAGGGCGACCCGAGGACCCGACGGATCCCCATCGTGCTGGTGACGGGCCTGGAGGGGGCCAAGGACAAGTTCCGTGGGCTGGAGGCCGGGGCCGACGACTTCCTGACGAAGCCCTTCCATCCCCTGGAACTCCAGGCCCGGGTCCGCAACCTGGTGCAACTGAAGCACCTGACGGACCAACTGGAGGCCCGGAATCGCCTGCTGGCCGACAGCAACCTGCTGCTGGAGGAACGCGTCCGGGACCGCACCCGGGAACTGGAGGCCCTCACCATCGGGATCGTCGCCGCGCTGGAGAAGGCCAATGCGTTGAAGGACGGCGACACGGGCCTGCACATCCAGCGCGTGAGCGCCTACTCGTACGCCCTGGCCCGGCACATGGGCCTGCCGGGGGACGTGGCCTCGGCCATCCGCCGCTACGCGCCCCTCCACGACGTCGGCAAGGTCGGCATTCCGGACGAGATCCTCAAGAAGGAGGGGAAGTTGACCCCGGAGGAGTACCGGGTGATGCAGCAGCACACCCTCTTCGGATGGGAACTGCTGGGCCTCGCCCGGGCCGAACCGATGGCCCGGAACGTGGCGCGCTTCCACCACGAGCGGTGGGACGGCACCGGCTATCCCGATGGCCTCGCGGGGGAGGCGATCCCGATGGAGGCCCGGATCGTGGCCCTGGCAGACGTCTATGACGCCCTGACCACCCGCAGGTGCTACAAGGAGGCCTACTCCACCGACCAGGCGGAGGAGATCCTCCGGCAGGAGTCGGGGCGCCACTTCGACCCCCTGGCCACCGAGGCCTTCTTCGGCGCCATCGGGGAAATTCACGACATCCGTCAAACCTACTCGGACCCCGAGTGAGGAGTCCTGATGCCTTCCCGGCGCCCTCGCCCCCCGGTGCTTCCCCCCCGCCTGGCGGTCGTGGTGGGCAAGGGAGGCGTCGGCCGGTCCAGCGTCTCGGCGGCGATGGGGATGGTGGCGGCCCGCCGGGGGCGGCGAACGCTGATCGTCGAGGTGACCGACCGCCCCGTGATGCCCTCCTGGTTCGGGGTGCCGGACCTGGGCTACGCCCCGTCCCGCATGGACCCGGGCCTGCCCCTCTGGAGCCACCGGGTCTCCTGGCCCGAGGCCCTGCGGGAATACGGCCTGATCAAGTTGCGGGTCCAGGCCCTCTACCATCTGGTCTTCCAGAACCCCTTCGTGCAGCGACTGCTGCCGGCCATCCCCGGCATCGCCGAGATCGTGATGATGGGGAAGATCGAGTGGTCGGCCACCCGGGGGCTGAAGGAGATCGGCCCGGTGGACACGGTCGTGCTGGACGCCCCGGCCACGGGACACGGCGTCTCCCTGCTGACCTCCCCGGAGGTGATCGCCGAGTCGGTCCCCGCCGGCCCCCTGGCGGAGGATGCCCGGCGACTGCGGGACTTCCTGAAGGACCCGCGACAGACCCAGTTTCACCTGGTCACCCTCCCGGAGGAGATGCCGGTCCGGGAGGCCGAGGACCTCTGGCGCCTCCTGGGCCAGGAATCGGGAATGCCCTTCGCGTCGCTCTTGGTGAACCAGCACCGGGACGGGGACCTGCCTCCGGACGGAGAGTCGGCCCTCGGTCCGCTGGTCCGGTCCCCGAACCTGGCCCCCGAGGTCTGCGCCAGCGTCGCGGCGGCCCTGCGGACCGCCGTCCGGGCCCGGCAGGAACGGGAGTACCTGAAGCGGCTGGAGACCCGAGTCCCCCTGCCCCGATGGTCCCTTCCGGAGGTCCCCGGGGCCCGGACCCACCGGGACCGCGTGGAGGTCCTGGCGGATCACCTGGACGCCTTCCTCTGGCGGGAGGAGCGATGACCCGGTCCGACGAGGTCGAGGGCGTCCGGGTCGAGACCGTCGCCGGGTCCTCCCCGGGCCTCCGGGCGGTCCGGGGACGCCTGGCCAACGGCTTGACCCTGCTGGCGATGGAGGACCACTCGGCCCCGGTGGTGGCGGTCCAGGTCTGGATGCGAGTCGGGTCCGCCCACGAGGTCCCGGGCCAGACGGGTCTGGCCCACCTGCTGGAACACCTCATGTTCAAGGGCACGCCCCGGCACCCCAAGGGGGTCTTCGACCGGCTGCTGGAGCGGGCCGGGGCCCAGTCGAACGCCGTCACGTCCTTCGACTGCACGACCTACTACGAGACCCTCCCGGTCCAGCACCTGGACCTCGCCCTGGGACTGGAGGCGGACCGCCTCGTGAACCTCACCCTGGACGCCCGGTCCCTGGATCAGGAGCGGGAGGTGGTCCGGAGCGAGCGTTCCCTCCGGGTCGAGGACGACCCTGACGGACACCTCGAGGAGGTCCTCTACGGCCTCCTGTTCCCGGATCACCCCTACGGCCGTCCCGTGCTCGGAGTGCCCGAGGACCTGGATCGCCTGACCCTCGACGACTGCCTCGCCTTCCACCGGCGATGGTACTGCCCTCCCCAGGCGGTGCTCGTCGTGGTCGGGGACCTGGACTGGCCGGAGATCGCCCGGGCCGTGGCCCGGCATTTCGGTCGCATCCCCGGCCCCCGGGAGGCGCCTCCCGCCGGGGCGCAGGCGCCGCTGCCCCCGGCCCCCAGAGGCCGCCGGGAGGTGGTCCGCCTGCCCCTCCAGGCCGAACGCCTCCGCATCGGGTGGCGCACCTTGCCCATCGGCCTGGACGCGGTCTTCCCGCTGGAGTTCCTGCACGTGGTGCTCTTCTCCAACGAGGCCTCCCGGGTCCACCACCGCCTGGTCGAGAAGGAGGGGCTGGCCTCCCAGGTCGAGGGGGCCTCGGACCCGATGGCCCTGGACGGGGCCTTCTGGGTGGACGTCGCACTCACCCGAGGAGCCCGGGCCCCGGAGGCCTGGGCCGTCATCTGCGAGGAGATCCGCCGGCTGGCCCGGGAGGGACCGCATCCCTCGGAGATGCGCCGGGCCCAGAACCACCTGGAGACGGCCTTCCGGCGGTCCATGGCGTCCGCCGAGAGCCGGGCGACCCAGTTGGGGGCCTTCGAGGTGACGGCGGGGGATTTCCGCCGGGCATTCCGGTTCCTGGACCACCTGGGGCGGGTGACCCCCGAGGACGTCCGGCAGGCGGCCGCCCGGTGGATCGACCCGGAACGGGCCGTGGTGGTCGTCGGGCGGCCGAGGTGAGCGGAACAGGCCCGGCAGGCAGGAGGCATCGTGTTCCCGATCCGACACCTGGGAGCGGTCCGCTGGGTCCACGTGCCGGAACCCGGCCTGGGCCTGGTGCATCTGGCCGTGCTGATCGAGGGAGGCGCGGGCCTGGATCCCCCGGGGCTCGAGGGGCTCGCAGACCTCGCGGGTGCCATGCTGATCCGGGGCACCCGCCGGCGGACCCACCGGCGGATCCTGGCCCGGATCGCGGACCTCGGCGCGAGCATCGAGACCCGGACCACCCATGACGGCATCCTGCTCATCGGCGAGGTGATGCCCCGGCACCTGGACCCCTTCCTGGATGTCATCACGGACTGCCTCGGGTCCTCCCGGGTCCCGGAGGCGGCCTTCCGCCGCGAGAAGGCCCTGAGCCTGGAGGATCTCGTCGCCCGACGGGAGGACGACGGCGACCTGGCGTGGCACTTCTTCCACCGCCTGGCCTGGCAAGGCCATCCCCTGGAGCGTCCGACCTCCGGGTGGCTGGACTCGGTGGAGCGGATCCGGGCCGACCACTGCCGGGACTTCCTCCGGGACCGGGTCCACCGGGGCCACCTGGTCGTCGGACTGGCCGGGGACCTCGACGAGGCCTCGACCGAAGCCGCTGTCGCCCGGATTGCCGAGGCCCTTCCCGACGGGAACCGGGACGTCCCGACGCTGCCCCCCCCTCCCGATCGCCGGGGGCTCCGCCTGCTGGTGGTGGACAAGCCCGGGCGGTCTCAGGTGCAGATGGTGATCGGTCACCCCACCATCGGCTGGAACGACCCGGACCTTCCGGCCCTGCTGGTCGCCAACACGATGATCGGCGGGACCTGGAACTCGCGCCTGAACCAGGAGATTCGCGAGGTCCGGGGATGGTCCTACGGAGTCCACTCGTCGATCACCGCTGGCCGGGAGGTGGGCGCCTTCGCAGTGCACTTCTTCCCACAGATGCGAGACCTGCGGCCCGCCCTGGACCTGACGATGGACCTCCTGTGCCAGGTGGCCGATCAGGGCCTCTCGGAGGAGGAGGTGGCCTTCGGGGAGGACATCCTCGTGAACCAGTTTCCACTGCTGCTGGCCACGGCCCAGGACCGCCTCGAGGAGGCCCTGGCCAATCTCCACTACGGCCGTCCGGCGGACTACCTGGACCGGTTCCCGGAGCGGGTCCGTTCCCTGGATGCCCGTGACATCGCCCGGGTGCTGGCCCGGCACCTGCGGCCCCGAGACCTGGCCATCGCGCTGGTGGCGCCGGCCCGCCAGGTGCTGCCTCTGGTCCGGGACCTCCCGGGCCTGGTCTCCCTGCAGGTCGTTCCCCACGACCAGGACCGGCTGCCCACCGGATGACCTCCCGGGCGCCACCAGGCCCATCGCGAGCCCTCTCCCACGGCAGGTCAGGCTCCCTTGGTTTGCGCCGGAAGTTCCGGTATGATGGACCGTTCTCCAGAGAAACGACCCGCCGGGTTTCCGTCGGAGGAGGAACCGTGTCCTTGACCGTTCCGGGGTCGGTCCTCGAGTCCATGCGGATCGGCGTGCTGGTCACCGACCTCCAGGGGCGCCCTCTCTACCGCAATCGGATCGCCATCGACCTGCTGGGGGAGGAGGAGGTGCCTCTCCCCGAGTGGTCGATCCACCATGGCCTCTGCCATCCAGATACCCGAGAGCCGATCGACGCATCCTTCTTCTCGGTCCCCGCCTTTCCCGGGAATCTGACCGGGGCGGAACGGGTCTTTCTGGTTCCGGGTGAAGCCGACCGGCCCGACCGCTATGTGTCCATCCTTGCCCACCCCTGGACGGTCGATTCCGCCGGGGCCCCCGGCGTCGTCCTGCTGCTCCAGGACGTCACCGATCGTCACCTGGCGACCCGGGAACTGCTTCGGGACCGGGCCTTCCTGGAGTCGATCGTCGAAAACGTCCCGGCGATGATCTTCGTGAAGGAGGCCTCGGAACTGCGCTTCGAGCGGTTCAATCGCGCGGGGGAGGAACTCCTGGGCCTGCCCCGGGAGACCCTGATCGGGCGCAATGACTACGACTTCTTCCCCAAGGAACAGGCCGATTTCTTCACCCGGCTGGACCGGGAGGCCCTCCGGTCCGAGACGCCGGTGGACATCCCCGAGGAACCCATCCAGACCGCCCGGGGCCAGCGATGGCTCCATACCCGGAAGGTCCCGATCCGGGACGCCACCGGGGTCCCGGTGTACCTGCTGGGAATCTCCGTGGACATCACCGAACAGAAAACCGCGGTGGAGGCCATCCAGCGGGCCCGGGAGGAACTGGAGGTCCGGGTGGCGGAGCGCACCGCCGACCTGGCCCGGGCCAACGAGGAACTCCGACGCGAGGTCGCCGAGCGGCAGCGGGCCGAGCAGGCCCTGCGGACCAGCGAGGCGATGCTGCGCCAGGCCCAGAAGATGGAGGCCATCGGCCGACTGGCCGGGGGAGTCGCCCACGACTTCAACAACATGCTCACTGTGATCCTCAGTTACGCCCAGATGATCCAGGAGGCCCCGGTGGCCGGCACCGAATCCTCCCAGGAGGTCGGCGAGATCATCGCTGCCGCCCAGCGGTCCGCGGCCCTGACCCGGCAGTTGCTGGCCTTCTCGCGGATGCAGGTGCTGGAACCCGTGCCGATGGACCTGGCCCAGGCCATCGACCGGATGGAAGGGATGCTGCGGCGGTTGATCGGCGAGGACATCGTGCTGCGGACGCACCACGCGCCGGATCGGATGCGGGTGATGGCCGACCCGGGGCAGATCGAGCAGGTGATCCTGAACCTGGCGGTCAACGCCCGGGACGCGATGCCCGAAGGCGGCGAGATCTCCATCAGCACGGCCAACGAGTACCTCGACCATCCCCTCGATACCTCCGGCGGCACGCTGGCTCCGGGCCCCTACGTCACCGTGACCGTGTCGGACACCGGCGTGGGCATGGACGCGGCGACCCTGGAACACCTCTTCGAACCGTTCTTCACCACGAAGCCCACGGGCAAGGGCACCGGACTGGGCCTCTCCACCTGCTACGGGATCATCCGCCAGTCAGGGGGGGACATCGTGGTCCAGAGCGCCCCGGGCCAGGGGTCCACCTTCCGCATCTACCTCCCGGGAATCCCCGCCGATACCGCCGCGAAACCCCAGGACCGGAAGGCCGGGCCGGAACCCTGGGTCCCGACGCCTGGCAGTTCCTCCGTCACCGTCCTCCTGGTCGAGGACGAGGAACTGGTCCGGGCGGCCACCGACCGGATCCTCCGGGCCGCCGGCTGCGCCACGCTGTTGGCGAAAGGACCCGGCGAGGCCATGGACCTCTGCGAGTCGCACCCCGGGGCCATCGACCTGTTGTTGACGGACCTGGTGATGCCCGAGATGAACGGCCGGGAACTGGCCGAGCGGATCTCCGCCCGGAGGCCCGGCATCCGGGTGCTCTACGTCTCGGGCTACACCGACAACATCGTCGCCCACCACGGGGTGCTGCACCAGGACGTCTCCCTGCTCTCGAAGCCGTTCACTCCCGAGAGCCTGGTCCAGCGTGTCTGGGAGGTGCTGGGCCTGGGCCCCGCCGGCCCGTCCGGGGAGGGGATGCGAAGGGAACGAGAGCCGGGAAGTGCTCAGTAGGCGAAGCGGTCGGGCCGCTGGGGAGGCGGGTGGCGCCGCAGAAAGTCCGCCGTGCGCGCCAGGCCTTCCTCCAGGGTCACCCGGGGCATCCAGCCCAGCAGGTTCCGGGCCTTCGATGCGTCCCCGACCAGGCGCTCCACCTCGCTGTCCGCAGGTCGCAGGCGGACCTCCTCGGTGGCAATCGGAGCCTGGCGGCCGGTGACCTCCATGCACAACTCCGCCAGCCGACCGATCGAGACCTCCCGCCCCGTGGCCAGTTGGAGGACCTCCCCCTCGATGCCGTCCCGCCGGGCCGCCCCGAGGAACCCCGCCACCGTGTCCTCGACAAAGACGAAGTCCCGAGTGGGGTGCAAGGCCCCGAGGCGCAACTGGGGCAGACCTGCCAGCAACTGGCCCAGGATCGACGGGATCACGGCCCGGGGGGACTGGCGGGGCCCGAAGGTGTTGAAGGGACGGACGGTCACGGCGGGAACCCCGAAGGACCGGTGGAAGGACTCCACCAGCACGTCGGCGGCGATCTTCGACGCCGAGTAGGGCGACTGCCCCTGGAGGGGATGGCTCTCGTCGATGGGAACGCGCCGGGCCGTGCCGTAGACCTCGCTCGTGGAGGTGTGCACCAGGCGTCCGACGCCCAGGTCCCGGCAGGCCTCCAGGACGTGCAGGGCCCCCAGTACGTTGGTCTGGAGGTAGGAAGCCGGCGCCTGGTAGGAGTACGGGATCGCGATGAGGCTGCTCAGGTGGAAGACCACCTCGCACCCCTCGACCGCCTGCCGGACCCGTCCCGGGTCCCGGATGTCCCCCAGGAAGACCTCGATCTTCCGCAGGGTCTCCGGGGACAGGAACGGCTCCTCGAGCCAGCCCTGCCGCCCCCAGGAGTTGTAGTAGCAGAAGGCCCGGACCATCGCTCCCTCCCGGACCAGGGCCTCCACCAGGTGGCTCCCGATGAAGCCGTCGGCCCCGGTCACCAGCACGCGGCATCTCCTCAGGTCCATGACACCTCCTTCCCTTCCAGCGATGCCAGGAGGTCCGCTGCGCTCCGGTCCGGGTCCACCTCGGCCCGAAACCCCAGTGCCCGCAGTCGGGAGACGTCGGCCACCGCCACCGGCACGTCTTCGGGCCGGACGCGCTCCGGGACCGTCTCGACGGCCACCCGGCGACCGGAGGCCCGCACCAGCCGCCGGACCCGGTCTCCCACGGACTCCCCGACTCCCGATGCGACGTGGAGGACCTCTCCGGACGGTCCCCGATCCATGAGCAGCATCAGGGCCCTGGCCGCGTCCCGGACATCCAGGAAGTCCCGGACCGTGTCGGTCCTTCCCAGCCGCAGCACCGAGGCGCCCTGGGCCAGTTGCAGGGCCGCGGCCCCAGTCACCGACCCGGGCCCCTCCCCGGGCCCTGTCACGTTGAAGAGGCGTCCGATCACCGCCTCCAGGCGCCCCAGCCGGACCTCCCGGCGCACGATCTCCTCCTGGGCCGCCTTCGCGACCCCGTACAGCAGCCGGGGGGCCACCGGGTCCGTCTCCCGGACTCGTCCGTCGCCCGATGCCGGCACGCCATAGACCGCAGCCGATGACGCCAGCACCAGCCGGGGACGGGATTCAAGGCCACCGATCCACTCCAGCAGCCCGAGGGTGCCCTCGAGGGTGTCCCGGAGCATCGCCCTCCGCTGGTCCCCGTCCCGAGGCTCGCCGACCCGGCCCGCCAGGTGGAAGACCCCCCGGATGCCCGGGGCCTCCATGGCGGATCGCCAGGACTCCGGCTCCCCCAGGTCGCCGACCCGGTCGTCGGGATGAGGTCCGGGAAGCCGATCCAGTCCCAGCACCCGGTGCCCCTGGTGCCGGAGCATCCCGGACAGGACCCTCCCCAGGAACCCCTGGGCCCCCGTCACCACGAAGACGCCCGCCACGGCCCTTTCCCCCCGCCGGTTTTCCCATTCGGGTGCCGTCATGTTACATCAATGGGGAAGCCGACCGGGAGCATCGCGTGATCGCCCGCTCGAGGGACTGTCGGTTGCCCACGGTGATGTTCGTCGATTCCATCGACGACCCGAACCTGCTGGAGGCCGGCTCCAGGACCGTGCTCCGGGACCTGATCGGCGGGCTGGTGCCCCGAGGATTTCGCTGTCTCGCGGTGGTTCGAGGCGAGGGGCGCTTCCCCTCGACCCTCCGGTCCCTGGGCGCCGAGGTCATCCCACTCCGGGCCCCCCGGGGCCTTCCCCTCTATCGTCGGATCGGAGACTCCGCGGTGCCCTCCCCGGAAGGCTTCCTCTCCCAGGCCTTCCTGGCCCCTCGGGCCGTCTCCTACTGGCAAGACCTCTTCCAGGACGTCCGCCCGGATGTCGTCTACATCGCCCATCCCCTGGCCCACGTGCTGGCGGGCCTCGGGGCCTGGCGAGCCTCGGTGCCTGCGGTGCTGCACCTTCAGGGGATCCCCCAGTCCTCGCACCGCCTGAAACTGATGCTCCCCCTCTACCGGGGCCTCTGCGACCTGTCCGGAGCCACGATCGTGGCCATCTCCCGGGCCGTGGCCGATGCCTATGGAGGCCCGCCGGGGCGGCGCCCCCGGGTGATCCCCAACGGGGTGGACACGAACCGCTTCCATCCGAATCCACCCATCCCGGGGCGCATCCCGTTCCCCGAGGGCACTCCCGTGGTGGGCTGGGTGGGCAGCCTGGACGTCCTCAAGGGCGTGCAGCATCTGCCGGCCCTGGTCCGGGAGGTCCGGCAGCGGGTTCCGGCGGCCCGGTTCCTGGTCCTGGGGGCCGAGCCCCATGAGGATCGGGGCCTCGCCCCCACCCACTCCGAGGCCCATCCCTCGCCGCTGCTGCGGTCGGTCCTCGGGGCCCTCGACGAGGCAGGAGACCTCCCGGCCGTGGCCTTCCTGGGCCGTCGGCCCGACGTCCCGGAACTCCTCCGGGGGATGTCGGTGCTGGTTCATCTCTGCCAGCAGGAGGGCTTTGGCCTCGCGGTGGCCGAGGCCGGGGCGACGGGCATCCCTGCGGTGGCATATGCCACCGGGGGACCGGCGGAGGTGATCGATCCCGGGGCGACCGGCCTGCTGATCCCTCCGCAGGCGGGCATTCAGGGGATGGCCGACGGCGTCGTCGGCCTGCTGGAGGACCCGGATCGGCGGCGGAGAATGGGCGATGCCGCCGTGGTCCATGTCCGCCGGCACTACTCCCGGGAGGCCTTCCTCCAGGCCTTCGCCGACCTCTTCCTGGAGATGGTCGGACCGGACCGCCAAAGGGCGAAGGAGGCTTGAGATGCAGGCAGTCGTGCTGGCCGGTGGTCGGGGGACGCGTCTCCACCCCTTCACGGTCTCGTTTCCGAAACCCCTCGTGCCGATTGGCGACCACCCGGTGCTGGAGGTGCTGCTGACGGGGCTCCGGTCCGACGGCGTGGACCGGCTGGTCCTGGCCGTCGGGCACCTGGCACCCCTGATCGAGTCGTACTTCCAGGACGGGTCCCGCTGGGGCGTTCGGATCGAGTACCACCGCGAGGACCAGCCCCTGGGGACCGCCGGGCCCCTGGGGACCATCCCGGATCTGGACCCCGAGTTCCTGGTCGTCAACGGCGACCTGCTGACGGACCTCTCCTTCCAGGCGCTGGTGCGGCATCACCAGTCCACCAGAGCCGCCGTGACGGTGGCCCGGCACCAGGTGGACCACCAGGTCTCGCTGGGCGTGCTGGAAGTGGACGAGGAAGGCCGCCTGGTGGGCTACCGGGAGAAGCCCGTGATCCGCTACTGGGTCAGCATGGGGGCCTACGTCTTCCGCCGGGAGGTGGTCCAGGAGTTCGTGCCGCCGGGGCAGCGCCTGGACCTGCCGGACCTCCTCCAGCAGGTGGTGGCCGCCGGGAGGCCGGTCCAGACCTACGCCCATCCCGGCACCTGGATGGACATCGGGCGCCCGGAGGACTACGCGGCGGCCCAGGATTTGTTCCAGCGGAATCCCGACCTGTTCCTGAGACCCCCCCGGGAGCCCGTGGGATAACGGAGGTCGTCCACGCCGATGCCCTCGATGCACTCCGACCGGATCGCCGTGGCGGCGACCCTGCTGGCCACCGTGACCCCCGCCCTGGCACTGGGGGGAGGACGTCCCGACTGGCAGGTGGCGGCCCTGGCCCCGGTTTCCCTGGTGGGTCTGGCCCTGGCCTGGAGGACCTCGCGCGGCCACGGACTGGCGATCCCCTGGGCCCCCCTGTCCTGGGTCCTGGCGCTGGGAGTCCTGGCGATCCTCCAGGCCCTGCCGCTGGGGGAGTGGGCCCCGGCGATGATCGGAGGACCCGGCCACCGGCGGGCCGACGAGATCCTGGCCTTGCTGGGTGCTCCCCAGGGCCACCGGGCCCTCTCCCTGGACCCGCCGGGGAGCCTGGCCTCGGCGGCACGGTCCCTGGGAGCCACCGGGGTGCTGCTGGCCGCCGGTGCCCTGTCCTGCCGGAAGGGGTTTCGCCGGACCCTGCTGATCGCCATCGGGGGCCTGGGCGTCCTGGAGGTCCTGGTGGGGGTCCTCCAGGGTCCCCTGAATCTCCTGGACCTCAGTCCCCTCTTCGACCATCCCTTCGGGGAGGGAATCCGCACGACCCTTCGAAATCCCAATCACGCGGCGGCCCTGCTGAACCTGGCGACCTTCTGCTGGATCGCCTGGGCCCTGGACCCCGGCCGTCCGGGCCTCAAGCCCCTCGGGGCCCTCTTCGCGGCAATCACGGGCCTCGGGTCCCTGACCACCTGGTCCCGGGCCGGGGGTGCGGTGCTGGGGACGCTGCTGCTCCTGTTTCCCCTGGCCCTGACCCTTCGCAAGAACCGCGTCACCGGCCACCGAGGGCCCGGGCGCCTCGACGTCCTGCGGCTGCTGGCCCTGGGCCTCCTGGCCCTGCTCCTGCTCGCGGCCTTCCAGCAGGCCCTCTCGGCCGTCCACCAGGGGTCCCTGCTGCCGGAACGCCCCGAGACCAAGAACCTTGCCTGGGGGCAGGTCCTGGCGATGATCTGGGACCACCCTCTGGCGGGGGTCGGCCGGGGGGCCTTCGGGATGGCCTTCCAGGCCTACAACGACATCGCCCCGGGCTTCTTCTTCGACTTCGCCGAAAACGGCCTCCTCCAACTGCTGGCGGACCTGGGGATTCCCCTGGGCCTGGCCCTGGCGCTTTGGGGACTGGGGATCGGGGCGATGCTGGCCCGTCGAGCCCTGGTCACCTCCTCGCTGCTGGCGGTCTGGTTCGGCCTGCTCGCCGTCGCCCTCCAGAACCTGGCAGACTTCAGCCTGGAGATCCCCGGCGTGGCCCTGCCCTTCGCCGCCCTGGTCGGCCTGCTGGCCGGCCGGTCGCCACCGGAGCCTCGCGTCCCCCGGGCGGACCCGAAGTCCCTCCCCCGGTCCTTCCGGGTCGGAGTGCCTCTGGCCCTGGCGGTCCTCGGGATCCTCCCCCCGGTCCTGGCGGCCCGGGTCCTCCCGGAACAGCCCCCGGCGGCCCGGCAACGACTGGCCCGGGCCCTCCTGGAACCGCGCGCTGACGAGGACTTCCAGGCGGCCCTCCAACGGGAGGCGGCGGCCCATCCCGCCGATCCCGAAATCCCCCGCCTGGCGGCCCGGCGGGCCTTCCTGTCCGGGGACCTCGAGGCCGCCCTCCTGCTGGACGACGCGGCGCTGCTGCTGGCCCCCTGGCACCCCGGGGCCCGGCGGGACCGGATCCGGGACCTCCGGGCGGCCGGACGCCTCGAAGAGGCCCTCCAGGAGGTCCGGATTCTCTGGTTGCAGGACCCGGCGCAACGAGCCTGGGCGATCGACACGCTGCTCTCCTGGTCCGTCCCGGCGGACCTCCTGGCCCGCCAGTTCTCGACCCCTCCGGAACTGCTGGGGGACCTCCGGGGCGCGATGAAGCGTCGGGGACTCCGGGGCCCCCTGGTGGCCCTCCTGACGGCCCTCCGGGACCTGGACCCGGATCGGCCGGAGGCCTGGGAGGCCCTGGGACGGGAGGCCGTGGAGGCCTCGGACCTCGCCGTGGCCGAGGAGTGCGGCTGGTGGCTCGTCTCCCGGGAGCCGGACGCCCCTGCCGGGTGGTACCTCCTGGGCCGGGTGGCCTGGGAACGGGGCCAGACGATCGAGGCCCTGGCGCTGTTCCGGCAGGCTGCCGAGGACCCCACCGGGGACGCGGGCCTCTTCGAGGCTCGATGCCTCCTGGCCCTGCGGCGCTACGACGACGTCTCCCGCCACCTCGACGCCCTGCGTCCCCGCCTGGCCCGGGACCCCCTCCGACTGGCCCGGTGGCACCTCCTCCAGGCCTCCCTGGCGGAGCGCCTCGGTGCCCCGATCCGGGTCCTGGAGTCCCTGAACCAGGCCATCCGATCCTGCCCGGGCCTGGCCGAGGCCCGCATCCGGAAGGCGCGCCTGCTCCAGGAGATGGGCCGGGTCGAGGAGGCCCGACGGGAGTTCCAGGAGGCCCGGCGCCTCGAACCGACGAATCCGGCCATCGAGGAACTCCGGAGGGCCCTGGGATGTGACGACTCTCCGGCGCCCCGGGGCTGCGATGCCCCGACGGCGCCCTGACCGTCCTCCGACGATGGGGGTCCGCATCGCCCGGGAAGGGGGGTCACCGATCCGCCGGTTCCCGGCCACAGGACGGGATGGGAAGGCCCTCCAGCACCGCCAGCGCCGTCTCGTATCGCTCGAAGGGCGGCATCAGGTAGAGCCCCTGGACCCGGGGGAGGAAGAGGCGGGCCATCTCCTGGGCGATGCGGACGCCCTCGGCCCGGGCCTCGGCGCCACTTCCCGCCTTCCGCATCCGCTCCCGGACCTCCTCGGGGATCGTGACCCCCGGGACCTCGTGGTGCAGGAACTCGGCGTTTCGATAGGAGGCCAGCGGCAGCAGGCCCATCAGCACCGGGACCCGGATGCCGTCGATGGCCTTCAGGAACCGGTCCAGCACCTCCGGGTCGAAGACCGGCTGGGTCATCACGAACTCCGCCCCGGCGTCCACCTTGGCCCGGAGACGGGCGACCTCCCGCTCCAGGTCCAGGGCCGCCGGCTCGGCGCCGCAGCCCTTCACGAAGGCCGTGGGCGTCTCGAGCCGACGCCCCGAGGGGTCCACGCCCCGGTTCAGGTTCGAGATCAGGCGCAGCAGCCCCACCGAGTCCAGGTCATAGACCGTCGTCGCGCTGGGATAGTCCCCCAGTTTGGCCGGGTCGCCCGTGATCACGAGCAGGTCCGACAGGCCGAGGCTCTGGGCCCCCAGGAGGTCCGCCTGGAGCCCCAGCAGGTTCCGGTCCCGGCAGGTGACGTGGAGGATGGGGTCCAGTCCCAGGCGTTCCTTCAGGATCACCCCCAGGGCCAGCGGCGACATCCGGACCGTCGCCCGGGGTCCGTCGGCGATGTTGACGAACCGGACGCCCCCATCCCGGAGCAGCCGGGCCCCCTCCAGGGCCCGGGCCGGGTCCGTCCCGACGGGCGGGTCCACCTCGACGCTGACCACGAAGGACTCGGCCAGGCAACGGCCCAGGGCCGATCGCCTCTCCAGGGGGACCGGGGCCCGGACCTCGGAGTCCGCGGCCACGTCCCGGGCGATTGCCGTGGTCATCTCGATGCGGCCGCCCCGGACCATCCGCACCTCCGAGGAGATCTGGCGGATGTGGTCCGGCGTGGTCCCGCAGCACCCCCCGACTCCCCGGATCCCCTCCCGGACCCAGCGTTTCGCGTGCTCCCCGAAGTACTCCGGAGTCGCCATGTACATGATCCGGCCTTCGATACGGCGTGGCATCCCGGCGTTGGGCTGCACAAGGACCGGGCGTCCGGCACCGGTCATCCGCGGCGCCACCTCCGACAGCACCGCCGGCCCCTCGCCGCAGTTCGCCCCGACCACGTCGGCCCCCCAACGGGCCATCCGGTCCGCCGCGACCTCCGGCGTCAGGCCGTCGCCCGTGTGTCGGTCCTGGTCGAAGACCATCGTGGCCAGCAGAGGCATTCCGGGTGCGGTGGCCCGGGCCATCGCCAGCGCGATCTGCATCTCCAGCGGATGTCGGAACGTCTCCAGCAGGATCCCATCGACGCCCGCCCCGACGACCGCCTCGAGGGTCTGCCGGAAGGTCTCCCGGATGTCCTCCAGGGAGGCCGGGTCCGTCGGGTCCGGCACGAGCCCGCTGGGTCCCACCGACGCCACCACGAAGGCCCGTCCCCGCCCGACCTCCCGGGCCAGCGCGACACCCGCCTCCACGATCTCCTGCAGGCGTGCCTCCAGCCCGTGGCGGGCCAGTCGGTTCGGGTTGGCCCCGAAGGTGTTGGTGGCGAGCACCTCGGCCCCGGCCGCCAGGTAGTCCTCGTGGATCTTGCGAATCAGGTCCGGGCGCGAGAGGTTCAGTTCCTCGAAGTTCCGGTTGATATAGATCCCCCGGGCATAGATCTGGGTTCCCATTGCCCCATCGAAGACCACCGGTCCCCGGGCCATCCGTTCCAGCAGTCCCTCGGCCATCTCCGCCGCTCCCAGCAGACGCCCGGGAGTGTAGAGGCGACCGCGGGGCAGGGTCAAACCGACGCCGCCGAAGGGCGCACCGGAGGTTCCCTGTTCATTCGGGAGGGCTGTCCCTGACCCGCGCCCCGATTTCTCAGACATGACCTTGGGGGAATGATCCCAGGTTCACGTCCAAGGGAACCGGGTGCAGGTCACGTGAAGCAACACGCGATGGGGAGACACCGATCGACCTTGTGGACGGGGACCTGCTCTCGGACAATCTTCGCGAGCTGAATCTTGGGGTCAACGTCGAGACCATTGAGCGAGTTACCGTCGCCCCTTCTTGGTTCCATAGCTTGTAGTTGATGCGGCCAACAATCGATTGAACGGTGTTATCATCCGGTCGTTCCCGGGAGGGTGAGCATGTCTGGGACAACCATCGACGACTACATTAAGGGGCGAGTTGCGCAACAACTCGACTACTTCGAGAAGAAGGCCGCTGTTAGCCAGCAGAACTATGCCCGACTCAAGGGCACCGCGATTGCATGCAACATCCTCACAACGATGTCGATTGCCCTCGCATTCACGGTGCCCCCCCCCTATCAGACCTATATGGGAATCTTGTCCCTGGTCCTCTCAACGGTCGTTCTCGCGACGTATCAGTGGGAGGAGTTCAAGAACTACGGTTCGAACTGGAGTAAGTTCCGGCTTGTAGCCGAGCATCTGAAGTCAGAGATTGTTATGTTCCGACACGGTGTGGGCAAGTACTCCGTCGCCACGCCCGAGGAACGTGAGCGGCGCTTCATTGAGGCAGTAGAAGGGCTCATTCAGGGAACAGATCTTAACTATTTCTCGGTCATGGTTGAGCCTGGAAGTAGAACAGAAACAAAGATTCAGAACTACGTACCAGGATCCTAAGAGCGTCTAACAAAACTATTCTCCCAGCAGGTGGTTGAGGCAGACGAGGGCGCAGGCGATATGGAGGAATGCCTCGTGGATGTCGGCCCTGCGCTCCCACCGCATGGCGAGGCAGCGGTGGACGTGGATCCAGGCGATGGAGCGCTCCACGACCCAGCGGTGCTTGCCGAGGCGCTCCTTGGAATCGACGCCGCGGCGGGCGATGCGGGGCTGGATGCGCCTGCGGCGGCAGGCCAGACGGCACCGCCGGTAGTCGTAGCCCTTGTCGGCGTGGAGTTTGTCGGGGCGCTTCCGGGGGCGTCCCCGTCGGCCCCGGACGGGGCGAACCCGGTCGAGGAGCGGCTCCAGTGCCATGCTGTCGTGCTGGTTGGCCGGGCCGATCATCGCCGCGAGTGGGATGCCCTGGCCATCGACGAGGATGTGGTGCTTCGTCCCGAGTTTCCCCCGGTCCGTAGGATTCGGGCCAGTTTCAGGGCCCCCTTTTTTGCCCGGATGCTGCTGGAGTCCAAGCAGGCCCGGGCCCAGTCGATGCGCTCGTCCTGCCCCAACTCGTCCAGCAGAACCTGGTGGATGCGCGCCCAGACCCCAGCCTCGTGCCAGTCCCGAAGGCGACGCCAGCAGGTCATGCCAGACCCGCAGCCCATCTCCTTGGGCAGGTACTCCCACGGGCATCCCGTCTTCAGCAAGAAGAGGATGCCCGTCAGCGCCATCCGGCTGTCCAAGCGCGGCCGCCCGCCCTTCGGCTTCGGCGGCTCGGGCGGCAGCAGCGGTTCGATCCGGGTCCACAACTCGTCGGGAAGGAGGGGCTTTGCCATGCCCCCTCATGTAACCCCCCTCACCAACGACCGCCAAGCTCACGACATGGTTTTGTTAGACGCTCTTAGGTCATGCCGCAGTATTTGAAACCGCACACGCCTGTAGACGAGCAATCGCGATAATGCAAAAGAACGCGACAGGTTGGGCAGTCCTCCCGTGATCACCCAGCACCAATCGAAGCGACGATGCTAGGCGGCCAAGAACTTCACGCGTGTCTCTCCACGATATTTGTAGACAACGATTTGCGCAATCGGTGTAGCCGCAGCTCCCACTAGAGCACCAACAATCGCTCCAAGCCCTGCCGCCACAAGAACGGGGCCTAGGGTGACGGGATTGCCCGCAAGTATGGCAGTGGCAACGGCGGCACCAGCTCCAACTCCTGCCCCAACAGCGGCACCAGTTCCCGCGTTCACCAAATACTCTTGGAGAGCAGCATGTCGAACCACGATTTTGACATCGTAGTCACCTACCGTGGCCCCGATTATCTTCAGCACCCGTTCAGGAGCAACACCATCTCGAAAGCGGAGTATTACGTCCCTACCATCGTCAGCGTAGCGATTCACAGCCTTTGCGAGGGTGTCGGCCCTTCTACCATGTGCGTCCATCAAGACCTGCGACATCGGACTGCTCCGAAGAAAAGCCGTACAGATTTTCTTCTGACTTGAGTCGAGATGCAACCGATCTGCCTTGTTTGCCGACGAGAAGGTGACAAACATGCGAGCGTAAGCGTGATTGCCCAAGTGGAACCAAGGAAGAGCAAGCCAAGCACGACGCGGCTTCTGGGGCTCCGGTGGTTCTACCCGGAGCAGGGGCTTTTCTTGATCCGCCCAACGGCTTCGCAGTTGACCTGCAAAGTCCGGTGGCTGGCCCCGGGGAGGGCCGAGGCGCGACGCTTGCTGGCCGGCCCTGCCCTGCTGGAGCCGCTCGCGCTACTGCCCGGCAGGGCCGGCCGTGCGAGCGGCGTGTCGGGCCCGGACGGGGCCTGGCCAGGCGGCGCGGTCCCTGCAGGCCCGCCCAATTCCCACGCACCGAAACGCCCCAGGTGCAGATCCAAGCGGGCCGCGTGCAGGGACCGTGACGACAGGTGTTTGTCCGTTCAAGCCGCTGGTTGGGCCGCCACCTGGGATTGTTTTCTTCTCATTGAAGCTCAGCTGTTTCCAGAAGGCTCTCGACCGGCAGTGTATCTAGACGTTGCGACGCTTGATCACGACATAGAGAAAGTAGGGAGGTTCTCCAAAATTCCCGCCACCACCGGCATTGATGTTCCTGCAGAGTTGATACGGCTGGTAGTGTTTAACGAGTCTGGTTTCGGCTTGCCTCACGAAGTTCAGAGAACGTGTGCGGTAAAGCACAATCATTTCGTCGTAATGTTCACTGTAGTCGGGTTGCGCGGCTCTCGCCTTGGGCTTGTTCGTGATCCCAATTTTGAATCGTCGTACACGGTCGCTACGTGTGAGCGCAGACAGTCTTCTGATGAAATCCATATTCTTCGGCCAACCAGTATCGTGCTCCATCCGAAGTTTCAACATCACACCCCTTTAGGTTGCGCGTGTGTTTAGAATCGCGGGACTATTCGCTCGCGCGTCGCGCGCGGAGGTCAATCATTGTCTTATAAGCTGAGACGAACTGGCAAGCCTCAAGTTCAGAACGTAGTGAGACAACAGCACGGTCGAGTTCATCACCCTCAACAATTGGATTTCCAAACCAATACGTACCTTTGCTGAACTTCAAACTCAACGCCTGGAATCGCTCACACTTGACCATTATCGTACCGGGTCCGCCCTTCTCGTTGAAATCGACGGTCACGATCCCTTCGTATCCATCGAGAGACTGAAGAATTTTCCGAATGCGGTTCTCTTGATTTTTCGTCAGCGTAGCCATTTTGTATTCCCCCATGCCGTAGAACCAGCGCGCTAATTATGCCAGTCGCCCGGAAAAGTGACAAGCACCCCAATACTTACTGAATTGAAACGGCGAATCATGAGGTGACCACTGCGTTATCGCCAACGGCCTATGGCCACCTCTATCCAACTTCTTCGGCCAGGAGAAGTGGCGGTGCCACTTACGTCTCACGGTTGTGGCTCAACGCGAAGGCTGTTCTCGGTCGGCCCAACGGGTCGCGGATAAGCTGCAAAGCCGACCCCCGAAGGGGGTGGCACGGGGCTTGCCCGCGCGAGTAGCTTCGACGGCGAGGGCCGCGACCGCCGTCCTGACGAACGACTTGTCTCGGGACGCCCGCCTGCCACAGGACCGCGGTGCAAGCCTTCGTGCCAAGGCTTTGTCAGCTTCATCCGCTTGTTAGGCGGCGCCGGGGACGTTCGGGTGGGGGACGGCGGTTAGAAGGAGTGGGCGAGCGAAAAGAACCTGACCTCACGCTCCTTCCGGCGACTCGTCGGCGAACTCATCCTCGTCCAACTCGTACTCAGCGCCCAGAGAGAGGGTTCGGTCGATGAGGCGCCGAACACGCTGGTCGACGACAGAATACTCGTGGGCAGGCTTGCCTCCGACACCGCCTTCAGCAGGGCGGGATCCGGTGAGGGTTACGATTCCAGTATCGGTCCAGGTAGAGATTCGGTTTCGCGCGGAATTGGGGTTCATCTTGAACGCGACCTGGAGATCTCGATTCGTGAAGAGGTTCTTGCCGAGCCGAAGAATCTGCTGGAGGACGACCTTGGAGTTGGAGTACATCCGCTTGGCGGTGTCGATCGCATACTGGTCCAAGGCTGCCTCAATGGAGGCGGGCGAGAGAAGGGGTGGCGGTTCGATGTCGGTCGTCAGTTCATCATGCTCCCGGACGACCGTGTCCAGAATCCTGATGAGTTCCCGAGGCGACTGCATCGAGATCTCCACGATCTCCCGCAAGGCAGTGTTGGAATCAACCGTCGGATCGCATAGTTGAGCGAAGGAGACAACCTTCTTATCAGAGAAGTAGCGCAAGCGCTCGTTCACGAGATTCTGAAGGTAAATGGTAGTCCACGAAATCTCCGCGTTGGCGATCTTGTCGAGACGGACGGGGAACTGGTCGTTCGAATATTGCTCGCGAACGCGGTCCCAAAGGAAGAAGCTCCACCCGAATCCGTCCACTTCGAGAAGTTGAGTGTTGGCCAAGATTGGGAACAGCACCTGGGCAGTGCTCGTGGCTGAATTGCTGGTAAGAGGCGTTTCGTCGACCTTATCGACGAGAACAGTCACCCCAGAGAAGCCAAATGCCTGCGCAAACTCGACGTATCGCTGTAGCAGGGCTCGCGCGAAGTGAGCCTCGTTCCAGGTCTCTTGAGGTGCGGCAAGCATCGCCTTAAGAGATTCGTCAACAGGCACGTCTACGTCGGCTTCCGTGCGGGCCAGAGCCTTCGCGATTTGGCCGATGACCTCGACGATCGAGGTCCATCGCTTCTGAATCCAGAGGCTGCTGCGACCCGTCCACGCCTGATTGAGCAGTTTGAGTGCTTGGGTCGCAGAAATATCGCGGGTTACTTGAGGGCGAGACAAGTAGAACTTATCGACCAGGGTGACGGCAAGCTTCTCTTGATCCTTATTGAGCGCACGCACGCAAACGTGCCTCTCCTCGTCGTTGAGACCGGAAAGCCAGACAAGTACCGCCTCGACAACCAAGTAGCCGAGGTCGAAAAGGAATTCACGTGTTGAAACGCCCCTGAGTCCCCGAACCAGGATTCGCGAGAAGTCGTCTAGGGTGATCGTCAGGGGGGCGGATTCATGGCGCTCGACCGCGTTCCAGACCTGCTTGAACAAGGCGAGCCGTGTTGCACTTTTTCCTGCGCCCCGCGCGCCGAATAGAATGAATGACTTTGACGAGAAGCCCCGTTCCCTAACAGTTGTGTAGTACGGAGGGCGAACGAAGTACTCGTCGATATTCGGCTCGTTTTCGGCGACGTAATTCGCGAATGGATTTTCTCTGAACCCACGATGATCCAGAAAACGCGACATCGTGCCTCCTTCCAGGTTTCACGTGAGCGCACAGAAGCCGGCCGGGACTTTAGCATGAGCCTGATGTTTGCTGAAGAGCAGGTTGCGAATGAAGCTTCCTGTTGCTGAGCTTGGGGCTTGCGCCCGCCTAACGGCTTGTGGCTGAGCGGCGGACCCCGGTGCCTGGCCGGCGGGAGGGTCGAGGCGCGACGCTTGCGCATGCAAGCGGCGTGACCGACCCGGACGGCGGCTGGGCAGGCGGCGCGGTCCCCG
>Ga0116184_10000021_pt1 | contig 180032 bp, 147 predicted proteins | sample AD_JPNNA5_MetaG_FD_89886 | JGI IMG/M metagenome (GOLD analysis project Ga0116184, IMG submission 89886) | Active sludge microbial communities of municipal wastewater-treating anaerobic digesters from Japan - AD_JPNNA5_MetaG | ecosystem: Engineered > Bioreactor > Anaerobic > Digestate | place... | reverse complement strand
GAAATAGCACGTATGTTCTGCTTCTGAGGCAAAAGCAGAGCCTCGCTGCGACCCCTGTTGCGGAGCGAGGCTCCGAACCTAGAGCTGACGAACGATTGCGATGACCTTGCCCTGAATGTCGAGGTTGGACGCGTGGACGTATATCGGCTGGATGGTTGGGTTCGCCGGCTGCAGACGCACCAGGTCGCTGCTCTCCCGGTAGAACCGCTTCAGGGTGGTCTCCTTCTCATTCTTCAACCAGGCCGCCACCAGGTCGCCATTGTTCACATCCGATTGCCGCTTCATGATCACGATATCACCGTCGTGGATCAGGGCATCGATCATCGAATCGCCCTTTACCTCAAGAGCATACATCGGTCCGTTCTCCTCCACGATGTCTCGCGTGAGCGCGATCGTGTCTTCCACGCTGAGCGCTGCCAGAGTCTCCGGAATCGGTACTGGTTCGCCTGCCACGATTCTTCCGATCAGGGGCACACGAATAATCTCCGATGCAGCAGGCTCTGCCGGGGCCAGGGACGCCAGCTCAACCAGCTTGACGCCCCGAGATACATCCCGGTCTCGTTGGATGAATCCCTTCTCCTGGAGGATGTTGAGGTTATAGTTCACCACGGAGGTAGAAGAGATCTTGACGACATCGCCGATTTCGCGGATGGTCGGCGGACGTCCCTTCTCCTGAATCGACTCGCGGATGCAATCCAGTATCTTCTGCTGTTTGGGCGAGAGGTCCATGATCATCCTCCTCGGGCACTCTGATGCCTCTACTATACACGAACATTTGTTCTGTGTCAAGTGGGAGGCATCCGAAACGTCATACAGTAGCAATTGCAAAATGGACATAAATATGCTATAATGAAAGCTAATCAGCCCACGATTTGAAGGGAGGAGGCAAGATGTCTGCGAGAAGAAACTGGACCTTTTGCCGTCTTGGTGCGACCGTTCTGCTCGTTCTGGCCCTGCTGGCCATCGTTCCACCCGTTCATCCCAAGGCCGACGATGCCCGCCCCTGGCATGCCGAATTCTTCAACAACATCAATCTCGCCGGCACCCCCGCTCGCGTTCGCGACGATGCCGCCATCAATTTCGACTGGAAGAATGACAAGCCAGACGATGGTGTTCAGAACGACTACTTCTCAGTCCGCTGGACGGCCAATATGTTCTTTGAAGGCGGCTCCTACTCCTTCAAGGCCTATACGGACGACGGCGTGCGCGTCTGGGTCGATGGCAATCTGATCATTGACCATTGGGTCAACCAGCCCGCCACACTCACTGAGAAGATCGCCAACGTCGCCACCGGCGTGCGCAGCGTCCGTGTCGAGTACTATGACCACATCGGCAACGCCGTGGCCATGGTATGGTGGGATCGCCTGTCCGAGGCAACGACTACCACTGCCTGGCGGGCTGAGTACTACAACAACCCCTGGCTCGTAGCTCCCCCGGTGCTTATTCGCGACGAGAGCACCATCAACAACAACTGGGGTACCTCAGCTCCTGCTCCAGGTGTCGGTGCGGACAATTTCTCCGTCCGCTGGTCGGGCACATTTGGTTTCAACACTGCTGGTACATACACCTTCACGGCAACCGTCGATGATGGCATCAGGGTATTCTTCGATGGGGCGACCCTCATTGACCAGTGGCACGATCAGTCGGTCACGACTTATTCGGTAGCCAAGCAGGTCACGCAGGGTGCGCACGCCATCATCGTCGAGTACTATGAAGGAACGGGCACTGCTTCTGTGTCCTTCTCGTGGGCCGGCGCCGGCCAGACCAGCCCCGGGGGCTCCGTGACCCCTTCTCCCGCACCCACTGCGGCAGCATCCTCTGAGGTCATCGTCGATGACAAGAGTAGCGGCTTCCAGAAGGGTGGCCCTGTCAGTAGTTGGTACGAGCAAGCAGTGGGTTACCTGTCACACACCTTCTGGACTTATAGCAGCGACAGCATGGTGTACAACTATGCCAAGTGGGTACCGAACCTGCCTCAGAGTGGCAACTATGAGGTGCTGGTCTTTGTACCCAAGAGCCATGCTGACACCAAAAGTGCCAGGTACCAGATCCGTCACAACGGCGTGGACAGTTTCAAGACCATCGACCAGTCTCTGTACTTTGACAAGTGGGTCTCTCTGGGTACCTATTTCTTCCCTGCCGGCTCTGGTGGATATGTCTATTTGAGCGATGTCACCGGCGAGGCATACGCATCGCGCAAACTCGGGTTCGATGCCGTCAAGTGGGTCCTCAAGGGCGGCGCAACCCCTGCACCGACTATGGTGCCAACCGCAGCGCCGACGGCGGTTCCGACGGCCAAACCAACGTCGACCACTGTCCCGCCCACACCTACGACTCCGCCGCCCACAGCAGTACCGCCAACTCCTGTCCCCACACCGACGCTGCCCACCTGCGCAATCACTCCGGTGCTTGGCTTTGGCAATCTCTGGTCAAGCAACGCCAGTCTCCGCACCAGGCTCGGCTGTCCGGTGGAGGTTGAGAAGAGCGCCTGGAGTGCCGAGCAGGCCTGCCTCAACGGCTATATGTTCTGGCGCCAGGACCTGGGCCTGATTTACACCCTCTACAATGACGGCAAGTGGCAGAGCTTTGTGGATAGCTGGACAGAGGGCCAGACTGAGTGGGATGTCAGCATCATACCTCCTGCTGGCTTCTTCCAGCCCAAGCGCGGCTTTGGCAAAGTCTGGCGTGAGCAGTACGTGCAGCCCGGCATTCTCGTTCGCGACCGGCTTAGCTGGGCCACCCATGAAGAGAGAGGCCTTTCGATGTCCTGGCAGGCTTACACAGGAGGCCTCATGTTCTGGACCAGCACCAGCGGCACCTTTGTGTTGTACTACGACAACAACACCTGGCAAAAGTTCTAACCCTGCTCCATAGAAAGAGCCCCCGGCACACAACCGGGGGCTCTTGTTTTCTATGGCCGAGCTACGGACGCCACTGAATGCCAAGCATCTCCAGCGCCTGATCCTGAACACCCCACATGCGCTGCCTGTCGTCCGCTTGCTCATGGTCATGACCCAGCAGATGCAGGACACCGTGAACGACCAGCAGCGCGATCTCTTCCTCCACGCTGTGTCCAAACGCAGCAGCCTGTTCACTGGCACGAGCGTAAGAGATGACCACATCGCCCAGATAGGCGTCATCCGCGCCCGGTAGCTGCGCCTCACCAGCCGCGTTGCCAAACGACAGCACGTCTGTTGGCGCATCAATACCGCGATATAGCCGATTCAGTTCGCAGATGCTAGCGTCGCTAGTGATCACTACTGTGAGCCCGACCACTCCCTCTACCTTGCTGCTCTTTAGCGCGGCCCGCACCGCTTTCTCCAGCCAGCGGCGCTGCGGTGGCTGCGGCAATCCACGTTCAATACGCGTGCTGAGATTCACTCGGACTCTGTCTTTCCTCAACTAGGCACCTGATCTCTCAACACTATCTTTTTCCGGGTACTGAATGCGCGTGTGAGCAAATCCCTGTAGTACCTGAACAAAGGCATTGCCGATAATCCCCAGCTCGCGCAATGTCAAATCGCAGTCATCCAACTCACCGCTGATCAGCCGATCGTTGGTAAGTTTTCGCACTACCCGCTCTATCTCCGCCGCCGAAGTCGCCCCGCTGGCCCGAACGGCTGCCTCCACCCCATCAGCCAGCATTACCACGGCGGCCTCTTTGCTGCGCGGGCGTGGCCCCGGGTAGCAAAAGTCCACCTCGCTCACCTGGCCGTTGCTTTCTTTCACTGCCTGCTGGTAGAAATGGCCAAAGCCAACCCTGGTAGTACCGTGATGTTGCGCGATCACATCCAGCACAGCAGTCGGGAAACGATGCTTGCGTGCTAGCTCCAGGCTGTCCTGCACATGGCTGATAATAATCTGAGCGCTTGTCTTGGCATCCAACTGTTCATGATAGTTCTCGCCGGCTGTCTGGTTCTCCACAAAAAAGTACGGGCGCAGACACTTGCCTACATCATGATGCAGCGCAGCTACCCGAACCACCAGCGGATCCGCGCCAATCAACTCGGCCGCTCTCTCGCCCAGGTTGCCGACCATCAAGCTATGATGATACGTGCCCGGCGCCTCAAGCAGCAGCCGCTTGGCCAGAGGATGGGTGGGCCTTGCCAACTCGACCAACTGCACCGGCGTGGTGATCCCCAGGAGCGTTCCCAACCAGAAGAAGGTAGTGAACGCCAGACTCACGGATAGCACCCCGTTCGCCAGACTCGCACCAACCAGCTCTAACAACCCCACGACGTCAGAGCCAACCCCCAGGAGGCGGAAGCTGACGGCCACGACCGAATTCACCACGCCCACCGCCAGGGCTGCCCAGGCAAAGGTGCTCAATCGTCCTGTTGGTGATACAGCAAGCGCCCCGATCACACTTCCCACCAGTGTGTAGACCGTCAGGTCCAGAGACTTGCCACCGACAAAGCCCACCAACAGGCTCAGTATGATTCCGACGACCACCGCCAGCTGGACATCCAAAAGAACAGCAACCAGCATGGTTGCCGCCGCCATGGGAAAGAGGTACGGGGTGAGTACGTGCCCTGGCACAATGAGCTTGGCTGCCAGTCCTGCTGCGATGATAATCGCCGCCAGCAGTACAACGCGTCTCCGATCGGCCAGTATTGCCCGCTGCATGCGCCACAGGTAAGAGCCAAGCACTCCAGCCAAGGCTGATGCAACCAGCAGTTCGCTCCACAATGCACGCCAGTCTCGCACCGAGGAAGACAAAACCCGGAACAGGCTGTCCAGACACAGGCCGCCGGTGATAATCACAACCAGGAGGAGCAAGTGGAGCAGCAACGAGGGGTCATTTGCCAATAAATCGAGCGGGGCTTTCGGTGTGGCCCCGCTCGATGGTGAAGACTGTTTCATTCAGGAAGGGCCTTCGGAACTGAGCGTTCTATGGTTTCCCACATGGTCACGTTCCTCTACAACCCGGCCAACCGCAGCACCAAACTGATCCAGAGACCCTAGTCGTATTGATGCTTCATCGTCTGCTTGCGGCTCTTGCGCCGCTTTGCAGCTTCCTTCTTCTTGCGTAGAACGCTCGGCTTCTCGTAAAAGCGCCGACGACGGACCTCTGACAGCACGCGGTCTTGCTGCACCTTCTTGTTGAATCGCCGCAGCGCGCTCTCAAAGGCTTCTTCCTTGTCGATGATGACCTGCGTCAAATGCTCCCCTCCCCTCTTGCCAGCCAGTGGCAGCGCGATTACCACGGGCCGTTCACTCGGACGCACGATTATAGCGGCGGGAAGCCAAATGTCAAAATTCCCCCTCGCACCTGTCTTGGTAATTCGAGCCGATATCTGTAGAATTACACCAGAACAGCAGTCAGTCCTCTGACAGCAGACATCGGAGGTCCCCATGGCTGAGAGTATCGGCAAGCCGCTACCGCGTAACGATGCACTCGACAAGGTCACCGGCCGCCTGAAGTATCCTGGCGATCTCAACATGCCCGGACAGGCCTACGCCAAGATGCTGTGGAGCGAGCACCCACACGCGCGCATTCGCATTGACACCAGCGCTGCTGAAGCGTATCCGGGCGTTCTTGCCGTTTTCACCGGCAAGGATGTCCCACATAACGAGTTTGGGTTGGTCTTTGCCGATCAACCGGTGTTCAGCTATGACCTCGTGCGCTCTGTTGGCGACCCCATCGCCATGGTTGTCGCCGAAACCGAAGAGCTGGCCGGCCAGGCCAGAGAGCTGATCAAGGTCAACTATGAGGACCTCCCCCTCGTCACTGACCCTCGCGAGGCAATGAAACCAGGAGCACCGCTGATCCACGACCGCGAGAGCAATATCCTCCAGTCTTACCATATCCGCCATGGTGATATCAAGGCGGGATTTGCCCATGCTGACGTGATCATCGAGGACGACTACTTCACCCCCCTTACTGAGCACGCTTTCCTTCAGCCCGAAGCAGGTGTTGGCTATATTGATGAAGAGGGCAACGTAACTGTGCGTTCTGCGGGGCAATGGGCGCACGATGACGTACATCAGATTGCGCATGCCCTCGATTTGCCGCAAGACAAGATCCGTGTCATCTACACCCCCGTTGGTGGAGCCTTTGGCGGCCGCGAAGACCTGTCGGTGCAGCTCGTCCTCTGCCTGGCTGCCTGGAAGCTCAATCGTCCGGTCAAGCTCGTCTGGAACCGTGAAGAGTCTATCCGTGGTCATCACAAGAGGCATTCCTTCTGCATACATCACAAAGTGGGGGCGACCCGAGACGGCAAGCTCACCGCTATGGAAGTCGAGCTCATCGCTGACTGTGGCGCGTATGCCTCGTCGTCGACGGCCGTCCTGGCTAACGCAGTGCTCCTGGCTACAGGACCTTACCAGGTTCCCAACGTCCATGTGGATGGCCACGTGGTCTACACCAACAACCTCCGCACCGGGGCCATGCGCGGTTTTGGAGCACCGCAGGCCATCTTTGCCGCAGAGCTGCAGATGTCCAAGCTCGCTGCCGCGCTGGATATGGACCCGTCTGTGCTGCGGATGAAGAATGTGCTCACCGAAGGCTCGCTGCTACCGACAGGATCTGTCGTGCCTGCTGGCGTTGGCATCCGCGAGACCCTGGCAGAGGTCACAGAAGCCGCCGGCTGGTCAGACCACGGACCTCAGAGGCCGCGACCATCATCCCCGAGCAAGTCCCTCGGCGTTGGGTTAGCCTGTGGATGGAAGAACGTCGGCTACAGTTTTGGTTTTGCCGAACACGCCACTTGTATTGTCGAGCTGACAGGTATAGACCACATCGAACAAGCCACCATCAAGATCGGGGCCTCTGAGGTGGGCCAGGGGGTCAATACCATCCTGGCTCAGGTTGCAGCCGAGACCCTGGGCATACCCTATGATGCAGTCGTAATGCATGAGCTGGACACGGCGGTCGTGCCCAATGCCGGTAGTGCGTCTGCCTCGCGGCACTCTTTCATGTCCGGCAACGCAGTCAAGGGAGCCTGCGAACGTGCTCTCCAGGCCTGGAAAGCGGGCCAACGGCCCTGCACCATCAACTACACCTACCACGGTCCCAAGACAACACCTTTTGACCCGGTCACAGGCGCCTGCGAGCCCAACTTTAGCTATGGCTATGCCAGCCAGGTGGCGAACGTCGAGGTCGATATGGAGACTGGTGAGGTGGCGCTCACGAGTGTGGTCGCTGCCCACGACACAGGCAAGACCCTGAACCCTCAGACAACGGAAGGCCAGGTCGATGGCGGTGTTGTCATGGCCCAGGGCTGGGCCTTGATCGAGGACTTTGTTCAGCAAGATGGCTTGATCAAGACACGCCGCCTCTCGGAGTACTTGATTCCAACGTCGATGGACGTTCCGCAGCACATCACCTCGCAGTTGCTGGAGATCACCGATCCTCGCGGACCGTATGGTGCCCGCGGCGTAGGTGAAATGACCATGATGCTGCTCGCTCCGGCCATCCTCGACGCCATTCACGATGCCACCGGGCTGTGGTTCAACAAGATTCCTGTCAAGGCCGAAGATGTTCTTCTGGCTCTCAAGGCTCGTTCAGGTGCCAGGGTCTAGCTCCATGTCGAAGATAGCCCTGTACGTCAACGGCCGTGCCTGCGAGGTCGAGGTTGAACCAAAGACGACTCTGCTTGAGGTGTTGCGCGACCAGTTACACCTGACAGGGACAAAGAACGGCTGCAATCAGGGGCACTGCGGTGCTTGCACGGTCATCATCAATGGCAAGGCCGTCCGGTCGTGCACCTTTCTGGCCAGGCGGGCCGAAGGCGCCCGGGTGCGCACCATCGAGGGCCTGGCCAAAGAGGGCGAGCTGCACCCGCTGCAGCGGGCGTTTATTGAGTTCGGGGCAATTCAGTGCGGCTTTTGCACGCCCGGCATGATCATGTCCGCCGTGGCTCTGCTTGAGAGCAATCCTTCTCCATCACGCCAGGAGATCCTTCAGGCTCTTTCGCACAACCTCTGTCGCTGCACCGGCTACGAACGTATCATCGCCGCCATCGAGAGCTTGATGCAGCCTGCTCCGGTTGCCGTGCCTGCCGTGGCCGCACCTCTGGCTGTTGTAGGAAGACCTCTCCCACGGCCTGACGCCATAGCCAAGGCCACTGGCGCGGCCACCTTTGCTGCTGACCTGAGCTTGCCAGGCATGCTTTTCGCGAAAGTGCTGCGCAGCCAGTACCCCCATGCTCGCCTACTGGGCATCGATACCACACGAGCACAGGCTTGTCCCGGTGTGGTGCGCATCCTCACGCACTCTGATGTCCCGGGTCGCCAGAATCACGGCGTGGTTCGTCCCGACTGGCCGGTGTTCGCCTCCAACAAGGTGAGGTATCTTGGCGATGCCATAGCCCTGGTTGTTGCCGAATCAGAACGCCAGGCAGAAGAAGCTCTTCAGCAAATCCAGGTCGACTATGAGCCGCTCCCTGTCATTGGCCGCCCTGAGGAGGCCCTGGCGGCTGGCGCTGTGGCGATCCACGAGGAAGGGAACCTTCTCAAGCACATCGTGGTGACCAAGGGGCAGGTCGATGAGGCGTTTGGGTCTGACCACCTCATTGTGGAACGAGAGTACTACGTCCCCAGCGCGGATCACGCCTTTTTGGAGCCAGAAGCCGCCCTTGCTACCGTAGACGAAGGCGGCAATGTACTGGTCTACGTGGGTTCGCAGATTCCATTTGGCGATCAGCAGCAGATCGCTGCTTCGCTGGATTTGCCTGCTGACCAGGTGCGAGTGATCCAGACCAGCGTCGGTGGGGCGTTTGGCGGCAAGGAGGATATCGCCGGACAAATTCACGTCGCTCTGGCAGCGTGGCTGCTCAAGCGGCCAGTGAAACTCGTCTACACGCGCCAGGAATCCATGATCGCTCATCCCAAGCGCCATTCGGCCAGAGTGCATCTGAAGACGGCTGCACGCCCTGACGGCCGAGTTGTTGCGGTGCAGGCCGAGATCCTGGGCGATGCCGGGGCCTATGCCTCTCTCAGCGAGCCAGTGATGACCCGCACAGCCACCCATGCCGCGGGGCCGTACGAGATTCCGAACGTGGCTATCGACTGCAAGGTTGCCTACACCAACAACGTCCCTACTGGCGCCTTCCGCGGGTTTGGCGTGCCACAGTCCAACTTTGCCATCGAAAGCCAGATGGACATCATGGCCAGGGAACTTGGCATTTCGCCTCTGGAGATTCGACGGCGCAACGCACTACGAGTCGGCTCCGCGACTGCCACCGGGCAGGTGCTGCGAGAAAGCGTAGGCTTGCTGCAAACCCTGGATCAGGTCGAAACTTTTGTGCGCCAGGTCGATGGCCAGGCGGACATCCTGCGGCCCTGTGGCGCACCTGCCAGCCCTGCCGTTGGTCCGTGGGTGCGCGCCTGGGGCGTCGCGTCGGCGTATAAGAACACCGGTCTCGGTGGTGGCATTCCTGACTCGGCGGGTGCGGTAGTTGAATTGTGCCCTGACTGCCGCGTGCGCGTGCGGGCCGGAGCAGCGGAGATCGGGCAGGGGGTCGTCGGCGTCGTCGCACAGATCGCAGCAGAAGAACTTGGGGTCGAATACGAACAAGTCGATGTGCTGCTGGCAGACACTGCTTTGACCCCCGATGGAGGGGCCACCACCGCATCCAGACAGACCTTTATCACCGGTAATGCCGTCCGGCTGGCCGCAGGACAGGTGCGCCACTCTTTGCTCAGCGCGGCGTCCGAGGAGCTGCAGGTACCTCCCGACTCGATCATCCTCAGAAATGGACGAGTGACAGCAGGTGACAGATCAATCTCGCTCGCCAGCGCTATCAACCTGGCGATCAACGAGGGCCGGACTCTAACAGCTCAAGCTATCTACACGGCTCCTCCGACGGTACGCTTGGGAGAGCCTGGAGATGCCCACATCGCCTTCAGTTTTGCCACGCAGGCCGCCCAGGTCGAGGTCAATACCGAGACCGGCGAGGTCAAAGTACTGCGCATCGTGGCTGCCCACGACATCGGCCGCGTCATCAACCCGCTCGCCCTCAGTGGTCAGATCGAAGGCGGAGTGATGATGGGTCTGAGTCTGGCTCTGTTCGAAGAGTTCAAACAGGTCGGGGGTATTCCGCAGGCCACTACTCTGGCCAAGTACCACCTGGCCAAAGCAGCGGACAAGCCGGAGATCACTGTGCTGTTCGTCGAGGAACCAGTGAGCACCGGACCCTACGGGGCCAAGGGCGTTGGCGAGATCACCCTCATTCCCACCGCTGCAGCAATCACCAATGCCATTTTCAATGCCACTGGCGGGCGCATCTATTCGCTGCCCGCCACGCCGCAGCGTGTCCTCGAAACCCTTCGCCGTTAGGCACACCTGATGATCATTGGCATCTGCACCCTGCAACTTCGCTTGCCTGCCAGCCACTCCCTCAAGGACAAACGGCAGGTGCTCAGAAGCCTCATTGCTCATGTCAGGCACGACTTTAACGTCTCCATTGCCGAAGTGGATGAACTGTCCGCCTGGCAGTCGGCAACGCTGGGCCTCGCCTGCGTTTCTTCCGATAGGGACTATGCCCACGGCCTGCTGACCAAGGTGGTTGAAGCTATCTCATCCTACAGATTGGACTCGGAAGTATATGACTATCGTATCGAGTTGGTCTAGATGAACCGTCGCCCCTCACCCCTAGTAATCTGGCTTTCGGTTGCCGCATTAGCCATCGTTGCCATACTCGGTTGGGCTTGTCGCGGTCTGCGCCACAATGGCATCCAGTGGCCGCCTGTTGTCGGACCTACCGCGACGTCTACAGCAACTGCCACTGCGACCTACACGCCAACCGTCAGGTCCAGTCCAACCCCAACGTCGACCGGCACGGCTACTCCAACAGCCACAGCTACCTTGACCCCAATCCCACTGCCAACGGTCACTCCAGTTCCAACGGCCACTTCGCTGGCTTTGCGTCAACTCGATGTACCACTGTTCTTGCAAGAGCTTCCTCTATCCTGCGAGATTGCCGGAATGCGCATGATGCTCGCTGGCATTCTGGGTCTGGCCCCATCTGAATCGGAACTGCTCGAATGCACGCCGAGAGACGAGAATCCTTTCCACGGATTCCGCGGCAACCCCGCCGGCTACAGCAAACACGCCGATGGAACCATCAATTGGGATAACTATGGCATGTACGCACCTGCCGTCGCCGACACCGTCAACCACTGCGGTTTGGACCAGCCGATTCGGCGGTTCCGGGCGCGTGCAGCTCTCGAAGCAAGCTACGAGGATGTAGCTGCCGCTGTACTGGATGGATATCCGGTGATGGTGTGGGTCACCAAGCAGGGTGAGGCGGCCAGAACTACTGTCAGCACGCCAGGCGGAGACGTGCTACTGGTGTACGGGGAGCATGTCTGGGTGGTTTTCGGGGTGCGCGAAGACGGGACTTTTGACGTGCACGACCCCTACCCGCAAAAGACGGGCATTCAGACTTTCAACGTTCGCAGTTTTCCCAACTGGGATCTCTTCGACCGAATGGCTGTATTCGTCGACCCGCTCGGCAGCTAGCGGCCCTGTTTCGCTGCTTCGAGCGCGCGATAGAGGGCAATCCACTCCTCCACGCTCAGGGTCTGAGCGCGTCGCTCCGGGTCGAGCGCCGCATTGCTCATCCCCTGGTCAATTGCCGACGCTGGCAGGCGCAGGCCCTGCGCCAGCGAGTTGCGCAACTGCTTTCGCTTCTGGCCAAACCCTGCCCGAACCACCTGGAAAAAGCCGTCGATTTCGCTGTCGTCCAGCCTTGGGTCAGCCCGCGGTTCAATACGCAGGATTGCCGAGTCCACCCTGGGTACAGGGTAAAACGCCCCTGCTGGAACATGATGCACTAGATGAGGCGTGCCATAGAACTGAACGCTCACTGACAGCAGGCTCATCTCACCGGGCACGGCCGTGATTCGCTGGGCCACTTCCTTCTGTACCATCAGCACGATCAGGGACGGTTTGAGTTTCGCCTCAAGCAGATGGCGTATCACGGCCGAGGTGATGTAGTAGGGAATGTTAGCAACCACTTTGTAGGTGCCACCCGAAGGCACAGCCAGCACGTCCCCCATGATCAGCCTGGGCACATCCAGTGCCAGGACATCCCCGCCGACAATCTCGACATTGCCACAATCTTGCAGTTGCTCACGCAGGTTGACCACGAGCACCGGGTCGATCTCAACAGCCACCACGCGCTTTGCCCGACCCGCGAGAGCACGCGTGAGCACGCCCAGGCCCGGACCGATCTCCAGTACCACATCCTCCGCCGCGACTTGAGCCGCGTCGACGATGTGGTCCAGAACTCCCCGCGAGACCAGAAAGTTCTGACCAAGGCCTTTCCGTGGCCGCACGTTAAGGTCGCGGAGCTGCGACTTGACGCTCATAGTCCGCCCCCGACCTAGCGGCGCTCTCTCGGGGTATCAGGCAGAAGGTAGTTGATCTCTGCTGCCGGCGTCACCGGTTCGAGCAGGTAGACATCAAGCCACTTCTTCCACAGTATTAGATCATCTTCCTCGTAGCACAGGTCGATCCAACGTCCCTTGATCATCCCTCCGGTATCACCAGCGATACCTGCGCCGTAGCCTGGCACATACATATTCGTCCGCAGCTTGATCACCTTCGGGTCAACCGCGATGATGCCCTTCCGCGCACGCCAGCCGAGTCGCGTAATGCCATACTCAGGATGATCTCTGGTCTTGCCCGAGGTCGCCGCACTGTAGGAAGTAGCCAGAACCCGAATCTTGCGCCAGTAACGAAACACGCCATCGGGAGTCTCAAGCTCCCGGATCACGACCTTGGTGCCATAGGAGATGATCTTGGTTGTTGGCTGCCTCTCCACCCACTCCTCGACCACCTCACGGCTCTTCTGCACCCCGTCCTCGTAGATAAAATGCACCTGCCTCTTACGCACTCCGTTCGTGCCGGTCTGATCCGTGCGGAGTTGGTCCAGTTCCAACCCGGAATCAGAGCGCCACACCGTCTCATAGGGGATGGTCTCCGCCTCTTGAACCCAGTCCTCCAGTACGCGTACGACCCTCACCAACATTCCCGGTGTTACCTCCGTGTCCGGGCCTGGCACTACATAGTCCTGGCCATGCAAGTGCACATTGGCTTCAGTGAGCAGCCAGGCCACGTCACGAGCTTGCGTACGCAGCCGCATTTGCTCGCCATCAACTCGCAGGTCAACTACTTTGGCCCGCTCGACCTCGACATTCATCCCGGCGGTGAGCAGGCTTCCCAGCATAGGTTGAACACGATCACCAAGGTAGAGTACAATACCCTGCTTCAACAGCTCCTCGCCAACCGTTCTCGAGACTGAGTAGACCGTGGTCTCGACTGACTCGTCGCGTATGGAGAGAGGAACGGCCCGCTGCACCTTGACACGAACCGGCAAAGAAGCTGCCCTCTGACTGTGCGCAGCATTCGTGACCGATGGCCATCGCTGTGGCTCCCACCTCCGCTCAGGAAGCTGTCCGTCCATGGCGGTAGCTGAGCCATCCATAGTAATCACATCGTACGCACCCACTGTGAGCCCCGCTTCCATCAGGACCTGGCCTATGGTGCGGCTGTGCGTGAGTCGAGTAAGCAGTCCTCCGTCAGCATCAATCAGGACCTGTCTTGCCCTCCGCACGGTCACCGTTTGGCCATCGTAGAGGGCACTGGCCAGAGCGGGAACGACCACATCCTCGTCGCGCAGAGGCAGCCCGATTTCCCTCAGCAGTGCCGACACAGCGCCCTGATGCGTCCGCACCCGCCACAGTCTGCCATCGATTTCCAGATTGACGGCTGTGCCAGTTCGTGCGTAGAACCACCCCAGTGCCACGACAACGACAAGGGTTACGAGCAGAGTGGGCCGAGAGTCGAAAAGACACCAATCTCTCTTGCCGGCCACGTTCCGAGATTGATCTGCTGCAGACCATTGCATAGGCTATCTCTGCTACCGCTCTCGACAGGCGAGCGCCGCTGACTCACCGGCCAGGTAGCCGGTAGAGAAGGCGGCCTGGAGGTTGTAGCCACCGGTGTCAGCGTCAATATCCAACACTTCGCCACAAAAGTACAGCCCGCGGACCAGCGTTGACTCCATCGTTCGGGGATTCACTTCTCTGGTGTCGACCCCGCCGGCCGTGATGATCGCCTCATCAATTGGCCGATACCCGCTGATCGTCAAGCGCAGATCCTGCATCAGGCCTACCAGACGCCGCTGTTCGGCTGCCGTCACCTGATGGCCCGGTTTGCCGGGTGCAACGTGCGCCTGGCTCACGATCACCGCGGCGATCCTTGCGGGAACAAGCGCACACAGCACGCTTTCCACCTGTCGTCGTGCTTGTTTCTCCAGTTGCTGGCGCACGTCGCGCTCCAGCTCTTGCTCTGTGCTCCCAGGCATCAGGTTCAGGCGCAGGGTCACCCTTCCTCCGTGCAGCGCGTCCACCGCTCTCTTGCTGAGTGACAGAACAATGGGCCCAGATACTCCAAAATGGGTGAACAGCATCTCTCCCAGGCCTCGGGCAATTGCCTTCTCACCACAGAACAGGGTTGCTTCTACGCTCCTGAGGCTCAGCCCCTGCAGGTCCTTAACCCAGTTTTCCGTGGCTACCAGTGGTATCAGCGCTGGTCTGATCGGAATAAGGTGATGCCCCGCTGCAGCAGCAAGCCGGAAGCCGTCGCCGGTAGATCCGGTTTTCGGGTAGGACGCGCCCCCGGTGGCCAGGATCACCGCTGCTCCTGCCAGCTCGTGTCCCCGGCTGGCCAGCCCTTTTACCCGACCACTCTCGACGAGAATCTGGTCCACCGCATAGTTCCGCTGAATGCGCACCTTGTTACTAACCAGGTAGCCCTCCAGTGCATCGCCAACCTGTCGGGCATCGTTGGAAGCTGGGAAGACCCTGCCACCTCGCTCCACAACCGTAGTTACCCCACGCTGATTCAGAAACGACAGCAGGTCCGGCACAAAGAAACGCGAGAAGGCACCGTACAGAAAACGACCCGTGTCGCCAAAGTGGGCGACAAAGTCGTTTAGCTCGCTTTGATTGGTGACGTTACAGCGGCCTTTGCCAGTCAGGCGCAGCTTGTTCGCCAGACGAGGTGTTTTTTCCAACAGCACCACATTGGCGCCGCACTCAGCAGCCCGGCCGGCGGCCATCATGCCGGATGCGCCACCGCCAACCACCAGAACCTGAGCCATCTACCCCCACAAACAGAAAGAGGGCGGTAGACTACCCGCCCTCTGTGTTTCGCGTTGGTCGTGCACCCTCTGTCGATATCAACAAGCCAGCTTGCCACGTGTAGCCAGCTCCGACCAGGCTACCCCACGGCACCCAGAGGGGGCTGCTTACCGTTGCTTCCTCCCGGACCTGGCGGGGTTCACAGATCTCTGCCGCGTGGGACCCAATCTTCAACGCCGCTTGCGCGCAGCAGTCCTGTCCTGCCGCACCTCGAAAGGGAGTTCGACCCCGCTATAGCGGATTGCGGGTGCAGGGCACCGCTAGCTCCCCGTCTAGCACGACCAGATTCATGTTACCTGACTCACCGGTGCTTTGTCAAACCCATCCAACCAGCGGAGAGGGCGGGATTTGAACCCGCGAGGCTCATCGCCTACACGATTTCCAATCGTGCGCACTAGACCAAACTATGCGACCTCTCCAGGCTCGCCAATTATAGTGAGAAGCAATCGTTGTGCAAAAGAGGGTCCGGCCGTATAATAGAAGGCCGGCCATCGCCACGCATGGACCCGACCCCGTACCGGACATGAGGAGGTAGGCTTGGACCTGAACCAAGTGATCCAATTGCTCAACTGGCTCGACGAAGAGCATCGCAAGGACAAGGCTCTGCTTATGGCTATGCAGAGCCAGATCGACGCTCAAAGAGCTCAGCTCACGGAGCAGGCACGCCAACTACAGGAGATTCAGGCTACCATCCCACGCATCCAAGGCCAACTTCCAAGACTGGCTCAACTCGAGGCGGCGATCCAGGGGGTGCGCTCCGAGTTCTCCGGTCTCCTGGCCAAGCACTCTGCCGAGCAGGACGCCAAAGATGACGCGCGAATTCGCAGTGCCAAACTCGAGGCCGAGTCCATCGCCCGCATCGTGCGCCAAATTCAGGAACGGGTCGAAGGCATTGGGTCGTTTGACCAGGTCGCGGCTCTGTTGCGCGAGGAGGATAGCAAGCTTCGCAGCGAAGTAACCCGTGCCTTCAACCAGGTCGTCGAGGTCAACAAGCGTCTGGATGCGCAGGGCGAGCGGTTGACTATGTTGGCCCAGGATGCCCAGGGCTTTCGCGACACACTGGCTGCCAACAAACTAGAGCACGAGAGCCTTAATGCGCAACACCTGTCTCTGAAAGCCAGTGTTGATGCCCTCGGTTCCCGACTCGACACCCGATTGGACAAGCTTCAGTCCGATGTTGAGGCCATAGCCAAGACACAACAAGCCGACGTGAATGGCTTGCAGTTGAAAATCGGCGAGTGGGATCGCCGCCACGAGGAATTGTCCACCGAGCTCCAGGCTGCTCAGCCGCCACTAGCCCGCTGGAACAAACAACTCGAAGAGTTCGCTGCTCAGTTCGAACGCAACCGCAAGACGCTCTACGATATGCACGAGTTGGAGCAGCAGATTCGCCAGCAAAGCAGTGAGGTGACCGAGCTGCAACGCCTCGCGGTCGAAAGGCAGCGCACCGAGCTCCGCGAATGGCAGGATAATCAGGTGCGCGTCGATGACGAGCAGACAGCACGCCTCGTTCGCCTGGAGAGCTGGCAGACCAAGTCCGCAACTACCTGGCAGAGCCTCGAAGATCGCCTGGAGCAGAACAAGCAGGCCATACAGGCCTGTTCTGACGAACTGTGGCAAGTGTGGTCTCGCTTCATTCAGGCCCAGGCCAAGGTGCTCGACGGCCTGAAGCAGGACAAGCCCCGCTAATGCGCGTCATTGGCACGGCAGGCCATGTTGACCATGGCAAGTCCACTCTGGTACAGGCCATCACCGGTATCAACCCCGACCGACTCAAGGAGGAGCAGGAGCGGGAGATGACCATTGACCTGGGCTTTGCCTGGCTCAGGCTGCCCAGTGGACTCGAGGCCAGTATCGTCGACGTTCCCGGCCATGAGGATTTTATCAAGAATATGCTGGCCGGCGTCGGCGGCATCGACCTGGCCCTGTTCGTCGTGGCCGCGGACGAGGGCGTAATGCCGCAGACGCGCGAACACCTGGCCATCCTTGACTTGCTACAAGTACGCGATGTGATCGTGGCGTTGACCAAGAGCGACCTGATTGACGACCCGGAGTGGCTCGAACTCGTAAAGGAGGATGTCCGTAAGGAGCTGCAGGGAACCACGCTGGCCGAGGCACGGATTATCCCTGTCTCTGCGCGCACCGGCCAGGGACTGTCCGAACTGCTTCAGGAACTTGACCGATTGCTTCAAGCACCCTCGCCCAGGATGGAGCGGGGGCATCCTCGCCTGCCCATTGACCGGGTTTTCAGCATTGCCGGCTTTGGCACCATCGTCACTGGCACGCTCGTCGACGGGCGCCTGCACAACGGCGAAGAACTGGAGATCCTCCCCGGCAATCTCAAGGCAAGGATCCGCGGGCTGCAGACCCACAAGGCCCGAGTGGAAACGGCGATTCCTCCCACACGGCTGGCGGTCAACATCACTGGCGTTGATAAGGAGGCTCTACGGCGTGGAGATGTTTTGGCAACCCCCGGGTGGCTTCGTGCCACTCAGATGTTGGATGTTCGCCTTCACTACCTGCGCGATGCAACCCGCCCTTTGACTCACAACACCGTGCTGGACTTTTTCTCCGGCACTGCCCAGGTCGAGGCCCGGGTGCGTTTACTGGACTGCGCCGAAGTAGCTCCCGGCGGTGAGGCCTGGGCTCAGCTAGTGCTTGATTCTCCTGTCGCTGTGCTCAAAGGGGACCGATTCATTCTGCGCCAGGCCTCCCCCAGCCTGACCCTCGCCGGTGGGTCCATTGTCGATGCGCTACCACAACAGCGCCACAAGCGATTTCACGCCGAGACAATCCGCCGCCTAGAGAGTCTGGCTCGTGGCAGCCCGGCGGAAGTGCTGTTGCAGGAACTGGAACGAGAACAACCCACTGAGGCTGGCAGTCTCATCTCTCATAGTTCACTCGGTGCAGAGCTGGCCAGGATGACCCTTGCCGAACTACTGAGTGACCGGTCGGTCTTGCCTCTCGACCCTTCGCTCACGCCCGAGTCTGTGACACAGGGCAACGCCAATGTGCTCTCGTCGGCCGGGTGGCAATTGCTGTTGCAAAGGATCACTCAACTGCTGGGCGAATACCACAGCCGTTATCCACTGCGAGCGGGCATGCCGCGGGAAGAGCTCAAGAGCCGTCTAAGCGTGAGTCCACGGGTCTTTAATGAGGCGGTTGACCGGGCATCATCGGAAAAGGTGCTTGCCAAGACCGAGTCCACTGTGGCCCTGGCCAGCCATCAGGTGCGCTTCTCCAATGAGCAGCAGCGTCAGATAGACACGTTGCTCAAGGTCTTTTCCCAGAACCCGTACTCTCCCCCTTCGTTCGCCGAATGCGAAGCCGAGGTCGGTCCGGACGTGCTGGCTGCACTCATTCAACAGGGCACACTGGTCAAGCTGAGTGATACGGTTCTCTTTGACGCAGGCACCTACGAAGAGACGACCCGGGCTGTGATCGCTCATCTGCGGCGCGAGGGACGGATCACCCTGGCCCAGGTACGTGACATGTTTTCCACCAGCCGCAAGTATGCGCAGGCACTCCTCGAGCACCTGGACGACAAGCGGGTGACGCAGCGAGTGGGCGACGAGCGCCTTCTGCGCTAGCTGCAAGCCCACTGGCTCCACCTGTGCACCAGCGACGCCCTACTTGCCGCGGCAGGGGGATCGCTGTTTCATGCCAAGCCACCGCAGTAATGCGCTCTGCCAACAGCGTTATTGACTGTTGCTGCTTGCTGTCTCTTGGGCCGCCATTTTGCTCCGTAGCTCGGCAACCAGCCTGGCGTGGCTTTCGCGCGTGATGGGATAGTTGATCAGCAGTGGCATCGTCAGTATGAACATGGCCACTGGCACCAAGCAGAAAAGGATGCGAATCCCCAGCAAAGTGAGCGCGGATTGTGCGACATTGGGCACATAACCAAAGCCGGTTAGCATCCAGCCCGCTGCTGCGATCGCCAGAGCATTGGCGAATTTTGTGACGAAATTCCACATGCCGTAATAGATGCCTTCACGGCGCTCCCCGGTAGCTGCTTCGTCAATCTCAACTACGTCAGGCATCATACTCCACGGGCATACCCATTGTGACGAAAGGCCCATGCCCGCGATGAAGGCAGCAACGTACACATACGGTGTAGGACCTGGCGGAACGAAGAACAACGTAAGGACCGCTGCCGCAGCCACTGCGAGGCCTAGCGCGTACGCTCTTCCCTTTCCAATTCGGTCTGCGATCATCTTCATCGGGTAAAGGAATAAGCCAATCGTTGCCAACATCGCCAGCATCACGAAGGGCATCTGCTCTTCCATATTGACCTGGTATTTGAGGTAGTAAGGCAATAGGGTTGTCAGGAGCGTGAAACTGACATTCGTAATGAGAAACGAGGCGACCAGCTGAACAAAGGGTTTGTTCCGAAATGTTTGCATGAACGCTTTGACCGCAGGCATCTTGGACGCATGTGTCTCCACAGCGGGGCCTTCCTTTACGCCAAAAGCAGTAATCAGGACAACCACCGCCGCGTAGATACCAAATGTCAGCCCCATTGCGCTATAACTGGCCTGACGAGATAGCCCAAGATTCTTGGCATAAGCATCGGCAACGGTCGTTGTCAGTGCTGCCCCAAGAATATAGCCAATGACGGTGAATATCTCACGGACAGTAGTGACGCCAGTGCGTTCATCATAGTCATAGGTCAGTTCGGGTGTCATCGCCGTATAGGCTATCGCAATGAAAGTATGGAAAGTATCGAAGAGAAGGAAAGTGAACAAGACGATCAAGAACGCAGCAAGACCTGATATCCTGGCGGGGATGGAGAACAGCAGCCAGGTAGACAACGCCAGGGGGACAGCCAGAAAGAGCAGGTATGGCCTCCGGCGGCCCCAACGCGATTTGGTGCGATCAGAAAGATAGCCGAACAGGACGTCATTGAAAGCATCCCAGGTGAGCTTACCCACCATAAGCGCAGTTCCCACCAACCCTGCGTCCAGGAGCGCAACATCGGTATAGTAGAATAGCAAGAAGAACTGAACTATCGAAGTCAGCATGGCAATGCCTGAATCAGCGACGCCGTAGAGAAGCTTGGTGCGATTCGATACTCTTGCTGTCATTGTGTTCTCCTCTGCCGCTAGTCTGACATCGAAATAAGAAACCTCGCTCTATTCAGGGCGCTGTTTGCCAGCATAGTGTTTCTTTGCCAACAAGAGGAACTCGTCTGCGCGGACGACTCGGACTTGATCGGGGTCCAATGTTCGAACCAAGTTGTAGACATCCGTCACCGTCGTGCGATAGGCAAACAGATGCACTGCAATGAACCTCGGAGTTCGCGCTGGGACATCAACCAACGACTTGATCCCTACCATCACCTCTTCGCTTGAATCCCGCACCCGTGAGAGGTGGGGCCAGGCATTACACAAGAAGACCTTGCCACCTCCGTATCTGACCGGTTTTGCTTGCAAGAAGAAATACCCCGACAGGAAACCGATGATATTTGGCGGGGCCTGGAGGTGCTGCTTGATCACCTTCTCGGGCGGGTCGGGGTAATACGAGGTGATTACATTGATATCTGCCTTTTCGCAGGTTTCTGCTGAGCGCACCAGATAGTCGGGCAGGTTATCGTGCAATGGTGGAATGATGTAGCCTGCTCCGGACGGCCCGGCCACAAGGCAGTCGTTAGGCGTTAGACTATTGTAGTAGAGACCCAGCAAAGCGGGCGCAAGTTCTGCCAGGAGGGGCTGCATTTCCCAGTTGAAGGGCACCAGGCCGCGCTCGGGACGGCGCCACCCGCCCAGTTGCGCCGTGTTCATCAGCATCAACTGATCACCATCTGAGTACGTAAAGGTCAGGTATGTCTTTTCTTGGTCAAGGACGACCTCGGACTCTTGAACATGCCTTTGTTTCAACGGGACTGAGGCAGGTAATGCACTGTGAAACGAAAAGTTCGCCGCCAAGTGCGCTGGTACCAGGCGCAACCCATTGACACTGAGTAGTGCCATAAAGGAGAACTCGTCGTCACGGTCGGTGTGCCAGCCAAAAATGGTCGCTCCTGGCTGCAGCGCAACCTCTTTCTGAATGGCTACCACCAGACCTACTTCGGGATCGGTCGACATCGCCTTCAGGAAGATCTGCTTCAACCTTTGAAACAGGCCGGTATTGTAGATGATGTTTCTCAACCAGGCGGGGCCGCCCAGGCAAAGCAATAGGAGATCAAAACCTCTCTTGAAGGACTGGCTGCTGCCTTTGCTGGAAAGCGCATACGTGAATATCCTCTCCTTGACCACATAGTCCACGAACTCTGGGCGGTGCCAGCCCGGTTCGATGCAGGCTACCTTGCCGGGCGCACATCGCGAGAACAGGTTCTTCAACGCCCAGACGTATGTCGCTACACGGTCTGGCCAGCGACCGCGCAGGTCTTGTTCGATGGGCAAACCAAATCGCTCCGCCCAATCGAGGTGGTCAGGGCTAACAGGAAGCACACTATCAAGGCCCGACATCATCACAGCGATGTTGATGCTGTCTTCCTGTTTGGGGTCCCAGACAACGAGGCCCCTAATGAGGGGCAGGAAATGCCTGACGGCTTCTTCCAGACTACCTATCTCCCGCTTTTCCAGGGGGTAGATACTCCCGTACGCAGCCAGGTTGAGCTGGTCCTGCGGCCCCACGGCCTCCCTGAACTTGTCTCTCCACAGCTCCTCAGATAAGAATTCCTCATTGGTTTTCCGAGACTGGGGATCATCATAGATCCCGTAATCAAGATACATCGAGGGCCGAGTGCGGTTTGCCAACCCTTGCAGGCTGGCCGCTGTCACCTGATCCTCATACCTCATCTCATGGACGCCCAAGACGATGATCTGATAAGTGTCAGCCATAGCAGTGTCTAGTACCCCCATAGCCGTTCCGCAGTTGTTCTCCAGCCGGGCAAGCCTTCCGGAGTTGCAGGGTAAGCCAGATAGTGCGCTCTGAGCTGGTTAGAGTAGCCGTACAGAGTATTCATCAACTGCAGACTTTGTTCAGAGAACGCCCCATCCAGCACGCCCTTCTTCAATTGCTGACAGATGGCTTCCCATCTGTCTGGCGGCAGGTCCAGCTCATAATTGAGGTTGAGGTATTCATAGTCCTTCTGGCAAAAGATGATCTGATGCTGGTACAGGTAGTCCACTTCATGCTTCGGCAAACCATTAACGGGAAACAAGAAGACCATTACCCCCGCGAATTTTGCCCCCTGCCCCCGTGAATAGCGTACGTTGTACTCCCAGAGCCCCTTCTGGCTGACGTCGTCTTTGGCAAGGGCCTCCCGAATGACTTTTTCTGCGATCCGGCAGGCCGTGAATCCGCTGGTGATACCCTCTCCAGAGAACGCCTTGTTTTGATAGACACAATCACCGACGGCCGCAAAGCCATTTCCGACGTAGGAGGCCGGAGCACGGCGATAAGGTGAGCACCCGACCCGCTTCGCAACCAGCCTCCCAGGATTGCCAAAAGTTGCTTCTCGCCACTGGGTCAGCGCATTCCAGGCATTGTCCTTGCTGCCAGGAGCGATAATGCCCAGGATAGCGCCATCTCCATAGGACTTGTTCCAGAATCCCGGCATACCAAGAAACGAGTTATTGTCGGTTGGAAAACCGGCCGGTATCTCATCCCGTAGTTCCAAGGCACAATAATAAGTCTGCTCTGGAGGAACAGGACAGTTCTCGACACCAAAGTCATCTGGCAGACGCGTTCGTACAGCACCAGCGATCCCCGATGCATCAACAGTGACTCTTGCGCGTGCTTCAAAGGGTCTGCCCCTACGGGTACCGCGAACGCCACGGCAGAAGCCACGATCGATGATCACATCTCCTACACGGGCACTCTCGATAACCCTTCCACCTGCGTGGCGAACATAGTCGTGCAGCCGCTGCACAAAGGCAGGCATATTGGTGACGTAGAAGGGGTATTCCACTCGAAAGTGCTCACTGCCATCAATGGACCATACTTTGTTGGCAGACACCAGGTGCAGCAGCTCGGGTGGGAGAGGATGGGGGATATCAAACTCATCGAAGCGAATCTTGTCTAGATGAATGACTTCGATGTGAGCACCTACCTTTTCTAGAGGCAGCGCTTCCAGGAGGAGCACATCACAACCGGCCTCAGCCAGTTTCCACCCCAGGTACGAACCGGTGGGTCCCGCGCCTACAACAAGAACATCCGCATGCATGGACTCAGCCATTGGACACCCCTCTGCATAGTGCGTAATGTCTGGATTGACCGGTAGTTCGGTTTCACGACAGTCTGCTCGAATGGCCAAAGCTCTGGCGCGGAGGCGCTCTCTGGGTAGAGTCGGGATGACTCGAGCGTTTGCCTCTAGCTCGGCGCGTGGCAATGCCTGCGCTACTTCTCACGTTCGTTTCTCAGCATAATCAGAGGTCTAGCCCCGGTCAACTCGTCGCGGCTTTTCCTCTGAGATCTTGCCAAAGAAACCTCGGCCCTGTCCAGGGAGAGCGCCCTTTTGTTCATCATCGGCCCGAGTCACACCAAAGAGTCTGACGTGACCCTGCCAGGCGGCATAGTCATGTTCCAGACGGTTTGCTTCTCGCTTGCTTTCGTCCAACGTGTCCGCCAGCTTCATGAAGCTGAGATCAGCTAATGCCAGGTATCGGGCCAGCCTGAAGTGCTACGCTCGTTGCTCATCACCGTCGCGGGGGCCCGTTGTTGGCAATTGAGGAGCATCCGAGTAGCATTGGCATTGAGCTGGTGTGGCAGGCAGGCCTCCCGACTTGCTGCAAGCTTACGGCAGAATGGGACATTGAGGCAGTCTTGAGCGGCGTCAGCTCTCGCAGTGTGTTGCGCGCTGCTTTGGACAGCCCGAATCCGCACCAGCAGAGCCTGATCATGAGCCACGCTGTTCCAATGCCCATTGTGCTGCGCACACGTCCCTACGGCAAGCACTTGTCGCGGGCAATGGCCCCTGGTGTTTCTTCTGGCCGGGGAGCTACTCTGACCGCCAGTGACCTTTGCGGGGTAAGATAGGGGTACGATTATGGCCTTGCTCAAAATCCGTGTCGAACTGGACCAGACGCTTCTACGCCGCTTCCTGTCGCGTTTGGCTTTCATCGACCATACCGCGACTGGTATTCTCGCTGAGGAGATCAGTCGCTGGGTGGCGGGCTGGGGCAACAATACGTTGGTCCATACTGTGCGCCCAGGGGAGAGCCTGCGGGACATCGCCAGCCTCTATTACGGCAACCCCGCAGCCTTTTTGGCAATCGCCTACTTTAATGATTTGGCTTCTGACGTTGTGGTCCCGGGTCAGCAGCTCACCATCCCCGAGCCGGGCATCGCTCCCTTTACGCTGTTGCCGCTGGTCGCGCCTCCCGAATCGGATTTGACCATGATCCCCATCGACATTGAGCTCGATGAGGATTTGTGCCGCCGCTTCAAGGCCAAGGCTGCCTTCGAAGGCACCACGATGGGCACGTGGCTCTACGAGCTAGTAGCCCAGTGGACCGGTAATTGGCCCACCAACGTTCTCACCTACATCGTTCGCTACGGCGACACTCTCAGCGCGTTGGCACGGCGCTACTACAACAATGCCAGGAAATACTGGGTCATCGCCCATTTCAACGGTATTGCCAACCCCTCGTTGATCCGCGTAGGGATGAGGCTTAGCATTCCGGAGCCAATCCTTCCTGTTCCCGTGCCCGCCGGCGAATCGCGCTATCTCTACGGTATACACGACCCCGGCGGCGAGGCGCTGATGGGTGACTCGGGCCGCAAGGGTTGGGTTTTGGTTACCGAGGAAGTAGGTAGAGACCCTCACGACACGAGCGGCAAGGACTATCGATACCTGCAGGACGCCGGCTATGGCCTCATGGTGCGCTTAAACCATGGCTACAGCACTCCCACACAGGGGGCCTTTCCCGGTACCATACCTCTATGCGACCCTGATGAACGCGCCTATCTTGAATTTGCCATGCGTTGTGGTAACTTTGTTGAGAATTCCAGCGGTTGCCACTTGTGGATCATCGGCAATGAGACCAACCACCCCAACGAATGGCCAGGAGGACCAGAAGGCCAGATGATCACGCCCGAGATGTACGCCTCGTGCTTCCGGCGCTGCTACACCCAGATCCATCGCCGACCCGGGCACGGAGCAGACCAGGTCATCGTGGCTGCAGTGGCCCCATGGAATGCTTCTGCGCAGTACCCAGGCAACGAAAGAGGAGACTGGATCCAGTACTTTGTGGATGTCCTGACAGCGCTCGATGGACGCTGCGACGGTATTGCGCTGCACACGTACACCCACGGTGCCGACCCGGCCAAGGTGACTTCGCTGGAGAGGATGGATCCGCCCTTCCGTGACCGCTACTACGAGTTCCGCAGTTATCGGCAGTTCATGGAGGCCATCCCTCTCAGTCTGAAGGGCCTACCGGTGTACATAACGGAGACCAACCAGGACGAGCCCTGGTCACACAGCAATCAGGGTTGGATTCAGGCCGCCTACGATGAAATCGACCGGTGGAACCGCGACCCAATGCATCAGAGAATACGCTGTCTGCTTCTCTACCGCTGGCTGGCACACGACCAGTGGACCTTTGCCAGTATTCCCGCGGTTCACGATGGTCTACGAGCCGCATTGGCCCGCGACCTTTCCTGGGTATAGCGCACCATGAACGACGATGAGTTCAGCGCGCTGGTCGGCGAGGCCCTGATGGGCCTGCCCGCAGAAATCCAGGAGCACCTGAACAATGTAGTGGTTACTACTGCCATTTGGCCCAGCAGCGAGGAGATGCACCTAGCGGGTGTTGACGAACCGTGGCAGCTATTCGGTCTCTATCAAGGGGTGCCGCTGCCTAGGCGGGGTACGCATTATAACCTGGTCACACCGGATCGCATCGTAATCTATCGCGGCCCCTTGGAGCGCGCCTTCGCGGACGCGGCAGGCATTCGTCGTCAGGTCCGGCGCACCGTGGTTCACGAGCTCGGCCATCACTTTGGCCTGACGGAGCAACGTATCAGGGAACTCGGGTTCTGACCGCCACCTGGGCCAACCTGGCCCCGGCTAGTGCACAGACAGCAGGACAATGAGCAGTGCGATGCCTGCTACTATCAGGTACTCAATGACTATGACCTTGCGCAGTTGCCCCCGCAGGTATCCTCTCAACAAGCCAATAGATACATAGAGGGCCACTGTCAGCACGAGACCATAGGCAACCGGCGTCTTAACCACCTGGGACAAGCCCAGGGCAACAACTGCCACAACCAGTCCCGATACAACCGCACACACACTAATGCGCAATGGGCGGTGCAGGTCGCCACTCAGCACTACATAAGCCAGGGCCGCACCACCGGCCGCCGCTGCTCCAGCCAAGAACGGCCCTGATACTTGCTCTGTTTTCAACGTGGTCATCACCAGTGCCATCAGCAAGAAGGCTGCTACCTCCAGGACTGTCCGCGACGCCAACCGCAGCCGTGAGTGTGCATCCACCCTGCGTTGCTCCGCCAGGAGTAACATGACCAGGGTTGCTGCCGTGGCTGAGCAGATAAGGAATTGCGCACCAGCCATAAGCGAGCGATTGAGTGCCACCAGCGCCAGAGCAGACAGGAGGGTTGGCAGAATCCACAGACCACTTGCCGCAGGCATGCACCAGGGGTTATCGCACTCGCTCGAGCTCGCCAGAGCCTGTGTGCCGCATGCCACCAATCCCAGAACAGCGGCCGCGACCAGTAGCTTACCGGAGACACTCACGTCCTGACCGGCGATGAGCATTGTCCTCGATGGCCATGGCACGGCAAAAAAGCTCACCAGGCCCAGCGTGACTATAATGAGCAAGGCGCTTAAGCGGTTCAGAGAGAACATAGGGCGATTATAGGTTGCAAGGTTGCCCTGTCAAATGGCTTTTCCGGGGGACACATGATCTATGAACATGGTCTGCTGATTACGGTTGATGCTGAGCGACGCATCATTGGCGATGGGGCGATGGTGGTCAGGGATGGCCGCTTTGCCGCCATCGACAAGACAGCCACCTTGCGCGAGCGCTTTCCACTGGAGCAGCGCATAGATCTCAAAGGCAAGGTAGTCACCCCTGGCCTGGTCAACACGCACGTACACCTGGCGCAGGCGATGATCCGCGGCTGCGCCGACGACATGGAGCTCCTCGAGTGGCTCGGCAAGCGGGTCTGGGTTCTGCAGGGAAACTACACCGAAGAGGATGGCCGCGCCAGCGCCGAGCTGTGCATCCTCGAGATGCTCAAATCGGGTACAACGGCATTTGTCGAGTCCCTGCTCGCCGAACGCTACGGCTTTAGTGGTATCGCCGAGGTCGTCCTGCGGTCGGGAATCCGTGCCGCCCTGGCCAAAATCGTGATGGACGTTGGTACCTACGCCACCAAGAGCGGTTGGATGCACCCTGGTATGGTAGAAGATCGCGACACCAGCCTCAAGAACACTCTGGCGATGTACGACCAGTGGAACGGAGCTGGTAATGGTCGTCTGGCGGTCTGGTTCGGGCCTCGCACGCCTGGCGGGGTCACACCCGAACTCTACCGCCAAATCACTGCTCTGGCCCGTGAGCGCAACATGGGTGTGACGGTGCACCTCGCGGAAGTCGCTTCAGACCGCAAGTTTCTCCAAGAGACCTATGGTCTCAGCCCCGCCAGGTATGCAGAGAGTGTCGGACTGGTCGGTCCCAGGGTGCTTCTTGTCCATGCTGTGTGGATGGACGCAGCGGACATCGAGATACTTGCCCGCACCCGCACCAACATTGCTCACAATCCTGCCTCCAATGCCAAGCTGGCCTCAGGCATTGCACCAATTCCCGAAATGCTGGCCGCTGGGGTAAATGTCACCCTGGGCACAGACGGCGGACCCAGTGACAATACGTATGACATGGTACGCGATATGCGCCTGGCGTCCTACCTGCACAAGGCCAGAACTCTCAACCCGTTGGTCACCCCCGCAGAGTCCGTGCTCGAAATGGCCACTATCAATGGCGCTCGAGCCCTGGGTTGGGAAAACGAGATCGGCTCGCTGGAGGTAGGCAAGCAGGCCGACTTTGTGGTTTTTGATTTTGACCAGCCGCACCTGACTCCCAGCATCAACCCTGTATCAACGCTAGTGTGCGCGGCAACTGGCTCAGACGTCGATACAGTGGTCATTGCCGGCCAGACCGTCGTTGAACATGGCCGCTGTCTTACCCTGGACGAGGAACGCATCGTTCATGACGCCAGAACTCGCGCCGCAGATCTCTGGAAGAGGTCCGGCATTCCCGATCAGCCGGTATGGCCGTTAGTCTAGATAATTAACATAATACGGAGAGCCTGCAGACAGGGATATCGGGCTCTGTTTGACATACTGACGGATTTGAGAATGCTGCGTGCGGCGCTACAATGGGGCGTGCGCAGGAACTAACAAACCAGCAAGGAGAGGAGCATCCATGTACCAGAACACGATTGTAGTGGGCCATCTGGGACGGGATCCCGAGATGCGCTACACCCCCGACGGCACTCCGGTGACTACCTTCAACATCGCAACCAGCCGCAAGTGGACCAATCCCGAGGGACAACCCCAGGAGAAAACTACCTGGTTCCGCGTGACGGCATGGCGCAAGCTGGCAGAGAACTGCAACCAGTTCCTGGCCAAGGGTCGTTTGGTGCTGGTAGAGGGTGACAGCGAGCTTTCCACCTGGGCCGACTAGCCGACCGGCGAGCCGCGAGGGATGCTGGAGCTGCGCGCCCGCAACGTCAAGTTCCTTGGCGGCAAGAGCGAGCGCGGCGAGGCGGCAGAGGGAGGCCCCGCTCCCGCCGAGACAGAAGAGGAGCTTCCGTTCTAGCTGGGCACCCGTCTCCACGTGTCGTGATCCCGCCACTCTATACGACCGGGGCTTGGTTCAGTTGATGTCAAGAGGCGATGGCCCAGGAGTTCTTCCCTGGGCCATTTTGTTATAGTTGTCATAAGTTGAGTCCCACGTGAACTCGGCGAGTCCGATCAGCGTAGACTCAAGCATCAGAATCGTGACAAGGGAGAGCAATGACCATCCAAGAAGCAATGTCAGCGGTGCTATCCAATGTCAGCAAGGTCATTGTTGGCAAGTCTGAGGTCATTGAACTCACGCTGGCGGCCCTCCTCTGCGAGGGTCACGTCCTCATCGAGGATGTACCCGGCACGGGTAAGACCACCCTGGCCAAAGCCCTGGCCCGTTCTCTCGACTGCTCGTTTCAGCGCATTCAGTTCACTCCCGACCTGCTTCCCTCCGATGTCACCGGGCTCTACTTCTTTAACCAAAAGACCCAGGAGTTTGAGTTTCGCCCCGGCCCGGTACTGGCGCAGGTCGTGCTCGCCGACGAGATCAACCGGGCCACGCCGCGGACGCAGGCCGCTCTCCTCGAAGCAATGCAGGAGCACCAGGTCAGTGTCGATCTGCACACCCACCCTCTGCCACGGCCCTTCCTGGTGCTGGCCACCCAGAACCCCATCGAGCTGGAGGGGACATTCCCCCTGCCAGAGGCCCAGGTGGATCGTTTTCTGATGAAAGTCGGCCTTGGCTATCCCAGCGAGTTAGACGAGAACAACCTGCTGCTGCGTTTCGAGCAGCACGACCCTCTGGACGAGCTGCAGCCCGTTCTGACCACAGAGGAGCTGCTGACCTTTCAGCACCAGGTGCGTTCCATTCGTGTGGAGGATTCCGTACGCCAGTATTCCATCCAGGTTACTCGCGCGACCCGGAGCCACCCGGCAGTTGAATTGGGTGTGAGCCCTCGCGGCTCTCTGGCTCTATACCGAACCGCTCAGGCCCTGGCCGCGCTGAGGGGTCGCGATTTTGTGATTCCAGACGATATCAAGTATCTCGCTCCTGCAGTGCTTACCCATCGTATCTCGATCCACCCCCAGACGCGGCTGCGCGGGCGTACCCCCGAGCAGGTGATCACCGAAATCGTTGCCTCAGTGCCCGTTCCCGTGGAGAAGTGATGTTCAACGAGAACTGGGTCGCCCTGGCCCTGTTCGCCGCTGTGATCGGTCTGATCTTCCACCAGAGCGGCCTGGTTGTTCTCGCTCTGCTAGTTCTGACTGCTACAGCGGCAGGCTGGGCGTGGAACAAACAATCGCTCCGCCACGTGGCTTTTCACCGCACGTTCAGCGAACGCCGCTTGTTCCTCGGCGAGACGGTCGATCTGACTATGCGCGCCAGCAACGACAAGCGGCTCCCCATTTCGTGGCTGCGGATCGACGACGAGTATCCCCTGCCAGTAAACCTCCTCGAAGGTGCATCCCAGCCCACCACCAAGGCTGATGTGGGTTTTCTCAGCAGTGTCATGTCACTGCGCTGGTATGAGGGCACAAGCTGGCGCTATCGGTTGCGCTGTGACAGCCGCGGGGTCTATGCTTTTGGCCCCACCAAGCTCCAATCGGGCGATCCGTTCGGCCTTTTCAGCAGCGAACTGATGCTTCCCCGGCAAGACTGGCTCGTGGTCTACCCTGCGGTGAAATCGGTTGAGGGACTGGTCCTTCCGCCCAAGGAGCCCTTTGGCAATTCGCGGGCTGGCCAATGGATCTTTGAGGACCCCAGTCGCTCGGCTGGCATCCGCGACTATGCTCCCGGCGACGGCCTCAAGCGTGTACACTGGAAAGCGACCGCTCGCCAGCAGCGACTGCAGGTCAAGGTCTATGAGCCAACAGCCACATTCCAGCTCGTGCTCTTCCTCGACATGGCTACCCTCCCCAGACCGTGGCACGGCTCTGTCCCGGAGTTGCTCGAAAGAGGAATCAGCGTCGCGGCTTCTGTAGCCAGCAATGCCATCTCGCACCGCTATCAGGTTGGTCTGCTGGCCAACGGCTGTTGGCCGCAGTCAGATCAACCTCTCAAGGTGCTCCCGAGCCGCAGTCCGGACCAACTCACCCGTATCCTTGAGGCGCTGGCGGCCGTATCGTCCGTACCTACTATTGCCATTGAGGCCCTGCTCAACAAAGAGAGTGCACATCTTCCGTGGGGCGCCACGCTGGTAGTAATCACGGCTGTTTTGTCAGAGGAGCTACTGGCGGTAATTGACCGGCTCAGGGCTGCCGGGCGGCGCCTCGTGCTGGTCTGTCTGACAGAGGACCCGCTGCCGTACCCAGCCCCCGGCATCCTAATAGAGCGGGTGCAAGAACTCGACAGCGGATTCTCGTTCCGCGTTGAGGCCCAAGGATGATGCCGCTTCTGCGCCGCTACTGGCGCCGCGAGATCCTCTACGCCAATCTGGCCGCCATGGAGGTTTGCTGGTTCTGGTCCTGGCTGATGTTCCTGCTGGGACCAGACATAGCCAGTTCGTGGCCTGCCTACGCTGGTCTTCTTCTACTCGCCGCTTCCCTGACCAGATATATGCACGCCAGGGAGACCCCTCTCAATCGGCAACGCGTCGTGACCGCTGTGCTTGCCAGCCTCTGCTCGCTGTTTCTGCTTCGTCTTGTTGTCTACGCCGACTATGCCTGGGGTGACTGGTCCTGGGTCGGGGCGTTCGGCTGGGAGCTGGGAAACGTTATGCAGCGCATCTCGCCGCCGCTGGTTGTATTCGCCGCCGGTTTGTACCTGTGGTTTCGCGGCATTTCGCTCGCCCAACGTGATATCGGTGTGGACTCGGTAGGGTTTTCTTTCCGCGTTGGCATCGCGGCGTTCGTATGGCTGTTCCTGGCGCAAATCGCCGTGCCGTCGCCGCGCTACCCTGCTCTTGCCGTGCTCTACTTCATGCTCGGGTTGCTCGCCGTTGGGCTGGCGCGCATCGAGGAGGTGAGCCAGAGCCGAATCGGCGTCCGGTCGCCCTTTAGTGCCTCCTGGATGGGCATCCTTGTTGCTTCCATCTCGGCCTTGCTGGGCGCGAGCGCTGGCATTGCCTGGCTCCTATCGTGGCACAATCTTTCGCGCCTTGCTCAGTTCATTCACCCACTCGGGAACCTGCTGGCCAGACTGGCGTCTCCTCTGGCCACTGTCGTTGCCTGGCTGCTGGAGCACATCCTCGACCTGCTTATCCGCCTCTTCTCCCGAATATTCTCCTATCTGGGTGGCGAACAAGGTCCTTTGACCGAGACCGGCGTCCGGTTGGATGGGCTCCAGCAACCGCAGCCGGCGCAGGGTATTGCGCTCCTGGTGCTTCAGATCCTCAAGTGGACTCTACTCGGCGCTGTATTGGCTCTGGTGCTGGCGGCGGTCGCTTTTGCTGTACATCGCCTCCGGCAGGCTCCCGAAGACGGGGCCATCAAAGATGCAAACTGGGAGTCGCGGCAGCCACAACCCCCTGTGGCGGCCGGTGCCAGCAACTGGCAGCGCCTCTGGGATGCGCTCCAGCAGCAACTGGCTCGTCTGCGTGGTCAAGACTACTCACTGGTCTCCATTCGCCGCATCTATGCCAGCCTGCAGCGGCTGGCAGCGGCCGCTGGATACCCTCGCCCGGACGCAGTGACGCCCTACGAGTACATCACTACCCTCACGCGTGGGTTCCAGGAGAACGAGCGCGAGGTCAGGCTCATTACTGAGGCCTACGTTCGCACCCATTACGGGCAGCGCAGCTTCCCGCCCGAGTACGTTCAGGAGGTGCGAGAGGCCTGGCTGGCCATCCGCGCAAGGCAAGAAGAGCGCGCCGGATCTGCGGCAAACGGGTAACCAGCGATGGTCAACCGGCACACGCCCTTTCTCCTGGCAGTCCTCGCTTTGTCTTCTCTGCTGCTGTGCTCCAGTTGTGCGCCCTACTTGCTCGAAGAGGACCTTTTGCAGGACCGTCTTGACGTTGCCACGCCACCCCTCGACGGCACGCATTCGCTGGCGCAGTCTTTCACCTGTCAGCACCCATTTCTGTACGAGGTCGAGCTCTTGCCAGCGGTCTATGCTCCCAACGGCTCCGGATCTATCAGCTTTGCCCTGACGTCCGCCAACGGGAAAATCGTGGTCTCACAGCAGACTATCGATGCGGCCAGCATCACGGCAAACCAGCCTCTCCGTTTGGTCTTTTCAGCCCAACCGGACTCTGCAGGAAGAACATACCACCTCGAGGTGGAAGGATCCACCGGCGTTCAGATAGGCTTCTGGTGCACAAGCTACAACTCGCTCGCTGGAGGGGAACTAGCAGTCGACGGGGGCACGCCCGTGGGAGACCTGCGGCTGGTCACTCGCTGCCGCTACTCTGTCGCTACGGTGTTCCAGCAAACCCTCCGCTCGTGGCTGCCCAGACTCAAGCTGCTAATTCCTCTGGCGTTACTACTGGTGGTGCCAGGGCTGGTCCTGGGTGGGCTTTTCGGACCTAGATGGGACAACCCTCTGCTGGGATGGAGTGTCGTAATCGGCCTGAGCCTGACTGTGGTTCCCGTGGTCTTGCTCTGGACCTCGCTGTTCGGCTGGCGGTGGCAGGGCCAGTTCTGCCTCCCCGTCTACGGTCTTCTGGCACTCGTTGCTATTGTGTGCGCCGCGCGTATGCGCTTTCGGGGCATCAGGGAGGTCTTCACCCACAAGAATGGCCGCGCTGCCGCTGCACTTGCCATGATCCTGCTGGTTACCTTACTCCTACGCCTGGTTCAGATCCGGAATCTCGCCCTGCCCGCCTGGGTGGACTCGCCCCAACATGTGCTGATCACGCAACTGGTGACCCTGCAGGGCGCTGTACCGGCCTCGTACGAACCGCTGCTGCCTGTGCGCGACTTTTACTACCACTATGGATTCCATACCATCACAGCAGTATTTGCCTGGCTGGCGGGACTGACGGTACCAGACGCCATGCTGCTGTTGGGGCAGGTCGTGAGTGTGCTTTGCTCTCTCAGCGCCTACGCCTTTGGTGCATACCTGTTTCGGCGGCACCTGCCAGGCCTGGCGGCTGCTATCCTGACCGGATTGGTGTCCTACCTGCCGGCCTACTACGTCTCATGGGGGCGATACACGCAGTTGACTGGCATGGCCCTGTTGCCCGTCGCCGCGATTTGTGCCATCGAATGGCTTTGCGTTGAGAAGCGGGACGGGCGGTTGCTTTTTGTCGCCGCCCTGCTGAGCGCCGGCCTGTTCCTTACCCATGCCAGGGTGGCCATCTTCTGTGCCTGTCTGCTGACGGCCTATTTGCTGATCGAGAGCATCTGCCGCATCAGATTGGGGGCCAGATCATCGCTGAAAGTGCTCTGGCTCAGAGCAACTACTCTGCTGGCATGCTCCCTGCTCTTGTGCCTGCCCTGGGTGATTCGCCTGGCCCACATCCTGCCGTCTGTAGCCACGAGTTCGGCCTCCCGTGCCGCCGATGCCAGCTATAACGCCGTTCCAACTGGCCTGCTCTTTATTCGCAACAACAAGCAGCTATTTGTCATCGCTGCCCTGGGCGTCCTTCTTGGCCTGCGACGATTTCGTCGTGAGGTTAGCATCGTGCTGCTAACCTGCATTCTGGTAGGGTTGGTGGTGAACCCGGCCTGGCTCAGGCTGCCTGGCACAAACCTGGTCAACAATGCATCGGCAGTTATCTCGCTGTTTCTGCCGCTGTCTGCGCTGGGGGGTCTGGCTGTCGCGGAACTGCCAGTTCAGCTCGCGGGGCTTGGCAGTGTGTGGCCGGGGACGCTGGAGTCAGGGCAGCGGTTACTCCTTACTCGTCGCATCTTGCTGGCCGCGTTGACTATTCACTCGCTTCTTAGCGCCTGGGGAATGGCCTCCATAGTCAACCCGGACACGGTGCTGGCTACTCAGGCGGACCTGCACGCCATACAGTGGATCCAGACTACCCTTCCGGGCGATTCGCTATTCCTCATCAACACTCGCTACTGGCAGCTTGATATGTACGTGGGTACAGACGGGGGGTATTGGATACAGCCACTCACCGGCCGGAGGACCCTTCTGCCTCCCCTGCCCTACGTTTTTGGCTCAGCCGATTATGTGCAACACGTGGCTGACCTGGCACGAACAGTGGCGGAAGCCCAAGATGTGGACAGTCCCGAGTTTCTGGAACTGCTGCATCGGGAAGGGGTGACTCATGTCTATGTCGGGGCAAAGGGCGGGGCGCTCCAGCCGCAGCTGTTCCTGGCCAGCCCAAACTACCGGACCATCTATGAGTCGGGAGCAGTGTGGATCTTTGAGGTGCTGCACCAGGAACGATAACGAGGCGCTCACCGTATCGGGAGCGCCTCGTCTACTGCCTTGGTAGAACTTGTCAGGACTATTTGTCCTTGCCGGCCTCAGCCAATCCCTGCAAGAGACGCGACTTGCGGCGAGCGGCGTTGTTCTTGTGGATGATACCCTTCTCCGCTGCCTTGTCGAGCGCTCGAACGGCCACGGCCACAGACTTTGTCGCCGCGTCCAGTTCCCCATCACTGATCTTGGCCCTGGCGGCCTTGATGAAGGTTCGCGCCTCAGTGCGCACGCGGCGACCCCGCGCTTGCCGCTTGGCCGAGGAACGAATTCGCTTGATTGCTGACTTGGTGTTCGCCAAAGAATGTCCCTTCCTTTCAATGAGTCCTGCTATCAGCTTCCGCCTGACCGGCGGGCTTTGACTGCGCTGCAGCCGTTCGCTACAATGGCGCCTGTCCTGAGCTGAAGCAAACGCCATTGTAGTGTATCTCGCGCCAACTGTCAAACGCGCTGTCTCGCGTCCGGCTCTGTTTCACGTGAAACATCCGACAGCCAAGGAGAGTCCTTTGTCCGAGCCCACCCAGAAACCTACCACACCTCCCCTCTGCGATTATGAGGGCAGTAGCTACCGTACTGACTTTTGGGAAGGGCGCGGCCGCGAGTATGAGGACCTGGCTGAAAGGATCGCCCTACGCCGGCTTCTCCCCCCACAGGGTGAGCGTCTCGTGGATATTGGCGGGGGGTTTGGCCGCCTGGTAGACCTGTACTCTTCATACGCCGAGGTCGTCCTCATGGACCCCTCGCGCTCACTCCTGGCCGAGGCACAGCAACGAATCCAGCGCCCAGGCATGACCTACGTGACGGCCAACATCTATTCCATGCCATTTCCAGTTGCCGCCTTTGACACGGTCGTGATGGTTCGCGTCCTTCATCACCTGAGCGACGTGCCACAGGCCTTTCAAGCTATCCAGCAGGTCCTCCGGCCCGGCGGTTCATTCGTGCTGGAGTACGCCAACAAACGCCACCTCAAGGCCATCGCACGCTACTTCCTGGGCAGACAGACCGAGAACCCCTTTAGTACCAAACCCTGGGAGTTTCAGCCCCTGCATTTCGACTTTCATCCGGCCTACGTGACGCAGCAATTGCGCCAGGCCAAGCTCACATTGCAGCGGACGCTCCCCGTCTCCTACTTTCGCGCGCCATTCCTCAAGCGCTTGATCGCCCCAGGGCGTCTGGCTGCGATGGATGGCTGGCTGCAGCCGCTCACCGAGTGGCTGCCCCTCACTCCCAGCGTCTTTACCCGCTCGATCAAGTCGGGGGGCCTCACGCCTCTCTCAGAGCCTCTCTTCCGTTGCCCGCGTTGTCATGGCGCCAGGCTGGTCCCCGAGTCAGATATTCTCGTCTGCCTCGACTGTTCAGCACGCTGGGACAAGAGCGGCGACATCTACGACTTTAGGCAACCGCTCGACTCGGCACACTGACAGCATCAAGAGGGAATGTTCACACTGCCCACGCTCCAAGACCAGTGCCTGGCAGGACCTCGGCCACGCGTGCCATCCGACAGAAAAGTTTGCTTCTCAGGCACTCCTGTGCTACAATTACGATTGCTTCACTCTTGGGGGTGGTTGAGTCCTGGTGGGCTCCGCGGTCTTCAAAACCGTCTGAGGGGTGCTTAAAAGCGGCCCTGGTGGGTTCGACTCCCATCCACTCCCGTTCCCTCGCAATGCCGCACAAGTGGCGTTTCTCGTTCATAACTTCACATAATGTTCGCCGATCACCCCACTACGTCACAGACAACAAAGAGCCGCACCGAGTTGGTGCGGCTCTTTTCATAACACAGACACCCTATCTGCCCACGACCGTCGCGGCACCTCACACTACAGGAGGCGGCCGGTCTAGTCGAACCACCACACACTCACCTACTCGGCACTGGCCTCGACCACAACACTGACTTCTGGAGTCAGGTTGGGCATCAGACGCACTGGCACCTTATGGGTCCCCAAGATATGAATCGGCTCACCGAGCTCCACCTTGCGCTTGTCGATTGAGCGCCCGGTCTGCTTCTCAATTTCGGTGGCGATATCTGCCGCGGTGACCGAGCCGTACAGCCGGCCCTTCTCGCTGGCCTTTACCTTGAAAACCAGGCTAATTTCACCAAGCCGCTCCGCAAAAGCCGTATTGTCCGTGCGAACCCGCTCCTCGCGCTGTTCTTCGATGGCTTTCTGCACTGCAGTGCTGCGCTTGGCACCTTCTGTGGCAACAACGGCCAGGCCTCGAGCGATCAAGTAGTTGCGACCAAACCCGTCTGCTACCTTCTTGACTTCGCCCGCCTTTCCCAGTCTCTTAACATCCTTAAGCAGCAGGACCTCCACTCGCTGTCTCCTTCGGTCCCGGCCTAGAGTTTGTTACCGCAGTTGTTGCAGAACTTGGCACCCGCCGCGTTCTCAAACCCGCAGTTGGAGCACTTGGTCGATACACTCAACGACGACCCGCAGTTGTTGCAGAACTTGGATCCGGCAGGATTGGCGGTCCCGCACTTGGGGCAAACCACAGCCCCGGCCCCGGCGGCTGCCGGAGGACTGCTCTGCTGCCCGCCCTGCATCGCCTGCGAAATGGCTCCAGCCATGGCGGCTCCGATTCCGACACCGGCACCAAGACCAACCCCTGCGCCTGCCAGAGAGCCGGCCTCACCGCCTCCACCACCCGCAGCAGCATCGCCCATTGCACGCGCCGCCTTGAACTGAATGTAGGCCTTCATGTCACCAATCGCACCCATCGCAGCCCGCTCGTCGATGGCCTTGGCCGTTTCGTCCGTCGGACTGACCGACGTGACGTACAGAGTCTTGAGCGCGATGCCAACATTGGCAAAATCATCCTGCGTCTTGACCTTTACTCCCGCGGCGATCTCGTCAAACATCCGCGGCAGGTCAAAGAGCGATGTGCTGCTCTCACCCATCAGGTCGATCAGCCTCGAAACGATGATGTTGCGCAAAAAGTCAGCGATGCGCGACGTCTCGTAGATGCCCTGAGTCCCGACGATCTTGTTCACAAAGAGCGCCGGATCGGCTACCTGCAGTGAGTAAGAGCCAAAAGCACGTAGCCGCACCAGACCAAGCTCTTTGTCGCGTAATGGGATCGGCTCTGGCGTTCCCCATTTCTGATCGAGGAACTCTTTCATGTTCACAAAGTACACTTCGGCCTTGAACGGGGTCTGGCCACCAAACGGGATGCTCAGCAAGTTGACCAGGAGCGGAATGTTCGCTGTGCTCAGGGTGTGCCGCCCCGCGGTGAAGGTATCCAACGCCTTCCCATCCCGGAAAAAGACCGCTGCCTGGCTCTCCCGAACGATTAGCTGCGACCCCAGCCGAAAGTCACCAGAGCCCTGCTCTGGAATCCGATGGACAATCTCCCGACCTGACGGATCCATGTACTCCACAATGTCGAAAATGCGCGCCATGCTTTCCTCCTAACCAGAATTGAGTTACGTTACTCGGAGCTAGCTTACCGGAGCGGCCTTGAGCAGGACATCCTGCCTCTGACCAAAGGCCTCGTTCGCCTCGTCCACAACCTGGATAAGGCAGTTCCCCGCCTTGGTCAATTCTTCGTCATTCGGTGCTGCCGTGACCTTCTCCACGCAGCCCTTGACCTTGTCTACGCTGTCCAGGAGCGCCGCATCAAAAGCGTACAGCGCATCTAGCTCTGCCTCTCGCACCTTCACTGCCGAGAAGAGCCCGGAGTAGCCGTAGCTGGCGGTCTTGAGCCGGTCCACCAGCAGCTGCAGCTTGGCCGCAGCTCGATCCAGGAGAAGAACTGCGTTCAGTCTACCTGCACTGACCAGGTTTGCCTGCACGCTCACCAGGCGCCGCCGCTGCTCATCGAATCCCCGCGCCACCTGCATCCGCAGCAGTTTGTCCGCCTCACGGCGTACTTCCTTCTCCTTGTAGCCTTTGTACCCGGGCACGTCCTTCATCTTTTGTTCTACTTTGTTGAACGCCTGCTGGATCTTCTGTCGCAAATCGTCCGCCATTCTTGCCCTCCTCCTACAGAAATAGCTCAGATCCACAATAGGGGCATTTCACAATACCCTTGCCGACAACTTCCCGCACCCCTCCACAGTTGGGGCATTTGGTGGTTTGCATCGCTGCCGCTTCGCGCGCGTAGAGCACTCCCTCATCCCAGTTGATGTATCCGGTGAAGAGCCCCTTGCCCACGAGGTCGTAGATGGCCTCCTTGACCTGCTCCCGCGTCAAGTTCAGCTCCAGCGCCAAACCGGGAATTTCTGCTTTTCCATGTGTTCTAACAATGTTGAGCAGCTTTTTTTGCTGAGCTGCCTGACTGTACTGCAGACTCTCACTCTGACCCTGCGCGCGCAGGTATATTCCGCCGACAAACAAGGGCGCTGCGAGAACCAGCACAAGGACCAGTCCCAGCAGAAAACTCGACGTAGTGAGGCGACCTTCCATCACACCGGAGAACAGATAGAGGCCGACGGCGAGGGTCAGCACCACAGCCACCAGCATGAGCATCAAGCCGATGGTTTTGCCTTGTCCGATCACCTATACCTCCTTGAGAGGACCTTGAACGCCTTTGTCTATTCTAACACAAGCTGCGTTGCAGCGCAAAGACGGGCTTGCCTAGCGCAACACACCCTGTCCATTGGCCATCCACACTCGTCAATAACGCTTGACAACTAGGATAATCAGAAGATAATACGCCAGCGCTCAGGTTCACTTGCGGCAACATCCACACCAGGGTATGCTAGGCTATGACACAATCGCCCGAACACGAGACCATTGTCAACTTGCTCCGCAGCAGCCGTACCGTCGCTGTCGTTGGCCTATCCGACGATCCCGACAGACCCAGTCACGAAGTTGCTGCTTTTCTCCAAGAGCACGGTTATCACATCATTCCGGTCAATCCCCGTATCACCGAGGCCCTTGGCGTCCGGTCGTACCCCGACCTGCTGGCCATCTCTGAACCAGTTGATATCGTGAACATCTTCCGCCGCTCCGACGCAGTACCTCCCATCGTCGACCAAGCCATCCAACTCGGAGCAAAAGCCGTATGGATGCAGAAAGGCGTCATCAACCCGGCAGCCGCTGAGAAAGCCAGCGCCGCAGGTCTGCAGGTCGTCATGGACCGCTGCATCATGGTAGAACTGAGCAGGCTTTTCCGAGATGGCACCCTTTCACCCCCAACGGCCAGTTCCATCTCATGAGCAAACGCACTTTCCGCTGTTGCCTCGCCCTATTCGCTCTCATGTTGGTCGCTGCCACTGCCTGTGCCTCCAGCGCCAGCGAGGGCTCCGACATCCCTGACCTGACCCAGACCGAGTTGGACCGTCATATTGGCCAGGTAGTCCTGCTCAACTTTTGGGCTGGCTGGTGTGCCCCCTGCCGCAGCGAGATGCCTGCCCTGCAAGCCGTGTACGAGAACTACCAGGACCAGGGTTTCGCTGTGCTCGGCGTCAATGTCAGCGAGTCCGGGGCGGAGGTCGCCAAGTTCGCCAGCCGTCGCAAGCTCACCTTCCCGATGTTCACCGACCCGGAACAAGAGTTCATGAAAGCCTACAGCGTCCGCTCTCTCCCCACCACGCTCTTTATCAATGCGGAAGGAATGGTCGTCAAGCGCCACGTCGGCGCCATGACCCAGTCCTTCCTGCAGAGTGAGGTTGAGCCGCTGCTGCGCTAGGAGCCATCTATTCTGCTCTACGCAACAGAGCCACGCAAGTTCCATTATCTCTGGCCAGGTTGCTTCAGGAGGCCTTTCACCCATGCCAACCGCACATCCAACCAGCAAACAAAGGCGGCTGCGGCTGTATCTCGCTGCAGCGGTCATTCTGGTCGTGATTGTCTACTTGATCATCAGCAGCACCCGTGGGTCCGTTGTCTATGCCCTGACCATTCAGGAACTCCAGGACCGCCGCACCGCCATCTACGGCCAGGGGGTCAGGGTAGGCGGCAATGTAGCCGGAGACTCTATCATCTTTAATGCCAGCGACCTCACCCTGAACTTTACCCTCTACAATGGAGCCTTAACCCTTCCCGTTCAGTACAAGGGCGCCCAGCCTGACATGTTCCGCGATGAGGCCCAGGTCCTGGTCGAAGGCAAGTACGGTGAAGACGGCCTGTTCCGAGCCACCAAACTACTGCTCAAGTGCCCCTCCAAGTATGAAGCTGCCGCCACTCAGACAGCCACCAGATAGCGCGAAAGGTTATACATAATCATGTCCGCCCTGATCGGCTACTTGGCCCTCGTCCTTGCCCTGGTCTTGGGCGTTGTCAGTGCGGCTGCCGCCCTGGCAGCAGCGCGTTCCTCACGACTCTCGTGGCTGGCCAGAGCTGAGGATGCCTTGTGTCTGGCAACCGGTCTGGTCGTGGTTGCCACCGGCTCTCTGCTATACCTGCTATTGAGCCGCAACTTTCAATCGCTGTATGTATATAGCCACGCGAGTACCTATCAGCCAACCATCTACCTGATCTCGGCGCTGTGGGCTGGCGCAGAGGGCTCTTTACTCCTGTGGACTATGTTCATCGGGCTCTTTGCAGTAGTGGCACTCCTGCTGCACCGGCGGCATGGCCCCGACCGCCTGTGGCCCTACACTGTGGCCACTCTTTCTGCCGTTATCGCCTTCTTCACCCTGCTGCTGGTCACCACCCAGAATCCATTCTTCATGATGACCGCCACACCCCCAGAGGGATTGGGAATGTCGCCGCTGCTCGAGAACCCGGCCATGATCATTCACCCGCCAACCCTATTTCTCGGCTATGCGGCGTACACGCTGCCTTTTGCCATGGCTATCGCTGCGCTCGCGGCAGGCCAATCGTCACCAGAATCGCGCAGGTCACTCAGAAGGTGGAGCCTGCTGGGCTGGCTCTTCCTGGGGACAGGCATCGCCATCGGTGCCTGGTGGGCCTACGTCGAACTGGGCTGGGGTGGTTACTGGTCGTGGGATCCAGTGGAGAACGCATCGCTTATCCCCTGGCTCATCGGAACAGCACAACTGCATTCACTATTAGCAGAGGAACGACAGGGTATCTTCCGCCGCTGGAACCTTGCTTTGAGCGCCGCCACCTTTCTCCTGTGCGTCCTGGCCACGCTGGTTACCCGCGGCGGTATCGTGACATCCGACCTGCATGGATTTGCCGAGACTGTCCAGCCGATCGCCCACTACCTGCTGGTTTTTCTGCTTGCCGCAGTCGGACTCGTCTCAGTCCTGCTCTATCGCCGACGGAACCAGCTCGCGGACGAGGTGGCCACAGAACACCTCTTATCCCGCGAATCCAGTCTGTTCATCACCAACCTGCTCCTGATCGGCCTGGCAGCGGCAATCCTGCTGGGAATGATGTTCCCGAATCTCACCCAGTTCATTCAGGGGACCAAGATCACTCTGACTGTGGATTTCTACGACCGCATCTTTGCGCCCCTAGCGCTGGTGCTGGTCACCTTACTCGGCATCTGCCCACTTCTAGGCTGGCGCGAGTCATCCCCGGCCAGACTAGTCGAACGCCTTCGCTTTCCCGCCCTGGTGGCCATCCTCACGATGGTGGCACTAGTGCTCTTCAAGGTACACCAGCCCATGGCACTACTGGCCTACTCCTTGCTTGCTTTCGCGGTCACCAGCTTGTTTGGAGACGCGCTTCGTCCGGCGCTCCGCAGGTTGCAGCAGAGATCAGGTAACCCGTTTCATGAGCTCCTTTGCCTCTGGTCTGCCAATCGCCGCTCCTACGGAGCCAGGATGGTTCACCTCGCCATCCTGATCGTCGCCGTTGGCATCGCTGGCTCCTCTCTCTTCAAGACCGAGTCGACGGTCCAGCTTCTACCCGGCCAACGTGCCAGCATTCACCACTATGTGGTGCAGTACGAGGGGTCTCAGGTTGTCGACACCCGCAACTCTCAGCGCAACATCGCGTCGGTGTCATTGTACCGAGGTCAGTCACCCATCGCCGTGCTGCGCCCCGAGAAGAACTTGCACTATAGCATCGCCCAGTACATCTCCGAAGTCGCGATTCGCAGCACCTTGATCGACGACGTGTACATTGCTTTGGAGTGGCCAGAGCACGGAGGCATAGCCACGCTCCGCCTTGCCGTCTACCCACTCGTCTCCTGGCTGTGGCTCGGCGCGGGATTGCTGCTAGTGGGTACTTTGCTCGCTCTGTGGCCCGGTTCTGCCGCGCGGCACGAGGCCCAGGATGAACCCGCTATCCCCTGACCCAGTGTGCTGGGCCATCGAGACCAGCCGCCTCGGCAGATCTTTTCGCGCTGTTCATGCCTTGCGAGACGTCACCCTTCAAGTGCCCCGCAGTGAGTGTGTAGCCGTACTTGGTCCCAATGGCGCCGGCAAGAGCACTCTGCTCCGCGTGCTCTCCACCCTTCTTCGACCAACGAGCGGCACCGCCAGTGTAGCCGGCTGGAACGTTCAGTCAGACCCCGATGCAGTCCGCCGAGCCATTGGCCTAACCACCCACCAGCCAATGCTTCATGGTGAGCTCTCCGCTGCCGAAAACCTGCTCTTCTACGCTCATCTCTATGGAGTCAGCTCACCCCGGGACAGGGTCGCTGAACTGCTCACGTTGATCGAGCTCTATTCTCGTCGTAATGACTTTGTGCGCACCTTCTCACGTGGAATGCAACAACGGTTGACCCTTGCCCGCTGTCTGCTCCATTCACCATCCGTATTGCTTCTGGATGAGCCCTACACCGGGCTCGATCAGCGCGCTGCTGAGATCCTGAATGGGCTTATTGATCACTTGCGCACCCGGGGTTGTACCATCCTGCTCACCACTCATGATCTGACGTGGGTATCGGGTCTGCTGGATGAGGTAATCGTCCTCGACCGTGGACGGTTGCTGTGTCAGTTGCCGGCCCACGGCGCCTCCAGCGAGGCCTTGTCCAGAATGTATCAGGAACAGATGGCCCAATCATGAAGAACGCCTGGCGCGGAATCGCAGCCATCGTCCGGAAGGACCTCACAGTCGAGCTGCGCACCAGAGAAACCCTTAGCACTTCCTTCGTCTTTGCGTTGCTCGTCGTGGTCATCTTTAACTTTGCTTTCGAGCTGCGCGTTGACAACGCTGCCGAGCTGGCGCCGGGAGTGCTGTGGGTAGCGTTCACCTTTGCCGGGATTCTGGCCCTCAACCACTCAATGGTTCAGGAACGCGAGTCGGGATGTATGGAAGGCTTGATGCTGGCCCCGGTAGAGCGCAGTGTCATCTACCTGGGCAAGTTCGTGGCCAACTCGCTCTATATGCTGCTCAGCGAGGCGGCTGTGCTCCCGCTCTTTGCTGTTCTCTTTGGCGTGAACGTCGCGATTCCCTTGCTGTGGCTGGTCATTCTGCTCGGAACGCTTGGTTTCTCGGCGGCTGGCACTCTTTTCTCCACGATGACGGTGAGCACACGCGCCCGGGAAGCTTTGCTGCCCTTGCTTCTTTTCCCGGCCACTGTTCCTATTCTTATCGCTGCCACGAAATCCACCGGGCTGCTGCTAGACCAGCGCCCTGTCTCTGAGGTATACTTATGGATACGCCTCTTACTCGCTGTGGATACGATTACTCTGGTCGTGGCCATACTCGGCTTTGATTACGTACTTGAGGAATGACCCGTGTCAAGAGACAGGCTTTTGACGGTCCTGATCATGCTGACTACTCTGGCCATGCTCGCCAGTCTGTACCTGGTCTTGGTCTGGGTTCCGACGGAAAAGACCATGGGTGTCATTCAGCGTGTCTTTTACTTCCACGTGCCATCGGCCTGGGTGGCTTTTCTTGCCTTTGCCGTGGCAGCAGTGGCCGCTCTATTGTTCCTGGCGCGTCGTCAGGAGCACTGGGATAGAGTCGAAGTAGCCTCGCTCGAGCTGGGCATCGTCTTCAGCACGGTGGCGCTCATCACCGGCTCCATCTGGGCCCGACCCATCTGGAACACCTGGTGGACCTGGGACCCTCGCCTGACGACAACTCTCGTGATGTGGATCTATTACGTGGCCAGCCTGCTACTTCGCCAGATGGTCGACAGTCCCGAACGCAGTGCTCGCTTTGGGGCCGTTCTGGCCATCGTCGGCTTTGTCAATGTACCCCTGGTCTTCCTCACCATTCGCCTCTGGCGAACGATCCACCCCGTGCTTTTCACCACGGAGGGTTTTGGTCTGGCGCCGGAGATGCTGCTGACCCTGCTAATCTCACTCGGTACATTCACGCTGCTGTACTTTTGCCTACTAACCGCAAGGGTACGCCTGGAATCCCTGCAGGCTCGCCTGGCGCAACTCAGGGATCAGTACCTCTCGGAATAGAGCGGTTTGACCTATGGGAGTCTTTCGCTGATGAGCAATCTCACCTACCTATTCGCCGCGTTCGCCATCATCTGGCTCGCCGTCCTGGTGTACGTCCTGGCCATTGCTCGCCGCCTGCACAGCCTGGAGACAGAACTGCGTGCTCTCCAGCAAATGCTAGAGGACAACGCCAGAAAGAAGTAACCCCTGTTGGGCCTTCCTACCCCCTCTAGCTCTGGAGCGCCACCGGCACCTCGCAGCCTGGCGCGCTTTGCGGCGCGCCTCGCAGTGCTTCTGCCATCCCTTGTGCGCAGCATCGCCAGACACTGGCTAGCCCTCGCGAACCTCTTGCTCGGATTGCAGGCGACACTGCCTTTCCTCGCCCCGTACCTTATGCACACGGGACACACGCGGTCCGCCACCTGGCTCTACAAGATCTACGCTCCGCTGTGCCATCAGTTGCCCGAGCGGTCATTCTTCCTCTTCGGTCCTCAGTGGACTTATACTCTGCCCGAACTGATGCAGCTCACGGGCGGCGATGTTCCATTGCGCTACATTGGCGACGCCGCGCTCGGTTTCAAGACCACTGTCTGTCAGCGCGACAGCGCCACTTACCTGGCTATGTGGCTGGCCGGCCTGGTTTTCATCTTTCTTCGGCGTCGTCTCCGCCCGCTGCCACTCAAGGTATTCGCGCTGCTATGCCTCCCCATCGCAGTAGACGGGTTTGGGCAACTGCTCGCACTGTGGGACAGTTCCCCCTTCACTCGGATAACAAGTGGTGCGCTATTCGGACTGGCCTGCGTTTGGCTGGCCTTTCCGGCTATCGAGTCCGGTATGAGGGACCTCCATGAGTCGCCGCAACCAGACCCGACTCCCTGACGACCAGCCTGACTAACGCTAGCCTCACACAAAAGCAAAGAGCCCCTCTTGCGAAGGGCTCTTGGTCACTACTGGGTCGGTCTAGTACTCGGGCATAGGTGGCGGCGGCATTTCCTTCTTCTCAGGAATGTCCGTCACCAGAGCTTCTGTCGTCAGGATCATGGCGGCGATAGAAGCAGCGTTCTGCACGGCCGAACGGGTTACCTTGAGCGGGTCGATGATACCCTTGGCATACATATCACCGAACTCACCGTTCACAACCTCATAACCGATGTTAATGTTCTTGCTTTCCTTCTGATGGCGGCGGACGCCCTCGATGATCACGTTGCCGTCCTTGCCGGCGTTCTGCACGATCATCCGCATAGGAGCTTCCAGTGCCGCGCGCACAATGGCTACACCCGTGTTCTCATCGGGCAGATCCATCTTGATCTTGTCCAGGGCGGCCATCGCATTGATCAGAGCAACACCACCGCCCGGTACGGTTCCCTCTTCGACTGCCGCACGTGTAGCCGACAGGGCGTCTTCCACACGATGCTTCTTCTCCTTCAGTTCGACCTCGGTCCCAGCGCCAACCCGAATCACTGCCACACCGCCGGCCAGCTTGGCCAGCCGCTCCTGCAGCTTTTCCCGATCATAGTCAGAAGTGGTGGCCTCGATCTGCGCCTTGATCTGATCGACGCGACCCTTGATCTCGCTGTCCGAGCCCTTACCCTCAATGATGGTGGTCTCGTCCTTGTTGCACAGGACCTTGCGCGCCTTACCCAGGTCATTGATGGTCGCTGTCTCGAGCTTGCGGCCCATCTCCTCGGTAATGACCTGCGCACCGGTCAAGATAGCGATATCGCGCAGCATTTCCTTGCGCCGATCGCCGAAACCGGGCGCCTTGACGGCAACAACATTGAGCATGCCACGGAGCTTGTTCAGCACCAGGGTGGCCAGGGCTTCGCCCTCGACGTCCTCGGCGATGATTACCAGCTCGCGCTTGCCAATCTGAACCATCTTTTCCAGAATAGGGACGATGTCAGCAACCGCCGAGATCTTTTTATCGGTAACCAGGATGTACGGGTCCTCGAGCTCTGCTTCCATTCGCTCAGGATTGGTAACAAAGTAGGCCGAGATGTACCCGCGGTCCAACTGCATACCCTCGACGTACTCCTTCTCGAACTGCAGACCCTTGGACTCTTCGACGGTGATCACGCCATCCTTACCGACCTTGTCCATCACCTCGGCAATCAGTTCGCCAATTTCCCTATCGGCGGCCGAGATTGCGGCCACGTGGGCAATGTCCTCTTTGTCCTTGACCGCTCGCGCCATACCCTTCAGCGCATCCACCACAGCCGCAGCCGCCCTCTCAATGCCACGCTTGATGAGCATCGGGTTGGCACCCGCGGTGACGTTCTTGAGGCCTTCGTTGACGATCACTGCCGCCAGCAGAGTAGCGGTCGTAGTCCCGTCACCCGCCACGTCGTTCGTCTTGGTCGAAGCTTCCTTCAGTAGCTGAGCCCCCATGTTTTCATAGGGATCCTTCAGCTCGATTTCCTTGGCTACGGTCACGCCATCATGGGTGACGGTCGGGGCACCGAACTTTTTGTCCAGGGCAACGTTGCGCCCCTTCGGGCCAAGGGTAGTCACTACTGCATTGGCCAGCACATCCATGCCGGCCTTGAGGCGCCTTCGCGCTTCCTCTCCGAAAACTAGCTGTTTAGCCATCCGTGTTCCTCCTTCAGAATGAATACCAGGTTATGCTTACTTCAGGATCGCGAGAATGTCTCTCTCGTTGATGATCAGATACTTCTTGTCGTCCTTCTTGAACTCTGTGCCAGAGTACTTGGCATAAAGCACGCGATCCTTGACCTTGACTTCCATCGGCGCGCGCTCGCCGTTGTCCAGCAGACGCCCCGGCCCCACTGCCCAAACCAGGCCTTCCTGAGGCTTTTCCTTGGCCGTTTCGGGCAGGACGATGCCACCGGCGGTGACCTCTTCCTTCTCGATGGGCTCAACAAGCACACGATCACCGAGCGGCTTGATGTCCTTAACATTCACTGCCATGCCTGTCCTCCTGCTACTGATTCTGATATTTGACTGGATTTAGCACTCTCTAACCCCGAGTGCTAACGCGGCGCAAGTATAGCAGAATGCGAAAAAAAGTCAAATCACCTTCAGCAAGTTCAACCGCTAGTGGGCAGCACCCGTTCTTTTCCTTGCCTCATCCGAGTTTCGGCGTATAATAGAACCGGTGCCTTGTCTCGCCAGGCTACTCCTTCCATTTGAGGAACAAGAATGAAACGAGTCTCTCACCTCTTGGCGCTTCTGGCCTTGTCCCTTTTCATCCTATCGACGGGGTGCAACAAGTCGACTCCTACTCCCGCGGTGTCGGCCCCACCAACACCTACTGCTTCTGCTGGAGAGGCAAGCCCCACTGCCGCAGCTACACAGCCTCCCGTGGCCGGCACCCCGGTCCCGTCGATCCCCGCTGCGGCTCTGGTCAACAATCAGCCCATTCTGCTGGCGGACTATGACGCTCAGGTGCAACTGGCCGTATCAGCACTTAGCCAGCAGCAATCCTTCGACCCCAACACAGAAGAGGGCAAGGCGGCTCTGCTGCAGCTACAGAGGCAGATCCTCGAGTCGATGATCGACCAGACGCTCATTGACCAGGGAGCCGCGCGAGAAGGAATCGTCGTCCCGATGGAGCGTGTTGAGGAGGAGATGGTCAGGTTGATCGGTGACGACGCGGCCAGGTTCGACGCCTGGCTGAAGGAGAATGGTCTCACCCGCGATACTTTCAAAGCCCAGCTTCAACGTCAGCTCCTCAGCGCTGCCTTCCAGGAGCATATCGTTGGCGCAACAGCCCCCGTTGTTGAGCAGGTTCACGCCCGGCACATTCTGCTGCCCACAGAGGCCGATGCTTTGGACGTCCTCATCAAGCTCCAAGCCGGCGAGAGTTTTGCCAACCTGGCGAGCCAATACTCCCTCGACCGAGGCAGCAAGGATGAGGGAGGGGATCTGGGCTTTTTTCCACGTGGTGTGATGCCTCAGCAAATCGAAACCGTTGCTTTTGGCCTGGGCCCGGGCCAGATCAGTGGAATCGTGCACACCGACTTTGGCTACCACATCATCCAGGTAGTGGAGAGAGACCCCGCCCGGCCAGTGGCCGAAGAGCTGCTGGCCCCCTGGCGCCAGACTACTTTCTCCAATTGGCTTAACAGCCAGCGGGCCACCGCCAAGGTTGAGTATCTGGTGCCGCTACAATAGCGAAGGAGCGCGACCCCATGCCCAAGCTCGCCATTACCGGAAAAGGCGGAGTAGGAAAGACCACCCTGGCCGCTCTGCTGGCCTACATCTACGCCGGCGAGGGACGGCAGGTGCTGTGCATCGACGCTGACCCTGACGCCAACCTGGCTTCAGCTCTGGGAATTCCCGCGGAGGTCGCCAGTCGAATCACACCAATCTCCGAGATGGGAGACCTGATCGAGGAGCGCACTGGCGCAAGGCCGGGACAATCCGGTGGCATGTTCTCGCTCAACCCCAGGGTCGACGACATTCCGGAGCGTTTCGCTGCTGTGCACCGCGGGATCAGGTTGCTCGTGCTCGGTACCGTCAAACGCGGGGGCAGCGGCTGCATTTGCCCCGAGAGCGCCCTCTTGAAGAATCTGGTGCGTCACCTATTTACCGGACGCAACGACGCGGTCATCCTGGACATGGAAGCAGGTCTGGAGCACCTTGGCCGCGCCACAGCCAGCGCAGTGGATGCCTTCATCGTAGTGGTCGAACCGGGTCAGCGCAGCCTGCAAACCGCGCAGGCCGTCCGTCAGCTTGCCGCCGATATCGGCATCCACAAGGTCTATGTGGTCGGCAACAAGATTCGCAACCAACAGGACGAGGATTTCATCCGCGAGCATCTTCCTGGTGACCAGGTACTGGGCTTTCTCCCCTTCAGTGAGAAGGCTATTGCCGCCGATATCTCGGGCACTGCCATCTTTGACGCCGATCAACGTCTGGTCGCTGCTGCCTCCCTCATCCGAGACAGCCTGCCCCTGCAATGACCTGCCGCAGAGCTGGCCGTTCAGCCTACCGGGTCGCTGCGGTCTCTCCCCAGCCTGCTATCTTTCACCACTGGAGCTAGCTCATGGAAATCGTCTGGTATGGCCATTCCTGCTTCCGACTCAAGACCCGAGGGGCAATCGTGCTGTGCGATCCCTGCGGCAAGCAGGTCGGCTACACCATTCCACGGATGCGCGCCGATATCGTCACCATCAGCTCAGATCAGCCTGACTATAACAACTGCACCCTCGCACAGGGGGATCCGAGGGTCATTCGCGGGCCGGGTGAATATGAGGTCAAAGGCATCTTCATCGCCGGTATCTCGACCGCCCAGAAGAAGAGCAAAGCCGCTGACCTGCCACGCAACACGCTCTACCTCCTTGACTTTGACGGGCTGACGGTCTGCCACCTTGGCAGTCTGGATCACGTCCTGCCCCAGACCCAGCTCGAAACCCTCTCTGACGTCGACATCTTGCTCATTCCGGTCGGCGCCAACACCACTCTTAATGCCAATCAGGCAGCAGAAGTCATTGGACTTCTTGAACCCAAGATTGTCATTCCAATGCACTACAAAACGCGCGTCGTGCAGGCCAAACTCGACCCGGTCAGCAAGTTCCTCAAGGAGATGGGCATAGCGGACAGCTCAGCGCGCGACAGCCTCGAGATTGACAAGGGCGGGCTACCCTCAGAAACCCAGGTCATTGTTCTCAATTACAAGGAGTAGACTGCCCTTCCATCGCGCCCCTGCCTCATCGTAGCGGCCGCTCTGGTGGAGGTTGCCTATGTCACCCAAGAACACGATGCCCATCCTACAGCCAATCGGCACAGAGCCTCCCGCAAAGCGAAGCTATCTTCCGCTGCTACTGGTTCTGCTCACGGCCACCGCGCTGATTGTGCTCATCTTGCTCCAGTCCCGCCAGCCCGTATCCACTCCTCCACCCACGCAGACCCCCAGCGGGGATGCTCAGAGCCACCTGGACCTCGGCTCATCCCTGATGGCCCAGAACAAGATGGACCAGGCCGTCATCGAACTCCAGATGGCCTTGAGTCTGGATCCAACTCTTATAGAGGCTCACTTTCGCCTTGGCAATGCCTACTTTGCCCAGAACAAACTGGACGATGCTGCCGCGCACTTTTCTCGGGCGCTCGAACTTGACCCTACTAACATCGATGCGCGGTCCAACCTCGGCGCTGTCTACTACCAGCGTAGCGAGTTCGCCAAGGCCTCTTCCGAGTTCCTACGTGCCCTCGAGCTCAGCCCAAAGGACGCCGACATCCGTTACAACCTCGGTGCAGCCTATGTGCAGCAGGGCAACTACGACGCTGGCGTTGAGCAGTTCAATCAGGCTCTGCAGCTCAAGCCGGACCTGATCCGCGCCTACTTTGGCCTTGGCAACGCTCATAAACTGGCCGGTCGAAAAGCAGACGCTATCGAGGCTCTGAACAAGTTCCTATCGATGAACCCAACCGGCGAGGATGCTGAGCTCCGTCCCTACGCCGAATCTCTACTATCGGAACTCAAGTCCCAGTAGTGCTGTGCTCCAGCACGCACGGGACGTGACCGACATATCCTGGCGCTCGAGAGGTAGAACTACCCAGATGCATCACAAAACCACCCTCAACAACGGCCTGCGCGTTCTCACTACTTCCATGCCCCACACTCGCTCAGTGGCGATTGGCATTCTTACTGCCGTCGGCTCACGCTACGAGACAGAACAGCAGCGCGGCATCTCTCACTTTATCGAGCATATGTTGTTCAAAGGTACCAGCAAGCGCCCCACCGCCCAGGCCATCTCCGAGGCCATCGAGGGCATTGGTGGTGAGATGAATGCCAGCACCGGCAATGAGGTCACAACCTACGAGGTCAAGGTCGCACATCACCACCTTGCGCTGGCCCTCGATGTCCTGGTAGATATGTTCCGCTACAGCAAGTTCGACCAGGTCGAAATGGAAAAAGAGCGTCAGGTCATCATCCAGGAGATTGGTCGCACCATGGACATGCCGGAAGCCCGGGTCCACAACCTTATCGCCAGCGACCTCTGGCCACAGCATCCCGTTGGCTGGGAAATCGCCGGCACCAAAGAGTCCGTGGGTCACCTCTCACGACGGGCGCTCCGCGCCTACATCGCCCACAAGTACACGCCCGCCAGCACCATTATCAGCCTCGCCGGCAATCTGCACCACGATCAAGTCGTCACACTGCTGACTGATGCGCTCTCCGACTGGAAGCCCATGGCCAGCCCTCGCTTTGCCCCTGCGAAACCCGGAACTCTGGGTCCCAACGTGCACACCGAGTTCAAAAAGACCGAGCAGGCTCATTTGTGTCTCGGTCTGCCTGCCCTGCCCCGGTACCACCCTGATCGCTTCAAACTGATTCTGCTCAACGCAGTGCTGGGTGATGGCATGAGTTCACGACTCTTCCTCGAAATCCGCGAAAAGCGCGGCCTTGCCTATAGTGTTGGCTCCTATACCAGACTGCTGCGCGACACGGGAGCCCTGATTCTTTACGCAGGTGTGGAACCAGCCAAGGCACATGATACTGTCGCCGCGATGGCCAACCAGCTTGCTCTCCTCGCGCAACAACCCGTTCCCCTCACCGAACTCGACAAGGCCCGCGAGTACACCAAGGGCGGTATACTTCTGAGTATGGAAGACACCTTCGCCAACGCGGGTTGGGTCGCTCGTCAAGAGCTCTTTGACCAGCAAGTGCTCACTGTGGACCAGGTTATGCAGCGACTGGATCAGGTGACGCCGGAAGATATCCAGACCCTAGCACAACAGTTGTTCTCTACGGACAAGCTGCACCTGGCGCTGATCGGACCCTTCAAGAAGGAGAGCGTGTTTCTCCCTTGCCTGCGGATTTGAGATCATTTTGCCAAATCCACGTTTTCTGCTATACTCGCCCGCACTAGGGCAAGTAGCTCAGTTGGTTAGAGCGCCACGTTGACATCGTGGAGGCCGTAGGTTCGAGTCCTATCTTGCCCACCTGCGAGAGCCAGACAAACGCCCGTGTTGGTGAACACGGGCGTTTTCTAATATTCCTGTTCCTTTGCTTCCGCAGGGCCCTCTATGGTAGAATCGTCACGATTCGATGAGAAACGGGGCCTATGGACACCGTCTCACGTCTGAAAACTGTTCCTCTCTTTGCCGCACTCTCCCCTGAGAATCTAGTTCGGGTTGCTGAGATCGCAGCCCGTCAATACTACTCCAAGGGTCAACTCCTCTGCCGCCAGGACCAAACAGACGAGACTCTCTTTGTCATCGACCGCGGTGAGGTGATCCTCCGGCAGATTGATCTCCAGGACGTGGAAAAACCCCTTACTGTCCTGTCAGAAGGCCACTCCCTTGGCGACGATGCCCTGATTCTGGGTGAATCCTGCGGGCTTTCAGCTCAGGCCCTCACCGATGTTGAGGCCCTCGTCATTCACAGAAAAGAACTTCTAGTTCTCTTCGACGAATGCCCCGGTCTACAGTCTCAACTGACCATCCGCCCCCTGCTCAAGCAACAACTCCGCACTCGCTCTCTGGCCGGCCAAGATCCTCAAGAGCCATGGCTCCTGCGCTGCAAGAGACACTGGGCGGCTCTGCTTCGCCGACTCACCACGCCGGCAATCACCTTCCTGGCACTGCTCGCCGTCGCTCTCTTCCTGCGCGAGCTGGCAGTCGTCACCAGCCCCTGGCTGCTTGTGCCCTTCGTGGGTCTCCTTCCTATCGCGATGCTTATCTGGGCCATCGTCGATTGGCAAAATGACTACTACCTCGTCACTACAAAGCGTCTGGTCTACCAGGAGCAGGTTCTACTGCGCTCACACACTGTCGACGAAGTCCCCCTGATCAAGATCCAGAGCTATACCATCAACCGTCAGCTTCTGGGCAACCTGCTCGGCTATGGAACCCTCCAGATTCGCACCGCCGGCAACCGTGGACCAATAGTGCTCGACTATCTCCACGACCCCGAGGGAATGCAAGCGGTGATCTTCAGGCAGGCTGGCCATTTGCTCTCCAAGCAAAGGACAGAGGAGAGAGACCAGATCCGCCAAGAGCTGCAGCGACTTCGCCTCGGCGAGCCAGCCAGTACTCAGCTACCCGACCTCCCTCCCGCTCCCAACCCTCTACCCAGGCCGAACTGGCGCGCTCGTCTCATGCCCTCCCGCCCGCTGTTGCGCCTTAGCTATGCCCAGGCCGACAGGGTCGTGTGGCGCCGACATTGGATCTTTCTTGTCCGCCACATCTTTTTGCCGCTCTCGCTCCTCTTGCTCATTTCCGCCGCCATCGTCTGGGCTGCCGCCGACCCTCGTCTGCCTTCCCAGACCATCCTCATACTGGCATCATCTCTGATGTGGCTGGCGGCTGCCTTCTGGGTCTGGTGGGAGTGGACAGACTGGCGCAACGACGAGTATATCGTCACTGATGACTCGATTATCGATATTGACAAGAAACCCCTCTTCTTCAGCGAACAACGCAAGAAAGCATCTCTCCAAATGATCCAGAGCCTCTCGCTCAAAAAGCCCGGACTATTGGCGGCCCTGCTCAATTTCGGTGATGTTCTCATCCAGACTGCTGGTCCTGAGGGTACTTTTGCTTTTTCCGGGGTGCACAACCCCATCGAAGTGCAACGAGAGGTCTTTAGACGCATCGAGGCTTACCAGGAGACTTGTCAGCGCCGCGACCGAGCACGCAAACGGGCCGAATTGGCCACCTGGTTCCAGGTTCATGACGAGCTACCACCTACGCCAAGTAGCCAGGCGCGCAGCTCAGACGGGGCCAAATAGCAGTACCTTCATACCGTCCACCAGCCCCCTGTCCTCTCCGAACAGTGGCCGAACGCGGCATACCTGACCTAACCTGAAGGCAGAGGAGGTTCCCATGAAACTCCGCAGCATCGTCGATCAGGCCAAAGCGCATGTAGGAGAAGCTGCCAGCCTCAAAAAGCTGGACGCCATGCGTGACTCGCTCCAGCACCAACTCCAGGCTCAAGTCGCCGTGGCCAAGGTTCAGGCGGCAGAGGCTGCCGTATCTGGCAAGCAGCTCCTCAGCGAGACCCGCGACAAACTCCAGGTTGCACTGGATGAAACCCAGCGCAAAGCCACCGAGATTGCACACCAGGCAGCAGCACTCATCCCACAGGTCGCTGAGCTGGAGCCCATTCTCAAGCAGCTTGGCTTTGTCGTCTGCAACATTGATGTTACTCTGTCGATAGCCCCCAGCCTGGCCGTGATTATCGAGCAGCAGGATGCCTATCTCGGTGAGAGCCTGGACGCCCTGTTGAAGGAACGACAGCTTCCTCTCACCGGTTTTCAGGACAAGGTTCTGCACCTGCTGGCCCGGGCTACTGACTTTGCCGCCAACATCACCACCAACTATGGCTACCGCGCCATACAGTACGAATTGGTTTTGCTGCCACCAGGCGTAATCATCCACTTTGGTCCCCACGAACCAGATCTGCTCAAGCCATCTCTCAACGTCAAGATCGAGGACTCTCCACCCGACACACTAACATCAGGGGAGGACGAGGCTTCATTGCCTGCGGTAGAGTCCCCTGTTGAGGACTTGCCGATTTCTTCCGCAGGAGACGAACATGCGCCCCAGTGAACATATCCGCTGCCAGAACTTGACTTGCCACGACGTTAACCATGACTCCTACCTGATTCCCAACATCGACCTCGACCCGGCACGCATCCTGGCCATCCTGATCTCCGAGGCCGCCCCTTCTAGCCCCTCTGATCACTACTATGCTACCGGAAACCCACTCTTTGCTCAGACCACAGTTCAGGCCTTTCGCGACGCTGGAGCTGGCGTCACCGACATCTCTGACATCGTACGCATGGGCATCTACCTTACCACAGCCGTCAAGTGCGGCAAGACTGGCTACTCCGTTGCCACACAGACCACCAGGACCTGCTCCACTCTACTGAAGCAGGAGATGGACCTCTTTCCCAACGTCCGTGTTCTACTGCTCATGGGGGACGTCGCCATCCGCTCCATCAATGACATTGCTCGACAGGCTGGCTTACCACGCGTCATACCGGCAGGATCCACCTACAAGATCCGCGACGGAAGTTACTACTTTCACCAAATCCGTGCTCTTCCCTCCTATCTCCAGGCAGGTCCCAGCTTTTTCATTGAGAAGAGCAAGAGGCAGATGATAGCTCAGGATATTCGCACCGCCCTCGACCTGATCAGTTCGTAGCATCTCTACTCCACAACGCAATTGACGCAAACAACAACCCCCTGCCTCTTACGTTAGGGCAGGGGGTTGTGTTGTACTGTTCAACCGACTCTACTACTTGGCCTTGCGGCGCTTTCTCCACAGATATCCAATCGCCAGGAACGGCAGAGCTATCAGTAGCAGCACTGGTGCGATGTACAGGATGATCCATATCGCCGCATCTACCAGCCATTTTGCTGTCTGCATCAGCGCTTTCAGCGCACGGGCAACTGTTTCGGACGGTCTCCATCCACCCACGGTAATTGGCTCAGCCAGAACGTCCGGAATCAACTCTATGGTGACGGCTGACATAGCGGCAGTGCGTTCCAGATACACCATGCGCCCCTTGATCCCCTCGATTTGGCCGCGAATTTGCGTCAACTCACGGTAGACAGCCATGATGTCTTCTGCCTTACCGGTCTTTTCACGCACCGTGGTCAAAAGCTCCTGGAGTTCTTTCTCCGTAGCTTCAAGGTTACGAAGCTGCGCCCCCAGATCAGAATACTCTTCACTGACATCCTGACTGGTCCCCGTCTCTCGCTCTACCTTTACCGCCAATCCCTTGAATCGCCTTAGTGTATCATCGAGCGTCTTGGCCGGGACGCGCACGGTTATGGTTCCTCGCAGTTGGTTCTGATCCCTCCACAGCTGCAGATTGACTACGTAGCCGTCAACCTCGCCCAGGATAGTCCGTATCTGCTCAACGGTTGCGTTTGCATCCTTCACCACCATCGACAAATTGGCTGTACGCACAATCATCCGCTCACTTGTCGACTCTTGTGACGGACTTGAGGAGGATCCCGAGTACCCATTGCTTTTCCCCGCATCACCAGATGATGGCGGTGCCACGAGGGAGGGCGAGCTGCTCCTGGCCGGTGCACATGATGCGACCAGCACAGCCAAAAGCAGCATCACAGCGAACAGACGGTATTGTTCAGATCTCATCGTCACTTCCTCCTTTGCCACCCTCAGACATCAGACGCGGCGCTGTGCCTTCCAGTTCCCCCGGGACGCCACACGCAACGCTCACCATCCAAACAGTAGACGAGCCGCCAGCCTGTCTGGCAGATGGCGGACAGCCATCAGTCTCTGGGTCTCCTCAATGGGATATTCTACACGGCGCTGCTGCAGCATATTCGTTTCCTGGTCGTAGATCAGATAGGCCGCGCGAGGATCACCATCACGTGGTTGACCAACACCCCCGGGGTTGATGAGCCACCGCTGATCAGGCAACAAAACCGCTTGTCCGATCGGCATAGTCAGCGTTTCGGTCTCTCGCGGTGACCCGTTGTCGACATAGACGACCGGAATGTGAGTATGGCCAAACAAGCAGTAAGCCGTGTCGTAGCAGGCCAGGTTGGCGGCTGCAACAGAGGGGTGAGTCATGTACTCCCAGATGGGATAGCGTGGGCTGCCGTGAACCAGCGTAAAGTTGCCCTCGACCAGCTTTTCTGGAAGACGTTCGATATACTCCCAATGCTCTGGCGTGAGCTGCTCCCTGGTCCACAGACAAGCCTTTCGCGCCTCAGGATTGAAAGCCGAGATATCAAGCTTGTTGATGGCCGCCCAGTCGTGATTCCCGGCCACACAACTGTGGGCGAATTGGCGCAATCTGGCAATGCACTCATTTGGTTGAGGCCCGTAGCCAATGATGTCGCCAAGACACCAAATCTGGTCGAACTGACCCGCGTCCGCCAGTACTGCCTCAAACGCCGGCAAGTTGCCATGAATGTCAGACAGGATCAGGTAACGCACGAGTACCTCACACGATAGAGCATAGCTCCAATTATACCCCCTTTTCCTTCTCGGTTCCTACCCGTGTGTCCTCATATCTTATCCCCATATGGTATATGAGTAAGTAATAGTCGTAGTAGGGGGAGTGGATAGTGGGGAGAAAACAGGGGGTCTGGGGGCATCCACCACCTTTAGGGTTGAGTCCAGAATGCCACCACCAGTGGTGGGTCAGACTCCGGGCAAGACACTGCCAAATGCCCACACCCCCTGTGGATAACTCCGGGATAAGTGAACTACCGCTGGAACAGACCAGAATCTGGAGAGGGTACACTAGGACTTGGGAAGAACGGCTGGTCTGGCCCTACAGTTAGGGGAGCACATCGCCAGGTTGACGTATAACGGGCGGTTCGGGGGCTGCAAAAGGCCTGGTTATCCCCATAGAGGGGATAGTTATCCACAGTTATTAGGCAGTTATCCACAGGGTGGGGCTAACGTGTTGACGGGGCGCGCTCTTTGTAGAGGTGTTCCTTGATAGCGAGGACATCGCGGCGGAGGGAATCGTCTTCCTCGATGGCGGCCTTGATCTTGTCACAGCCGTAGAGAACGGTGGTGTGGTCACGGCCGCCCAGGGTGTCGCCGATCTTGGGGAGGGAATAATCCAGCTCTTGCTTTAGCAGGAACATGGCTACCTGACGAGCAAGGGCGACTTCCTGACTGCGGCCGCGTCCCTTTAGCGTGTCGGGATCGATAGAGTAGTAGCGGCAGACTGCGTCAATGACCTGATCTGCCGAGACCGAGTCGGAGCGAGTGAGGATATCCTGCAGCACTGCGGAGGCTAGTTCCATGGTCAGTGTGGACTGGGTGAGCTGGGCGTGCGCCACCACGCGCGTCAGTGCCCCTTCTAGCTCACGGACGTTGCTCTGGAACTTGGTGGCGATGAACTCGATGACCTCGGGCGGAATAGCGATGGGGCAGGCCTCGGCCTTGGTGCGCAGAATGGCCATCCGCATCTCAAAACCGGGTGGCTGGATATCGACAATCAATCCCATTTCAAAACGTGACCGAAGCCGGTCCTCGAGGGTCATAATAGCCCTAGGTGGGCGATCGCTGGACAGTACGATCTGCTTGCCGCCCTGATGCAACGTGTTGAAAGTGTGGAAGAACTCTTCCTGAGTGCTCTCTTTGCCAGCGATGAACTGAATATCATCGATCAACAGTAAGTCGACCTGATTGCGATACTTGGCGCGAAACTCGTCCGTGCTCTGGGTGCGGATAGCATTGATCAGCTCGTTGGTAAAGGTCTCGGATGAGACATAGAGGACGTTGGGAGTGGTGGTGAGCGCTTGATTGCCTATTGCCTGGAGAAGGTGAGTCTTGCCAAGGCCGGTGCCGCCGTAGACAAAGAGCGGGTTGTACTGCTTGGCCAGGTTTTCGGCAACGGACCTGGCGGCGGCGTGCGCAAGCAGGTTAGAGTTGCCAACGATGAAAGCGTCAAAGGTGAGCTTGGGATTGAGGAAAGTGTTGAATGAAGGAGCTGCCGGGTTCCCGGTCTGCACCGTTGGTTCAGCGGCATAGTCTGCCGTGAGCAAAGGGTCGGGCGAAACAACCTTGGGCCGGCGAGGGCGGACGACAAAGCTCACCTCGACACTGCGGCCAATGATTCCGGTGAGTGTGCGCTTGATGGTGGTGAGCAGCCGGTTCTCCAGCCAGTCCTTGGCGTAGCCGTTGTGCACGCCAATGACAAAGGTGCCATCCTCCCAGCTGATCACATAAGTGCTCTTGACCCAGGTGTCAAAGGTCGGTTTGGTGAGCTGCAACTGTAGCTCACCGAGGGCTGCCTGCCATGCTTGGTCAGCATTCATAGTAATGCCCCCAGAGGAATCGATAAAGGCAGCGGGAGAATAAGAGATGAAGAACAGTACGGTCGCCAGCCCGCTCCGCCGTAAGGCTATTGTACGCTGGCAACAGAGTGAACGCAACAGAAGTCAAGCCAGCTCAGCCTGCTTGGGCAGACCTTGGCGTGACGATGACACACAATGGCTAGTGGCAGACAAGAGATCAAGCACTAGACCTATGGTTTTCGGGCCAACTGAGGGGTGGTAGCGATGATCATCTAGTTTTAAGAATTGTTATCGTCAATTGAGAGCCGCTGCGCCGTCTTTTTGGTGGAAAGCCAAATTGCCACTATATTGCCTGAAACTCGGAAGGATGGATATGCGCCGCGCGCTGTTGCTTGCTCTGCTGCTAACTGCTGTTGTCAGCGTGGGAGCCATGTGGATCGGCTACCCACGCATGGTCTCTGGGGTCGTTCGTGACGAACTGACCGGCCAGGCGGTCTCCACTGCTACGATCACCCTGGGAGGAACAACGCTCGGGGTAGGGCCAGAGGGGCAATTCGCCCTGGGTTGGTTGTGGCAGGACCGGTGGGTCGCGGTACAGGCGGACGGCTACACGGAGGCGCGGACAGAGGTTCCGCGAGGACCGTTGCCCGGGGCCAGTGTGCTAGTTTCGGTAGAGTTGGTGCCGAACCGGGTGCGCTGCGTGGTACGTGACGGTGAGGCAGGGGCTGCGTTGGTTGGCGCCGCCGTAGCCTGCAATGGTGAGCAATGCACGGCCGACGAGGAAGGCACGTGTACGTTTCGCCGCGTGCACGCGGGGGCGGTGCTGAGCGCATCGATGCCGGGATTCGAACCGGTGGAGAGCCATTGGGAAGGGCGGGACAGTCAAGAGTTGACTCTCCAGCCCAGCAAAGCTAAAGTCCTGGTGATGGACGAGTACACCGGGCAGCCGGTGAGCGGAGCTACGGTAGCGATTGGCGGCGTAGAGCACGTCACGGACAAGACCGGAAGCGCGACTGTCAGGCGACTGGTGGCGGGCGCTATGCTTGAGGTGAGTGCCGCCGGTTACGCCGCCACTGTGGCCAGTTATGGGGCCGAGCCAGTAGTGCACCTGGCGCTGCGTCCGAACACCCTGAGTGGCACCGTGCGTGATAGCAGGACAGGAGTGCCTGTGGGCGGTGCGCTCGTGCGCGCCCTTAACAGTGGCCAGATCATCACAATGACTCAGACGTCCGAGGATGGTCGGTACGTGTTGGCAGGCTTGCCGATGGCCATCACCGTCGCGGTCACGGCAGTGGACCACGAGCCCATTGCGCTGGCAGTAGAGCGCACCACGGTGCTAGACGTTGCCCTGCAGCCATTTGAGGTGCGGGGCATCTACATACCCCTGGGACTACTGACCATTGAGGAGCGCATCGCCGAGCTGCTCAAGCTGGTGGACGAGACAGAGCTCAACGCAGTAGTCGTGGACGTGAAGAACGACCGCGGGTGGCTCGCCTTTCCGAGTGCGCTGCCAGAGACCAAGCGCAGCGGGGCATATCAGCCGGACTGTATGGATATCCATCACTTCCTGGCTATGTGCAGGGAGAAGGGCATCTACACCATCGCCAGGATAGTGCTCTTCAAGGATCCAATGGTGGTAGCGGCCTATCCCGAGTGGGCTGTACACAAAACCGATGGGCAGATTTACGTGGACACCGAGGGATCAACCTGGTGTGATCCCTTCCTGAGTGAGGTGCAGGACTATTTGATTGGCCTATCGAAAGAGGTAGCGGCGCTCGGGTTTGACGAGCTGCAGTTTGACTATATCAGGTTTCCATCTGATGGGTCGGTCAAACATGCGGTGTACAGTCAGGAGAGCACGGTCGAATCGCGCACGCGAACGATCCGCGAGTTCTGTGCGCGCCTGCGCTCAGAGCTGAGCCCAATGGGGGTGCTGCTTTCGGCGGACCTTTTTGGGTTAACACCCTGGGTGGAGCCAGAGAAGGATATGGGCATTGGCCAGCGGGTGATTGACATTGCTCCATCGATGGACTACTTGTCGCCCATGCTCTACCCGGCAACCTTCACCAAGGGGAATCTCGGTCTGGACGAGCCTTTGCTCCACCCTTATGAAGTTGTCTACCGCAGTTGTGTTGAACTCGCCAAGCGGACGAACACGCGCGTAAGGCCGTGGCTGCAGCACTACTCCTGGAAGGGTATGGAGTACGGGGTGAAGGAGATGCGCCTGCAAAAGCAGGCCGCCGAAGATGCCGAGGCATTCGGCTGGATGTTCTGGAACGCCGGAGGCCGGTATCTCGCCGATACCTTTGACAAGCAGGAGACAGCAGCACCCTAGCTAGTGGATGTGCTGCATCAGGTCGCGCAGGGCAGACAGGGTCGGCTCAATCAGATAAGGCTTGCCGGCAGCCTGAATCGCATTCTGTACGTCTTTGAGGCCGTTGCCGGTGATGAGGACAACTACGCACTCCTCTGGAGCAATCTTGCCCTGAGCGACGAGTTTGCGCAGGCCGGCAAAGCTGGTAACGCCGGCCGGCTCACCAAAGACCCCTGTGTTGCGGGCCAGAACGCGCATGGCGTCCAGAATCTCCTCATCGCTCACCGTGACAAACTGGCCCCCGGTACGCCTGACGGCGCGCAGCGCCTTGATGGCGTCGCGCGGAATGCCCACTGAAATACTGTCGGCGAGAGTGTGCGGAACAATGGGAGTGATCGCCTCTGTCCCGTGGCTCCAGGCATTGTAGAGTACCGCTGACCCCTCTGCCTGGACTCCTATTAACTGCGGCAAGCGGTCGATGAGGCCCAGGGCATAAAGGTCAGCAAGACCTTTGCCCAGACCGCCGATGATGCAGCCATCGCCTACGGACACCAGGATCTTGTCTGGTGCGTTCCAGTTGAGCTGCTCACAGATCTCCAACACAGCCGTCTTCTTGCCCTCGGACAAGTAGGGGTTGTAGGCCGTATTACGACTGTACCATCCATAGGTAGCGGAGGCCGCAAGGCAGAGGTCAAAGGCCTGGTCGTAGGTGCCGCGCACCATGATGACGCGAGCGCCGAACACCAGTAGCTGGGCTACCTTGGCCTGCGGTGCCCGCTCGGGGACAAAGATGTAGGTTGGCATGCCAACGCTGGCCGCCAGACCAGCCAGCGAAGAAGCGGCGTTGCCGGTGGAGGCCGCAGTCATCACATCGCGATGCTTTTCCCTGGCCTTGACAATGCCGACCGCACTGGCTCGGTCCTTGAAAGAAGCGGTAGGGTTACGCCCGTCATCCTTGATGTAGAGATGCTCCAACCCCATTTGTGAACCAAGGCGTCGGGCATGGTAGAGCGGAGTCCATCCCACCTGGAGACGAGGAATCAGTGAGAGGTCCGAAACCGGCAGAAGGTCCGCGTAGCGCCAGATGGAATAGTCGCGGTTGCTCTTGAGGACGGTCTTGGACAAGCGTGGGCGGATGTAGTCATAATCGTAGACTACATCAAGAATACCATCGTTGCCATGCTTGGGGCATACGTACTCCAGGGCGTCAATGCCATACTCAGCCCCGCACAGGACGCATCTGAATCCCAAAACGTTTTTCAAGGGCCGCCTCCCCAAGTGGAATTATAGCGTCTGACAGAGGGCTCGCAAAGAAATGGGGTACTGCCAGGTCGCCTGTGGTTCTGAACAGCGTATATGGAATGTATGAGCGTGGTATAAGTAGTGGAGATAGAAGGCTAAAACAGTGCGCCAGTGGCGCAAAGTGGAGACAAGTGGCGCGACTGTAATCAGAAGGTATATGCGCGGCATAAATAGGCGTGGATGATGCAAAGATACGGTGCGCGTTGTGTGTGTAATCATGCGGTAGACGCGGGGTATGTGGGTGTACAAAAGACCGTATCTGGAGCGCAAAGGTGACGTCTTCGTAAGTGCAGTTGTCGAGTGTGCACAGGTGGGACCTTCTCCATACTGGCATTGGAAAGTATATGCCGTACAATCAGACGGTATTTAGTGGCGCCAATATGGCATGATTAGTGCCATTGTTCTCCACCAGACTGTTGAATGATGAGGATAGGCGAGTGGGCATGCGCATTGACCGGGAAGCTCTCTACACGATGGATGAGATCGCCGAGATGTTTGGCATAGGCAAGCGGACCGCGCAGCGTATGGTGTACAGCGGCAAGGTCCCGGCGCGCAAGCTGGCGAACAAGCTGGTGGTGCGGGGTGCGGACTTGCTCGACGGCTTGCCCTCTTATAGTCCGCGCGGCAAGGGAACCGTGCGGAGCAAGACCAAACAGGCAGTAGCGGCTGATTAGCCTCGCGACCACGCAGGAGCCCCTGGAGCAATCCGGGGGCTCTTGTTTTGGAGTAGAACTCGGCTCTCCGCTGATTTGGCAGGTATACCCTCTTGTGCTAGAATCGCCCCAGTCTGGCGGCGGAGGCCAAAGGTGCCTCGTCGGTCTGTGGGATGGTCGACTGTTTCTGCTATGGCTCTTATGCCCACAATTATCTGCTGCAATTGCATAGCCACGCATTGTCGCGACCGATTCGAGAGATCATAGACCGCTAGCGGAGCTGGATGCCCTTGTCTGTGCATTACAGCTCCGTTGCTGTGTAAGGCCCGCAGGCTTCGCCAGACCCTACAACAGAAAGGATGTACATGAAGGAAAGACTCATCCAGACACTGAAGCAATGGCTGCAGCACCCGCAAGCAGACCGTGTGACCTACGGTATCTCGGCAGTACTGCTCATCGTGAGCTTGTTACTACCCCCGGTTTCGGCGGGGACAAGATTACTGCACCTGGACTACCCGGTCATCTCGGGCAATGGAGGTGCGATCAGCGCTGCGGATGGATCGCACCTGGTCATCCCGGCCGGCGCACTGAGCAGTCAGTTGCGGCTCAAGATCGCTTCCGTTGCGAGCCCCGACTTTGTTGATGGCAAGGGCGACGGGGCCGAGAACGCAGCAGCCAAAGCGCTCAAGGCAGCAGCGGTCACGCTGCAGAGCAGCGTCTATCACTTCTTGGCCTATGGACCGCAGCCCAAAGAAGCGACCTTTACCCTGCCCCTTCCCGCCAGGCTGGATGGCTCCCTGGTTGATGCTTATTCCTGGAATGGCAAGAAGTGGGAGTGGACTCCCTCAGAGGTTATCGCGGAGGACAAGGCCGTCGAAGTGCGCCTGTCCTCTCTGCCTTCTATGATCGCCGTAGTGCAGGCCAAACGGAGCAGCCCCGCGGTCGCAACAACAATTGGCCACGAAGAGGAACTGCCAGTTATGGCCAAAGGTCTGATCACCGAGCTCGATCTCGAGGGCTACTCGGTGAACGCAGACGGTAGCATCAGTGACTCCATGGGGCCGAATCGGGTAACCCCACAAGGCTATTCGCTTGTGGCTCTGGTCAGCAACCTCAAGGATGGGCAGCCGCAGGGCAGCGTGCTAAATGCGGTGCTGTTGGACCCCAAAGCACGGACCCGGCATGTGTCTGCTCTATCAGCGCTGGTGGTAGAGAAAAAGTACACCGGCGTGCTGCTCGACTATCGCGGATTGGTGCCAGAGTTAAAAGACGAGTTTGGCTCCTTTGTGGCCGAGCTGGCGACATCGTTCCACAAGCAGGGCAAAACGCTCGCAGTGCGGGTCGAGACGCCGCGGCAGATCTCTGAAGAGGCCTGGGATACCGGTTCGTTTGACTGGAACGCCATTGGCCAGCGCGCCGACACCGTGGTCTTACCAGCCATTGAGAGCCCAACTGCGTTCGTCGCTGGTGGTCAAATGCAGTCACTGCTACGGTGGGCAGTGGGTCAGGTAGACCGCACCAAACTCCAGCTCGAAATGTCCGTGTACGGTTATCAGATCATCAACGGAGTGGTCAGCAGGGTACCGTACGATGTAGCTCTGTGGGACGTGGCCCATCTGGCCGTCGCGGGTGATAAGCAGATGGTTGGCGGCGGCGAAGCGGTGACTTTGGTGCTGCCGAGTCTGGAAGGCACCGGGGGCCTTCGTTTTGATGACAAGGTCAACGCGTGCTGGTTCAGCCATGAAGGCGAGGAGGGCCACGAACACCAGGTTTGGCTGGAGAATGCGGCCAGCCTGGCTACCAAGCTGCAGCTCGTGCTTGACTACAATCTGCGTGGCGTCACGCTGAACAACTTTTTGGATCCCCAGAACGATGACCGGGTGTGGGATCTCCTGCAGTACCTCAAGGATTTGACCATCCCGGCGTTGGAGAGCAACTATACCGTGGTTTGGACTGTCAAGGGTCCGAGCGGCGAGCAGAGCACGTCTTGCAGCCTGCTATCATCGGGTGACCTCTCTGTGAGTTCTGCCACTACGGGTGGTGCAGCATTTGTCTGGCAAGCACCCAATGCCCCTGGTGAGTACAGCATCGCTGCGCTCATTTCCGACGATGGCGGCCGCACAACTGTCAGCCAGAGCAGCAGCGTAGCCATCGAGATCCCAACTCCAACTCCGACGTCGACTCCAACCCCGACACCGCTGCCGACAGCTACTCCAACAGCCAAGCCGACACCCAAGCCAGCGGCTGCCGCTCCGGCTGCGTCGCAAGGTCCGGGCTTTGGTTATGGAATCCAGGGTGATGCGCTGACTGATGGGGACCATGGCCGGCTCTTTGGCCTCATCCAGCAGCTCGGTTTTGGGTGGTACAAGCAGCAGGTAGAATGGTTCCGCTTCAACCCCGCTCCAGGAGAGTATGACTGGGGTGGACTGGATCGCATCGTCGACAGTGCCAGTGCTGCCGGGATCAGACTGCTGTTCAGTGTGGTGAAGGCGCCGCCCTGGGCCCGGCCGGCCGGTGATACAGATCAAGGCCCGCCACAGGATCCCAACACCTACGGTGAATTCCTGCGAGCTATGGCCACGCGCTACAAGGGGCGCGTTAAGGGCTATGAAATCTGGAATGAGCAGAACCTCTACTATGAGTGGGGCGGACTGGGCAACAAGCTGAGTGCCCGCAAATACGTAGAGCTGCTCAAGGTGGCCTACCAGGCAATCAAGTCGGCTGACCCGAGTGCGACGGTTATCTCTGGCGCACTCACGCCAACTGGCTACAATGACGGGAACATCGCTATTGACGACCGCGTCTATCTCGAACAGATGTATCAGGCCGGCCTCAAGAACTACTGCGATGCAGTCGGCGCTCATCCCAGCGGGTACAACAACCCGCCGGGTGCCCAATGGGAGACCTACTCGGATCCAACAGCATCCTTCAATGCCAAGGGCCATCCAAGCTGGTTCTTCCGCGGCACGCTGGAGAGCTATCGCAACATCATGCTCAAGTACGGTGATAGCAGCAAGCGGATCTGGGTAACCGAATTCGGTTGGGCCTCTGTAGATGGTCTGGGAGTTGCACCAGCACGGGGGTACGAATACGCTGCCGACAACACCGAGGCCGAACAGGCTCAGTTTATCGTCGAGGCCTACCAGAAGGCCAAGAGCTGGGGTTGGGTAGGTCCGATGTTCCTGTGGAATCTCAACTTTGGCCCAATCTGCGGCCCGGCCGATGAAAAGTCCGCCTTTGGTATCATCAGGCCAGACTGGAGCATGCGCCAGGCGTTTGCTGGCCTGGCCAACATGCCCAAGTAGTCTCATCGAGATGCGCCGAGCCACAGCGGGTGGACGGCAAAGTGGCGACGGCACGAGTGAGGACAGAGCACGGGTATGCCCCGTGCTCTGTTTGTGAAAGGCAACAACCTTGACAAACGCAACAGAAACAGTGACGCGGCATTCCAAGACCGCAGCGGCGATGGTCGCAAGGGCAATCCCCTGGCGAAGTATTGTGCAGATCCTGTTGGCCCTGGCAAGCCTGCTCGGGCTGGCTTCTTGTGCTCCAGCGGGGCAGGGAACCATCCAGCCAACGCGTACACCGCGGCCAACCTTCACCCTGGTTGCCTCCGTCGTGGCGGCAACGGCAACGCAAGTTCAGACTACGGCAACAGCAGTCCTGCCCGCCACTCCGACGAATGAGCCGGCTACTCCGACAGCCGTGCTAGTCCCACCCACGAATACCCCGCAGCCGACAACACCGCCAACGCCCGTTGCCAAAGGACTGCGCATGAACTCGCCGGAGTATGGCATGCAAGCCTTCCTGTGGTGGCGCCCAGAAGTAGCCAGCCGCGATATGGGCATGATCAAAGCGGCCGGGTTTGGCTGGGTGAAGCAGAATATCGGCTGGCGCGATGTGGAGGGGGCACGCAAGGGCACGTTCGACTGGGGTCGCGTTGACTGGATTGTGTCCGAGTGCAACAAGCTCGGGCTGGACCTGCTGGTGCGCATCGACCATCAGCCTCAATGGGCTGGCGGGAACTATCCGACCAACGGCCCGCCCAACAAGATCGCTGATCTGGGTGACTTTTTGTCGGTGATGGCCAGCCGGTACAAGGGGCGGATTCGAGCTTATGAGATCTGGAATGAACCGAACCTGGCGCGGGAGTGGGGGGGTCAACCACCCAATGCGAGCCAGTACGTCGCGCTTTTGCGCGAAGCCTACCGGAGAATCAAGCAGGCAGACCCCAATGCGATGGTCATCAGCGCTGGCCTCACACCAACCGGGACCTGGTCACCTGAGGCAACACCCGATGACGTTTACCTTGATGAAATGTACAAGGCCATGGGCGGGGCGAGCAGCGGCTACTATGACGTACTGGGCGTTCATGCAGCGGGCTACAAGGCACCACCGGAGATTAGCCCTGAAGAGGCAGACGACAATCCCGCCTATGGCGGAGAACGCTTCTTCTGTTTCCGCCGGGTAGAAGACCTGCGCCGGATCATGGAGCGCTACGGCGACTCGGCCAAGCAGGTGGCGATCCTCGAGTTTGGCTGGACTAGTGATCCTATCCACGAGGCCTACTCCTGGCATGCCGTGTCTGAAGAGGTCAAGGCCGAGTACTTTGTGCGTGCCTATGCCTGGGCCAAGGCCAACTGGTCACCCTGGATAGGCCTGATGAACCTGATCTACATTGCCGACCCGGATTGGACCGAGGCCGATGAGCAGTACTGGTGGGCCATCTCGTTGCCTGGCTATCCTGACTTTAGACCCAGACCAGCCTACCTAAAGCTCAAGGAAATGCCCAAGTAAGTGACATTTTCTTTGACATGCCGTTTCATTTACGATATACTGCCCTGCGGTCAGTCGACCCCCAGGCATGCCTTCTGGAGAACTGAACTGACCGAGGATGGGGAGGTTCGGCTGTACCAGAGGTTCCTGAATGCTCCTCGTAGTTGAGGGCCGCCACAAACTGGAAGGCGAGATCGCGGTTGCCGGGGCAAAGAACGCCGCGCTGCCCATTCTCGCGGCTACCCTGCTTACCTCGGACGAGTGTCACCTGGAGAACTTGCCGGACATCGAAGACATTCGCAACATGGTTGCTCTGCTGCGTCAGTTGGGGGCGGATGTTCGTGTCGATGGCAACCGTCGAGTGGTGGCAAGGGCATCTGCCCTGACCAGCTCTGCCATCCCCGAGGAGCTCGCGGTCAAGATGCGTGGCAGTTTCCTCACTGTCGGCGCTCTTCTGGGCCGCCTGCGCGAGGCTTCTGCTCCCCACCCTGGTGGATGTGCCATTGGAGCACGCCCGGTGGGCGTGGATCTCAAAGGGTTCCAGGCCATGGGTACGGAGATATCTCAGGGCAACGGTCGATACACCCTGCGAGCTCCCAGTCTCAAAGGCGGGCGCATCTCCCTGGATTACCCGAGCCATACTGGCACAGAGAACCTGTTGCTGGCTGCCTGCCTGGCCGAAGGTACTACGATCATCGAAAATGCCTCGGTTGAGCCAGAAGTTGCCGATCTGGCCAACCTGCTTAATGCGATGGGCGCGAGGATCTACGGGGCCGGGACGGGCATTATCCAGGTGGAAGGAGTGCAAAAGCTGCACGGGGCTGCCTATAGAGTGATGCCCGACCGCCTAGAAGCCGGCACCTACGCCATCGCCGCAGCGATCACTGGCGGATCAGTCGCGATTCGTGGCCGTGTGGCGCGTTATCTGGGAGCGTTGAGTAGCAAACTCGGTGAGATAGGAGTGTCGGTGTCTGCCGACAAGGAAGTCTATCACGTGCAGGCCACTGACAAGTTAGCCGCTGTCGACATTCGAACGTTTCCTTATCCGGGCTTTCCTACTGACCTGCAGGCGCCAATCGGGGCACTGTTGACTCAAGCCCGGGGCGAGAGTTCGATCCACGAAACGATGTACGACGCTCGTTTGCTCTATGTGAGTGAGCTGCAAAAGATGGGGGCCGACATAGGTGTGCTGGCCCAAACGGCTGTCATCAAGGGCCCGTGTTCACTGCACGGCAGCCAGGTAAGGGCTCTGGATATCCGCTCGGGCGCCGCGGTGATCCTGGCGACTCTAGTCGCGGAGGGCACCTCGGAGATTTCCGGCGTAGGTCTGGTAGACCGCGGTTACGACGGCATTGACATCAAGCTGGCGGCACTGGGCGCCAGGATTCAAAGAGTTGCCTAAAGGTAGCCTTCGGGAGGCTGAATGCTCGCTACGCAAATAGGAATCGACCTGGGGACCGTCAATGTGCTGGTGTTTGTGCGCGGCAAAGGTATTATGCTGCGCGAGCCAAGCGTGGTGGCTGTGTCGGTTAACGATAATCGTATCGTAGCCGTGGGCGAAGAAGCTCGCCAGATGCTGGGGCGTACGCCAGAGACGATTGAGGTCGTGCGACCTATGCTGGGCGGGGTTATCGCGGATTATGAAGTCACCGAAAAGATGCTCAGCTATTTCATCTCCAAGGTGTGCGGGCGGATTCGTCTCACGCGGCCGGAGGTCATGATCAGCGTTCCGGTGGGAGTCACCAGTGTCGAAAGCCGCGCCGTTCGTGATGCGGCGATGGCGGCCGGTGCCAAGTCGGCCTATCTGGTGCCGGAACCCCTTGCCGCTGCCCTGGGCGCCGATATGCCCATTCACACCCCTACCGGCAATATGATTGTGAATATCGGCGGAGGAGTCAGTGAGGCCGCCGTCCTGGCCGTGAATGGCATTGTGGTGTGGAATTCCGTGCGCGTGGGTGGCATCAGGACCGACGATGCGGTCGCCGCCTACATTCGCCGCAAGTACAACCTGCTGATTGGAGAGCAAACCGCTGAAGAGATCAAGATCCAGGTTGGCAGCGCGACGCCACTGGAACAGGAGATGCAGATCGAAGTTCGCGGTCGCGATCAGGTCAGCGGGCTGCCCAAGACCATTAGCGTCACTTCGGGTGAAGTTACGGAGGCGATTGGCGAACCGCTGTCAGCCCTGGCAGCAACCGCTAGGGCCGTCCTGGAGAAAACACCGCCGGAACTGGCGGCCGATATTATCGATCGCGGTATCGTAATGACCGGTGGGGGCTCTTTGTTGCGCAACATCGACCGTTTTCTGACCAGAGAGACCGGTGTTCCCTGTCACGTAGCCGATGACCCACTGGCGTGCGTGGCCAAGGGCGCCGGCAAGGCACTGGAGCAGTACGCAGTTCTCAAGCGCAGCCTGCCATCGCTCTAGATCAGGTAGACGAAACGGGGTCTGTCAACGGACAGGCCCCGTTTTCTTTTCGCTGAACGCTAGCTGGGACTCAGATAGTAGGTCATACCTTGCAGGCCGATGACCGGGTCGATGTAGTGCACCTGAATGTCAGCCGGAAGTTCCAGAGGCACAGGGGCATAACTCAGGATGCCTTTGACACCCGCCTCGACCAATGAGTTGGCTACGGCCTGCGCCTCTTCGGCGGGGACCGCCAGTATGGCGATGCGGATGCCCTGTTCCTCAACTACCGCGCTTAGCCTGGCCACATCAAGAACCTGGTAGTGGCCAACCTGGCGGCCGATCTTCTGACTGTCGCGATCAAAGACAGCGGCAACAATGAATCCACCATCCTCGAACTGGCTGTAGCGCAGCACGGCGCAGCCCAAATCTCCGGCGCCAACAACAGCCACCTTCCAGTGCTTGCTGACCTGCAGAATCGCCTCGAGCTGGGCGCGGAGGAATGCCGTATCGTAGCCGGTCCCCTGCTTGCCAAACTCGCCAAAGTACGAGAGGTCCTTGCGGATCTGCGTGGCGCTGATGCCCAGCCGCGAGGCCATTTCCTGCGACGACGTAACGCTCTGCCCTTCTTCGGTCATGCGCTTGAGAGCCCGCAGGTACAGGGGCAGCCTTCGAATCACAATCTCTGGAATCTCCAGTGGATTCATCGCGCCTCCAGGGAACGATAGCAACGCTTCAGAATGTGGCACAACTCGCCGCTGCCCCTATTGTAGCACAGGAAAGAGGCAGTTGCCACGGATAAATGCCCTGTGCTATAATCGCCGCGCACCAACCACGGGGCGCCTCGGGAAGGAAATCATCGGTGGATACCCGCAGTCTTATTGCCAGTTTGCTCGGAATCCTACTCGCACTCGACGTACATGAGTGTTTTCATGCCTGGGTCGCTGATAGGCTGGGCGATCCTACGGCCAGATACCTTGGACGCATCTCGTTGAATCCCATCGTCCATCTTGATCCGATTGGGACAATGATGATGCTCTTTGCTGCTTTTGCCGGTCGGGGCATCGGCTGGGGCAAGCCGGTGCCGGTGAACCCGCGTAATCTGCGCTATGGGCCCAGAATCGGCATGGGCATTGTCTCATTCGCTGGTCCCCTGGCGAACCTGGTCACTGCCGCAGTGATCGGCCTGCCCCTTCGTCTCGGCATTAACCTTCCTGGTTCACTGGGCATGCTGCTCCTGAGGATTATGTTTATCAACATCGGGCTGGCGGTATTTAACCTGATCCCTCTGCCGCCGCTAGATGGTTATGGAGTTCTACAGGGCATTTTGGCCGGGATTCGCGGCCCAACCAGCTACCGGATTTCTCAAAGCCTGACTGCGTTTGAGCAGCAAGGCCCCATTCTGCTCTTTGTGTTGATCCTGGCAGGGCAGTTCTTTGGGTTCGACCTGCTGGGGCGCTTTATGGATCCCCTGGTGTGGCTGTTCACCAGGCTCTTTCTTGGTGTCTAAGTGCGGCCGCTGTACCGCATCAAGCAGTTCCTTTCTGCGCTGCACCCGGATGACCGCTTGGTCACTGTCGAGACAGGCCGTTTCTTATCAGAGGAACAAACACGGTTGTTCCAGGGAATGTCTGCAGTCGAGCGAGGTCACGCGGTAGCCGTGCTGCAAACGCTGCAGCGAACCGGACCAGTGGACCTGGCGCTGGGGCAGGCTGCACTCCTGCACGATATGGGGAAAACAGGTGGTAGAATCCGACTCTGGCATCGCGTTGCGGTTGTTCTGCTGCAAGCCTGCTGGCCGGAGGCCCTTGGCAGGCTCCAGGATGCTGCTCCGACCAGCTGGCGCTACCCCTTCTACGTCGAACTGCATCATGCCGAGCTCGGTGCCCTGATGGCCGCCAGGGCAGGTGCCGATGATATGGCAGTGCGGTTGATTGCCCACCACCACTCGATGCCGGAAACTCAAGCCAGCCAGGCAGAGCGCGACCTCCAGGCGCGGTTGCAGGCAGCGGACGAAGCGAACTGAGGAGAAACTATGGGACTCAATATCACCATCGTGGGTCTTGGCCAGACCGGAACGGCCATTGGCGCAGCGCTCAAGAGAACCCGAGCAGACCTCAAGCTGACCGGTCACGACCGGGATCATGACGCCGCCCGTCGCGCACAGAAGGCTGGCTGCGTGGACCGTACCGACTGGAATCTCATCGGAGCCTGTGATGGAGCTGATCTGGTGATCCTTTCTATCCCGCTCGAGGGGATCCGTGCTACTCTGCAGGCCATGGGACCAGAGCTGAAAAAGGGTTGCGTGGTGACAGACACCGCCAGCGTCAAGACTCCCGTGCTGGCGTGGGCGAAGGAGACCTTGCCAGGGCACATCTTTTTCGTGGGCGGCCACCCCATCCCAAGTCAGCGGGGTGACGAGACCAGTCAAGCCACTGATGTGTTGACCGGGGGCACCTGGTGTCTTGCTCCTGCTCCCAATGTGCCCCCGGAAGCCATTCAGCGGGTATCCGCTCTGGTTGAAGCTGTCGGTGCCCGTCCTTATTATGTGGATGCTGCCGAACACGACGGTTTGATAGCGGCGGTTGAGCTATTGCCGGCCGTCATCGCGGCTGCCCTTCAACTTGTAGCCGGCGGCAGTCCTTCTCGGCGAGAGCTGCAGAGGCTCTCCGGTACCCATTTTGTAGCTACAACACAGCCCCTGTCGCCTGATCCGGGCAAACTGGCCGAGATGTGCCTGGCCAATAGAACCAACCTGGTGCGCTGGCTGGATATCCTGCTCAATCAACTCGCTGAGCTGCGTACGCTTGTGGCAGAGGGACAGCGCGAGGCCATTCAGAAGGTGCTTGAGCAGGCGGTCAAGATGCATGACTCCTGGGCGGTCAGCGAACTCGATCAAGGCGAACCGGTTGACTACAGCGCTTTCTCAACCGCTCGCATAATGATGGGTGATCTCTTTCGACCCCGCAATCCGCCTGAGGATCGTTCTCGTAGCGGAGATGCCGGGCCTGGCAATGTGGCGACTGGGAAATAGCGGCGAGAAGAGAGCTTGTCAGACCAACCGCAGCCCGTCGTTGCACCCTCTGGGGCGGATAGTCGCTTGCGCAGAACGTACAACGTTCTCATGATTGCGCCTACGTCTTTTTTTGCTGATTATGGATGCCATGTGCGTATCCTGGAGGAAGCCAGCATTCTGCAACGGTTGGGCAACCGGGTCACTGTCTGCACGTACAACAGGGGACGAGACATCCCCGGTCTGGACATACGGCGCACGGCCGCCATTCCGTGGCGGACTGACTATGAGGTAGGCTCATCCCGGCACAAGGTGGCCTTTGACGCGCTGCTGGCCTGGAAATCTCTGGCGGTAGCCCTGCCGACTCGACCCGATATCATTCACGGCCACCTGCACGAAGGAGCTCTGATTGGCAGTCTGGTCGGCAAGGTCGTGGGTGCGCCGCTGGTCTTTGACTTTCAAGGCAGCATGACTGCAGAGATGGTCGACCATCGCTTCCTCGACCCGCAAGGTAAGCTCTATCGTCCGTTGCGGTGGCTGGAGGAGCGCATTGTACAACTGCCCAAGGCGATCATCACCAGCTCGCATCACGCCGCCGAGTTGTTGCAGAAAGAGTTCAGTTGTCCTGGCAGCAAAATCACCGCCATCTCCGACTGCGTCAATGCCGATTTCTTTGCGCCGGCGCGCTCGGCAGCAGCCGTATCCGAGCTTGGAGCGGCTCTGGGTATCCCGGCTGAACGTGAGGTTGTGGTCTACCTCGGTCTGCTGGCCCAGTGGCAGGGAACGGACCTGCTGTTGCAGGCCGCGGCAGAGCTACTGTTGCGCCGCCCGAACGTGCATTTCCTGATAATGGGCTTCCCATCGGTCGAGATCTACCAGGGCCTGGCCCAGAATCTGGGTGTGGCAGACCACGTAACCTTTACGGGAAAGATTCCTTACGAGCAGGCACCGAGCTATCTGGGGATTGGCGACGTGGCTGTCGCGCCCAAGATGTCAACAACTGAAGGCAGTGGTAAACTGCTCAACTACATGGCAATGGGTCTCCCAACGGTAGCATTTGATGTCCCTGTGAGCCGGGAATACTTGGGCGATCTGGGTATCTATGCCCAACCAGGGGATACGAGCTCGTTGGCGCTGGCACTGGAGACGGCTCTGGATAGGAAAGACGCGTCACAAGCGCTGGGTTTGGCACTGCGCGAGAGAGTCATTCAGCGCCATTCCTGGTCTGTGGCTGGCGAAAGCATTCTTGAGGTCTATGATCGGGTTAGCGCGTAGACCGGGGCTTTTGGAGGTTGCCTGATGGTTTTGAACGTGCAGATTCACCCCACGGCAGAGGTATCTCCTCAGGCGTCCATTGGCGAGGGAACCAGGATCTGGCACCAGGCTCAGATTCGTGAGCGCGCCCGCATCGGCGAACAATGTATCATTGGCAAAGGTGTCTACATCGATTTGGACGTCGTCATTGGCAGTCAGGTCAAGGTGCAGAACGGCGCCAGCATCTATCACGGTGCCACAATCGAAGACGGAGTGTTCATCGGCCCGCACGCATGCTTCACCAATGACCGGCTGCCACGAGCCATCACCCCTGATGGACAACTCAAAGGGGACTCGGACTGGGAAGTTGGCCGGACGCTGGTGAAGAGGGGCGCTTCCATTGGTGCCGGAGCGATCCTGTTGCCCGGGGTCACGGTGGGAACGTTTGCCATGGTAGGGGCGGGAGCGGTTGTCACTCACGATGTCCCGGCACACGGTCTGGTGGTCGGCAACCCGGCAAGGCTTGTCGGTTTTGTCTGTGCGTGCGGCAGTAGACTGGACAGAGTTGGTTCTGAAGAAGATCGCTATATCTGTCCAGCGTGCAGGCGCGGCTACCGGCTTGAGAGTACGCCCGGGGTGAACTCGTAAAAAGCGCAGATTCGAGGGAGGCAACGCAGAATGCCAATCAAGTTCGGTACGGACGGGTGGCGCGCTGTTATCAGCGACGAGTTCACCTTTGCCAATGTCCGTCTGGTAGCCCAGGCTATTGCCGACTATGTCCTTCGACCGCCGTCAGACGCCTCTCAGCAGGGGCCTCGCGATACCACGGTCGCCATTGGTTTCGATACCCGTTTCCTTTCAGATCGCTATGCAATGGAAGTAGCCAGGGTAATGGCTGACCGTGGCGTGACTGTCTACCTCTCCAAGTCGGACTGTCCCACACCGGCGCTGGCTTACGCCATTCGGCACTTGAGAACAGCGGGCGGAGTCATGATCACCGCCAGCCACAATCCACCGCGCTACAATGGCATCAAGTTCAAGGGTCCACATACGGGTCCTGGTCTGCCAGAAGAGACCCAGGTGATTGAGGAGTTCCTCGCCCGCAACCACACCGACGGTATTGTGCCTGAGGATCGCAGTTGGGCGCTGTCCAACCTTCCTCAGGAGTATCCTGGCATCATTCGCTTTGATCCAATGCCTGCCTATCTCGATCACCTGCGCACACTGGTGGACTTGGATGCTTTGAAGCACTGTGGGCTGAAGGTAGCAGTTGACCCGATGTACGGAGCGGGCCGCGGATATATCGCCACCTTTCTGCGCGAAGCCGGCTGTGAGGTAACACAGATACATGGCGAGCTGAACCCGGGTTTTGGCGGCATCCACCCTGAACCCATAGAGCGGAACCTGAAGGATCTGTTGACGACAATGCGCAATGGCGGTTATGATCTCGGCCTGGCCACAGACGGCGATGCCGACCGTATCGGGGCAGCGGATGCACAGGGCTGCTTCGTGGACCCTCATCGCATCTTTTCGCTGATACTGCGCCACCTGGTGCAAGAGCGCAAGTGGCGCGGCTCGGTAGTCAAGAGTGTGTCTACGACCCAGCTCTTGAACAGGCTGTCGGATCGCTACAACCTCCCACTACGCGAGACGCCGGTCGGCTTCAACTACATCTGCGCGTGGTTTCTCAACGACCCGGTCGGGGTTTTGATGGGGGGCGAAGAGAGCGGCGGCATGACCATTCGAGGACATGTGCTTGACGGCGATGGCATCCTGATGGGACTGCTGCTGGCCGAAATGATGGCCTATCAGAGACAGTCGCTGCACAAGACCATCGACGGCCTGATGCAAGAGTTCGGCGTGTTTCACTATGGCCGCAACGATGTTCACACACGGGCATTTGACAAGAAAGAACTCACCCAACGCCTCACCCGGGAGGCGCCGGTGAGTATCCTCAGCCATCGTGTGCTGCGTGTCAACAACAACGATGGCGTCAAGTACCTGCTGGATGATGATAGCTGGTTGCTGATCAGGCCCTCAGGTACAGAGCCTGTGTTGCGCATCTATGCTGAGGCAAGAACCGCGGCAGAAGTGCCGCAGCTCCTGGCGGCAGGGGCAGGGTTGGCCAAGATCTAGCCATGTCCGATTCGTGGTGATGCTCTGCAATGGCGTCTAAACCGTTCACTCACCTGCATGTTCACACCGAGTATTCGCTGCTCGATGGCATGAGCAAGATCGAGGAGATTCTTCCTCGTGCCAGGGAGTTGGGCATGGAAAGCCTCGCCATCACCGATCATGGCGTGATGCACGGGGTGATCCATTTCTACAACACGGCAGTCAGCACAGGAATCAAGCCCATCATCGGTTGTGAAGCCTACCTGGCGCACAAGAGCAGGCTGGAGCGGGATTCCGGCGTGCGTGTCAAGCCCTACCACCTGGTGCTGCTGGCGCGGGACATGGTTGGTTATCGCAACCTGATTCAACTGACCACCAAAGCACACCTCGAAGGCTGGTACCGCAAACCACGCATTGACCGAGAGATCCTTCAGCTTCATAGCAAGGGCATCACCGCTCTCAGCGCTTGCCGAGCCGGCGAAATACCGGCCTGCATATTCGAAGGCCAGATGGATGCGGCACGAAACGCGGTCCGCTGGTATCAAGAGGTCTTTGGACCGGACCATTTCTACCTCGAGCTCCAGCGCCACGTTGGCCAGCCGGATCTTGAGGGGATCAACCAGCATCTAATAGAACTCGGGCGTGAGCTGCACGTTCCTCTCGTGGCCACCAACGACGTGCACTATGTCCACCGGGAGGATGTAGCCGCGCACCAGGTGTTGCTGTGCATCCAGACCGGCACCACGATGGATGACCCCGAACGCATGCGCATGGATGGGGATGACTATTACCTCAAAAGCGCCGACGAAATGGCGGTGCTATTTGCGGACTTGCCAGAGGCGCTGGAGAACACACAACGCGTGGCTGAGGAATGCTCTCTAACCCTGGCCAGAGAGGGCTTTCATCTCCCGCAGTTTACGGTCCCGGATGGCTATACGCCTCAGACCTACCTAGCGTACCTGTGCGAGCAAGGCATGGGGCGCCGCTATGCGACCATCACGCCAGAGCTGCAAGCTCGCCTCCAGTACGAGCTCCAGGTCATCCACCAGATGGGTTTTGACACCTACTTTTTGATCGTCTGGGATCTGGTGCGCTTTGCACAGAGCAGGGATATCTGGTGGAACGTTCGCGGCTCGGCAGCAGGCAGCATTGTAGCCTACTCGCTTGGTCTGACCAGTCTGGAACCACTCAGCCACGGTCTGATCTTTGAGCGCTTCCTCAACCCGGGCCGAATCACCATGCCCGATATCGACTTGGATTTTCCCGACGACCGTCGGGCAGAGATGATCGAGTATGTTGTCCACAAGTACGGCCAAGACCGGGTAGCGCAGATTGCGACCTTTGCCACGATGGCGGCCCGGGCATCGATCCGTGACGTGGCGCGGGCCCTAGGTTTCCCGCCGGGAGAAGGCGACCGGCTGGCCAAGATGGTACCTTTTGGTTCCAAGGTGACGCTGCAGGAAGCGCTGGAAGCATCCCAGGAACTCAAGGCTGCCTACGACCAGGACGACTATATCCGGGACCTCATCGATAAGGCGCGCCGGCTGGAGGGCGTGTCGCGGAACATCTCCACACATGCCGCAGGGGTAGTGATTGCCGACCAGCCGCTTACTGAATACCTTCCGCTGCAACGTATCCCCAAAGGCGATGAAATCATCACCCAGTACTCAATGGGAGTACTGGAAGAGATCGGCCTGCTCAAGATCGATTTTCTTGGCCTTGCTACCCTGACCATCATGCGGCGTGCGGTTGACCTCATCAACGCCAATCACGGAACCTCGTTTCACCTGGACAATATCCCCACTGATGACCCGGCAATCTACCGTCTGCTCTCGAGCGGCGACGTAGCGGGAGTGTTTCAGGTGGAAGGCGGAGGAATGAGGAGGACGCTGCTGGATCTGCAGCCATCCAACTTTGAAGATGTTGTGGTGCTGCTGTCTCTCTATCGTCCTGGCCCGATGCAGTTCATTAGCACGTATGTGGCGCGCAAGTACGGCCGAGAGAAGGTGGAGTACATCCACCCCAGCCTTGAGCCAATCCTGCGCGATACCTATGGGGTAATTGTCTATCAGGAGCAGATCATCCGCACTGCGACGGACATCGCCGGCTTTACCAGCGCTGAAGCGGACCTGCTGCGCCGCGCTGTGGGCAAGAAGAAGGAAAAAGAGCTCAACGAGCAGCGCGAAAAGTTCCTCCACGGCGCCGTGAGCCGTGGCATGCCGCAAGAACGAGCGGAGGAAGTCTTTCGCTGGATACTGGACTTTGCTAACTATGGCTTTAACAAAGCCCATAGTGCGGCTTATGCGGTGATTACCTGCCAGACTGCCTATCTCAAAGCTTACTACCCGGTAGAGTATATGGCCGCCTCGCTGTCTGTTGAACGCAACAATCCAGAGAAAGTTGGTCTGTATGTCGGCGAGTGCCGCCGTCTGGGCATTCCCATTCTGCCTCCGGATGTGAATAGAAGCGGAATCGACTTTACCATCGAGCTGCTGGATTCACCGACGCCTTCGGCTCAGCACGGGTTGGGCAAGACCGCGATCCGCTACGGTCTGGGTGCGATCAAGAACGTCGGACAGGGAGCGGTGGAGCTGATCCTGCAAGCCAGGGAGCAACGGGGACCGTTCAAGAATCTGACTGACTTTTCTCAGCGGGTAGACCTCAAACAGATCAAGAAAAGCGGGCTCGAGTTTCTGATCAAGGCAGGGGCTCTTGCCCCCTTTGGAGAGCGGCCCAGGTTACTGGCATTGGTGGATCGAATGATGAGGCTCTCCGAGCTGTCCCTTCAAGCCAGTACCATCGGGCAGCTTGGCTTTGACGCAATCCTCACCACAGGACCCAACGAGCCAGACCCACTGTCCGACCTCTCCTACTTTCCTCCGGTGTCGACAAAGGAGACTCAGGCCTGGGAGAAGGAGCTGCTCGGCGCGTTCATCACCGACCATCCATTGCAGCAGCTCGCGGATGCGGTGAATAGCGCAGCCAGGAGCAACTATACGCCACTGGATCAGATCGACCCATCTCTTCAGGGTCAAAAGGTCACCGTAGCGGGTCAAGTCCAGCGTAGCCGGCTGGTAGTCGCCAAAAAGACGGGTCACGAAATGGCCTTCGTGGGCATCGAGGACGCGAATGCCAGCCTCGAGATTGTTGTCTTTCCCAAGGTCTATGAGAAATGCAAGAATCTGCTGGTCGAAGAGCAATTGCTGGTCGTCGAAGGCAAAGTGGATGTACGAGGAAGCAAGGTTCAAGTTCTGGCCGACTCGGTTGCGGATCTGCGCGTGGCAGTTCCCGGGAACAGCACCGACGTGCCAAAAGTACACCTGGTAGAAATAACCGTTGATCTCAGCGTCGGCGAGGGGCATGACCGCCAGCTTGTGCGCCACGTTTATCAAATGCTGGCGAGCCATCCGGGGCCGGACCGCTTCCTGATTACTGTCATTACTGAGGGAGGGCGAGTCCAGTTGGACTTTCCCAACGCAACGACTCGCTTTGACCGCGCCCTTGAAGAAAAGCTGCGTTCCATGCTGGGACCTGAGGCAATTCAAGTGCGGTGGACTGAGGCGTAGCTGCATCATAGTTCTTCTGCGTTCGTCAGACGTCGGCCGCCGCGCGGCGCGGCAATTCTCTGAGAAAGGAGAAACCATGGCTATCTCTAGAATCGGAGTGGTTGGTTGTGGTCTGATGGGTTCGGGGATCGTCGAGACTTGCGCTCGATGTGGCTACGACGTGATCGTACGAGAAGTCAATCAGGAGCTTCTTGACCGGGGCCTGGCGCGCATCAAGGGATCGATGGCCAAGGGTGTCGAGAAGGGCAAGCTGACGGCCGGGGAGATGGACGCAGCCTGGGCCAGGATCCGCGGGACCTGCGCCCTCGAGGAGCTTCAGGCCAGTGATCTCGTGATTGAGGCGGTCACGGAGAACATGGCGGAGAAGAAGGCCATCTTCTCCACGCTAGATCGTCTGTGTCCAGCGCATACCGTTATCGCCAGCAACACCTCCTCCATGTGCATCACCGAGATGGCTGCCGCTACCAAACGCCCTGACAAGGTTCTGGGAATGCACTTCTTCAACCCGGTGCCCATTATGCCACTGCTGGAGCTGGTCAGGACTATTCAGACCAGTGATGACACGCTGCAGGTGGCCAGGGATGTGGGTGCCTCTCTGCACAAGACAATCGTCGTGGCCAAGGACACGCCAGGGTTCATCGTCAACCTGCTCCTGGTGCCCTATCTGCTGGGCGCCGTACGGGCGCTGGAAAACAACCTGGCCTCGCGAGAGGACATTGATACCGCTATGAAGCTGGGCCTGAACCATCCCATGGGGCCTCTCACCTTGCTGGACTTTATCGGTGTGGACACCGCCTACTACATCGCCAACGTGATGTACGACGAATTCAAAGAGCCTCAGTATGCGGCGCCGCCGCTGCTCAAGCGTATGGTTCTGGCCGGGCATCTGGGCCGCAAGACCGGCAAGGGCTTTTACGACTACAAGTAGGAGGCGCTGAGGATGGAGTACCACAATCTGCTGATCCAGCTTGAGGGAGGCGTCCTTACCATCACCTTCAACCGGCCCCAGGTTCTGAATGCACTGAACGCGGCAACTATGGCCGAGTTGTCAGCCGCTATTGCTGAGGCGGAACAGGATGCCAGCGTACGCTGTGTCATTCTCACCGGTGCTGGCGAGAAATCCTTCGTTGCCGGCGCGGATATTAAGGAGCTCCGGGCAATCGCTGATGGGCCATCTGGCGCCGAGTTTGCCACACGGGGTCAGGAGATTCTCTTCCGGATTGAGAACCTGACCAAACCAGTCATCGCGGCGATCAACGGCTACGCCCTGGGAGGCGGCTGTGAACTAGCCATGGCCTGTGACATCCGTATCGCCGCCGATACGGCCAAGCTGGGCCAGCCGGAGATCAACTTGGGCATCATTCCTGGCTATGGCGGCACTCAGAGGCTGGTCAGGCTGGTGGGCAAGGGTCAAGCCAAGTGGTTGGTGCTGAGCGGGGAGACCATCTCGGCCCAGGAGGCACTGCGCATTGGCCTGGTGGACAGGGTAGTGCCGGCCGGTGAGTTGATGGCGGTTGCTCTGGACCTGGCGCGTCGCATAGCCGCCAAGCCGCCAATCGCCGTTGCCCTGGCCAAGAGCGTCATCAATGCCGGCAGCGAGACGGACCTGGCCACTGCCTGTGCTTACGAGGCCAGCCAGTTTGGTCTGGCCTGCGCAACCGAAGATCGTTTGGAAGGCACAGCGGCATTCCTCGAAAAGCGCCAGCCGAGCTTTAGGGGAAAGTAGGCCCTGGCAGTTGGACAGGAGGAGGCGGCGCAGGGCCGACATCTTGCTGGTGCTGGTGCTACTGCTGGCCCTGGGCTTGCGGTTCTATCGCATTGATGCCCAGAGCCTGTGGAACGATGAAGGAACCAGCGTCGCGCTTGCTCAGCGCGATCTCTTGACCATCGCCCGGAGCGCCGCGCACGACATCCATCCCCCGTTGTATTACTACCTGCTGCATGGCTGGATTGCGCTGTGGGGCCAGAGCGAGCTGGCGGTGCGGTCGCTTTCGGCTCTGCTGGGCACCGTCCTCGTGCTGTTCACCATCCAACTGGGCAAGCTGATGCTCCCCTCTATGGCTGCAGAAGGGGGTGAGGCGGCACACACTGGCTGTGCCCAGGCCGAGCACATTGGCCTCCTGGCCGGTCTTTTTGCCGCCTTGTCACCCTTCCTGGTGTACTATGCCCAGGAAACGCGGATGTACACCCTCTGCGCCTGTCTGGGAGCGGCCTCTACCTGGGCACTGCTGCAACTGCTGCCGCGCTGGTCACGCGCTGAGAAAGACTCCGGTCGCCATCGCCCGCTGTGGAGGGGAGATCAAGGTTGGGCGGCCTGCTATGTGATTCTGACCATCCCGCTCCTCTACACGCATTACTTTGCCGTTGCGGTGGTCCTGGCACAGAACCTCGCCTTTCTCTACTGGCTGGTGATAGACCGTCCCGGGAATTCAGCAGGGTTGCTGCGGCGGGTTCTCATCTGGGCAGCTCTACAGGGACTGGTCCTGGCGGCTTTTGCTCCCTGGTTGATTGCCGCGCGTGGTCAACTGCAAGCCTGGCCCGCGGTTAGCGAGCCCGTCAAGCTGACTGCGCTGATGGTGGACCTGCTGAGGGTGTTCAGCCTGGGTCTCTCCGCACCAGCCAGACCAGCTCTCCTGCTGTTTGGCTTTGCCGTCCTGCTCTTGTTGGGTGCAGTCGCGCCACTGTGGCAGGGCTGGCGTAATAGGCAGACGAGCTTGGCCTCAACCGTGCCTCATATGATGCTCCTGCTCTACCTGTCTGTGCCGATCTTTCTTCTGTACCTGCTGATCTGCGCCGTGCCGTTTGCGCTGCTTCTGGCCCGCGGAACAGACACGTTGTTCTCTTTGAGCGCGTCAGACAGGCGGGCCAGGGTAGGAAGCTTGCTTGTGGCAGCGGGTGCTGGCTGGGTTGCGGTTGCATCCTTGGTCAGCCTCAAGGGCTACTACTGGAACCAGGCCTTTGCCAGAGACAACTACCGTGGCATCGCTCAGTACGTTCAGGCCATGGGTGTACCGGGCGATGCGGTGCTGATCAACGCTCCGGGACAGATCGAAACCTTCTCCTACTACTACCATGGCAGCCTGCCAGTGATTCCGCTTCCTCTGCAGCGCCCTCTGAACAAGGACATTACCCTTGCCGACCTGCAGAACCTGGTGAAGGACCGCAGGAGGGTCTTTGCCGTTTTCTGGGCGACCGATGAGAGCGACCCGGAGCGCTTCATCGAGGGCTGGCTGGACAACAACACCTACAAGGCCATGGATTCCTGGTATGGCAACGTACGATTGGTGGTCTATGCTGTGCCTTCCGGCGCCATCGAGGGCCGCATAGAACATCCCCTGGATGTCGAGTTCGGCCATCAGATCAGGTTGCTTGGCTACAATCTGCCTGCTGAGACGGTCACTCCTGGCGACATTCTCCAACTCTCCCTTTTCTGGCAGGCGCTCACCCCGATGACGCAGCGTTACAAGGTATTTACCCACGTGCTCGATCCCTATGGACACATGGTCGGCCAGCGCGATGCCGAGCCGGGCGGAGGGGTCAAGATGACCACCCTCTGGAAGGAGGGCGAGCAGGTGACGGACAACTATGGTCTGCTGATCCTGCCCGGCGCGCCACCCGGGGAGTACCTGCTTGAGATCGGCCTCTATGAAGCTGACAGCGGGCTGCGTTTATTCGTGGTGAGCAACAAGCAGGAAGCCGGCAATAGTGTCGTATTGCAGGCGATTCAGGTATTGCCGGCTGTGGCCTCTCCCCCTTTGTCTATCCTGGGATTCACCGGAGAGACCGACGCTCACTTTCAATCGCTCTGGCTGCGAGGATACAGTCTGGCCAGACTTGGCGCTGAACACGACCCCACAGCACCCCTGCATCCGGGAGATATCGTCCACCTGACTCTGTTCTGGGAAGCAACCAGGCAAGTGACCGAAGATGTCGTGGTGACGCTGCGTTTCCTTGATAGCAGTGGGAAGGCGCGTCTCGAGAGAACAGCACCGCCCACTGAGGGTATGTACCCAACGACGCAGTGGCTGCCAGAGCAGTTGGTCAGAGATCAACATAACGTTGTGTTGCCCGATGACCTTTCGGTGGGCACGTATCGCATCACCCTGGAAGTACGCACTCTGGCCACCGGACAGCAGCTGGGCTCCCCGACGACGCTCGGCAGTCTGACGCTGCAGTGATTGACGGACGGTAGCCTTCAGCGTATCATTGGTTACCGTCCCAGTCCTGCCGTGGCAGCAAGAGTGGGCTAAGAGAAGGGCCCCGTCGTGGCGGGGCGATTTGGCCAGCGGGGGAGCGCCAGCGAGGCTATGACCATCCGACGTCGGCTTGCTGAACAGTGGGATTCCAGGGATGTTCTGAGCAGCCTCTGGCGCCTGTTTGCCTCCCCCTGGACCACGATTGTTTTGCTTCTTGCGCTTGGCCTTCTGATCTGCGCCACAGTCCTGCTTCCCCAGCTCCCTTCTGAGGCTGCGCTAGATCCCGTGGCGGCAAGCGTATGGCTCGCCTCCTTCCGTGCCCAGTATGGTCTCCTGGCTGAGTGGATGGTGCGCCTCAGTCTGATCAACCTGATCCATTCGGCGTGGCTGCGAGTACTGCTCGGGCTGCTTGGCTTTAACCTGATCTTGGTTGCAGCGGATCTATGGCAGCGGCTGCGCACGCGCGAAAGCGACCAGAACCAGTCCGCCGGTCGCGTTGGCTTGTGGGCGTCACTGCTTGTGGTTTGCGGCCTGGTGCTGATACTGGCCGGCGGGGCTTTTCAGGAACGATTGGCCTGGAGGGAGGGCAATGTCTCCCTTCGCCCGGGGCAGGTCAAGCCGGTTGGTCATGGGAGCGGCCTGGCTTTCCGCGCCGACAGCATCAAGTCGCACTATGATCCAAGTACGGGGTTGGTGCATGGCGGGCAGACCGAGTTGACTTTTCTGAACGCGGACGGGGTTGCAGGTAGAGAAGTTCTGTTTGACCAAACCCCCTCCTTCTTCAGCGGTTTGATGTTCCATCAGGTCTCTACCGAGCCGGTTTTGCTCATTCGGGCTGCGGACGCTGCTGGTCACCGCCTGGCTCTGCAGACTCCCGAAACCGGAGCTTCCGAACTGGGTGAAGTGACGCTGCGCTTCCGCGATGAAGAAGCCTCCCGCTACATCGTGGTGCTGGGAGTGCCTGGCCAGACAGCAGCCCTTCAGTTTCAGCAGAAGGGGAACCAGGGCTATGTGCTGGTGCCAGAGCGGGACCTCTCGCTGCGCGTTAGTTTTGCCTTGCCTCCGCAGGGAGGAGTAGAGCCGCTGTTCCAGGTCGAAGCCTTCCGTGGGGCCGAAACCGCCGCCTTTCAGCAGGTGGTGATAACCAGCACCGAGGTGATCGAAATCGACGGCGACCGGTACACTCTTGAGCCACAGCGCCATGCGCTCATTCAGTTTGGCCGGGATTACTCGCCGCTCTTCTCCCTGCTTGGCGGGGTGCTTGTTGTGGCAGGTCTCTGTCTCTATGCATGGCAGGCTGCCAGAAGGCAGCGCAACGCGCGGAAGGCAGTAGCGGAGCTGACCTTGATCCTGGCGCTTGGCATTCTGTTCTGGGCTGTTACTAGAAACTGGGCTGTTGCCCAGTTGGGTTCCAACCCGGCTTCTCTGCCACTTCTCTGGTGGCAAGCCCTGTACTGGGTTGATGTGCTTGCCTGTGCGGCCCTGGCAGCGGCTTTCGTCGAAGGGGTGATGAGCTGGACCAGAGCCATAAGGGGGAGGGCAACAGGCAGACCCTGGGAGGAAAGCCGGGTACTGTTCCTCGGAATAGCACTCCTAACAATAGTACTGCTGCTTAACAGTGTCTCTAGGCTGTACACCCGTGGCGCATGCTGGGAATGGGCGCGGACCGAGACCCTTGGCCTGGCGGCCTGGATCTTTTTCGCCGAGGTCTGGTTCCTCCATGCATTGCGGGGCTGGCGGGGACAGAGGATCGCCATCCTGTCGATCATGGGCATCGTTCCCGTGCTGCTATGTCTCATCATGCCCGGGCGCTAGAAATGACTGCACCCTGTGAGCTGCTGGTTGTGCTGCCGTCGGTGGGCGGAGGAGGCGCAGAACGTGCCGCGCTGGACCTGCTGCGCTCGCTCGACCGGAACCAGTTTCATATCATTCTGGCGCTGTTCACGAAGGAAGGACGTTTCCTGCCGCAAATCCCCTCCGACATACCAGTGGTCGACCTCCAGGGCCGCCAGAGCTATGACGTTCGACTGATCTGGCGACTGGCGCGACTGATCCGCGAGCGGCAGCCTCAGGTCGTGTTTAGCGTCCTGCGTTACGCCAACCTGATCACCCTGCTGGCCTGCCGTTTGTCCGGCAGCCCTGCTCGAGTGGTAGTGAATGAACAAAACCTGCCCAGCGCCGAGTTTGTTTTGTTTGGTGGTGGTGCCGTCAAGGCGTCGGCCCTGCGCTGGTTGTATCCCAGCGCGGCTCGAGTGACCTGTATTGCTCAAGGGATCGCGCGTGAGCTGGTGGAGAACTGTGGCCTCTCGGAAAAGCTGATACAGGTTCTGCCGAATCCGGTTGACCTGGAGCGGGTCAGATCCCTGGGGCAGGTTGCTCCAGACCATCCCTGGTTTCAATTGCAGCAACCGGTGGTGGTGGCCGTCGGCAGGCTTCATCGCCAGAAAGGCTTTGACGTTCTTATCCACGCTTTTGCCCGGGTGCGACGGAGCGTTCCGTGCAAGCTACTCATTCTGGGGGAGGGGTCTCTCCACCAGGAGCTCGAACAGCTCATCGCCAGGGAGGGTCTGGGTGAAGATGCGCAACTGGTCGGGTTTCAGGAGAATCCCTACAGCTACATGGCCCACGCGACGACGTTTGTGCTCTCCTCCCGCTACGAAGGTTTTGGCAATGTGCTGGTAGAAGCGCTGGCCCTTGGCACCCCGGTGGTCTCGACGCGATGCCCGGTGGGGCCAGAGGAGATCCTCGAGGCAGACCAGACAGGCATCCTCGTGCCTCCCGAAGACGAGGCAGCGCTGGCCCAGGGGATCCTGCGGGTCCTGCAGGAACCCCGGTTGCGCGCGACTCTGTCGTCCAATGGTCCTCCCCGCGCCGAGGTCTACCGTTTGGAGCGCATCGCTGCCCGGTACCAGACCCTGTTCTCTGAGCTGAGCGGAACCATATGCGCATCCTGATCACCTCGGACATCTTTCCGCCAGATGTCGGCGGGCCAGCTACCTATGTGCCGCGCATCGCCAGTGAGCTGGTCAAGTTGGGGCATCAGGTTACGGTGGTCACCTACACGGTGGCCCCCCAGTCCGATGACCGAGATCAATACCCATTCCGTGTTGTCCGTGTGTCGGCTGCGCCTCCGCAGTGGCGTCGCCTCCCGCGCACGCTCCAGACCGTTTGGAAATGCGCCAGAGAGGCTGACGTGATCTATGCCAATGGACTGGTGACCGAGACAGCCTTGATCAATACGATTCTGCGCCGTCCGGTAGTGGCCAAGGTCGTCGGCGACCTGGCGTGGGAGCGCTGCCGGGACAAGGGCTGGATCAGCGATGATATAGACTCGTTCCAGACCGGGCGTTACCCTTGGAAAGTAGAATTGATGCGTTGGAGGCGAAACTGGAGCTACCAGCGCATGGACTCGATCATCGTGCCCAGTGAGTACCTCAAGCGAATGCTTACCGAGCACTGGGGACTGCCAGAGAAGCGAGTGCAGGTCATCTACAACTCGTTTGAAGGAACCGCGGCTGCCGAGCGATACAGTAGTCAGGATAGGGAGGTCACCAGAGCTGAGATTGGCCTGGCTGCCAGGTACTTGCTGATCACCGTGTGTCGCCTCACTGGCTGGAAGGGAGTGGACGGCTTGATTCGTGCCCTTCCCGAGTTGGGCTCCGAGGTTGGCCTGGTGATTGTCGGAGATGGCCCGCTCTATGGCGAATTGACTGCACTGGCGGCACAACTGGGAGTATCGGACCGCGTCCGATTCCTCGGAACAGTGCCTCGAGAGCGGGTGGCCTCTTTGCTGCGGGCCTGCGACCTGTTGGTTCTGAACTCGGCCTATGAGGGTCTGCCGCACGTGGTTCTGGAGGCAGCTTCCGCCGGACTGCCGGTGATTGCCACCGATGCGGGAGGCACTGGTGAAGTCGTACGGGATCTCGCCAACGCACAGCTCATCCCGGTCGGCAAGCCGGCACTGTTGGTCGAGGCGATTCACACCTGGATAGCGCGACTTCCGGTTTCGCCGGCCTCGATACCGGAGCGCTTTTCGTTGCACAATATGGTGGAGGCAACTGAAGCAGTGCTCATCCAGACCGCAGGCGGGGCAAGGCTATGATCCGCCTGCTTGCTGTGGGCAACGACCCGACCATTGCCCTGCCCGCAACAGAGGTTCAGGGTGATACTCACCAACGTCAGCTCAGGTATGCATCGATTCTGGAGCACTATCACCTGATTACGCGGGCTCCTCCTTCAGGGTCGGTGCCGGCGCGGCTTCAGCTAGCGCACAACTTCTGGGTGTCGCCCTGCCGGAGCAGGGGCATGGCCGGCTACCTGGTCGAAGCCGTTCGCACCGGATGGCGGATCGTACGTGAAGAGAACATTCAGGCTGTCTCGACCCAGGATCCTTTCATCACCGGCCTGGCTGGCTATCTGATTGCGCGGCGCTACGGGTTGCCACTGAGCCTGCAATTCGTTGCCGATGCGGTGGACAATCCTCTGTGGCTGGCTGAAAAGCCTTACTATCGTGCTCTGAATCTGCTGGCCCACTGGCTCATCCGACGGGCAATTACATTCCGCGTGGTGAGCGCGGCGGAGAAGCAAAAGCTCGTCCATTTTGGTGTACCCGAGCAGCGTATCTGGAATCTGCCGTCGCTCTCCGATTTTGGACGCTTCTTGCAGGGGAATGGCCAGGCTGTCCGGAACAAGTACTTGCGGGAAGAGGGATCACTCGCTGCTGGAAAGCACACGGGGAAGAGGCTGGTTCTTCTGGTGGCTCGTCTGGTGCCACAGAAGGACGTCCCCATGCTGCTGCGGGCCTTTGCCGGACTGGGCGAGGAATACTCGTCTGCCACACTGCTCATTGTTGGCAGTGGCCCGTTAGAGCAGGAACTGAAACGATACACGGTGACTCTGGGGCTGGCTGACCGGGTGATCTTTGCCGGAGCAGTGGCCTATGATCAATTGCCGGCCTACTACGCGGCCTGCGATGTCCTGGTCCTGTCTTCGCTGTACGAAGGAAACGCACGGGTGCTGGCTGAAGCAGCAGCCTCTGCCAGACCGGTAGTGAGCACAGCCGTAAGTGGTGCTGTGGATACAATTGTCGATGGCGAGACCGGTTACATCGTGCCCATCGGCGACTCGGCGGCGATGGCGGGGCGCCTGAGAGGTTTGCTGGGCGACCGGGCCAGGGCCGTGAGTATGGGCGAGAAGGCGCGGGCGCACATTCTGGATCTGTACTCCCCCGACAGGCTCCTCGCTGGTTTCAGCGAGTTATGGGAGACAACGGCTGCCTGTGGCAAGAAGGCCCAAGGTCAGGGGCTTTGCCAATGAGCAAGACCAGGCTGGTCTATGTGCTGCCAACCTACGACGCGAACTCGCAGGAGCATCTGTACCACATCTATGGCTTTTTGCAGGCAGTGGCCAGGCAGGCAGAGGTGTGGTTGATCATCGAACGGGCCAAAGGGACCCCGTCTTTTCCTGGCATCAGGGTACACCGTCGTCGACTGCAGATACCTGTCCTCCGAGCCATCGAAGTTGGGGTGGTAATGTTGTTGGCCAGGCTGCATGGCTACCGGGTCTTCTACAGTCACTACTCTGTCTCCGGAGCCATTCTGTCGGCGCTCGTGACGCGCCTGTTGGGCGGAGAATCCTTCTACTGGAATTGCGTGCATACCCTTGACTTTGTGCCGGCGCGGCCGAAAACCTGGTCCGACTGGAAGCTCAAGCTGCGCAACCAGTACCTCCTTGGGCTGGCTCTGCATCTGGTGCATCACCTGGTGACGGGTACGCCGACCATGGCCCGCTACTACAGTAAGGGGTATGGTCTCAGACTCTCCTCTGTAAGGGTGATGCCCAACTGGGTGGATCTGAAGCGCTTTGAGGGCCTGCCCGACAAGACCACCATCCGCACTGAGCTCGGCTGGCCGGTGGAACGCCAGGTTGTCCTCTTCTTGCACCGAGTTGTGGAGCGCAAGGGGGCTCACTACATCGTTCCCATTGCTCGGGAGATCTTGGCGCGATCCGTCGGGCAGCCCTCGCCTATGGTGGTAGTGGCGGGCAGCGGGCCATACGAGGCAAGATTGTTGGCAGAGATTCGAGCAGCCGGCCTGGGCGATGTAGTGCGCCAGGTGGGTGGAATCCCCAATCGCGACGCGATTCGTTACTTTGCGGCAGCGGACGTCTATATGGTTCCTTCGACCGAGGAAGGTTTTCCCAGAACGTTACTGGAAGCCATGGCTGCCGGCTGCCCCTTTGTTACCACAGATGTTGGCGGAGTGCGAGACATTCTGACGCCTGAGCAGGCGCAATTCATCGTGCCAGTGGGAGACGTTCAGCGAATGGCTGTGTCTGTAATTCGGTTGTTGACTGATCACATCCTGCACGAGAGCCTGGTCCGCGAGGGTCATGCCAATGTACAATACTATGCGCAGGACAGGGTCGTACAGACATTCGTTGCCATGGTCTCCAGGTAGGTGAGGTTGGCTCGACATAGCGTGGAGGCGTGAAAGACTATGCCCCAAGAAGCCTACGTGCGGGCATTGCCCAAAGCGGAAGTTACACCATCCTTATACGCTGCCAGGTATGCACTGCGGGCCTTTGATACGGCGCTGTGCAAGCGCATCCTTGACCTGGGATGCGGGGACGCGTTCTTCGAGGAGCACTATCCGCAGCGCTTTGTGGGACTGGATGTCGAATCTGCGCGCCTGTTGGCAGCCCATAACCGTGGCGTGGGCAACTTGATTCTTGGCACTGGCGAAGCGCTGCCATTCGCTGCCGGCTCGTTCGACGGGATTCTGATGAAGGATGTTCTGGAGCATTTCTACCTGGAACAGGCTTTTGTGATTCTTGAGGCGGTGACACGAGTGCTGGCAGCCAAAGGCCTGTTGGTGATCACTACTACCAAGAATGTACAGAGCTTTTGGGACAAGCCGGACCACGTGCGCCCCTATTCTAACAAGTGGGTCCGTCGGGTGCTGATTGAGGAGTTGCAGTATTACCGGCTTGTTGCGGAGCGAGAGCTGTCTGGCGGGATCCGTGGTTTTGGCAAGCTGCACTTGGAATGGCTGGCGCATGCTCTTGCACACCATCTGGGTATTCGCAACACGCATGGCATCGTTGTGCTGCAAAAAACCAGCTCCTGCCTATAGTGCCAGGCAGAGTTACGGTAGCATAGGAGGAGTATGTCCGCACGGTGTCTGGTGACAGGGGTAGCAGGATTCATCGGCTCGCACCTCGCTGAAAGGCTGTTGGCCGAAGGGCACGAGGTGGTGGGCATCGACCGCTTCAGCGACTATTATCCGCGTGCTACCAAGCAGGCGAACCTGCAGCCGCTCCTGACCTCGCCTCGCTTTCGATTAGTTGAGGCATCGCTCTGCTCATGTGATCTGCACCCTCTCCTGGAGGGGGTTGAGGTAGTGTTCCACGAGGCGGCCCAGCCAGGCGTCCGTGCCAGTTGGGGTCAGACCTTTCAGACCTACAGCGAAGATAACATCCTGGCCACGCAACGTCTGCTGGAGGCTTGTAAAGGCAGCCAGGTTCGTCGTTTCGTCTATGCCTCTTCATCCTCGGTGTATGGTGATGCAACAGACTTGCCGGTCACGGAAAAGACCATGACGCGGCCAGTTTCGCCCTATGGTGTCACCAAACTGGCGGCAGAGCACCTGTGCTACCTCTACCGGGCCAATTTCGGAGTGCCAACGGTTGCCCTGCGCTATTTCACGGTCTACGGACCTCGCCAGCGTCCAGACATGGGCTTTTATCGTTTCATCGAGGCCATCCGGGTGGGGAAGACGATCCAGATCTACGGCGACGGACAGCAAACACGGGACTCGACCTTTGTGACTGACGCCGTAGAGGCCAATTTGCTGGTGCTGAACGCGCCAGCGAGTGCCGAGTTTGTACGTGACCAGGGGATTTCCGGCTGGCGAGTGTGGAATATCGGCGGAGGATCGCGCTCCAGTGTGAACCAGATCATCGCTCTGTTGGAACGTATCCTGGGGTGCAAGGCGGTCGTCAAGCACGTGGATGCGCAGCACGGTGATGCCCGGCACACCTGGGCCGACGTGAGCTCCGCCCATCGTGAGCTGGGCTTTGTCTCCCGCACCACTCTCGAAGAAGGGCTCAGGGCGCAAGCGGAATGGCAGATGCGGCACGGTGCCTCTTCGTCCGGATCGGCATCATGAACGAGGCAGAACCTTGACCGCTCGCAAGTCCCTCCTGCTCTTTGTAGTAAGCATGTTCGGGTCGGTCCTCGGGTTCCTGTCAACCGTTGTTATTGCCCGCTGGATGGGCCCTGAGGCCCTCGGTACCATTGGCTACCTGTTGGGATTGCTGGGGCTGCTGAGCATAGTTCTCGACCTGGGCTTTGCTCAGGCGCACTTGACGCGAGTGGCCGCGTCGGACAAGGACCCGGCCCCGCTGATTGGGACTCTGCTGCTGATCAAGGGGCTGCTCTGCGTCCCCTTCCTGTTTCTGGTAGTTATCCTACCCTGGCTCAAGCCGGATCTGGGCCAGGCACTCATTCACAATCACCAGGCGCGACAGGCCTACTACATTCTTGCGCTCTTCTATGCTGTGCATAGCATAGCCAATGTCCTCCTGCACACCTTCGAAGGCCGGTTGGAAACGGCCAAAGAGACTATCCCCGATGTCGGCGGCAGCCTGCTCTCGTTTGTGGCCAAGGCGGCAGTGGCTTTCCTCGGGTTGGGCACGGTGGCTCTCTCTGGTGCGTACCTGGTAGAGCCGGTGGTCCGGTTGCTTCTCGGGGGTCTGCTGTTCCGCGGCTACCGTATCGGACGCGCCACGCGTGAGCACCTGACAAGCTACGTCAGGTATGCCGTTCCACTGATGCTGAACTCGGCCGTGAGTATGGTAGTGACCAACCTCAATCCTGTCGTAATAGGGGGTTTCTGGAGTGCAGCCGATGTCGGCTACTACACAGCGGTCCTGGGATTCAGCCTAGTGATCGACCGCGTGGCCTCTGCCGTGGCAGTTCCGTTTCTACCGCGGGTCTCTGCTGATGCGGCCAGAGGCAGTTGGGAAGAAATGCGCAATCGGACCTACGTAGCGGAGCGCTACCTGTTACTGGTGCTCGCGCCGGTAGCGACGCTGTTGCTTTTCTTCAGCCGGGAGATCGTTGAGCTGACCCTTGGAGCGGGATTTGGTCCATCTGCTGCGATCTTGGTCGCGTTGATATTGAGCAGTGTCGCTGCTGCGGCGTTCATCCCCTATCGTATGGTGCTGTACGCTGTGGAGAGACAGCGGGATCTGGTGATGAGTAGTTGTGTAGGCCTGGTGATTCTGGTGCTGGCAGACGCGCTGCTGATTCCTGTACAGTTGGGTTCGTTGCCTCTGCCCGGACTGAGGGGGTTGGGTGCCGCACTGGGCATGTTATTGATGAATCTGGGCAGCGGCTTGGTGCAATTTGGAGCTGCTAGGCGTTGCGCCGGCATCGCCTTTTACAAGCGGAGCAGCCTGATACTGCTGGCGGCAGCAGCGATGTACCTGACCATGGGCACGGTGAGAGCCCTTGTTCCGGTAGCTCTGGTGCTCCGCGTGCTGCTCTGTTCGCTGGTGGGCGCGATGAGTTACCTGGCGACGCTGGTGCTGATGCGTGAGTTCACCCGGGCCGACGCACAAGTGTTTCTCAACATCCTTCACCCGCAGCAGATGTTCGACTATGTCTCTGAGGAACTGGGCTCCAACCGTCCGGGTAGCAAGGGCGATGACTCATGAGCGAACCGACAGAGAACAAAAGCAGTATCGAAACGACCTATCAGGAGCATCATACCTCCAGGCAGAGATATGGTTTTGGTTACCGCCTGGAGGACAGGGGTCCTCGGCTGGCACAATGGATAGGCAGTGACAAGACGGTGTTGGACTTGGGATGTCGCGATGGCACCCTCACCAGTTACTACACCGCTGGCAATAGAGTGACCGGCGTGGACATCGACCGTGAGGCGCTGGCCGCAGCCAGGAAGAACCTGGGCATAGAAACCACCTGGCTTGATGTGGCCTCCGTTCCTTTACCTTTTGCATCGGCATCCTTTATGGTTGTGGTTGCTGCCGAGCTGCTGGAGCATCTGCCGTACCCTCAAAGGCTGGTGCAGGACGTCCTGCGCATCCTTACGCCAGGGGGGTTGTTCGTAGGTTCTGTTCCCAACGCCTTCCACTGGCGGAAGAGGCTGGCGTTCCTGGGGGGCCGCACCACTGAGGATCCCACTCACCTGCGCCTGTTCTCGGTTGCTGCGTTGCGCCAGCTTCTGGCAGCGTTCTCCAGCATCCAAATCGTGCCCGTTGGTGGCATTGGTGGCGGGTTGCTGCCAGTAGTACCAGTGCAGGTTTCTGGCGCGCTGATTCGCCTCTGGCCACAGATGCTGGCCAATGACCTGCTCTTTTGCGCTGTTGCTCCCCGAGGGGCGAGCAGAGGTTCCGGTGAATAGCCACAATTCTCTCCAATGCAGACCTTTGCTTGCCTTGGGAGTCCTTCTGCTGTGTGTTGCGCTGCTCTACGGGATCTCCCTCGCCCCGGATGTCCTCTGGGGCGACGATGCCATGTTTCAACTCGCCCTGGCCAAGGGAACGCTGACGAACCATGCTGTCTGGGGTCTTCTGGCACGCCTCTTTGTCAGGTTACCTGTGGGCAACCCGGCTTTTCGCGCCAACCTCGCATCGGCGGTGTATGGTGTAGGCGCTGTGGCGTTCCTATACCTGGCTGCCCTGGCGGCTGGAGGCAGAGTTCGTGCGGCTGTGGCAGCAGGTGCCGGGCTGGCGCTCTCACATACCTTCTGGTTGGAATCCGTACGGGCAGAGGTCTACACCCTGCACCTGCTGATCTTTTTCGCCGGGCTGTGGATGCTGCTCCGTTGGCGAAGGGGACCTGAACAGCGCCTGTGGCTCTATGCCGGTCTGATTGTGTGGGCCATAGGTACCTACAATCACCTGTTGCTGACCATGGCTCTGCCTGGTGGTGCCTGGCTGGTGTGGAACGCCCTGGCACCGGGGCAACGGAAGAGGGCACTGGTCGCCGGGGTACTTGTCTCAACCTTTGGGCTGCTTGGCCTGTGGTTCCTGGCGCGAGGTTTTTTCGTTGATGTTGTCGTCGGCGCTGCCCGGGTGGTAGTAGAAACATTCAGCTTTTCGCTGCCCCGGCTGGCAATGCACCTGGTGCTATTGGTGTACCAGCTACCGCTACTGGGTATCTTTACCTTGCCCGGTGTGAGGCGTTTGTCTAGGGAAGATCGTCCGTTGCTGATCGGCCTGGCGACCATCATCGTCTGCACGGCCGCATTCTCTTCCACCCATGGTATCCTCGAGTCCTATGTCTTCTACCTGCCCGCGACTGGCCTGATTGCGTTGATGGCCGGTTTGGGTTTTGAGCAATGGACTGGCCGCTGGCACGCTACTCATTGGGTGGCAGCAGCCGTTCTGGCGGCGATGCTTCAGATTGCCCTGTATCGTCTGACACCGGTGATAGTAAACCGCTTTGCACCAGGCGTGATCCCTTCGCGCAATCTGCCGGGCAGGGAGGCAGCCACCTTCTTCCTTTGGCCGCCCAAAGCCGGTTACGAGGGTGCCCGGCGTTTTGGCGAAAGTACTCTCGACCTGCTACCTGCCAACTCGATTCTCGTTGCTGATTGGACTCTGCAAACGCCGCTTCGCTACCTGCAGCTAGTAGAACAGCGGCGTCCTGATGTGCTGGTGGTACAGGTTGACCCGACTGGTCTGGACATCATCTGGCAGAACAAGGGGCAGAGACCGCTCTATCTGGCCAACGATGACCCGCGCTACTATCCGCTGGGCGACTTCCTGGCTGCGTTTCGAATGGTGCCAGTGGGCCAAATCCACCGGCTCGAGCTGAAGGAAGGTGGCCAGTGACGGCAGTCCGGGTGCTGGAACTGGTGGCGTCGTCACGCGGCGGAGGTGCCGCTCACGTCCGAGACCTCGCGGCTGGCCTGCAGCAATTGGGCTATGACGTTTGGGTGGGTATGGCTCAAGATGGCGGCAACGTGCGGCCGGAGGACCTGGAGGCGAAAGGAGTCATCTTTCATCGCCTCGATTTCGCTACGGGGTTCTCTGTGTCAGCGTTGGGCAGACTCAGAGGTCTGCTGGCTGATGTTCAGATCCTGCACATGCATGGGGCCCGAGCGGCTCTCTTCGGACGCTTGGCACTGCTGTCATTGCCCAGAGGCAGACGTCCCCGCAGCATCTACAGCATTCACGGGTTCGCGGCACCGCACTATGCCTTTGCGCGAAGGCAACTCCTGCTGGGCGTCGAGCGCTTGCTCGCCCCGGCCACGGACTGGTGGGTGTGCGTCTCTAACGCGGAGCGCCAGGCACTGCTCTCTACCGGAATTGCTGATCCTCTCCGGGTGCAGGTGATCTGGAATGGCATCGATACCTCGCGCTTCACACCCGAGCGCACGGGTCAATCTGACACCAAAAGGGACCTAGGTCTGCCTGTCGACGCTTATGTGGCGACGACGATCTGCCGGCTCTTTCGCCCGCGGGATTTCGGCACGCTGCTGGCAGCGTTTCGCAGTGTAAAAAGCGAGCTTGACTCGGCTCATCTGCTGATCGTGGGCGACGGTCCACTGCGCAGCGAAGTGGAGAATCAAGTAAGAGCCCTGCAACTCGCGTCCAGCGTTCATCTGCTCGGGATGAGAAGGGACATTCCCCGGCTGCTTCAGGCTTCGGACGTCCTGGTATTGTCCTCTCGGGGCTGGGAAGGGCTCCCGTTGACCGTGCTTGAGGCGATGGCCTCGGCCTTGCCCGTGATCGCCAGCGATGTTGGAGGCACGCGTGAAGCGCTGCAGGACGGTGAGACCGGCTACCTCTATCCCCCCGGCGATGCTGCGACGCTGGCCAGCCTGTTGCTGCGCCTGGCCGGTGATCCTGCTCTCGCCGCAGCAATGGGCCGCAGTGGTCTGGCCCGGGTGCGACAGTACTTTGGCGTAGGGCGAATGGTGCAGGAAACTGCCGCTCTGTACGAGCGACTGGTCTAGGGCCTCACCGGCTGATAGCAGCGGTAGCTTGGTGGATTGCGCTCGCCAGTCTATAATCCGACCGACGAGCTAGAGCGATGAGAACATGGGTTGGGAGGATTCTCCCTGACGCTGGCCTCCACTCCTGGCGCAAGCACTGGCTCTGGGCAGCCATTGGTTTGGCCGGGCTGGCCATCCATGCCGGCACGGCCGCACTCAGGCTGACCACCTTTTTCCCTGTCCCTCGGCTATTTGATTTCTCTGCCTTCTATGCCTCGGCCTGGGCTGTGCGCCTGGGTATGTCGCCCTACAACCTTCCGGGGGACTGGCTGGCAGACTTGCAGGCTGCTCAGTCGATTCCGTTTGTGCCTCCACCAATCTACCATCCTCCTTTCTGGCCCTGGCTGCTGGTGCCGTTGACCTGGTTCAGTTTCCCCGTCGCGGCCTGGATATGGTTGGCTCTCAACCTGGGGCTGCTCGTAGTCTCTGCTATTGCGCTGGCCAACCTGGCCGGATATCAGAGCTGGCCAATGCGCTGCCTGATCTTTGTTCTGGTGCTTACCTTCGGGCCCACTTTTCTTGATCTGACACTGGGCCAGGCCAGTATCATGCTGATGGTGGCTGCCCTGATCGTTGGCAGGTCTATGAGCAGCAGGCGGCGTTGGACAGGGCTGGCCGCCGCGGGAGCAGCCGCGCTGGCAGCAGGCGTCAAGCTTTTTCCACTGAGCTGGGTGGCAATCTGGCCCGTGCTGGGGCGATGGCGGTACGCGCTGCTGGCTGGTGTTCTCGTACTGGCTCTGGCGGGCTTGAGCCTGGCAGCGAGTCCGACCGGGAGCAGAGCATACTGGGCCTATCTGACCGAGGAGCTGTTGGCGCGTTCTTCTGCCATGCCCGGCGTGGATGATCAGGCACTCACTGCCTGGCTGGGCCGCCTGGTGTTGCCGCAGGTGTTCGACGTGTCCGGGGTGGGAGTGGAGCAGCGGCAGACCGTGTTCTGGACTCCGCCGTGGTCGGTGAATGCAGCAGCGGTTCGCTGGCTGGGTTATGGGCTCAATGCCCTACTGCTTGCTATCGTGCTGTTGGTACTGCTGCGTATCGGCCGGCAGCAGGCCGAAGCAGGCATGTATCTGTGGATACTGTGTGGCCTGGTGGTCTTGCTCCATATCGAACGGTACAATCATGTTCTGCTTTTGCCGGCAATGGCCTGGCTGTGGGGACGCGGCGGTTCGGCGCGCAAGGTCGTCGTGGTCTGCTATGCCCTGGTTGGCCTGGCTCGGCTGACCCATCTCTGGGCTGTGTTGCTGCCTGCTCCCTGGGGGCCGCTCGCGTCGGGGTTTGGCCTTTACGCTGTGATTGGTCTGGGCGCGGCTATGGCTGTCTCTCTGTGGTCTGCGGGTCGAGCAGCCCGGCACGGTGCACTATCCACTGCGGCGGCGGGGTCGGCACAATGACCCGACGCGGACTGTCCGCTGGCAGGTTGCCGAGCGCGGTGATCCTGGCCGGTGGTCTGGGGACGCGGCTGCGCTCGATCCTGGGCGATCTGCCCAAGGCACTGGCACCGGTAGCAGGAAAACCGTTCCTGACCTACCAGCTCGACTGGCTCAAGCGTTGCGGCGTCCGGCGCGTAGTGTTGTGCACTGGCTATCAACATCAGCTTGTTCAGGACTGTCTGGGCGATGGAACTGACCTGGGGTTAAGCATCCATTACAGCGTCGAAGAGCAGCCTTTGGGTACGGCGGGCGCACTGCGGAAGGCGAAAGACAAGATCACAGGTACTTTTCTGGTCCTGAACGGCGATACCTACCTGGACGTTGACCTCAAGGCGCTGCTGTCCTATCACCGAGAGACCGCGGCGCTGACAACGCTGGCACTGATGCAGGTGGATCAGGCAGACCGCTACGGCACGGTGGTCCTGGATGCCGGCGGCAGTATCTCGGGCTTTTGCGAGAAGGGACAATCCGGAGAAGGGTTGGTCAATGCCGGGCTCTATGTCTGCGAACCTTCGCTGCTGGGCTGTTTTCCGGAAGGTGAACCCCTGTCGCTGGAGATGGACGTGTTCCCCTCACTGGCTCGCCAGGGTCTGCTACGCGGGTATGTGGTAGAGGGGTATATCCGCGATATTGGCACTCCGGAGAGCTATGCGCAGTTCGTGCGGGATGTGAAGCAGAAGCGGCTGGCAGAGGAGTAGGCTGAGGTGAGCACGTTGATTCGAAGCAAAGCACCGTTGCGCATCAGTTTCGCTGGCGGAGGCACTGATGTACCGCCCTACCCGCAGGAACGCGGCGGGGCTGTGCTGTCGGTGACCATCAACAAGTACGCCTACGTGAGCCTCCTTCCCGCTGACGATGATGCCATCACAGTTCATTCGCTGGACTATGACATTGTGGCCAAGTACCACGGTGAGACAGACTTGGCTTACAACGGCGAGCTGGACCTGGTCAAAGCAGCGATCCGCCGTCTGGCCGTGCAAAAGACGGGGCTTCACCTCTTTCTGCACAGCGACGCCCCTCCTGGTTCCGGCCTGGGGTCCTCATCTACTCTGGTGGTGGCCCTGGTAGGACTCTTTCGTCACTGGCTGCGACAGCCGCTGACGGACTATCAGATTGCCGAGCTTGCCTACCAGATTGAGCGTGTGGACCTGGGGATCAAGGGAGGCATGCAGGACCAGTACGCTGCCGCCTTTGGGGGGGTCAACTTTATCGAGTTCACCGACCAGGCGGTAATCGTGAATCCCTTGCGGGTCAGTCCTGACCGGCTGAACGAGCTTGAGTACAACCTGTTGCTATGTTACACTGGTCGCACCAGGGTCTCAGCGAACATTGTGGCGCGCCAGACCGAGTCGTTCATTGCCAGGAAAAGCAAGGTGGTGCGCGCGCTGGATGCGCAGAAAGAGATGGCCATCCAGATGAAGAACGCACTGCTCAAAGGACAGCTCGACGATTTCGGGCATCTGTTGCACGAGGCCTGGCAGACCAAAAAGCATCTGGACCCGGCAATCACTACCCCGCAGATTGACGCGATGTACGAAGCGGGGCGCAAGGGCGGGGCCCTGGGAGGCAAGATCCTGGGTGCGGGCGGTGGGGGGTACCTGCTTCTCTATTGCCCGTTCGACCGCAAGCATGTGGTGGCCGCGGCACTGGAGCAACTGGGCGGGCAAGTGGTGGACTTTGGCTTTGAGTTGCGCGGATTGCAGACTTGGGAGCGTGAGGAGATGAGCTCTAGCTGAAGGTGAGGCCTGGCAGATGTCGAACGACCTGATGACCCGTATCAGAACGCAGTTGTTGGAGAGTGCGGCGGTCAAACAGCAAACTGCCGAGCTCTGTGCGCAAGATATCGCCCGTGCGGCCAGCGTCGTTGCCGACACCTTTCGCCGGGGCGGCAAGATGCTGCTATGCGGCAACGGCGGCAGCGCCGCCGATGCCCAGCACATCGCTGGTGAGCTGGTTGCCAAGTTGGCTCGGGAGAGACCCGCGCTGGCAGCGATTGCGCTCACGGTCAACTCGTCCCTGCTGACCGCTCTGGTCAACGATGGCGATCCGGAGTGTGTCTTTGCCCGCCAGGTTGAAGCCCTTGGCCAGCGTGGCGATGTTCTGTTCGCGATCAGTACCAGCGGCAACTCGGCGAACGTGAACCAGGCAGCTCGGGTCGCCAGAGAGAAGGGCTTGCAGGTCATCGCTCTCACTGGCAAAGGCGGCGGACAACTGGCCAGTCTCGCCGACGTGTCGGTCGTCATCCCCTCGGAGAATACCCAGCGCATTCAGGAAGGGCATATTGCCGTGGGACACATCCTGTGCGACCTGGTAGAGGTAGCCCTGTTTGATTAATCGTAGCCGGGAGATGGCCTCCCCCAGCGAACCACAGAGTCGACAGGCCCGGGCGGTGTTTCTCGACCGGGATGGCGTGATCAATGAGGAGGTCAACTACCTGCGCCATGCGGATGATTTCCGCCTTCTGCCGCGATCGGCCAGGGCCATTCGCGAGCTGCGCCGGGCCGGCTTCAAGGTGATAGTGGTAACCAACCAATCTGGGCTGGCAAGAGGGTACTTTTCGCCGGAGGACCTGGTTGCGGTGCATGAACGAATGCGTAGCGAGCTGGCCAGGGCACGCACAGGTCTCGATGGCATCTACATCTGTCCCCATCATCCCGACGAGTCCTGTCTCTGCCGCAAGCCCGGCGTGCTGCTCTTCCAACAGGCAGCGCAGGAGCTGGGCCTCAGCCTGGTGGGAAGCTACTTTGTCGGCGACAAGCTAACGGACCTAACGCCTGGCAAGGCGCTGGGTGGACGTACAGTGCTGGTGCTGACGGGATATGGCCAACGAGAGGTAGAGGTAGCCAGGGAACAGGGATTCGCGCCGGATCACGTTGCGGCGGACCTGTACGCGGCAGCAAAGTGGATCATTGATGAAGATTCTGCAGGTCTATAAGGACTATTTCCCTGTCGTTGGGGGCATTGAGAATCACATTCGCCTCATCGGTCGTGGGCTGGCGGCTTATCCCGAGATTGAGACGACGGTGCTGGTTACCAACCGCAGCAGCAATACGGTTGTGGAGAACATTGAAGGCATCAGAGTGATCAAGGCCGGCCGTTTGGCTACCGTGTCCTCCGCGCCCATCAGCCTGGAGCTGTTCTCCTGGATGCGGCGCCTGGAAGCCGACATCACACACCTGCACTTTCCCTATCCCATTGGTGAGCTGGCGTATCTGATTGCCGGGCGCAGCCAGAAGATGGTTGTCACCTACCACAGCGATATCGTAAGACAAAAGTACCTGCTTCAGGTCTACAAACCATTTCTCTACCGACTCTTGGCGCGGGCCGACGCGATCACCGTATCGAGTCCGCAGTACATCCAGAGCTCGCCCTATCTGCGACCGTTGCAGGACAAGTGTGTGGTCATTCCTCATGGAACGGACCTCAGCCGGTTTGCTCGCAGCCCCGAGATCGACCGCCGGGTACAAGAGCTGCGCCAGTCGCACCAACCGCCGCTGGTCCTGTTCGTCGGTCTGCTGCGTTATTACAAAGGGCTGTCGTTCCTGATTGAGGCGATGGCTAACGTGGATGCTCGTCTGCTTGTGGTCGGCGAAGGACCGCAGGGAGCAGAGTGGCGTGAACTGACCCGCCAACTCGCCCTGGAGGACAAGATCAAGTTCCTGGGCCGGGTCAGTGACGAAGAACTCGTTGCCCTCTACCATGCCTGCGATGTGTTTGTCCTTCCGGCGATTCATCGCAGCGAGTCCTGGGGAGCGGTGCAGGTAGAGGCGATGGCCTGCGGCAAACCGGTGATCTGCACCGAGCTGGGTACGGGCACGTCGTTCGTGAACGTCAATCGAGAAACAGGGCTGGTTATTCCGCCGCGAGACGCGGCAGCCCTGGCTGCCGCGCTGAACGAGCTGCTGGTGAACGAGGCGCTCAGAATGGAACTGGGGCAGAAAGCAGAGCAGAGGGCGAGGCAGGAATTCTCCCACGAGGTAATGGCAGAACGCCTGGTCCAGTTCTACCACAGTGTATGACCGGGTCAGCCCCGGCAGAATGCTTGATTTTTCGTTTGGAGTACGGTAACATCAGTTCCACCCCAAGTCCACCCGAGTGGATCTGCGCTCACCTGACGAACCCGTTGCAGGGGGCGCTCGCCCCATCGCGGCGGGACCGGACACCCAACTAGAGAAGGAAACAACTGATGCGCACCAAGCTGAGCGTGTTTTGCGACCGAGTGCTGGAGACGGGCTGGCTGCTGGCAGCGATCCTCGCCCCCCTCTATTTCAATGTTCTCTCCAGCCGCGTATTTGAGCCAGACAAGTTGGCTCTGGTGCGTTCGATTGCTCTGGTAATGGTGGCGGCGTGGCTGATCAAGGTGATTGACAGCTCCACCTGGGGCAATCCCTCTGGCCAGGCGAGCCGGCCCAGGCCCTCCGGTGTAGAGACTGCTCGACCTGGCTTCTGGAAGAGGCTGACCAGTGTTCCTCTGGTGGTTCCAACCCTCTTTCTGGTGGCCTCCTACCTGCTCAGCACCATCCTGTCCATCGCCCCGGAGATCAGCCTCTGGGGCTCTTATATGCGTCTCCAAGGCACATACACAACCTACTCGTACATCGTCATCTTTTTCCTGATGCTGGCCACGCTGCGTGAGCGGGAGCAGGTGGACCGGCTGTGCTCTACGATTATTCTCACCAGCCTGCCCATTTCGCTCTATGGAATCCTGCAGCACTATGGTCTCGACTCGCTGCCCTGGAGCGGCTCGGTGACCGAGCGCGTTGCCTCTAACATGGGCAACTCGATCTTTGTTGCCGCCTATCTGATTATGGCCGTGCCATTGACCCTGGCCCGTCTGATCGACTCGTTCTCCACCCTGTTGAAAGAACAGGAAAGCAATATCGGGCATTCCCTGCTTGCCGGCTGTTACGCTTTTGTACTTTCCGTACAACTAATCTGCATCTTTTTCACCCAGAGCCGCGGGCCCTGGCTAGGCCTGATGGCTGGTCTGTACGTCTTTATGCTGGTCGGGTTGATCTCACTCCGTCGCAGCCTGAGCGATCAGAGTCCACTGAACAGACGGGACATCGGTCGAGCCTTGCTGTTCGTGGTCGGCAGCATTCCTCTGGGAGTGGTGCCGGCCTACATCGTTTTGGTGGCGTTGCGCCGCGGCTGGCGATGGCTGTGGCTGGGCTGGGTGATCCACACAGTGGTGATTGCCTCTTTCCTGGTGGCGTTCAACCTGCCCGGCACTCCGCTGTCGTCGTTGCGCAGCCTCCCCTACGTGGGCCGCCTGGGACGGGTCTTTGAGACCGAAGCCGGCACAGGCAAGGTCCGCGTGCTCATCTGGGAAGGCGTACTCCAGCTCATTAGCGCTAATCCGGTGCGTACGATCATTGGCTATGGGCCCGAGACAATGCACGTGGCCTACAATCCGTATTACCCGCCGGAGTTGGCCTACTATGAAGCACGCAACGCGTCGCCGGACCGGTCACACAACGAGACGTTCGACGCTCTGGTCATCGGCGGAGTGATTGGCTTTGCCGCCTACATGTCTGTGTTCGGCAGTGTGTTTTACTTTGGCCTCAAGTGGCTTGGCTTTATGCAATCCAGGCGGCAACGCAACCTGTTCTTTCTCCTGGCCGGTGGAGGAGCCCTGGTTGGAGTGTTCCTGCCGCGAATAGCCGAGGGGACATATCAGCTCTCCGGCGTTGGATTGCCGGCTGGTTTCGTCGCCGGTGTGTCGGTGTACCTGATGGTGGCTGCGGCCCTATTCTATCGCCGGCAGCAACCAGCCGAAGGCGAGAAGGAGAAACTACATCCGGGTGGCAATTCGAGGCAGCTTTTGCTGATCGGCCTGCTGTCGGCTATCGTGGCCCACTTTGTGGAAATCCACTTTGGAATTGCCATTGCCGCGACCCGTGTGCACTTTTGGGTGTACGCCGCTCTATTCGTGCTGCTCGGCTTGAACTGGATTCGCGACCGGGCGTCGGCTGCAGCTTTGTCTGAAGGAGCGGCAGTAGAACGGACCAGCGGGGCCGACAGGCTGAGCAAAAGGGCCCGGCGCAAGGCCAGGAAAGAAGCTGTCCACGTTGCGACGTCGGTCCACGAGGTCAGACCAGCGGCACCCTCTCTTAGCAATAGAGTGATCATCGGTTCCGTCCTCGTCGCGATCATCCTGTTTACGTTGGGTTTTGAGTTCGTAGTTAATCCGATGTCAGAGATGGATACGCTGCGCATCATTCAGCTCTCGCTGACCACACTCGCTGCGAAGGGCGACCCGCGGACGTCCTATGGCACCTTGTGGATGTTCTTCTTGACCTGGTTAGTGGGGGCTATTGTAGTGCTGGCCGAAGTAGAGCAAGCAGGCAACGGGTCAACTGGACAGCCGGGTGACAAGCACGGTCCCGGGTGGTGGCTGTCCGCACTGGGCACCTATGCAGGGGTTACCCTGAGCATCGTGGTTCTGGGCATCGCTGTGCACGCGTCACGAATCAGACCGGGCCAGGACATCACCGCGTCGGTAGGATTCTTCTATCGGTCGATGGGCCTGCTGGGAATGCTGGCTGCCTTCCTGCTTACTCTGAACACCGAGTTGCCAGAAAAGCTGTTGCGCCTGGCCAACTCCTGGGTGTATGTGATCCTGATCGTAGTGGCACTGGTGTCAGTGCAGGCCACAAACATGGACATTGTGCGGGCCGATATTTACTACAAACAGGGTCTGAAGCTGGAAGAAGACGGGCGATACGATGTCGCTGCTCAGTTGTATGAGCGCGCCATTCAGGTGACGCCTTCGCAGGACTATTACTATCTCTTCCTGGGTCGGGCGCTAATGGGCAGAGCAACTACGGCGACGGACCGGGCAGAGCGCATCCAGTGGTTTGAGAAGAGCTATCAAGCGCTGGACAAGGCGCGCACACTGAACCCATTGAACACGGATCACTATGCCAACCTCGCGCGGCTGAATCGCAACTGGGCTGATGTAGCACCGACGGAGACTGAGCGGGCGCAGAAACTAGAACAGGCCCATGACTATTACGTCAAAGCGCTGGCGCTGAGTCCACACAATGTGATACTGCTCAACGAGTGGGCGATGGTCTATATGGCGCGCGGTGATAATGACGGAGCACTGGAAAAGATCAACCGGTCTCTGGCGCTGGACCCCAAGTTCTATTCCACATACCTGATCCTGGGCAACTTTTATGCGTCGCAGAGCAAACTCGATGAGGCGGCACAGGCCTATCAAAAGGCTGTCGAGCTGAACCCCGAGGATGCTGAGGCCTACAGCATTCTGGGCTACCTCTACTTTGAGCAGGGCAACATCACCGAGGCCCTGGAGTACAACCTGAAGGCAGTGGAACTGAACCCCGGTCTGGCCCGTGCGCACAGCACCTTGGGCCTGATTTACTACCGTTTGGGCCGCATCGAGGAAGCGGTTCAGGAGAACCTGCTGGTCCTGCAGAGCTATCCGAACGACTTTATCAGCCACCGTAATCTGGCGCTGCTCTATCAGCAGATGGGTCAACTCAAAGACTCTTTGAATCATGCTCAGGCGGCGTTGGCTTTGGCCTCTGGCAGCGACAAAGACGCGCTGGAGAGTTTTGTGAATCAACTGCAGGCTCAACTGACTGTGACCGCTGCTCCGCAATGACGGAGGTCCCATGACCGACTATATGCTGATCATCGCTGGTGCTCTGGTCATCGTGTTGGGCAGCATGCCTCTGGTGCGCCGGGCTGCGGTGCGCTGGGGATTCATTGCTCAGCCCAGCGCCCGGGGCGTTCATACTCGCTCCACCCCCCGTCTGGGCGGAGTAGCCATTTATCTGGGTTGTATCGTGGCGCTGCTGGTCTTTGGCGACCGCTTCTACGTGGCTCAGGTGGTCAGCATGCTCGTCGGCGCAACCCTGGTGTCGTTCCTCGGGGTGTGGGACGACCGCCAGAGCCTGCGTCCGCTGGTCAAGTTGGCCGGGCAGATTCTGGCAGCGACTATCCTCTATGTCTCGGGAATCAGGGTAGGTTTTCTGCACAACACCTATCTCAACCTGGCGGCGACAATGCTGTGGGTGGTCGGTATCACCAACGCCTTGAACCTGCTGGACAATATGGACGGGTTGTCCGGCGGAGTGGCAACCGTAGCCTGCGTATTCTTCCTCCTGCTGGCAGCGATGAGCGGTCAGTACCTGGTGGCCAGCCTCGCTGCAGCGCTGCTCGGGGCCTGTCTCGGCTTTTTGTACTATAACTTTAACCCGGCAACCATCTTTATGGGCGATAGCGGGAGCCTGTTCATTGGGTTTATGCTGGCTGCTCTGGGCATCAAGCTGCGCTTTCCTGACAATGTGTCCTTTGTGACCTGGATGATTCCCGTAGTGGTTCTGGGACTGCCCATTTTCGACACGGCTCTGGTGGTCATTTCGCGCCTGCGCAGGGGCGTCAATCCGCTCTCCACACCAGGCAAGGATCACACCTCACATCGCCTGGTGCTGATGGGTGCCACGCAACGCGAGTCAGTCCTGATTCTCTACCTGGTCTGTTGTGCTCTGGGAGTGGCAGCGATGTTCTTGACTCAGGCCAGTATCATTGAAGGGTACTTTATTGGTGCACTGCTGCTGTGTTGTGGTGTCTATGCCCTATGGCGGCTGGAGCAAGTGCAGGGCGATTTTGTCAGACGTAGCCGCAGGGCATCAACAGGAACTGAGCCAGCGACTCTGTCTGATCAGGCCTCAAAGGAGTAAGACTCTTGGGTCTATTGCAGCGCATTGATGACAAATCGGCACGGGTGTGCGTGCTGGGTTTGGGCTACGTTGGACTGCCACTGGCGGTCAAGCTCGCGGACGTAGGCTACCGGGTAACCGGTCTCGATACATCTGAGGGCAAGGTTGCCTCACTCAAGGCAGGCAAGAGCTATATCCAGGACGTAGCGACCAGCGATGTAGCACGCCTGATTGGCTCCAGACTGTTCGCCACAACGGACTATGACGTCGTGCGGGACGTAGAGGTCATCTTTATCTGTGTTCCCACACCGTTTGATGCGATGAAAGCGCCGAACCTGCATGATATCGAGAGCGCTGCCAGCGGAATCGCACCGCGGTTGCATGCGGGCCAGTTGGTCATCCTCCAGAGCACCACTTACCCGGGGACTACCGAGGACAAGGTACTGCCGATTCTGGAAGCCAGCGGTCTAAAGGCGGGTAAGGACTTTAATCTGGCTTTTTCGCCTGAGCGTATCAACCCGGGTGACAAGGTCTACCATGTGGGCAACCTGCCCAAGGTCGTTGGTGGGCTTACCCCGGAATGTGCCGAGCTGGCACGCCGGCTGCTGCTGCACCTGTCGCCAGCGGTGTACGTCGTTTCGTCGCCACGGGCCGCTGAGATGTCCAAGCTGCTGGAGAACATCTTCCGCAGCGTCAACATTGCTTTGGTGAACGAGCTGGCTCTGCTCTGCGAACGGATGGAGATAGACATCTGGGAGGTAATCCGCGCGGCGGCGACCAAGCCCTTTGGCTTTATGCCCTTCTACCCTGGTCCCGGAACGGGCGGGCACTGTATCCCCGTTGATCCCTACTACCTCTCCTGGAAGGCACGGGAGTACGATTTCTATACCAAGTTCATCGAACTGGCTGCCGAAGTGAATCAGAGCATGCCTTACCATGTCGTGGATCTGGTGGCTGCTGGTCTGAGCCGACAGGGCAAGGTCCTCTGCGGGGCTCACGTGCTGGTGCTGGGTGTGGCCTTTAAGAAGGACGTGGATGACGCTCGCAACTCGCCGGCGGAGCGCATCATCGAGCTGCTGCTCGAGCGGGGCGTAGAGGTCAGCTACAATGACCCGTACGTGCCGCAGTTTCATATTGAACGCAGTGTCTTTTACCACGAGGAGAAGACACTAACCTCCCAGCCACTGACGGAAGAACTCCTTCACGGAGCAGATTGCGTGGTCGTGGTGGCGGGCCACACTGCTTATGATTACCCGTGGATTGCCAGGAACTGCGGTCTGCTGGTGGACTCGGTCAACGCAACTGCTGGTGTCCAGGCAGAAGGTGCTGAGATTGTCCGGCTGGGTACCCCGGGGGCCGCTCAGGGTCGCAGCGTCCGTTGCAGCGGTGTGAAGGAGTAGCTCACCTCAGATCAGGGCGGCGAATCACCTGTTGTTCATGGCGAACGACAAGCAAGCGTGAGGCAAGATGGAGACAGGATCGCCTGCGGTGGAGAGAAAGCCAGCGGGCCAGCCGCATATTCTGTGGAGGGCGGGGGCGCTGGTCTTGGCGCTCCTGATCAGCGTGCTGATCTTTGTCTACCGGGATCAGGTTGTGCGCTTTGCGTCCTATGGCTATCTCGGTGTCTTTGTGGTGAGCGTCATTGGCAATGCCACGGTCCTCCTTCCCATCCCGAGCTTGGTGGCCACCTTTGTTACCGGAGGAGTATTCAATCCGGTCGTGGTGGGCATTGTGTCAGGAGCGGGCATGGCCATCGGCGAGCTGAGTGGTTACTTGGCTGGCTATGGCGGAGGAGCGATCATCCGGGCAGAAGACCGGGCGCGTTATGCGCGCCTGGAGAGCTGGATGCGCCGCTATGGTGGTTGGACTATCTTTGTCCTATCGGTCATCCCCAACCCGTTGTTCGACCTGGCCGGAATTGCCGCCGGCGCCCTGCACTATCCGGTGTGGCGATTCCTGCTGGTCTGTTTCCTGGGCAAGAGTATCAAGGGGCTGGCTATGGCTCTGGCCGGGGCACAGTGGCTAGAGTTGTTTGACCGCTTCAGGCACTAGACGATTGCTGTCAGCCGTGCCGAATCTCATCATGAAAGGGGAGGCATGAAACTCGACTACAAAAAGACATTTCTGTTAGGGTTTGGTTTCTTTGGCATCAGCGTAATCTGGTCAGTCTACAATGCCTACATTCCTATCTTCTTGCGCGAGTACAACCTGCCTCTGGCGCTGGTTGGACTCATTATGACCTTTGACAACATTGCCGGAATTACGATTCAGCCCTATGTTGGATTCCTGAGCGACCGAACCCGCACTCGTTTTGGACGGCGGATCCCCTTTATGATGATTGGCGCCCCGATTGCTGCCATCTTCTTTGCCCTGGTTCCGGTGTTGCATCTCTGGGTGCCTGTCTTCCCGCTGCTCCTGACAGCCATCATTGTGATGAACATCGCCATGGCGATCTTTCGCACTCCCACCGTCGCCCTCATGCCCGACATCACGCCATCGCCTCTGCGCAGCAAGGCCAATGGCATCATCAACCTGATGGGCGGACTGGGCACAACTCTGGCCTTCCTCGGCGGAGCATTCCTCTATCGAGTCAATCGCGGGTTGCCGTTTTGGTTTGGCTCCGCGCTGATGCTGGTGGCCACAGCGGTCGTGGTGAAAGTGATCAAGGAGCCACAGCAGTATGAGGAAGCGGCGGAGCAGCGCGTGGGAGTGCTGGCGACGATTCGGGAGATCGTCACCAGTCAGGAGAAAAGCGCTCTGTTCATCCTGCTGGCCATCTTTGCCTGGTTCATCGGCTACAATGCCATCGAGACCTTCTGGACGACCTACGGCAAGGAATTCCTGGGCATCAAGGAGAGTACCGCCGCAATGATGCTGACCTATACCTCAGCGGCCTTTCTACTCTTTGCTCTGCCGTCTGGTTTCATCGCCACTCGGTTTGGCCGACGGCGTACCATTCGTGCCGGGCTCAGCGTCCTTCTGGTGATGATCCTGGGTGGGCTGTTCACCACGAACATGATTTACCTGACGGTGATGCTGATCCTGGCCGGGGTGGGCTGGGCGTTGATCAACATCAACTCCTTCCCCATGGTGTCTGACCTGGCGCCGCCAGGTAAGATCGGCTCGTACACGGGCCTGTACTACTTTTTCTCGATGCTGGCAGCCATCACCGCGCCGCCCCTGGTCGGTGCGCTGATGGATCAGTTTGGCCACCGTATGCTGTTTGTGTTCTCGCCTTTGTTCATGGGTCTGGCTATACTGTGTATGTCCCAGGTAAAGCGTGGCGAGGCCAGTTCCTAGATTCTCGTTGCGAGTCGTGCTCGTTGGCTGCATAGTGACCGGAAAATGAAAGGAGCGCCATGACAGGTCGTGGCTTTCTGGGCACACAGGCGAGTTGGGCCGCTGATCTGAACTTGCTCGCGCAGATAGCGCTCCTGGTGCTGTTGATACTGGCGGTGCTGCGCGTGAAGAAGGGCGACCTAGCGACACATCATACCTGGATGACAGTCGTGGTGATCATCAACGCGGTATTGATCGTGGCAGTGATGAACCCGACCTTTTTCCGGGTTCTTCCGGCAGCGATTCGCGATCCGTCGCTCAAGCCCAGGATGATGCTGCCGCATTTCCTGGTTGGCACCCTGGCAGAGCTGCTGGGCCTCTATGCAGTGGTCGCAGTGAGAATGGACCTGCCCCTGGCCTTGCAGGTGCGCAGCCAGAAACGTCTGATGAGGATTCTGGCTGTTCTGTGGACTCTGTCTCTGGTTGGGGGAATCGCGCTATACGTGTGGTGGTATCTCTAGCAGGACTGTGAGCTCGAAATCGTGAACGCCTCCCGCATTCAAGGGAGGCGTTCTTCGTTCTGAGCTCCGTGGTGATTGACATTCTGTTCTGTGCGGGCTATACTAATTGTGAAAAAAATCACTGATGACACTGCGCTGGACGTCGCGCCCAGCCGCGTGGCGCGGTAGGAGGAAATAGGTTGAGCTCTCTGCCTGTCTTTCTGTTGAAAAAGCTCTATGTCAAGAAAAGCTTGAAGAACACGGCCAACGGCTTTGAGTTGGCTATCCAGAACACCATTGCGCCTGGAACCATCGTCGGTATGCTGCCCGTGGTGGTAGATGGGAAGGAATGTCCCCTGGAACAGACCAGGGTGGTGGTTGCCGGCGGTAAGACGCTGACCAGCACTGAGGTCTCGGCGCGGTCACCGCTCCAGTTCGGTGTGGGGCTAAAAGTCACTATCCAGGTCGATGGCGACCCGCTGGCGCCTGGCCCGCACAGGCTCGTTCTCAGCCCCAAGACCAAAGAAGCGGGCACGCTGAAGATACCCGTCGACGATACGGTCGAATAGCAGCACGCACTAACATGATGGATGGAGACTGCGAACCGCAACCAGGTCAGGCGATCATCGGCGATGCGCCGAGGGCCGCCTTAGAACGCGCACCGGCGGTAGGCTCTCACGGCGTCGGCGCCCGTGTTGCGTTGGTGCGGCCGAGCCACACTCTGCCGATCAGTCTGACTGGCACCGACTGCGCGCTGAAATGTGCTCACTGCGGTGGGCAGTATCTCAAGGGCATGGTACCCATCGACCAGGCCGGTGCTGATGGGTACACGAGCTGCCTGATTTCCGGTGGGTGTGACCTCCAAGGGCGAGTGCCACTCGGCGCATCATTGGACAGGTTGGCCGAGCTGCATTCTGGAAGGCTATTCAACTGGCATGTGGGTCTGGCCAGCGAACGAGAGATCCGGCCCATCCTTCCCTATCTGGATGTGGTGTCCTTTGACATAGTGGGCGATGACCGGACGATCAGGGAGGTCTACGGGCTGGACGCCACCGTGGCCGACTATAAGCGCACCTACGCCATGCTGCGCCGCCACGGGCGTGTTGTGCCGCACCTGACGCTGGGCTTGTACGGGGGCGAATGGAGAGGGGAGGACCGGGCCCTTGAATGGCTGGCTGACCAGGGTGCGGAGGCGCTTGTTCTCCTGGTTATGGTGCCCACTCCCGGCACGCGCTATGCAGACTGCTGCCCTCCAAGTGTAAACAGCGTGGTGGACTTTATCGAGCGCGCCGGGGTTGTACTGGGTGATGTACCGGTCTACCTCGGGTGTATGAGGCCGGGCGGCCGCTACCGTCAGGAGCTCGATCCGCTGGCAATTGCCGCGGGAGTGGTCAAGATTGTGAATCCAGCCAGGGCGGCCGTCGAGATGGCTTTGGCGCAACGGTTGTCTGTCAGTTGGGAGAATGAATGTTGCGTGATCCGGCGCCCGTGACCGATGTGCTTGTCTCCCTGGCGCGCCGAGACGACCAGGGATCATCGTCGGCTGTGTCAGGGGAAGTGCGCGTTTCTGCCGGGACAGCGGCAGTCCTTGGCCTGCAACCGTTGAAGCAGGAATACTTGCCTACCACCGCCTACCTGATGGTCGGTGAACGTTGCCGCTGTAACTGTTCCTTCTGCGCCCAGGCCCGGTCTAGCAGCGCACAATCGGGCTTTCTATCTCGGGTGGTATGGCCGAGCTTTGCCTGGGCGGACACGCTGAAAGCGATCTCAACGGGATACGGACAAGGCCTGGTCAAGAGATGCTGCCTTCAGGTGACCGTGTCCGATGGCTACCTGCAGCGCGCTGAGGAGCTTGTGCGCGACCTGGCCAGCATAGAGGGTCTGCCCATCTGCACCTCCATCGCTGCTCCCTCGCTCGACGCAATTGAACGCCTGCTGAACAGTGGTGCCGAGAGGGTAACCCTCGCCCTGGATGCTGCAGGCGAGCGAGTCTTCCACGCTGTCAAGGGTCAGGGATGGGCCAGACGGCTGGAACTGCTCCGGCAAGCGGCACAGGAGTTCCGGGGGCGTATCGGGACACACTTGATCGTAGGGCTGGGTGAAACCGAGAGGGAGATGTTGGAGCGGCTGCAGGAGATGGTGGAGCGCAAAGTCACCGTTGGGCTCTTTGCTTTCACTCCTGTGGCCGGCACGGCCTGGGCAGCACACGCACCCCCGCCGATAACGGTGTACCGGCGCATTCAGGCAGCGTGGTATTTGCTGCGAACGCAGAGGATCCGCCTGGAAGACATGGTCTTTGGAGCTGACCAGACGGTCACGTCTTTTGGTCTGGGCCGTGCCGAGATTGCGCCTCTGCTCGCCGACGGTGTCGCCTTCCAGACCGCCGGCTGCACAGACTGCAATCGCCCGTATTACAACGAGCGCCCTGGAAAGGCGATGTACAACTATCCACGGCCGCTGAGGGCGGAAGAGATACGTCAGGCGCTGGATGAAGCGCTGGCAGTACAAGGTGAAGCAGGCTAATCTCGCGAGGGCAACAGGACCTTCGGTCGGGTGTAACAGGAGGCAGTTATGCTCTTTGCCGAGTGGCGTCTGGTCTTGACTGGACCTGCTGATGGCTACGTCAATATGGCTATTGACGAGGCTACCTTGACCCTGGTCGCAGAGCATCGCGTTCCCCCAACAGTGCGCATCTACTCGTGGGATGGCCCCTGGTACAGCGTCGGCTACTTGCAGCAAATTGGCGCCATGCGCTCGGACATCATGAGCCACAAAGACCTCAAATGCGTACGGCGGCTGACCGGCGGAGGGACGTGCCTGCACGGCGGCGACCTGTCGTACAGTGTAGTTGTCTCACTCTCCGATACCTTGTTGCCAGGCGACGTTATCTCCTCCTACGAACGGATATCCTCGGGTGTTATCGAGGGACTGCGGTTGTTGGGAATTGATTCGCGCTATGCACCGCCGGTTCACGTGGACTTGGACAATCACGCCATCGCCACAGCCGCTCAGGCACGGCGCCAGGGGATTCTTCTGCACCAGGGGACCATCGCCCTAACCCCTTGTATGGTCACCTGCAGCGATGTACTGCCCAGGCAGAGACTGAGCACCATCAGCGAAATCGTCGGCGGGGTCGTTGATTTTGAAGCTGGTGCGCGCGCCCTGGGTATGGGGCTGATGCGCGCTCTGGGCGTAGACCTCAGCCCCGGAGTGCTCTTTGCCAGGGAGAAACGCCTTGCCCGCCAGCTCTGGCGAGAGAAGTATATGCTTCCTGAGTGGACGTTTGCGCGCTAGTCTAGCAGGGGTTGCATCGCGTTCGCCTGGACTGCCTCTTCCCCGACGTGCTTTGCCCTAACCTGGCTCTGGCCGTAGAATGTGCGCGGCACGACGAATCCAAAGGAGGATGGAAATGGTAGAGTATCTGCAAGACCGACGTTACGCATCCAGCCATGAATGGGTCAAGCTGGAGGGCGATGAAGGGCTCTGCGGGATCAGTGACTTTGCCCAGCACGAGCTGAGCAACGTGGTCTATGTTGAGCTGCCCGAGGTCGGTGAGACCTTTGCCAAAGGGGATACTTTCGCCACTGTTGAATCGGTCAAGGCGGCATCGGATATCTATATGCCGATGGGGGGAGAGATCCTGGCGGTCAACGAGAAGCTGGCTGATCAGCCCCAACTGGTGAACGAGCAGCCCTTTGGCGATGGGTGGTTGATCCGCTTCAAGGTTCTGGATGCCGCGGAGTACGAAGGGCTCCAGGATGCCGCTGCTTACCAGAAGCAATGTGAGGAAGAAAAGGGAGGCCACTAAGTGTCCTACGTGCCAAACACGGAGGCCGACCGTGTCGCCATGCTAAAGGCGATTGGCGCTCGAGACGTCGACGAGCTCTTCCACGACATACCGCAGGAGTTTCGCTACCCCGTGCTGAACCTACCGCCGGCGGTGTCAGAGCTCGAAGTGCTGCGCGAAACGGGGGAACTCAGCGAGTACAACCTGGACCTCAATCATGCCCCTTGTTTCCTCGGGGCAGGGGCCTACCGGCATTTCGTGCCCAGCGTGGTTGGACACGTGATTGGCCGCGGCGAGTTCTACACTGCCTACACACCTTACCAGGCCGAGATCAGTCAGGGAACGCTGCAGAGCGTCTTTGAGTATCAGAGCCTGATCTGCGCCCTTACCGGTATGGATGTGGCCAATGCGTCCCACTATGACGGGGCTACCGCGCTCGCCGAGGCAGTGTTGATGGCGGTGAGCGTGGGCAGGGGCAAACGGCGCAAGGTAGTGGTATCACCCGGGGTGCATCCGGAATACCGGGCCGTGGTGCGTACTTATGCTCAGGGGATGGGGCTGACTTTTGCCGGCGAGGATGGCGATCCGCAGGATCTGTCATCCTTGCAGCAAGAGGTGGACGCGCAGACGGCTTGTGTGCTGGTACAGAACCCCGGTTTCCTGGGTAGTCTGGAAGAACCCAGGGAGCTCAAGACTCTGGCTGATGCAGCGCACGCTGCTGGTGCGCTCTTTGTAGTTACAGCAGACCCGATCTCGTTGGGGCTGTTTGCTCCGCCGTCTGAATATGGTGCGGACATTGTGTGCGGAGAGGGGCAGTCTCTGGGCGGCGGGTTGAGTTTTGGTGGACCTTATCTCGGCTACTTTGCCTGCAAGCAAGAGTATGTGCACAAGATGGCCGGTCGCATCGTGGGCCAGACCGTGGACAAGAACGGCAAAAGAGGCTTTGTGCTAACCCTGTCGGCGCGCGAGCAGCACATCCGGCGAGAGAAAGCTACATCCAACATCTGCTCCAACCAGGCCCTTATGTCTCTGGCCGCCGCCGTTTACCTGACGGCGATGGGCAAGAACGGTCTCCGTCAGGTGGCCGAGCTGTGCTTCCACAAGGCACACTACGCAGCTCAGCAGTTGGCTGCCGTTCCCGGATTCGCCCTGCTGAGCCAGCGGCCGTTCTTTAAGGAATTTGCCTTGCGCTGCCCACGGCCGGTGGCAGAGATCAACCAGTATCTCCTCGATGAGTATGGGATCATCGGCGGGTATGACCTTAGTCACGACTACCCTCAGCTACAAAACACCATGCTCGTCTGTGTGACGGAGATGAACACCAGAGAGGAAATCGACGAGTTGGTGGAAGCGCTCGGGGAAGTGGAGGTGGCGGAATGAACGAGCCACTGGTCTATGAGATGAGCTCACCCGGCAGGGTCGGCGTAAGCCTGCCGAGCTGTGACGTGCCTCAAGCGCGCCTGCCGCAGGGGATGCTTCGCCATGATCTGCCTCTGCCTGAGGTCAGTGAGGTTGACCTGATTCGGCATTATGTTCGGCTCTCTCAGCTCAATTACGCGCTGGACAAGGGATTCTACCCCCTTGGTTCTTGCACTATGAAGTACAACCCCAAAGTCAACGAGGAGACAGCGCGCTTGCCCGGCTTTGTGCAGACCCATCCCTACCAGGATGAACGGACGGTGCAGGGCAACTTGTTCCTGCTCTACCAGCTGCAGGAGTTTCTCAAAGAAATCCTCGGCTTTGGCGGCGTATCCTTGCAGCCGGCGGCAGGCGCGCACGGCGAACTCGCCGGGGTGCTGATTATTCGCGCCTACCACCACTCGCGAGGGGACAGCCGGCGCACGCGGATGCTCATACCGGACTCTGCCCATGGCACGAACCCGGCGTCTACGGCGATGGCTGGCTTTGAGACGGTCAAGGTTCCGTCCGACGCCAGGGGCAATGTTGACCTGGACGCGTTGCGCGGCCTATGCGACGGAACAGTGGCCGGGCTGATGCTGACCAATCCCAACACCCTGGGCCTGTTTGAGGAACAGGTGATTGAAATCGCCCGGCTGGTCCACGGCTGCGGGGCACTGCTGTACGGCGACGGTGCGAACCTGAACGCCATCATGGGCATTGTCAAGCCAGGCGAGCTGGGGTTTGACGTGATGCACGTGAATCTGCACAAGACCTTCTCCACGCCTCACGGAGGTGGGGGGCCGGGGGCTGGCCCGGTCGGAGTCAGCGCGGCGCTGGTTCCTTTCCTGCCGGGACCGATAGTAGTCAGAGAACTGGCAGAGGACGAGCATGAGTGTGACGATGACTCGTGCGGCTGCGGCGAGGAAGAATGTGGCTGTGAGGACGACGAGGAAACCTACTTCTATCGCCTGTCGATGCCTGAGAAGTCAATTGGCCGCGTGAAGGCGTTCTATGGGAACTTTGGCGTGTGCGTCAAGGCGTACACCTACATTCGCATGCTCGGAGCTGCCGGCCTGCGCCAGGCCAGTGAGAACGCGGTGCTCAATGCCAACTATCTGCTTGGTCGGCTCAAGGGAGTGTACCCGCTGCCCTACGACCGCACCTGCATGCACGAGTTCGTGCTCTCCGGCAGACTTCCCGGGGCTCCGGAAATACATACTCTGGACATTGCCAAGAGACTGATGGACTATGGATTCTACCCACCGACAGTCTACTTCCCGTTGATCGTTCCCGAAGCGATTATGATCGAGCCGACGGAAACTGAAAGCAGGCAAACTCTGGATAGCTTTGCCGAAGCAATGATACGAATCGCGGAGGAAGCGAGGTCCAACCCGGAGCTGTTACACGATGCGCCGCACAGCGCACCGGTGGCGCGGCTGGACGAGGTTCAAGCAGCGCGCCAGCCAGTGCTGACCTGTCTCAAGAGCTAGGACTCGAAAAGGGAGCCGCCGACCAGCGGCTCCCTTTTTTTGTTTGCGGCGAGGTGTGTGGTGGTCTGCGAGACTGCCGCACCCCTCTTGCTGTGTGTCTGAGAGGCCTACGGCAACACCTGCAGGCGGGATACGGCGATGCCCAGGGTACGATGGTCTGTTGACTGGCCGTCGGCCGAGGGGGACTTGAGCGTGGCAGCGCACAGTCTCAGAAGAGTGGTCGATTCGGAGGAAAAGCAAGAGTCAGATAGAGGAACCGTGAGCTGGGTCCAGGTCTGAGGCACCGAAACCTGCCCAACGAGCACGTCGTTGCAGAACACGTCCAGTAGCTGGGCGGGGGCAAAGGACAGGGCATTCAGGCTCAGCCTGTTGGCCTTGTTGGGCAAATAGACGCGCAGCGTCGCTGCCGGCGCAGCGCCAGTCCATCGTGCGGCAACGCCACCAACATCCTCACGCCTGTACCAGCCATCCAGCACGTATCTGGCATCCTGCTCGGTGCCCATCTGGATGATGCCGTTCTCTGGCAAGGCGAAATCACGCGGTGCCAGGTCGGTGACACGTCCGTAACAAGTAACCTCAACCCGGGAATGCTTGGCGTGGACCTGGGGATTCTGCTCAAAAACACGGGATTCGATCTCAACAAACGCTTCTCCCGGTCGTAGTCCTTCCGGGTCGGCAATGACAATGTACGTTGCTCTGGTACAGTTGAATTCCTCTTTCATAGCCTCATTGCCGTAATAGTCGAGGAAGCGCACATCCCACCCCGACAGGTAGTACGACAGGGCATTGTAGGATTGCCGGCCGACGACCAGGGTGTCGGAGGCCTGGTACTTGCTGCGCAGATAGGCGACCAGTCGGTCAGGGGGAGAAACCTCACTGTGCAACTGCCTGACCAGAGGTAAGGTGACAAGGCCAATCACAGCGGCCAGCACTACCGCGAGGGCGAGGGCGAGCCTGTGGCGCAGCACTGCCTGTAGGCCGGCGGCAGCCAGAGTTGCCGCGGGAAAAAGCAAAGCGAGCATGTAACGAGTTTCCGACGGATTGAGGAACAGCAACTGCAAGGCGAGTTGGGGTGTCAGCCAGGCGAAGCACAGCCAGAGGCTAATCTGCTTTCGCTGCCTGAAGGCGCCCCAGACGATCAAGACGACCGCAGCGCCGAATAGCGCCATCCTGGTCCACTCGGGAAGAGGCCCACAGAAAGCCTGGCTGCCCCAGTGCCAGAGCAGCGACCAGCGTGCTCGGATCGACTCTGCCGTAATCGTTGTCGAAAACAGCGATTCCTCTGCCGCAACGAACCCCGTAGGACCGCTCATATAGCTGCGAAACCCGGTGATGTCCGGGCCGAAGGAGACCAGCAGAGGTACTACCCAGAGCATTGTGCCCGCGAGAAGGGCCAGAGCGGATTGGAGCCAAACCAGAGGCCGCGGTCTGAGGCACAGGACCGCAACGAGCAATACCAGTGCCACGCCCAGCACGGCCTGCGGACGAAAGCCAGCGGCAATGCCCAGCAGGAGAGAGGCAACCCACAGTGGAGCTCGCCGCTGGACAGCCAGAACCAGGCCCAGCATGGTGATGGATTGAAAAAGCACGCCAGGGCTGTCAGACAGGGCCTTGTCAGCGTTGAGCCACATCAGAGGCATGAGGAGAACCAGAGCAAAGGCGGTCAGGCCGGTGTAGCGGTCGAACAGCAGAGTGGTGAGAACAAACAACACTCCACAGGCGAGAGAAGCACTCAAGACACTCAGCAGGGTTAGCGCCGTGCGAGGATCGCCGGTGACCCGCAGCATCAACTGGCCCAGAGCAACGTACAGGACATAGCCAGGGGCGTGAGGGATGCCTGCGGACGGCTTAAAGTTAGTCAGAGCACGGGCAAAGTTAAACGAGTCGAAATCATCCAGCGAGCAGCTCTGGTATGGTAGGTACACCAGTAGTGCCAGTACGATGACCAGCAGCAAAGTGACACGAATTGTCGGTGTGAGCCAGGAGCTGCCAGGCTTGTCAGTATCTGCGATCATCTAGAGCTGCTGCTTCCAGCCAGCCTTTTCCTCTGCATCAGGGAAACGCTTGAGAATGGTGGCTTTGATGGACAGGGGCACCTTGTCGCCACTGGTCAGATCCTTTAATGACTTGAGTGTGCCCTCATCGGCCTGGGAGGAGGGGAAGACGCCTATCTCCGAACCGGGCTCATTGTACCGTTTGTCCACCAGGGCCAGGCCAATCTGGCGAGTACCGACCAAGGTGCAACTGGTCACCCGACCGATGTACTGGCCACGCTTGTTGACCACGGGATCTCCGCCACGCAGCGCCCGCACACCAGGCTCGTCAACACGGAAGCGGATCAACGCTCGCTTCTTCTGTGCTTCGGCTACCAGGCAGTGCTTGCGCCCGACAAAGTATGGCTTGTGGAACTTGACATAGAGCGGGAAGCCTGCCTCTGTAGGCAAGATGTGCATCTCACCTTCAAGCTCATGCCCGTAGAGTGGTAGCCCCGCCTCGATTCTGGTCGAGTCGCGAGCAGCCAGTCCGCAGGGCACAATACCATAGGGAGCACCAGCCTCGAGCAGGGTATTCCACAACTCGACGGCGTGGTCTGGATGCACGAGCAGCTCGAATCCCATCTCCTCGCCGGTGTAGCCGGTGCGCGCGGCAATGATGTCCAGCCCGGCGAGCTTGAGGCGCGCATGCTCGGTGCGCTTGATGTGCGACAGTGCCAGCCGCGTCCTGGCATCGGCGGCCAGACTCTGCAAGATGGCCAGAGACCTGGGCCCTTGGAGAGCCAGGTCAACCCGCTGGTCCGCACCCGCGCTCGGGTCCTTGAGGTTGCGGATGATGGCCTGACCTTCGACCTGGATTGCCGGGTTATCGCGGTCGATCAGGTAGCTCCCTGAATTGACTGCTTGCAGCCAGGCCAAGTCCTTCTCGGCGTTGGAGGCATTGATTATCAGGAGGTAGGAATCCCAGGCCTGGCGGTACATGATGATATCGTCGATGACCCGCCCGTCGGGATCAAAGAGGTAGGCATAGGCCGACTGGCCGGGATCGATCCAGCGGGCATAGTTGCTGGCGACGACGTCGAGGAAGCTGGCAGCGTGCTCCCCTGAAACCTCCAGGACACCCATATGGGCTACATCGAACAGACCCGCGGCCGTGCGGACGGCGTGATGTTCCTCTCCGACGCTGGTGTACCACACTGGCATATCCCAGCCGGCAAAAGGAATGATCTTGGTTGTTCTCTTGCGGTGCTCCTCGTAAAGCAGAGTCCGGCGAACAGGAGCATGCTCATCGGCCGTCCAGGTGAACTCTTGTTTCGTCGCCGCAGGTTGAACTGCTTTGAGCGAATCCTGTCCGACAAAATAGGGCTTGGTCAGGCAGAACCAGGACTGGAGCGGGCCAGCGTAGAGTTCCTGTGCGGAGGGCCGCTTGCCGGCATAGTCGGGCAGGCCGGCCCTGGCACGCGCTGTCTGGCGGAGTTGGTCTGTCTGGGGCGTTGCGCCCGCTTGCTGAAGGATCTGGCACAACCGGGCCGCCTGATCGGGGTGCACCAGCAGTTCATAGTGCGTATCGCCAGTCCCGTAGCCGAGCGCGGCGATGGTAACCAGCAATTCGTGGAGTGTGCCAGACCAAACGGTACCCTGCTGAAGGGCTGGTACGCCGAGTTTGGACAGGACCGCTGGCGCCCCGGCGCCGCGCAAAGCCAGGGACACACATCGTGCGCTGGCATCCGAGAGAGCGGGCCCGTTTAGGTCCTCGACCGTCACCGGCCCTTCGACTTTGCGAAATACGTCCTGGTGGTCAAAGAGGATGTAGCCATCCCCCAGGCCACGCAACCAGGAAGTGACCCGGGTGGTATTGGCCGGGTTGGTGAGCAGCAAGTAGTTGTCCCGGCCGCGCGCGTCGGCCGGGTTGCGCAGGATGGCCACATCGTCGAGGACCGCGCCGTCCGCGTCGAGCAGCAGAGTGCGCATGGCCTGGCCGACGTGCAGCGCGGCAACATTTCCCGTCGATACCTGCTGAAGATGCGGCTTGGCGCGCCAGCCAGTGATACGCAGCACACCGTTGTCCGTGGTGTCGAGCAGAGCAGCGTCTGACGTGGCCCTGGCTTTGGGCAGGGACTTGAATAGACCGAGGGACTGTGCCACAGCGACGGTCTTGGGCTGTACCTGGAAGTGAGGGTAGCCCAGCCCTTTCGCCGGCACCTCACAGAGGGTGCGTGAAGCCAGGTCATCGACGTCGCGCCTGGCCTGCTCGAGGACTTGCAGGTCGATCTTGCCGCGAGGCAGTTCTGTTGCGCCCATGTAGGCAAAGGGGTGGATGTTGGTGATCACGCGGAAGATGATGTCCGCCAGCTCATCGAGGTACTCTGCGGTAAGGCCTCGCTGGGTGACCCAGGGAGTACCCAGACGAATGCCGCTGGCCAGGGCAGTTACCTCGTCGCCAGGGATGGTCTGCTTATTGACCACGATCCCTGCCAGATCAAGCAACCGGGCGGCGATCTCGCCGCGCAGCGGGAACCCGGTCTTGCTGGGAATCGAACGCAGGTTGACCAGCACCATATGTGTGTCGGTGCCGCCATAGGCTAACTTCAAGCCGCGCCTGGTGAGCGACGCCGCCAGGGCCTGAGCATTGGCTACGATGTTTCTCTGAAGCTGGTGAAAGGCCGGGGTCTTGGCCAGGCCCAGAGCTACAGCGAGGGCCGCGAACTTGTTCACGTGCGGGCCGCCCTGTTCACCGGGAAAGACAGCGGCATCGATGGTCTTGGCCAGGTCGTCATCGGTGGCCATGATTACAGCGCCACGGGTGCTGCAAATGGTCTTGTGTGTGGTAAAGGTGATCACGTCGGCATAGCCGATTGGGCTGGGATACACACCGGCAATGGCCATGCCTGCGGTGTGAGCAATGTCGGCCATCAAGAGGGCACCGGCTTCGTCGGCGATCGCCCGGAATCTGGCCCAGTCTGGTGCCCAGGGGTAGGAGGTGTAGCCGGCAACGATGATCTTGGGCCGGCTCTCGAGCGCCAGAGCGCGGATGGCGTCATAGTTCAGGCGCTCTGTTGTCCGGTCAACGTTGTAGGAAACCACCTTGTAGAGTTTGCCTGAGAGGTTGAACTCACTGCCATGAGTGAGGTGGCCGCCCTGGAAGAGGTTCATGCCCATCAGGGTGTCGCCGGGGCGAAGCAGGGTGCTGTAGACGGCCAGGTTCGCTGCCGCGCCGGAAAGAGGCTGCACGTTGACCCGGATGGCTTCGGCTGGCACGTCCTTGGTAGCGAAACACTCCGCGCAGCGGCACTGGGCCAGAGACTCGATGACATTGGCGTACTCTGTGCCCTTGTAGAAGCGGCGGTCCGAGTAGCGCCGATAGTGAGTCATCTGATGAGCCTGGTCAAGGATGAGCTCCTCATCCTCACGCGACATTCTGGCCGGCGGGTAGCCTTCGGCATAGATGTTGTTCAGGACCGAGCCGAGAGCCTGGCGCACAGCCAGCGGGGCCATGCTCTCTGAGGGGATCAGGATGAACCGGCGGGACTGACGCTCCTGTTCCCAGTCGATGATCGAGGTTACGTCCCGGTCCAGGTCGGTCAGAGGGACACCGAAAAAGTCACTGTACTTCTGGCTTTCCATCTCAGCTACTCCTTTGTAAAGCTGGTTCTCGGCGTCGGCGCGCCGGTGGAATATGCGCCTGAGCGGCCTCGACGAGGGCGTACATGCCGCCAGAGACAAGGGAGTGTCCTCCCAGGACTACCGGGATCGGTGCTTTCAGAGCCTGCTCGGTGAACTCACGCACCTGCCGGTTCTCTATCTGGTCGGGCCGGCGCAGGTCCGAATTGTAGCGGTCGCTCGCCGAAGCCCCTAGGCCGAGGTGAGCAAAGACGACGCGGCTGTCCAGGAATGCGGCCTGGCCCAGCTCTGATAGGTGCTCAAAGAACTGGGCGGCGCCGACCTGCTGATAATGGAACCCCAGCAGTGAGCGCACCTCGCCTCTCGCCTGGCGGCCACTGGCTCTCATGCCTCGTTCTTCGGCAATCATGCGTACCCGGCAGGCAGTGGACCTCTCCAGGTATTCCCAGAGCTCAGCCGATGTGCGGCCCGCTACAACGACCTCAGACTCGCGGTTCATCAGTACTCGCAACGCGGCGCTGAGGTGCGTAGTGTCCAGCGCCAGTGAATCCAGCATTGCGCGTGTGTGAGCTCCCACACCAGGATGCTGGCTCAACACCATCAAGTCGGTAGGAGTGTCGACGTCGAACTGGGTCGCGGCATTCCGCGGCAGTGACTCGTTGACCAGGCCTGCTTTCTCTGCGAGGATCCAGCCGAGGTCATTGTCAATGGCTGGCAGGTCCAGCCCGCGCAGCACAGCGGCGGGGGCAAAGGCAGCCAGGTCGGTCGAGTACAGGTTATTGGTGAGGAGAATACGCTCTGCCGAACCGGCACGAGTAACCAATTGTGCAATGTCCGCTGTGCTTAACAGCGCGCCGCTTCCACCGCCAAGATAGACCAAACCCTGTGCAGCGTACTTCTCGGCCAATTCTCGCAGGCGTTGCCCGAAATGAAACGGCTTGCCGGCAGGATCCAGCTCGACGTAAACCCGCTGCGCTTCGGCCCATCGGGCCAGCTCGGGAGCGTTGGTGCTGAGGACGATCTGGTGGATGCCTGCTATGGGCAAGGAGCGTTCGATGAGGTCCCGTGTAATCGCCTCGCGGGCCGCAGCCATCATGCGCTCGGTCTCGCTGCCTCGGCGAACGCCGGTCATGATCAGAAGAGTGACTTCGGGCAACGGTTCCTCCGGACGGCATTATAGCTGTCGCGCCTTTCTTTTGTCAACGCGATTTGAGCCAGAGTTGCCTTTTGGCTATACTGGCTGCCACTACTGGCCAAGAGAGGTGCAAGTGCGCAGCGACGGACGAGCCGATGATGCTCTGCGGACACTCACCTTTGTGCCCCACTATCTGCAGCACAACCCCGCTTCGGTGCTGGTTCAGATGGGCAGCACGTGGGTGCTCTGTGTGGCGACTGTGTCGGAGGAGGTTCCGGTCTGGCTGAAGGGCCAGGCCCGGGGCTGGGTGACAGCCGAATACGGGATGCTGCCTGCCTCGACCCATACACGCAGCGTACGCGAGGCCGCTACAGGCAAACTAGGAGGCAGGACGCAGGAGATCCAGCGTCTGATCGGGCGTTCCCTGCGGGCATCGTTGGACCTGCGCAAACTTGGCGAAAGGACCATCACGGTGGACTGTGATGTGATCCAGGCCGATGGAGGAACGCGCACCGCCTCGATCACGGGCGGCTATGTGGCTCTGGCCATCGCCGTGGGCAGCCTGGTCAAGTCCGGCGCTGTGCATCGCAATGTCTGGGCAGCACCCGTAGCGGCCGTGAGTGTCGGCGTAGTGCAGGGGCGGTCGATGCTGGACCTCTGCTACAGCGAGGACTCGCAGGCCGAAGTCGACTTTAACGTGGTAATGAATGCCAGGGGGCACTTTATCGAGGTACAGGGAACGGCCGAAAACCGCCCCTTTGAGCGCTCGATGATGGAACATCTGCTTGACCTGGCGGACAAAGGAATCAAAGAGCTGCTGGCAGCGCAAAAGGTAGCGCTGGCCAACCCGGCAGCCAGCTAATGGGGGAATGGATGATCAAACGTGAGGATGCCTGGCAAGTCCTGACCGAGTTCACCAAAGACAAGAGCCTGCTCAAGCATGCGCTGGCGGTTGAGGCGGGCATGCGTGCCTATGCCCGCAAATTCGGCGAGGATGAGGAGCTCTGGGGTGTGGTTGGTCTGATCCACGATTTCGACTATGAGCGCTTTCCAACCATCCCCGAACACACCGCGGAGGGCGCCAAGATCCTGCGCTCGCGGGGGTGGCCAGAAGAGATCATTCTGGCTGCTGTGTCCCATGCCAGCTATTCGGGCGTTCCGCGCGATAGCAGGATGGCCAAAGCGCTTTTTGCAGTGGACGAGTTGACCGGCCTGATCATGGCTGCGGCTCTGGTGCGCCCGACCAAGGACATCCGTGATATTACCGAGATCAAGTCGATCAAGAGCAAGTTCAAGGACAAGGCATTCGCCGCTGGAGTGAATCGCCAGGAAGTGATCGAGGGGGCCGAGGCGCTTGGCGTGGCACTCTGGGAGGAACATGTACCGTTGGTGCTCGAAGCAATGAAGGGCATCGCCGCAGAGCTCGAACTGGATGGTCGTCTGGCAAACCCGGCTGGTGAGAGGGTGACCGGTCAGTAATGAAGGGTTCGCGGTTTGTCTTTCTGCTCCAGTTGCTTCTGTCTGTTGTCTTGTTGGTCGCTACGGTCTGGCTGGTCTGGCCCTGGCCGTACCGCAGCATTCCTGAGGCCGCGTTCTTTCCTACTTTTACTGTAACGCCAACCCTGAGACAACCAACGTCGACCCTGGTTCCAACAGCAACAACAGTCACTCCAACTGCCACTGAAGTGCCAGTGGTGCACGTGGTTCAGCCCGGTGAAGTACTGGGGGTCATTGCCAAGCTGTACGGCGTTACTGTCGACTCTATCATGGAAGCCAATGGCATCAAGGATGCGAATCTGGTGCAGCGCGGCGAGAAACTGGTGATCCCCCACCCACTGCAGACGCCACGCGTGACGGCAGTACAGCACGAGACAACGCCCACGCCGACTGTTACCTCCGCTTTTCGTGATGTTGCTCCTGTGCCGCTGTCACCAGAAGAAGAGGCAGTCTTTGAAGGCAGTGACGCGCTCATCGTGCTCACCTGGGCCTCGACCGCAGCTCTGAGCGAGTCAGAGTGCTTTGAGGTACACTTCTGGTGCGGCAAGACGGAGGCAGGCTCGTCCGAGCGGTTCTACACCACAACCTCGACCTGGACGGTGCCCGGATCACTGTACCCCGAATGGGGCGACAGCCATTGTTACTGGACTGTGCAGGTGGTCTACCATGCCAGGCGAGACGTGGCTCTCAGTCCACCATCGAACCCACGCAGTTTGATCTGGCACTAGTCTGACGCGCAAGCCCCCCCCTCGTCGACAGGGCAAGAAAACGGAGGTCTTCCCCTTCCGAGGAGGACCTCCGTTTCTGTGTCTGCCGCTTGTGGTGTTGGTTAGCTACTTCTGATAGCTTTTCCAAACGGACTCGAGGTCGGGCCGCTTGATCGTCTTTACGAGATAGTCAGCGAACTGCCGACCAGTAGCCCCGTCGGGCCGCCCGGTGACCTTCACCTTGCGCTCAAACTGGGTGCAGATATCCAGAGCCATGTCCATCTTTTGCGCGAGCTCGACATAGCCAATGTGGTTGAGCAACATGGAAGCTGCCTTGATGATGCTGGACGGATCGGCGTACTGAGCGCGACCGGTCTCGACCATGCGCGGGGCGGTGCCATGGATGGCCTCGAACATGGCATAGCGCTTGCCGATGTTCGAGCTGCCGGCTGTGCCGACGCCACCCTGAATCTGCGCTGCCTCATCGGTGATAATGTCGCCGTACAGGTTGGGCAGTACCATCACGCGGAATTCGGAGCGGCGCTCCGGATCGAGCAGCTTGGCCGTCATGATGTCGATGAACCAGTCGTCCCAGGTGATGCCAGGATAGTCCTTGGCTACCTGCTCGGCCATGGTCAGGAACTTGCCATCGGTCGTCTTGACCACATTGGCCTTGGTGACGATGGTCACCTTCTTGATGCCGTTCTTCTTGGCGTGCTCGAACCCGAGGCGGATGATACGTTCGGTGCCCTGGCTCGTGATCACCTTAAAGTCAATGGCCAGGTCGTCGGTCACGTTGATGCCCTTGCTGCCCAGCACATAGACGTCTTCGGTATTCTCGCGGAAGAACACCCAGTCGATTCCCTGATCGGGCACGCGGACCGGGCGCACATTGGCAAACAGATCCAATTCGCGGCGCATGGTGACATTGGCGCTCTCGATGTTGGGCCACTTGTCGCCCTTCTTGGGGGTTGTGGTGGGGCCCTTGAGAATGGCGTGGCACTTTTTTAGTTCGGCCAGCACATCGTCCGGAATGGCCTTGTTGACCTTGGCGCGATTCTCGATGGTCAGCCCCTCGATTACGCGGAGCTCAACCTTGCCCTGCTTGATTTCGTCAGCGAGCAGGTAAGCGAGTATCTCATGGGCTTCTCCACAGATAATGGGGCCGATTCCATCACCACCGACGATACCAATGATAATGGGCTTGAGCTTGCTATAGTCCAGCCAGTCCTCACCCTGCTTCATCCTCTCGACGCGGTCGAGCTGCTCGGCAACGATCTTGCCAAAATGGTCTCGTGCTTTCTCAATGGCCTGCTTCTTCAACTCGGGATCCATTACTCTACCTCCTCTGGTTTGTCTGGCATCATGTACAGGATTTCGTCCCAGGGCTGGCGATACAGCCTGGTGTTGAGCCGTTTCTGATCCATCACGTGGCCCATGATCCCAATGCTCCGGCCGAGTACGAACAGAGCATTCAGGGCACCGAGGGCCACAAAGTCCTTGACCTGCTCCGGTGTGGCACCGATGCTGCGCAGCATATCGCAGCAGAGAATGCCAATGCAGCCATCCACGTTGAGGATCAAGTTGTCGCGCTTGGCGGTAGTTAACTGCTCTACCTGTAGGGCATAGTCCAGGTAAGGAGTCATTGGAAAGTGCTCGCGGGCATAGTTCTTGAGCAGCTCCACACGTTTGTCAGGATTCTTGAGGGACTTGATGCGGTGACCAATGCCCGGGATGTTGATGCCCTTGTTCTTCATGTCCCTGACCATGAACTCGGGGCTGTGGCCACCGTCGAGGTACTGGGTAAAGTACTCGGCTGCGTCGTTGACTGCGCCGCCAAAACGCGGCCCGATGGTCAGCAACCCACTGGCCAGTGAGGATATGAGGTCCTTGCCCGCCCGCGCAGCAACAATGGCATTGTGGGCTCCGGAAACGGCCGGGCCGTGGTCGGCAGTGATCACCACGACCATCTCCAAAAAGCTCGTGGCCCACCTGGGCAGCCTCTTCTTGAACCATAGCAGGCCAAGCACGCCGCCCAGCCCGTATTCCTTCTCCACGACATCGCTGATGGTGACGCCGCAGTACTTGGGCTCGTCTCCGCGGTCGTCGGAGATGGTGGTCATAAACTCGGTAGGACGTCGCACCGCTTTCTGCTTGACGGCATCGGCATAGTCCATGGGCATACGCGGAGGCTGCACGTCGGGTCGCGGCACCAGTTTGCCTTCTTTGACCAACCGCTCGTAAGTTTGCCTGATCTTGGCATCAAAATCATCAAAAGAGTCGGGCACCACAGCACCGGCGTCGCGGAGGGCCTGGTTCTTGACGTCCGCTGTCTCGCGCTCTGCACCGGCCCGCGCGCCAGCATGACCAAACTGAACCTCGGTGGGGAAGATCTTGGAGCAGGTACCAATGCACCATGCTACCAGCGGCTTCTTGATGCGGCCGTCCTTCAGCGCGGCGACCACGTCATACTCATCGAGGCCGCCCACCTCCCCAAACATGACCGTCATCTTGATGTCCGGGTTGGCCTCGTAGCGCAGCAGGTGCTGGATGAACGTGGAGCCTGGATAACGGTCGCCACCAATGGCCACCCCCTCGTACACGCCATCCGAGTTGCGGGCGATGATGTTGTTGAGCTCGTTGGACAGCCCACCGGACTTGGATACGTAGGCCACGCTGCCCGGGCGGTGCAGGCGGGCTTCGAGGATGTTGTCAATCGGACCGGCCGTGTTGCCGATGCGAAACGCGCCGGCGGCAATTCCGCCAACCGTGGCCGGACCGATGATCCACTTGCCGCGCGAGTTGGCCAGGTGGATCAATTCCTTGGTTCGATGCTCTGGCACGCCCTCCGCGATGATGGCCACAGTGCGGATGGTATCAGTCTCCAGGGCCTCTTTGGAACTGGCGTAGGCCGAGCGGAACGAGGCAAAGTTGACCAGTACATCGGCATCGGGGTGGTTTTGCACCGCTTCCGTAACGGAGCGGTAGATGGGGATGAGGATCTCGGTCGTGCCCCAGAAGCACTTGTGGTTGCCTTCCTGGGTCGTATCGACGATGCAGGCGATAGAAGGAGTGGCCCGACGGCAGGTGTAGTCAAAGTCGAGCATGCGCTGGATCGCGGCTTGCTGATAGCCGAACACAATGGCGCGGGTGTTCTGATCGAACAGGATATAGTCAGGTCGTTTGTCTGCCATGGAGTCTCCTAGCTCTTGCCTGACAGGGCAAGGTTGACGATGCGCGTCATGTGCATTTCGGGACCATAGACCTCGATTGGCACACCTAGCTCTTTGCCCAGGTCCTTCATCAAGCGCAGACCCTCCTGGTAGTTGGGGCCGCCGCGGCGCACATAGATGTGGACCCTGGCTTCCTGGAGCTTTTGCTTGTATTCCTTCAGTGCCATCGTGATACCGGTAAAGGTCTTGGCCACATCGGTAAAGTTGGCGATGCCGCCGCCAATGAGCAAGAACTTGGGTCTGCCCTGAGGGTCCTTCTCCCGGGTCATCAGGTCCAGCAGCGTCTTGGCGTACTGATAGGTCTCGCTGGTGGACGGGTTGCCGCTGTACTCACCATAGTTGGCCAGTTCGTGGCCAAACCCGAGGTCCACAATGGTGTCGGTGTAGATGACGCTTGCTCCGCCGCCGGCCACCATTGTCCACACGCGTCCTTTGGGATTGAGGATGGTGAGCTTGAGCGACGCGCCGCTCTTCTCGTCCATTTCTTTGATGTACTGTTCCTCTTTGCTGAGCCGGCGGCCAAATGGAGCAGGGAAGGAGATGTCGCCCCAGCGGTCACCGCACTCAAACAGCGCCGTATCATCCAGTCGGGCCACCAGATCAAGGGGCACGATTGCATTGTGGGTAATGACAAAGGGGTTGATCTCGAGGTAGGCATAGGCCAGATCCCGGTAGAAACGGAGCAGCCCGCAGGCAAAGCCGGCGATCAGGGAGCATTTGTCAGGCGGGGTATCGATTGGAAGCCTGGCCTCAACGTCGGCCTGCTTGATCTCCTGCCCTACGCCTACCTTGATCTCGGCGACCGTCTCCCAGACCGACTCGATATCGACGCCGCCGTGATTGGACAGATAGATTACATCTCCATCACGCACGCTCTTGATGGCAACGTAGAACTCTTCCTGGTGAGGGGTGAGCGGCTCGATCAAGAAGCAGTTGAGCTGGTCGGTCACCTTACCAACGGTGACTTCCTTGTTCATCCTTTCGTCTATCCAGGCCCGTGCCTCATCGAACGTGTTGGCGACCTTGACCAGGCCATGCTTGCCGCGCTTGCCAAAGAGCTGATCTGGCTTGACTACTAGCTTTTCCTGGGTCAGCCAGGGATGGTCCTTGCGCAGCTGATCGTAGCTGGTCTGTGGTGTAACCTGGACGACCTTGCCGGGGTAGGCCGGCAGGTCGCCAAAGTAGGTCTTCCAGTAGCGGGCCATCATTTGCTTGCCATCGAACTCGCGGATGCCTCGTTGCGCCATTGTGGCTCCTTGTGCTCAGTTGCTTTGTGCAGAGGCTACTTGGCCTTGCCCATCAGGGCCAGTGTGCCACCGGCCAGGATGGTAGCCTTCTGCCGCTCTGACAGGCTGTAGGCTACGGAGAACTGGGTGCCCTTGGTCTTGTTCTTGACGACCAGCTCTCCACCGGTCTGGATGATCTTGCGTATCTCGGGGATCTCTAGCTCGTCGCCCTGCTCAACCTGGTCATAATCGGCCTCGCTCTTGAAGGTCAGCGGGATGATGCCAAAGTTGATCAGGTTGTCGGTGTGGATGCGCTCCATCGACTTGGCGATGACCGCTTTCACGCCCAGATACATCGGGCAGAGGGCGGCATGCTCGCGCGAAGACCCCTGGCCGTAGCTCAGGCCGGCGACGATAATGTTCTGTTTGCCCTCGCCCTGGATTTTCCTGGCCCGTTCGTAGAACTTTTGGTCGACCGGGAAGAAGACAAACTCGGAGTACTTGGGTACGTTCGAGCGATACTTCATCTTGTCGCCTGCCGGGATGATGTGGTCCGTGGTGATCTTGTCACCAACTTTGATCGCGACCACGCCAGCAATGTTCTCCGGGAGAGCAGTGCTGGCCGGCGGCTCGCCGATGTTGGGCCCGCGGAAGATCTCAACATTCTTGCCGCTCTTGGGTGGACGGATGAACATGCTGTCGTCGACGTAGAACGACTTGGGCACCTTGACCTGCGGGTAGGCAATGCCTTTCTTTTCCAGGGTTCGCGGATCGGTCAGCTTGCCCGTGATCACCGCGGCAGCGGCAGTCTCGGGACTGGTCAAGTAGACCTGCGCATCCTTGGTGCCGGAGCGGCCCTCAAAGTTGCGGTTGCTGGTGCGGACGGAAACACCCGCCGTCTGCGGCGACTGGCTGTTGCCAATGCAGAAACCGCAGGCGCTTTCGGCCAGGCGGGCACCGGCAGAGAGCAATGCCGTGAGTCCCCCATCGCGGCTGATGTTCTCCAGCACCTGCCGCGAGCCAGGAGCCACGACGAAACTGACGTTCGGATGGGCTTTCTGCCCTTTCAGGATGGCCGCGACAGTCATGAGGTCCTTGTACGACGAGTTGGTGCAGCTACCGAGACAGACCTGGTTGACCTCGAGCCCGGCCAGTTCCTTCACGGTCTTGATGTTGCCTGGGCTGTGAGGATAGGCAGCCAGCGGCACGAGCTTGCTCAGGTCGATATCGATGACACGGTCGTAAGTAGCATCCTTATCCGCGAGGATTTGTACCCAGTCATCGGGTCGGCCCTGAGCCTGCAGGAAGGCCCTGGTTACCTTGTCGCTGGGAAAAAGGGAGAAGGTAACCCCGGTCTCGGCGCCCATGTTGGTGATCGTGGCCCGGTCGGGCACGGACAGGGTAGCCACGCCATCGCCCCCGTACTCCAGAGCGACGCCGACGTTGCCTTTGACGGTGAGGATCTCCAGCACTTGGAGGATGATGTCCTTGGCGGAAACCCAGGGCTGCAGCTTGCCGGTCAGGTTGATCTTGAAGACTCTGGGGCAGGTCAGGTAGAACGGGCCGCCGGCCATTGCTACGGCAACGTCCAGCCCGCCGGCGCCAATGGCGATGCTGGCGATGCCGCCCGCCGTGGGAGTGTGCGAGTCGGATCCCAGCAGGGTCTTGCCAGGACGGGCAAAGCGCTCCAGATGAACCTGATGACAGATGCCATTGCCAGCGCGAGAATAGATGATGCCATACTTGGCGGCTACGCTTTGCAGATAACGATGGTCGTCAGCGTTTTCGTAGCCAATCTGGACAGTGTTGTGGTCCACGTAGCTGACGGACAGCTCCGTCTTGACTCGGGGCACGCCCATCGCCTCAAACTGTAGATAGGCCATGGTGCCGGTTGCGTCCTGGGTCAGGGTCTGGTCAATGCGAATGCCTATTTCCTTCCCCGTTTCCCATTTTCCTTCGACAATGTGCGGTTCCAGAACCTTCTGTACCACATTCTTGCCCATAAACCATTCCTCCTTTGACTGATGAGTGCCGCAACGAGGTTGCTACCTGCCGTCACGTGAGCATAAAAAACAGGCTGCAAAGATGTCTGAAAGCCATCTGCAGCCTGCAAATCAAAGAATCCTATTCGCTCCCAACGATTCTGTCGAACGATGACGTGAAGGCAGCGCTCAGACCTCTTTGTGCTGAAAATTGCATTGCCATTATAAAGTACAACGACAACTTGTCAAAGGCACAAAAAAGGAGTCCGCATCCCTTTGGGAGTGAACTCCTCACGAATGGCGGCGACTAGGATCGAACTAGTGACACAGGGCTTATGAGTCCCCCGCTCTACCGACTGAGCTACGCCGCCAGACACAAAAGTAGCGGGGACAGGACTCGAACCTGTGACCTTTGGGTTATGAGCCCAACGAGCTGCCACTGCTCCACCCCGCGTCGTAGCAGCCAGTATACCGAACATTCCGGGACTAGTCAAATCGCACCAGTTCGAGAGTGTGGAAAAAGCGGGCGAGGGATGGGAGCACCCTGGCGCCTGTGCCTGGTAGTGCCAAGACTCCGGGCAACCACAGACCTCGATAGGTTCGTAGTACAGGCTTTAGCCTGTCCCCACCCACTGACGCGATGAGACCGTCCGGAAGGGGAGCGCTAAAGCGCAACTACGAACCTGTCGTTCGCGCTCCCTGGGCAGTTATTCCACACTCTCAGCAGTTCGAGCTGGTGCCGAACAACGCCCCGACCAGGGGCCTATCCAGCAGCAACGGACGAGTAGGCCTCCAGCGTCAAACGGGCCGTCTGTTGCCAGGAGAATCTGGCGGCCTGGGTGAGGACCTTCTGCCGGAAGGTCTGCCTCGTGGCATCGTCAACCAGCAAGCGGAAACCACGAACGACCTCATCGATGTCAGTTGGGTCTACCAGAATGCCCCCCTCGCCAACGATCTCTGGCAGCGACGAGCAGCGTGAGACCAGTACTGGTGTGCCGCAGGCCATTGCCTCCAGGGGCATCAGACCAAAGCCTTCATAGAGCGACAGGAAGGCGAAAAACACCGCCCCACTGTACAGAGCTGGCTTGTCCGATTCGGGAATCCAGCCGCTGAAGAGCACTCGACTGCCCAATCCAAGCTGTCGCGCGAGACGCTTGGGGTTGGGGAAGAGCTCTGATTCCTCCGCTGGCAACTGCCCGGCAATGACCAGCGCCGGCACCTGTTCCTGCTGGGTCAGAAGCCCGGCATAGGCCTGGAGCAGCGTGGTCAGATTCTTGCGCTGGTCAAAACCTCCCAGGTACAAGATATAGCGTTCGGGAAGGCCATACTTGGAGCGCAATGCCACGAGAACTTCAGGATCGGTTACTGGCCGGCAGGCCGGATGTGCCGCGAGGTAGATCACCCTGATTCGCTCCGCGGGGATGTGCAGAAGGCGGACGATATCCTCCCTGGATGCCAGCGAGTCAGTGATGATCAGGGCTGCTCTTCTGGCTGCAGCCGCGGCTAGTCGAGTATAGGTCTTGACCAGAAGCGAGCCGCGGTAGGGGGGCAAGAGCAGCGGGATCAGGTCGTGGACCGTGACAACGGTGGGCACAACCGGCCGCAGAGGAGAACCCCAGTAGGGCACATGAGCCACCTGTGCACTGGCTGTGTGACAGGCACCACGGAAAGCGACCTGTTCGAACCAGACCTTGTCCAGGTCGGGCTGCCAGCCGCTGAAGGGCGTCTGCAGCGAGCGACCGGCCAGATCATCAACCGCGTTGCCGGCCGCCCGCGACCGGGGCGTGAAGAGCAGGTACTCGTTGTCAGGCGCGACCTGTTTCATCGCGGAGAGTAGCTGTTGCACGTACTGCCCGCTGCCGGTGGTCTGCTGCCCCCAGAAGAACCCGTTGATCGCCACGCGCATGTTGCGCTCCGATACGGTTCTCAGTGCTTGGTGCGGAAAAAGTCGGCGGTGAGCTCTAGCCCCTGATGCAAGTCCGTTGTGGGCTGCCAGCCGAGTTCTTGCCTTGCCCGGTCGGCGCTGAGCCAGATCTTGAATACCTCACCGACCTTGGCCGGCCCGTGGATCTCTGGCTGGTCACTGCTCACGATGTGTTTGACTGCAGCAAAGAGGGTGTTGATTGAGGTGCCAACGCCAGTGCCGATGTTGTAGGTGCCACTGTCTCCCTTGTGCAGGGCCAGGACACTGGCCCGGGCGAGGTCTCCGACGTAGACAAAGTCGCGCTCCTGGTCGCCGCTGCCGTTGATAATCACCTGCTGGCCGGCCAGCATTCGTCCGGTAAAGATGGCCACGACTCCCGCCTCACCGTAGGGATCCTGGCGCGGGCCATAAACATTGGCGTAACGCAAGATGGTATAGCGGATGCCGTGGTACTTGAAGTACAGCGGCAAATAGTACTCAAAGGCAGCCTTGCTCACGCCATAGGGATCCAGGGGAGCGACAGGGTGCGCCTCGTCAGCGGGAAGGTAGTGGGGTTCACCGTAGACGGCGCCACCCGTAGAAGCATAGATGAACTTGGATACTTTGTGCTTACGGCAGCGCTCCAGCAGGTTGATCCCGCCGGTGATGTTGACATCAGCGTAGAGGGCTGGCTCGACCATGGATTCGCGCACACTGGCTTTGGCGGCATGGTGGTTCACCACCTCGGGCTTTTCTGCGGCAAAGAGCTCGTCCAGGCTGGAGTCTCTGAGGTCGAGCCGATGGAAACGAGCCCGGGGATTGAGGTTGCTCTCTTTGCCGGTGCTCAAGTCATCGACAATGACCACGTCATGGCCTGCGGCAACGTAGGCGTCAACAACGTGCGAGCCAATAAAGCCGGCCCCGCCAGTAACCAGTATCTTCAAGAGTCTCCTTTCGATGGGGAACGGAAACGTCATCGTCCCTGCAAGTCAGGCTGCAATTATACCCTACTTTCGGTTTAGACCCGGCCGTGAAGGCAGGTATAATGAGACACCAGTATGCGTATCAAACACCTCAGTCTGGTCAACTTTAGGAACTATTCTCGCCTCGAACTAGACCTGCCACCGGGCATTATCCTGCTCCTGGGCGATAACGCTCAGGGCAAGACGAACTTGCTCGAGGCGGTCTACCTTCTGTCGCGCATGCGCTCTCCTCGCACTGGCACCGAGCGCGAGCTGGTAAACTGGCTGACGCTAGAGGAGGAGCTGCCTTTTGCTCGCCTGGCGGCACAGGTGCAGCGGGGTGATGAGATCGACCAGATTGAAGTCTCGCTGGTCCAGAATGGGCTGCTGGCGCCAGAGGCGAACGGCAGTTCGCTGCGCAAGCACATCCGGGTCAACGGAGCAGCCAGGCGAGCAACGGACGTCGTCGGCCTGCTGAGCGCGGTCCTGTTCATGCCAGAAGATATCGACCTTGTGGCCGGCTCGCCCGGGGGCCGGCGCCGCTATCTGGATGATGCCGTGTGCCAGGTCGATGCGCAGTACTCTCGAGAGTTGCAGCGCTACACGCGAGTTCTGACTGAGCGCAACTTTTTGCTGCGTTCGCTACGCAGTCGCAGCTTTGACCCATCAGAACTGACCTTTTGGGATCAGAAGCTGATTGAGCACGGCTCGTACTTGATATGGAAGAGGCATCAGATCTTGAAGATGCTGAACATCGAGGCGCAGCGTGTCCTTTTGCGGTTGACCGGCGGGGCGGAAAGCCTCGAGTTGGAATACGTGGGCACGGTCGAGTCATTTCGCGGGGAAGAAGAGGCCGCGCAACCGCAGCTCTTTGCAGGTGTTGCCGCCTCTTCGATGCCGGATGAGGCAGATGCACGGCAGGCCGTGTCCGAGTCGTTTGCGGCCAGGCTGCGCGAGATGCACAGTCGAGAAATCGACCAGGGGGTTACTCTGGTTGGCCCGCATCGCGACGACCTGCGCTTCTGGGCGAATGGCATTGATATGAATGTCTTTGGGTCGCGAGGGCAGCAGAGGACGGTGGCTTTGTCCATGAAACTGGCCGAGCTGGAGCTGGTCGCGACGATCAAGCAGGATCGCCCGATCCTGCTGCTGGACGATGTAGCTTCCGAGTTGGACGAAGAGCACCGGAAGTACCTGTTCGCCGCGCTGTCCACCGTGCAGCAAGTGGTAATGACGGCCACCGACCTGGCGCACCTGAGTTCCACTTTTGTTGCCGGGGCGACGGTGTGGCGGGTGACGGGCGGTCGGGTCGAGGTTCAGTCTAGTCCGCGCTGAGTGGGCGTTTGTGGGCCATGCCCGGTCGCCGGGGGTACCTGGCTGGCGTCAGACTGACCTTCTCAATGACCACCAGGGAGCGCGGGTCCTTCAGCCCTGGTAGCTCATAGGTCTTGACCTCATGGAGCTCCCCGCCGAGCAACCGTATGGCAGCGGAAGCGAGTTCTATCTCCGCAGCGACATCTGCCCCTTTTGATGCGATGAAGCAGCCTCCCTTGCGGCAGAGCGGCAGGCAGTATTCTGCCAGTTCAGCCAGGTCAGCTACGGCGCGGGCGAGAACAATATCGTAGCGCTCGCGGAAGTGCGGGTCCTGACCAAGCTCCTCGGCTCTCCCCCAGCGGCAGTCCACTTCGGAGAGGCCCAGGGCCGGCACGAGATGCTCCAGGAAACGGACCTTTTTCTGGGAAGAGTCCACCAGAGTCATTTGCAAAGCAGGGCGCAGGATCTTGAGGGGCAGTCCCGGGAACCCCGCCCCAGTGCCGACATCAATGCAGAGCCGAGGGGCCTCTGCTGTTGACAGTGGTACCACGTCTGGTAGCGGCTCGGCCACTGCTATGCCTGGAGCAGGAATGGCCAGCAAGCAGGCGAGCGAATCAAGAAAGTGCTTGATCTGAACGTCCTCGTAACCGGTGACAGCAGTGAGGTTGAACTTGCTGTTCCACTCCACCAGCTTGAGGTAGTAGGTGCGAAAAGCAGCGATATGCTCGGTGGTGAGCCGCAGGCCGAGAGCTCTCGCCCCATCGCGCAGTTGATCCATCGAGAGCTCAGAAGTCAGACTATGCACCAGTACCTGCTCACCGGGGAATCTCCACACAGATGCGAAGTAGATTGTTCCATTGCTGCTTGAACTGAGCCTGGTCCTGCCAGAACACACCCGGCGGATAGGATGGTCTGGCCCACTCCCTGGGGTAACCGGGGTCAACAAAGTAAAAGCCGCGCTCGGGCGCCGGGCCAGCCGGCTCGTAGCCGTAGAGCACCTTGGCATGTCCCCATCGCCGCACGAGATCACCGAGGATGATGATGGTAGTTCGGTTTTCCCTCAAGTTGCGCAGCAGTGTCTCGACGCTGGCCAGCCAGCGCAGCCTGGCCGGGATCTGCTTACTCTGGAGGTAGGCCGATATGCCCCAGGGAAGAGTGGCCCAGCCGGGGATCTTCTGCAGGTGGGTCTCCATCTCCCGGGCCACCTCGGCGCCGTCGAATTGAGCATGGCCGAGGAGGGCGTTGGCAGCGATGGCCACGCAGTACGCAGCGCAGTCGTTGGTGTCCTGGCCTTGATACTGGTGCCACAGATACAGGTCCGTGGCAGCATGGTAGTGTGGCTTGAGTAGGTTGCGTTCTGTCGGCAGGTTGTTGCTCATGCTGTCTTCCCATGGAGGGCGGTACCATCAGCCAGGAGCTAGGCGTCAGGTTCGGGCTCTACGTCCTCTGCGTTCTCCGTTGCCTGGGCGGGTGCTGGGGTCAGCACCTGGCGGCCGCGGTTGGGGCCCTCGTCCGGGCCGACAACGCCCCTGGCCTCCAGTTGATCGATGAGGCGCGCCGCTCGAGAGTAGCCGATGCTGAGCTTGCGCTGCAGCAGAGAAATCGAGGCAGTACCCTTCTGGCGAATGATCTTTTCGGCCTCGTCCAGCAGTTCATCCTGTGCCGCCGACTGGGCCGCTCTGGCGATCATCTCTTCCCACAGTGGCTGCTGAGTAAGTTCTGCACCGGGCAATGCGGGCACCGGGCTGCGCAGGCCACGCCAGTGAGCCACCAGCTTTTCCAGTTCGGCATCGGAGATATAGCAGCCTTGCATGCGCACCAGCTTGCTCGAGTCCGCTGCCATATAGAGCATGTCACCGCGGCCCAGCAGCTGTTCTGCCCCGGTAGTGTCGAGGATGACCCGCGAATCAACGCCGGAGAAGACCGTGAAGGCAATTCGCGCTGGAAAGTTGGCCTTGATCAGGCCGGTAATGACGTCGACCGAAGGTCGTTGCGTGGCAATGACCAGATGGATACCCGTGGCCCTGGCCAATTGTGCCAGCCGGCAGATGGAGCGCTCCGCCTCTTCGGGGGCGGCCATCATCAGGTCGGCCAGCTCATCGATCAGCACGACGATGTAAGGAAGGTGGTCCGGGCGCGATGGGTGAGAGGTATTGTAGGCCTCGATGTGGCGGGCACCTACTTTGGCAAAGAGCTTGTAGCGCCGCTGCATCTCGCTGGTTAACCATTTGAGGGTTGCGACCACTCGCTCTATCTCAACTACCACCGGCACAATGAGATGGGGAATGCCGTTATAGTTGGTCAGCTCCACCATCTTGGGGTCGACCATGATCAGACGCAGGTCGTCGGGCGTGTTGTTGAACAGGAGACAGGCAATGATGGCGTTGATGCAGACCGATTTTCCAGAGCCGGTTGCTCCGGCGATCAGAAGGTGGGGCATTTCTGACAGGTCCGCTGGTATAGGCTGGCCGGCAACGTCCTGCCCCAACGCGATGCGAAGCCGGCCCTCCTTGGTGCGGAACTCATCCGAGTCCATTACGCTGCGCAGGGTGACCATAGCGGTACTGGTGTTAGGCACTTCGATGCCAACCATCGACCGACCAGGCACCGGGGCTTCGATGCGAATGGGAGAAGCGGCCAGGGCCAGGGCAAAGTCGTTGGACAGGTTGCTAATGCTGCTGACCTTTACCTTGACTTTGCGCAGCTTGCCTGTGGGATCTTTCTTCTCGACAAAGCCGGGTTCTACGCCGAACTGGGTAACGGTAGGTCCCTGGTTGACCTCAACTACCTTGCCGGGCACGCCAAAGTTGGCCAGCGTCTCTTCGATGATGCGTACCTTGGTGCGGATCTCCGCCTGGCTCAGCTCTTGCTCCGTGCTTTGCACCAGAATGTCCTCCCAGGAGGGGAGCTGCCACTGGCTGTCAGGAGCATCGAGCCGCCCGGGGGCTAGGTCGGTAGCCAGTCCAGCCCCGCCGGCATGAGAAGCACCAGCCTGGGCGGCGCTGGCGGCATTCGGCTGTGCGTTCGCCTTTGGCCGCTCGAAGGCGCCTGCAACGCGGGCGGCGGCGCTCTGGTCGATGGGCGGGGGCCGGTAGGCATTTGCTGCTTCCCTGATGTGCCGGTAGGCCTCGCTCAGGGAATGCGCGAGCGATACCAGTCCTTCCCAGACCCTCCTCGGCGAGATATGGAATACTGTGACCAGGCCAACGGCGGCCACGAGAAGCAGTATGGTCAGGGCTCCCAGATCACCCAGAGCCGCGATGAGATTGCCGCTGATCCACCAGCCGATGTGGCCTCCGCCGCCCCCGGCACGAGCCAGGGCGGCCGGGTCCTGCGCAAAATAGTGCAAAAGGCCCTGACCGCTGATGAGCAGTAGCACAATCCCGATAATGGTGTCAATAGAAATGTGCACCGTCTGGCCCATTCCGGAGAGAAAGAGCCAGAAGCCTATTGAGGCCAACAGCAGAGGCAGAAAGTACGCTCCCCAGCCGAACCCGGTTCGCAACAGTTGCAGCCAGGCGCCGGTGAGGGTTCCGCGTACCGACGACAGCAAAGTCAGCGTGGTGAGCAGCGCAACCAGCAGGAGCACGATCCCGCCAAGCTTGAGCTGGTCCTGCCGGGAGAACGTCTGGCTCGGCCTGGTGCGCCGCGAACGCTTGGTCTTGGCCATTGCTTACACTTCCATGACCATGGGCAAGATCAACGGCCGCCGCTTCGTCTCGCTATAGACAAAACGACTCAGGGCCTCTTTGATTCGACCGGTCAGCACGGCGCGACCACCACCACCCTGCACTGTCTTGACAACCTCGCTACGTGCCCGGTCCAGCAGGTCTTCCGATTCGCTGAGGTGCACAAAGCCGCGCGAGATGAGCTCTGGTCCGGCCAGGATACGTCCCGTGACCCGGTCGGTGGTAAGAGCGACCACGAGGAAACCGTTGCGCGAGAGCAAGCGGCGATCCTCGAGGACCACTTCGCTAATGTCCCCCACACCCAGCCCGTCAATCAGAACATAGTCGTCCGATACCTTGCCGGCGATCTGGGCAGACGAACTGTCCAGTTCGAGCATCTGCCCGCTTTCCATGACAAAGATATTCTGCCGTGGAATGCCAACTGCCTCGGCCAACTGCGCGTGCAGCACGAGGTGGCGAAACTCGCCGTGAATGGGCAAAAAGAACTTGGGACTGACCATGTTCAACAGCAGCTTGAGCTCTTCCTGGCTGCCGTGACCCGAGACATGGACATCGAAGAGTTCGTCGTACCGTACATCAGCACCAAGGCGGAAGAGATTGTTGAGTGTGCGATTGACCAGCTCCTCGTTGCCCGGGATGGGCGATGCCGAGACGATCACGCTGTCTCCCGGCAGAAGGCTCACTGGCTGATACTCATTGCGTGCCATGCGCACCAGGGCCGAAGTGGGCTCGCCCTGGCTGCCAGTGCAAACGATCGCCACCCGGTCCTGGGGCAGGTACTGAATGTCGTCGATGTTGAGCAAGCAGCCGTCTGGCGCTTTGAGGTAGCCCAGGTCCATTGCCATGCGCACGTTCATGCTCATACTGCGTCCGGCTACAGCCACATGACGTCCGTACTTTTCGGCGGTGCTGATGACCTGCTGGATGCGCGAGATGTTCGAGGCAAAGGTTGCTACAATGACCCGGCCCTTGGCATGGGCAAAGACGTCCTCAAAGATGTGAGCGATGCTTCTCTCTGAAGGGGTGTAGCCGGGGGTCTCGGCGTTGGTGCTGTCAGACATCAGGAGCAGAACGCCCCTGCGGCCGAGGTCAGCCAGCTTGGCAAAATCAGTGGGCTGCCCGTCGACCGGCGTCGAGTCGAACTTGAAATCGCCGCTGTGTACAACCAGACCGACCGGAGTGTCAATTGCCAGACCGACGCCGTCAGGGATGCTATGGTTGACGCGGAAGAACTCGGTCCGGAATGGTCCCAGAGTCAGACTGTCGCCGGGAGAGATGATGTGTCTTTCGGCGTCGTTGATGCGACTCTCGCGAAGCTTGACCTCAATCAGACCGTGGGTAAGGCGTGAGGCATAGACCGGAACCTTGATCTGCGAGAGCAAGTAGGGCAGGGCGCCGATGTGGTCCTCATGACCGTGCGTGACGATAACAGCGATGACTTTGTCCCTGCGCTCGAGGACATAGCTCATATCGGGAATGACGATGTCAATCCCGAGCATCTCGTTCTCGGGGAACATCAAGCCTGCGTCAATGATCAAGAGCTGGTCATCGTACTCCATGACCAGCATGTTCTTGCCGATCTGACCCAGGCCGCCGAGGGAGATGACTTTGAGTTTGTCTTTTCCCAATCGACTCCTCGTTTCCTGGTTATTGACTGATATTTCGACCCCTTGAGGGGTTCAAGTGCGATAGCTGGCGACGAATGGTCGCGTGCTAGAACAGACTGAGCTGCTCCGCATGCAACACCGGGTCGCTGGCCGAGGGAGTATCCTTCTGAGCCAGAATCGACGGAATGCGGCCAAAGTCTTGCTCGATGTCCTCGCGGTACTTGGGTTGGTGCAATGCCGCCGCAGGGTGAAACATCGGCAGCACGACCAGGTCACCGATTCGAGTAGGTATGCCATGTACCTTGGAAATGCTGGCCCGGGGCAGGAACCTGGCCATCGAATAGCGGCCCAGGGTGACGATCAGTTTCGGCTTGACCAGCTCTATCTGTTGGTCCAGAAAGGGCCGGCAGGCCTCTATCTCATTGGGCATAGGCTCGCGGTTGTTCGGGGGCCGGCACTTGACCACGTTGCAGATGTACACGTCGCTGCGTTTCATACCCACGGAGGCCAGCAACTCGTCCAGAAAATGGCCCGCTGCACCAACAAAAGGGCGCCCCAGACGGTTCTCATGGAAACCCGGCGCCTCGCCGATGAACATGATCTGCGCACCCACCGGCCCTTCTCCTGGGACGGTGTGTTCGCGCCCCTTGGCGAGGATGCATCTGTCGCAGGCGGCAATCTGGGCATACAATTCGGTGAGCTCGGGCAAGGTAGCCTCCTACCACAGACGATGGTGACTCGGGCAGTGCGATTGTACCGCAGTGCCGCTTTTCGTGCAAGGATTTTGGCTCATTTCGATGCAGAGGTCATTTGACAAACAACCGAAAGGCATCTAGAATCGCCTCTGTGCGTGGTGTAGCATGTCTGTCGATTGTACCGTTATGAGAACCGCGGAGGCCAAACCCATTTGGCTTCGGCGGTTTTGTGTTTGAAAAGCGACTGTACTGAACTCCATCCGCCCGGTTGTTGACTGGGTTCTATAGCGATTGTATTGAGAAAGGAAGGTGCAGGACGGGATGGCAGAGAAGACTCAGGGTACGGTCAAGTGGTTCAGTCGCGTGAAAGGGTACGGATTCATCCAGCCAGACGGTGGCACTGAGGATGTGTTCGTCCATTACTCGGCCATTATCGGCGATGGATTCCGCAACCTGGAGCAGGGGCAGCGCGTCGAGTTCACCGTGGAGGACAGCCCCAAAGGCCCGCAGGCGGCCGAGGTCACCAAGCTGGACTAGCTCGGGAAGCACTTTATTCACTCATCTGGCCGGAGGCTCAACTCTGGTCTGCGAACGTCGAATAGAGGATTCCCCCCCCCCTCTGTGTCTCCACAAGAGGGGGTTTCTTTCTGCCCCAATCTGGGGTAGACTAGGGCACTCGAGAAAAGGAGCCATCAACACGATGAAGGGCAGAGTATTCTCCGGCGCTCGGCCTACCGGGCGGCAGCATCTGGGTAATTATCTTGGTGCAATCAAGAACTATGTGGCGCTGCAAGAGGACTATAGCTGCGTCTACTGCGTGGTGGACCTGCATGCCTTGACCACGCTGCGCGACACGCACCTCCTGAAGCAGAACACCTATGACATGGTGCTGGACTGGCTCGCCGCCGGGATGGACCCCCGGCGCAGCATCATCTTTGTGCAGTCACACGTGCCTCAGGTCACCGAGCTGCATACCATTCTGTCGATGGTGACCCCGATGGGCTGGCTGGCCCGCCTGCCCACCTTTAAGGAAAAAGTGCGGCAGCAGCCAGATAACGTCAACTACGGCCTGCTGGGCTATCCGGTGCTCATGGCGGCCGACATTACCCTCTACCGGGCTGATGTTGTGCCCGTGGGTGAGGATCAACTGGCGCACCTCGAGTTCACCCGGGAGATCGTGCGGCGCTTTAACTTTCAGTTTGGCGACACGTTGATAGAACCGCAGGCCAAGCTGACTGAAACACCGCGCATTATGGGCACCGACGGTGCTAACAAGATGAGCAAGTCGCTGGATAACCACATCGAGCTGGCAGCGACTCCGGATGAGATCCGCAAGCGCGTGATGGGCATGGTCACGGACCCGGCCCGCCGCTTCAAGTCAGATCCCGGCCACCCCGAGATCTGCAACGTGCAGGCTTTGCACAAGATCTTTGCCTCCGACCCGGCAGTCATTCCGCAGATCGAAGCGGACTGTCGTAAGGCGTGCATCGGCTGTGTGCAGCACAAGAAGATGTTTGCTGAGGAGCTGATCAAGGCCCTCGAACCGTTGCGTGTGCGGCGTGAAGAGTTCGCTCGCCATCCCGACGAGGTCTGGGCGATTCTGGCCGACGGCGCTCAGAGAGCGCGGGCGCTGGCCAATGAGACGATGACGGATGTCAGAAAAAAGGTCGGGCTGCCCTGATTCTGGGAAAGTCTGGCCAGCGAGGGAGAGGCGCGCACCCAGGGCATAGGGTGCGCGCCTTTGTGCTATCTAGGGGCGGCCAAGCACGACGTTGACCGCATCCCTGACCACGGCGCCAGCGGTGGCCAGAGTGCCCTCTTCCTCGATGATGGCAATGATGGTCCCATTGATATCGCTCGTGTAGACCACGCCCATCTGCCACCGGCTGAGCCGCGCTAGGGGATGGTCCAGGGGCAGCTCGGTGGGCTGAACTGTTAGCCTGTAGCTATCGCCGGCTGGTTTGGCCGTAGCGAGCAGTTTGATGGCCTTACCCTGCTGTGAGGCGGCCAGAAGCTGCTCGCGGGTGATGCCTCTGATGCCCTGCACCGAGACATCCTGGAGCGTCGCCGGCATGCCGAGCACGCTGTTGGCAACGATGATCAGCTTGTTCGTCGCGTCCCAGCCATCCACATCCAGGGTTGGGTCTGCCTCCGCTACTCCAGCCTTCTGCGCCTCACACAGAGCCTCATCAAAGGTCAGACCACTCTCCTGCATGCGGCAGAGGATATAGTTGGTGGTGGTGTTAAAGATGCCCTCAACCCGCTGAATGTGCGCGGCAATCAGGTCGCGGCGACCTATGTTCACCGTGGGCAGACCTCCGGCGACAGCACCGCTGAACAAGAGCTGCCTGCCGTGGGAGGCCGCGAGGCCCGTAAGCCTGGGATAGGCCAGAACCAAAGGGCCTTTGTTGGCGGTTACTACATCGAGCCCGTTCTCCAGTGCCCAGGCGATCACCGATAGACCAGGCTCGCCGTGTTTCAGACTAGTCGGCGAAAGTTCGACCAGCAGATCCGCTCCGCTCTGAGGCAAGGCCGCGAGCGCCGACAGGCCAGGATGGCCATATCGCTGCAGGGCAGCAACACCCTGGTGCAACTCCTTGAGCTGCAACAATTCGCGGAGATCCAATCCATCGCTGCTCATCGCTGCCCCCGACGAATCGACCGCCGCAACAACCCTGAACTGGATTCCGTGATGCTGAGTCAACCAGGGGTCCTTGTCAGCAAGGATGCGCAAGAACCCACGTCCGATGTTGCCGACGCCCACCAGAGCTACTCTAGAGATCTTCATGACCGCTCCTTACGCGTATTAGGACGAGCATTGGAGTGCAAGTACTTGGTACAAATAGAAAGTGAAGGCGAAACGCCACACAAAGGGCGGAAACTGCCGCGACTGGCCGATGAGAGTCGAGCCCCAGTGCAGCTTGTCCAGCAGTGTGCCTTGGAAGGGGCCGGGCCACCAGGCAGATGGATCCTCCTGAGCCAGGACCAGCACCTCTCTACCCTGCGCCTGCCACAAGCAGAGTGCCCCCTGCAGCGCAGCCTGGTCCAGCGGACCCTGGTTGAGGAGGAGAGCATCGCGCTCGTAGAACGACCAGAGAGGCGCGGCAAACCAGCCCACTACCGAGTCGCCTCGCAGCGGCTCAAAGAGCACCACCGCGTCTTGAGGCAGCCGCTGCGCCAGTTCGGTGAAGAATTGCCACGTGCCCCGGCCTTCTTGCAGGAACCAGTAGGGGGCTGAAACACGAAGCAGCAACACGAACACCAGACCCGCCAGCACCGTGCCTGCCAGGCGGTGCTTGAGTCTCTGCGCCAGCCAGAGCACCGCGAACGCAGCCAGCAGCATCATCCCCGGGAAGACTTCTGGGACGAGCCTTCTGAGCGCCACAGGATAGATCCAGCCGGTAGTGTAACGCCAGAAGAACACCGCTGCGAAGGACAGAAGGAAGATGAGGAAAAGCCAGTGTTCCGGGCGTGCCATACTCTTCCACAGGAGCGCGGCGATGCCTGTCACGGCCAGCCAGAAGACCAGGTGACTGATGTAACGCGCCGGTGCCGCCATTACCTCTTCGCCATAGATACGCATCGCACTGCCATCGGAGCCAAAGTACTCGGGCGAGAGGGGGCGGAGGTAGAGCGAGTAGGCAACGGCCAGGACGATCAGAATCGTCAGTCCTCGACTCACGAGAAGTGAACTGCGCCGGGGGAATCTGTGCCACAGGTACACCGCCAAGGCGAGCAGCGCAGCCAGCATGAGGACTACCAGGACTATCGACGCCAGCCCAAGCTGCCGTATGCCGCGTAGGTAGCCGGAGAGCAGTATCTCCGCCGTGGCTCCGGTGTAAGGGCGGTTGGCCGTCCACAGGGCAAAACCGAGGCCGCCCAGGAGTGAGCCAATGGCCATGGTCAGCCCTCGCCAATCGCGCCTGACCCAGATGAGCAACAGGAACAGCCCTACCGCCGGAAGGGCGAGAATGCTGTCGATACGAGCGGCAAAGGAGGCGGCGAGGAGTGCTGCTCCCAGTAGGCAGAGCCAGCGGGGGTGAGTTTGCAGGTAGAGGATCAGCACGTACAGCGCGCTGAGCACAAAGAACTGACCGATCACCTCAGCGTAAGGAGCGCGGGAAAAGTAAAGCTGCGGGAACGAGACAGCCAGCCAGGTCGCGGCCAGCACCCCGGCCCCGGCATTCCAAAGCCGCATGCCGAGAAGATAGACCACTACCAGGCTCAGAGCACCGAAAACGGGCGTGACGTAGAGCATCGCCTTGCCGTCAAAGAGTCCCATCCAAACGCTGGCCAGCGGTGGGCGAGACGCCACGACCGAGCCCGAATCTGCATCGGCGACATAGTACGCCCCGTAGAGCAGCCCTTCATAGGACTTGAACTGCACATTGGAGAGCTGCTGATCAGCCGGAAGGTAAAACAAGACCTTTTGATTGCCGGTCAAGCCGTCGAACGGCGCATAGTGTGCGGTCAGCCCGCCGCTGCGCTGCAGGAGCGCCGCCGTGTTGGAGTAGATGGCAGAGTCGCCAAAGAGGGCAAAATGCTCGGCTGGCCAGCCAAAGAGAACCGCCCCTAGCACAAGAAGCAGCGCGACGATCAACCACTCACGGGGAACGGTTGCCGGGCGGTGGCGAGACAAGAAGCGGAACAATGCGCAACCCAGCGCGACTGACAGGAGAAGGGCCGCCGCCAGTGTTGAGGTGCGGTACAAACCAGCCCTGGCCAACCCCACGGCGAGCAAACTCCACGCCGTCAGAGAGGTGACAACGGCAAGCCAGCTGCGCTCGACCTGAGAGATGCCTGATTGGCGGCCAAAAGACTCCATACTAAAGCTGGCTCCTGCTAGCTCTTGCGCATCATGACAACGTCCTGGTACTCGTGCCCCTCAAGCTGGATGTCGATTACATCCAGAAAGCGCCCCCAGGTGTTGCGGATATAGTCCATAGAGTGAAACAGGATAGCGTTGTTGACTGCCGCAGTCTGCCAGGACAAGACCATACGCTCTCTGGGCATAGGAGACCGGAACATCTCCGGACAAACGCGGCACTCGGCAACATAGTCCTTCATGATCAGGATATCGTGGTAAAGCGCGCGGTTGGGGTTCATGCTGTTCCAGGTGCGCTCGGTGTGTATGGTCAGATAGGCCATACCACTCGGCCGCAGGATTCTTCGTAACTCGGCGAGCCAGGCCAGCTCGAACGCGTCGATATGGGTAAAGACCGAGGACGCATAGACCAGTGAAAACGAATTGTCCTCCAGAAGTTGCGGGAGGATCGAGTTCTGAAAAACATGCAATGAGGGTGCCAGAAATCGGCGGATCCATTCGATATGGCGTTGGTTGATGTCAACTGCCCACAGGTCACTGGACGGCTCGTGGCAGAGCAGGTGCCGCAAGACGCGTCCGGTGGCGCAGCCAAGTTCGAGGACTGAGCCCTGCTGCAGGAGAGCAGGGGCTCCACAGGAGCGCAGCGTGTGCTTGAGTAGCAGGTAGTCTTTCAGGCCGCTGAGCCAGTAGTCATAGTGCCTGTCGCCGTGATAGCCCTCACGGTCAGCCGTGGTCGGGAGCGGATAGGGATCCTCGGCGATGTAGCTCTCCAGGTCACGCTCCAGGGTGCTGGGGTCGAAAGATATCCAGGGCGTGCGGCGCGATATTTGCCTAACGGAAGGCAGGACCTCATAGTCGGTACTGGATGCCGGGATGGCGATGGCGCCTGCCCAGGTCGGACCTGAAGCTCGTGGTTTGGCAATGCTGCCGGCTTTCAGACGACCCAGCCAGTTTCTAATCTTGGGCATACAGTTCCTCCAACCGGGTCACGTGGTCCTGCAGGTTCATCGGCGGCTGGACACCAGCGGCCATACGGTCTACCTCGTCTGGATGCTCAGCCAGACGCAGCAGCGTCTTGTGCCACGCTTGGACGTCACCGGGCGGGCAGAGCCAGCCGTCTGCACCGGGCCGCACCTTCTCGCTCAGGGCTCCGATATCCGAGGCGACCACGGGCACGCCGGCAGCGAAGGCTTCCTGGATCACAAGGGGCGAGTTCTCGTACCAGACAGAGGGCACGACCAGCACGTCAGTTCCAGCCAGCGCATGCCCGACAGCATCACGCGGCAGAACTCCCTTCAGCACGGTGTTGGCCGGATCAGCCAGGGTTGAGATCGACCGAGCATAGTCAGGAAACGTCGATGGGTCTCCGTAGACGGCCAACGTAGCCCGAGCAGCCGGGATGCCCCGGAAGGCCTCGACCACGACGTGAACGCCTTTCTGCCACGCCAGGGAGCCCAGATAGGTGAAACGCAGCGGTCCACCGGTCTTTTCCTGCCGCGGGTGGCTCTGGACGTCCCTGACGTCGATGCCATTCTCCAGGAAGGTGAACCGTTTGGCGGGGAAACCCTCGCGGACATAGCGAGAAATGAGAAAGCGCGAGGGTGCCAGCCAGTGGTCCACGCCAAAGGCCGCTCGACGAACCAGATAATCGCGAACCCAGAAAGCAGGGGCCACCAGAGGGCGCAGAAAGGTAGAACCGGGCAGCCTGGTCTGGGCCAGGGCACAACGTGCGCAGTTGAGGTCTCCGAGCTTGCCCTGGCAGGTGCGGTGATCCGGCCATACCAACTGCGAGTTAGCGCAGACGAACCAGTAGTCATGCAGCGTCAGCAGCGAAGGCAGCCCGCGGGCCTTGACCGCGTGGATCAGACGGTGGGAAAGCCACATCACGTGCTGAAAGTGGACCAGATCGGGCTTGAACTCGTCGAGGAAGGCATCGAAGCGAGACTCGATATCCCGATTGGCAAAGGTATCGAAGTATTTGGCAACGGGTGAGGCAGCAACCGGGTCAAAGCCGCGCCACACGCGCAACGCGCGAAAACCCTCCCGCCACTCCCATTCCTGGCCGGGAGCGCTTGCCCCTGGTGGCTCGCAGCGGAAAAAGACCGCTACCTGGTGGCCACGCGTCGCGAGCTCCTGGGCGAGATTGTACGCATAGACTTCTGTGCCTCCCAGGCTGGCGGGAGGAAACTTGTGTACGACCAGGGCGATGCGCATGTCGCGCCTCACTGCGGCGGGCGATCCTACCGCGCCGCAGAGTGATCGAGCGTCTGAATCCATTGCCAGGTGCGGGCCACCCCCTCTTCCAGAGAGACCTTTGGCTCCCAGTACAGGTAGCGTTTGGCCCGCGTTGTGTCCAGGACGAGCTCGGGCACATCAAAGCGGCGCCCTTCGCTGTACGTGACCTCCAGCGGCTTGCCCGTGACTTGGCGGATCACATCCAGCAGCTCGTTGAGGGTATAGCCCCGCCCACCGCCGAGATTGAAGACATGCTCTGAAAGAGACTCGGCCTGAGCGGCAGAGAGTGCGGCGCTGACCAGGTCGTTGATGAAAAAGTAGTCGCGGATGACCGAGCCGTCACCCCAGATCTCGATGGGCAAACCCCGCGCCAGGTGGTAGAGGAATACGCCAACTGCTCCCTGCCTCTTGGAAGGATCCTGTCCGGGGCCGTAGGGCACGGAAGGGCGCAATACGACATAGTCGAGGCCATACAGATGGTGGTACAGATGCAAGTACTTTTCCACTGCCAGCTTGGTGATGCCGTAGGCGCTGATGGGATTGGTCGGGTGCTCCTCGTCCACCGGCTGGTGCTGAGCCAGACCATAGGCAGTGCCGGCCGAAGAGAGAAAGATCACTCGCTGCACTCCGGCATGCCGGCACTCGTCGATCAGGCGCACGGAGGGCTGCAGGTTGGTGGTGATGTCCATCAGCGGGTCGCGCGTAGCCGTTTCGTGGATGCTCGTCCAGGCCAGATGGAACACCAGGTCCATTCCGGTCATGGCCTCGCGAATGGCGTACTCGGTGTTGATGTCGCTGTGAATCCACTCCACGTCGGCCGGTACACTGCCAAAGCGGCGGTCAAACAGGTCGAGTACGCGCACATGATAACCTGCCACCACCAGGGCATCGACGAGATGCGAGCCGATAAAGCCGTTGCCGCCTGTGACCAGGACTCGGTTCATGGTTGCCCCTTCTTGCCTGCCTCGGCAATCACCAGTGAGTAGTACTGCTCCAGCCGCTGAATGTACGCTTCGAAACTCCATTGCCGGTGAGCCCTGGCAGAGGCGGCCTGCCCAAGCTCGTTGCGCCTGTCCGGGTCGCTGGCCAGAAGCTGTATGGCCCCGGCCAGGGTTGTGGCATCGTTTGGAGGAACCAGGATCCCCTCGACTCCATCGATGAGCGCCTCCGGAGTGCCGCCGGTGCGGGTGGCAATCACCGCAGCCCCGCTGGCCATAGCAGCGACCAGGGTGATGGAGAAAGGCTCGTCCCAGGTGGAAGGAAAGACAAAGAGGTCCGCGTTTCTCAACCGCTCGGCGAGGCCGCTCAAAGGCACAAATCCGTCCAGGTGCGTTCTGTCCTCGAGGCTCTGCTCCCGAATCTTGTCTTTCAGGAAGGTCTTGAACGCATCACTGCCCTCACCGACGATGCGCAGGGACAGGTCCAAACCCCGCACCTGTCGGCGGAGCAGACCCAGTGCCTCGACCAGCACCTGCGGTCCCTTGCCTTCCCAGAGCTGGCCGGCGAAAACCACCTGGAGGTTGTTGTCACCACTGTGAGGTCTGGCGCGCGGGGGATAGAGGGAGGTATCAATGCCGAGATAGCCCACGTCAATGTGCGTCTCGGGGAAGCCAGCCTCAACGTACTGGTCTTTGATGAACTCGGAGATGGTCAGGATGCGGTCCGGGCTGCCCCATTGGCGCAGCAAGGGCTGGGCGAGGCGGGTGTAGGCGCTCACCACGGCCCTTTGCCACGACTGCGAGGGCTTGATCAGCAGGCCCAGGTCCCACAGCAGGTAGCGCAACCACTTGTCCGCAGCCTGGGCTACCACCGGACAGCCGGCACCGCGGGCGGCCAGCAGTCCGGCGGCCGAGGCCATATACTGGTTGTCGACCACAATGAGGTCCGGCTTGAGCTCACGCAGGACCTTGCGCGCAGCGGCAAAGCTGGTGCGGTCAAAGACGTGGTGCTTGAGTACATCACATGCCGTAAAGGCCCTGCCGCCGAGAAAGATATCATCCTTGTCAGCCAGGTCATAGTTCCAGACCTGATGCACACCATCGAGACCGTTCAGTTCCGCGCCGTGTGCGGTCAGTATGTGGACGTCGTGACCGCGCTGACGCAGAGCGAGTATGATGTCGCGGGCCAGCATTTCATTCCCGCCAACGATGTAGGGCGGGTAGAGGCTGATCAGCCAGGCGATGCGCATTACTGGCCCTTGTTTCCTGAAGCATGATTGAGTACCAACTCTACCCACGGCTCGGACAACTTGTCCCAATCGTACCGCTGCGCCGCCTGCCGGGCGTTCTGGGCCAGGTGCTGGCGCAGACCCGGATCGGTGAGCAGGCGTACAGTCGCGTCCGCGAAGGAAATCGGATCATTGGCCAGGAGAATGTCCTGGCCGTCGCGCAGGTCGAGACCCTCTGCCCCGACGGAGGTTGACACCACGGGCAGACCCATGGCCATGGCCTCGATGATCTTGAGCCTGGTGCCTCCGCCGAGGCGCAAAGGCACGACAAAGACCGTGGCACCGCTGTAGTAGGGGCGCACGTCGTCCACGCTGCCTGTTACCTGGATACCCGGCTGTCTGGCCATCCCCTGAATATCGTGCGGGGGAGAATGGCCGACAATCTGCACCTGTGTGTTCGGCACGGCTTCACGGATACGGTCGAACATGGTTTCGAAAAAGTAGTGTACCGCATCGATATTGGGGTAATAGTGCATTGCTCCGACGTAGAGCAGCACCGGTTCGCCGGGCTGGCGCGCCGCCGGAGAGAACGAGCTGAGGTCCGCGCCGTTGGGCACGACCAGATAGGGCATCTGCGGGACGTCGCGCCGGATGATGGCCGCATCCGCTTCTGTGCAGGCGATGAAAGCGTCGTACAGGGGCATCTTCAGCCGCTCGTAGCGCCGCAGCTTGGCCGCCTCGAGCCAGTCCAGCACTTTGTCCGTGCCCCACGGCCGCGACCGCGCTATCTCGCGATAGTGCTGGTGGTCGACTTTTTGCCGCAGTACCACCCGGGGCGTGTTGGGAAGCAGCTCGGCGTAGGGGGTCATACAGATTTCGTCTGCCACCAGCACATCGTAACCGCCGGCCGCCAGGTCCCGGCGGGCCTGAGCCAGCGAGTCGGCAGTGTGAAAGTAGTCGACGGAGCGAGGCAGGGTAGCCAGCGAGCGCCTCAAGCGATCTCTCGTGCGCCACGACTTGACCAGGGGGTAGAGAATCACCTTGCGGCAAAGCTGGCGCAGCGCCTCCTGGTCCTGCGACGATGGTTCTGGTCCGTGAACCACGGTGAACAGGTCAACCTCGGCGCGTTCGGCCAGTGCCCGCAGCAGATGATAGCTGCGCGTCTTGCCCCCCGTGTCGGGCGGATAGGGCAGATAGGGAGTGAAGAAGGCGACCCTCATTGGCTCCCCTCGCCCGCGGCCGGCTTGATGCCCAGCGCAAAGATCTCGCGCGATGGGGTGAGGAACAGGCTGCTACTCTGGTGCAGGGCTAGGCCAATCTGTTGCATGTTGCCACGCCACGATTCGAGTGTTGACTCAAGAGAGGCCAGACTGTGCTCCTTGTCCAGGCACTCTTGTCGCAGTTGAGCCAGCTCGTCATAGAGCAGGGTGTTGGCCAGCCAGTGCCCGAGAGAACGCTGCCACGAGCTGAGGGTCCTCTGCAACAGCGGGCGAGTGTCAGGGGCAGATGGTTGAGCAGTCGAGCTCACTCGGGGTGGTACTGCTTTCCAGGGAGGCAGCCGCGCCAGAACATCCGGAATCGCGCTCAGGTTTTCGGGCAGGTTCCAGGCCGCGGCGGGATTCTCTCCCGACTGGATCTGACTAAAGCCGGTGAAGGAGAGTAGGAACTCGAGCAGGGAACGATGGTACAGCCGCACATGCGTGGCATCGCGCCAGAACTCACACAGTTGAACGATGAGGCTCTCCGGGTTTTCCGTAGCCAGAAGCAGCACTCCGCCTGGCAGCAGAGCATCGTGAGCCAGCTTGAGCAGGCGCAGAGCGTCCGGCATGGCCAGATGCTCGATGACGTTGCTGCAGAACACGCCGTCGAATTCGGCACTGTGCCCGGGCAGGTAGTTGAAGAGGTCCGCCTGCTCGACAGGCAATCCCCTGTTCGTGCAGCCTTGGACCATCTGGGCATCGAGGTCGATGCCGACAGAGTCGATCCCGCGCTCCTTCAAAAGCTCGATGAACTGGCCTTCCCCGCAGCCGATATCCAATACCCGCCGACGGGCCTCGAAGAATGGTGTGTAGAACTCGAGCACACGTCGATTCGCTGCTGCGTCGACGTGGCCGGCCCGATGTACATAGTCGTAGAAGGCGCCCTCCACCATCGAGTCCTGGCCAGAGCTCATTCCTTTCCCCTTTCCGCCTCATCATCGGGGCGGTTTGCACAGGCGATATAGCCCAGGGTGTCCTTGTTCCAGGGCCAGCGCCGGTCCAGATAGGCGAACAGCGAATTCCAGGAACGGTTGAATGCGCGCAGCCTCGGCGTGAGGCGCGGGATCTGCTTGCGCAGGTAGCAAGTGCTGAGAAAGGTCTGACCCATCATCCGAAAGGCCCCGCCCCGCGGCTCGATTGAACGCACCTGAAAACCCGCATCCTCCAGCAGGTACTGCAGTCCGTAGCGGGTAAAGCGGTAATAATCGTGGGGCTCCTCGTGTAGGCCCCAGGTCTGAGGGACGGTCAGGATGATCTGCCCCCCGACCTTGAGCACGCGAAAGGCCTCCCGGAGCAGCTCCTCGGGTCGCGGCACGTGCTCCAGTACCTGGGCGCAGAACACGGTCTCAAAGCAACGGTCGGCAAAGGGCAGGCTCAAGGCGCTGGCCCAGACGTCAGGCCGCCTGACGACAGGAGTGGTTGGAGGAAGGTCTATGCCAATGTAACGGCTGACCTGCGGGAAGAGGGCTGCGTAGGGTTTGTCGCCGCAGCCGATATCAAGCAGCAGCCCTCTCGGCACCGCTGGTGCGGCGGTCTGCAGCGCGCTCCACAGCGACTCTTGCTCCAGGTAGGTCGGCAGGTCACGGGACACCAAGGGGACTAGTCCTCGACCGGGCGCAGGTTCCAGCGCGCCTGGGTTGCCAGAACTCCGTGCACATACTCGTTGGACTGGATGTGAAAGCGATAGGCGCGGTCGTGGAAATCGGCCGGATCGGCCCAGAAGGGCGGGTCGGGTCGGACATAGGCGCCCACGGAAAGCAGGTACCGGCCGTGGGCCAGGCCAGGAGTGGCGATTTCGGCCTCGACTACTCCTTTGCCACAGATGGGCGGCAGGAGGCTGCCCTGCGCCCCATCGTAGGTGTTGGCCCCCGCCACGTACAGGCCATCATCGCGGTAGATGAGAAAGCTAAAGACTGGTGCCTCAACGGGCTCTTTGGTTTCATAGTGCAAGCGCAGGCGCAGTGGCTGCAGCGACTGAAAAGTCCATCCCGGCTGACCGTCCGGGCCAAGCCATTCCACCTGAGTGATGCGGATGGCGCCATTGGTGCGCGGCTTGGGCGGCTGGTGGTGGCGCCTGTCCTGCTCTCGCTCCAGCCTTTCGCGCTCGATCTCGGAAGCCTGCTGCAGGTAGGCGGAGATGGTCGGGCCGGCTAGGTCATAACGCTTCAGGGTGCCGTTCTCCATCCAGCCCACGTGAGAGCAGAAATCACCTACCGAGGCCAGGTCGTGCGACACCAGGATCACCGTTACCCCGCGACGGCGCAGCTCGCCCATCTTTTCCATACACTTGGCCTGAAAGTTCTGGTCGCCCACGGCCAGGGTCTCGTCGATGAGCAGGATCTCCGGATCGGTGTGCACCGCCACGGAAAAGCCGAGGCGCACATACATTCCGGAGGAGTAGTGGCGCACCGGCACGTCGACAAAGCGCGTCAGCTCGGCGAACTCGATGATCTCGTCCAGCCTCTGTCGGATCCGCGCCCGGCTCAGGCCGAGGATCGAGCCATTGAGGTAGATGTTCTCGCGGCCGGTGAGGTCTGGGTGAAAGCCGGCGCCCAGCTCGAGCAGCGCGCCCACCCGTCCGTCGACCGTCACCTGTCCCGAGGTCGGGTCGATGATCCGCGAGACGAGCTTGAGCACGGTGCTCTTACCCGCCCCGTTGGGGCCGATCAGCCCCACCGTATCCCCGCGGTGCACGGTCAAGCTCACGTCGCGCATCGCCCAGAACTCTTCGGCAGAGTGATTCTCCCGTTTGACGCTGGCCAGGAAAGCTTCCTGGAAAGAGCGGGGGCGGTCGTGGTGCAGGGTGAACTTTTTGGAGACGTGGTCCAGGACGATGGCGTCCATGAGGCAGCGGTAACCTCCATGGCCATTATAGCGGCGGGAATGGCGGTCGCCAAAAGCAGCGTGGGCGAGGATGGCATTCTGTCAGGGCGCCAGAGCGGATCCACCAACTTGACAATCTGTGCGAACGACAGTACAAGTAAACTGTTTCGTAGCTGGCTGATGGATCTCACAGCACCCTACTCTTGCATCGCGGCGGTCACACGTACAGCCTGCGGGAGGTTACCATGAGAGCGAGACAAGAACGTCTCCCTCTGCGGACCCTGGCGCACGGATTGACCGCTGTCGTCACGGCGCTGGTGCTGTTAGTTCTACTCCTCGAAGTGCGCCAGCAGAGTGCGGCTCTGGCCGCACCAGCGACAGCGACACATACTACCACGCCCACCAATGACAGCAGCCCAACGGACGCTGTCGCTGATCTTCTCCGCGATTCCACATCCACACCGGTGGCGTTGCAGTTGACACTGACGCCGACGCAGGCGCCTCTCGGTAGCGAGCTAACCCTGATCCTGGTTGTGTCTTCCTCGTCCTCGATTCGCAACGCGGCGATCCAGGTACTGTTGCCACTCGGGGTTGATTTCCAGTCGGCCAGCGGCTCTTGCGCCGCAGACTTGTCGCAGGGCGCGAGCGTCGTATCTTGGTCTGCTGAGCTTCTCCCTGCCGGTCGGTTCGAGTGCTTGCTCAACCTCCTCATGGGTGAAGAAGGGCGTGACTTGAGCTTTTTCGAGGCCGAGCTGCGCGCCGGGGACAGTGACAGCGTCGTGACTGAGAGGACGACCATTCGGCGGACGTTCCCGGCCACAGAGACAATCATCACCCCCCAGGATGGAGGAGTTCTCCGCTCGGCGGACGGTCGGGTCCAGGTCACCTTTCCTGCAGACGCCGTGCCAGAGACCCTGCGCCTGCAGCACCAGCCGGTCGCAGTGGATGTTGTACCTGTACGACGGACCGGCCTGGCCCTGAGCTTTGAGCTGAACGCCTTTGCCGCCAGCGAAGGCGGCGCTCCCGTGCACTCCTTCGCCCGCCCCTTCGAGCTGCGGGTCGACCTGAGTGGTTTGGTGGACTGGAGCGTGCTGCCCGCCCATTTGTCGCCCTTCCTGGGCGTGTGGAACGATGACCAGAGCTCGTGGGAACGCGTGCCGCTGCGCAGGGAGGGCGACGTGCTGGTCGCCCTGGTCGATCACCTCAGCTACTTTGGCGGCGGCACGGGCAACAACTATGAGAGCGGCTGGCTGCTCACTTTCAACGATGCGCGCGTAGGCACGTTCAACGGCGGACTGAGCTACGAGTATCCCATCGCCGTGCCGGCCGGGCGCGGAGGGCTGACCCCGGATGTTCATCTCAGTTACAACAGCCGTCGCCTAGACGGCATACTGACCTGGATACAGTCCGACTGGCTGGGCCTGGGCTGGACCCTGGACTCGATGTCCATCGTTCGCGCCGTTACCCCCACCGCGGACTGGGAGTACGGCTACGTGGACTGGTCCAATGCCTTTACCCTTCTCTACAAGGGTACAGCGCACCGCCTCGTGCCGGCCACTACCACGCTTGCCTACGGCCAGTACTACCTGGAGGATGAGCAGTTCCTCTACGTGATGAGGCACACCATCAGCCAGACCGAGTCCTACTCGGCCAGCAACTCCACCGGCGAGTACTGGACGGTTCGGCTGCGCGACGGCACCGAGTGCCGTCTTGGCCACAACAGCGACTCGGAGCAGGTGGTCACCACAGAGTACTACGACTCGGACACGGGTGACCGCTGCCACTGGACGGCGGGGCTGCCGGGCGGCCATCCCCCGGCCTCGGAGGCCTGCTACGCCGGACATGCCTGGGAGACGGTGGCTTTCCAATGGCGGTTGGACACCATCACCGACACCCATGGCAACGTGATCCGTTTCGAGTATCACGAAGAGTCGCAGGCCGACCCGACCCGTGAGCGGGCCAGCTACCTCGACGAGATCTACTACAACTGGCTCGACGACGCAGCCACCTGGGGCACGCGCATCGGGTTCAACCGCGCCACACGCGGCTCAGATGACGTCAAGGATAACATCACCACCAGCAACTCACTGTACTTTTACCAGGACAGCTACCTGTCGTCGGTCGAGATCCAGAACTACCAAAACTCGGCCTACACCACGGTGCGCGAGTACCAGTTCACCTACAGCCAACGCAACGTGCCAGCGGACCAGTACGACAACCACACCAGACGCCTGGCCAGCATTCAGGAATACGGGCGGTATGGCCTCGAAGGAGGCCAATCGCTGCCTGCCACGACTCTGGCTTACGAGGTGGAGCAGAACAAGGGCATCTGCCACTCCTTCTGGGGCGGCCCCTGCACGGACGGCCTGGGCGATGACTGGGATCAGGAGAGCTTTCGCTACGAGCGCCTGGTGACCGTCAGCAACGGCTATGGCGGCAGCACCGTGCTGGATTACGGCCACCCGGCAGACGAAGATGACTGGTGGCAGAGCTGGAACTGGCGGGTCGAGAGCAAGCTCATCAACGACGGGTACGGAGGCGGCTCGCTACGGACGTACGACTATACGGCTTTCCTGGCCGCCTGCTATGACAACAACACCACCTTTGGCTGCGACAGCGGGATCACCCAGCCCGGGGGCTCTCTGGTCGGATATCCACGAGTGACCACGACGCTATCGACCGTGGGCGGTGTTGCGCTGTCCATCACCAGACAGCAATTCTATACCTCCACGGAGAACGAGCCAAACCGCGCCCTGGGACGCGAGACCGAGTCCCTGCAACGCGACCCGGATGGAAACGACCTGCTCAAGACCGTAACCACCTGGGCGACAGAAACGCTGAGCACCCCGGTCACGCGCTACTTTGTCTACACGGCAGGCATCAGCGAGTACCTGCGCGAGAACGGCGCCCTGCCTGCCACCGCCCAGAAGAGCAGCTCCTTCGCATACCAGACGGCGCGGCAGAACGGCGCCCAGTACGGAAACGTAACCAGGCAGGTGGATTACTCTGGCGCCACCGCCATCCGGGAGATCGTACACTGGTACTATCCCAGCACCACTGTCTGGATCGTCGACCATCCGGGCGCCAGGTGGGTACGCGACCCGGCCGGAAACGGCGCCAGCGGCACCCAGTACATCTATGATAACCTCAGCAACAGCTACAGCACGCCGCCGGATCGGGGGGACCTGGTCAAGACCCTCCAGACCACCCAGGCCCTGCCGAGCGAAGTCTGGATCACGACCTCCTGCACGACCTATGACGCTGATGTCTACTACCAGGCGGTGGAGGCCACCGACGGCAACGGCAACGGAACGCGCACCCTGTATGACAGCGTGTGGAAGATGTACCCGGTCATCGTCACTCAGGTCCTGAGCCTGGTCGACGCAAGTCAGAACCTGACCACCACCACCGAGTACTCTGCCACTCTGGGCCTCCCGACGCGGGTGCTCGACGCCAACGGCGACGCCACCAGCTACCAGTATGACGCCTTTGGGCGCCTGGTCAAGGTGATCCGTCCCGGGGACAGCTCCACCTACCCGACCCTGGTCTACCAGTACTGCGACACCTGCACGCCGCTGCGCATCAGCACCGGGGCCCTGGTTACGGCCGGAGCGGCCATTACCCTGCCGGTGCACCGGTTCTACAACGGACTGGGCCAGCTCATCGCCGAGAACCAGGGCACGATGGACGGTTCTCAGATGGCCATCCGCCACCTCACCTACGAGGCGACAGGCCAGCAGTACCAGACCTACCTGCCCTACACGGCCACCTATGCCCTGAGCTATGCCTCCGTTGACACATCCAAACCGAAGGAGACGTCGTCCTACGACGCCCTGGGCAGGGCCGCTCTGGTTACCCACACCGATGGCACCACCATGTGCACCGTATACAATGGACTGTCGTGGCTGACGCTGGACGAGAGCGGCCACCAAAAGGCCTACAGCAACGACGGACTGGGTCGGCTGGTGACGGTGAAGGAGTACGCCACCACCCAGGCCGCGCCGAGCTGGACGGCGACCGCCTATGCCACGACGACCTATGGCTATGACCTGCTGGACGCCCTGACGCGGGTGACCGACACCCTGGGCTACACCACGGTGATCACCTACGACGCCCGCGGGCTCAAGACAGGGATGAGGGACCCCGACATGGGCCTGTGGAGCTATGCCTACGACTATGCCGGCAACCTCACCAGCCAAACGGATGCTCTGGGCCAGGCGACCATCCTGCACTATGACCGGCAGAACCGGCCGACGATGAGAGAGTATCCCGCAGCGTCGGGGGCCACGAGCGTCACCTACAGCTATGACAGCACCGCCGGAGGCAACCGCGGCAAAGGGCGGCGCACGGGGATGGCGGACGGCTCTGGCAGCACGAGCTGGACGTACGACAGCCGTGGCAGAACGACTGCCGAGAGCAAGGTGATCACCATCACCGGCAGCAGCACGCAGAACCTGCTGACGCAATGGAGCTATACCACGCGGGACGTCGTAGCCAGCCAGACCTACCCTGGAGGCACGGCAGGTGAGGCAGGAGAGAGAGTGCAGACGGACTATGACGTCTGGGGCCGACCGGCGGTGGTGAGCGGAACGAGCCTGTACGTGACCAGCGAGGTCTACGACGCCCTGGGGCGCCCAGCGGCGATGGCCCTGGGCAACGGACAGCAGACCCAGTACGTGTACTACACCGCCACACAGCAGGGCGGGCGGCTGTACCAGATCAAGACCGGACCGACTGGAAGCCCGACCAGCACGTTGTACCTCCAGTACGGCTACGACCGCGTGGGCAACGTCACGGTGATTACCGATCACAACAACTCGGGGCAGCTACAGCTATTTGCCTACGACGCCCTGAGCCGGCTGACCACAGCGGCGGCCATCGGAGGGCTGGACTCATACGTCACCCGGACGTATGCCTACGACGCGATTGGCAACCTCACGGATAAGGACGATGATGAGTACACCTATGAAGCGGCGCACCCGCATGCCGTAGTAGCCGTGGGAGTGATCCCGGAGTATGTGACGGCCGAGTACGAGTACGACTCGAACGGCAACGCGATCCTGATCACGCGCACGGCGCTTTCCACCAACTACGCGTTGACCTACGACCCGGAGAACCGGGTGAAGCAGGTGGTACCGAGCGATGGCCCGACGGCCATCTTCAAGTACGACGGTGATGGCACGAGAGTACTGGGGATCGTGGGAGGAGTAACCACCACCTTTGCCGGGACGTGGTATGAGTACACGACGGCGGGCGTCAGCTACTACTACTTCAACGGGCAGCGCATAGCCATGAGGACTGCCGGCGGAGTGACGTACATCCACCGTGACCACCTGGGGTCGGCGGTGACGACGACCGGGGTGTTGACGCAGGGTCAAAGGTACGACGCCTGGGGAGAGACGCGCGGCACGAGCACGGTGGACACGCCCTACCGATACACGGGCCAGAGGGAAGAGGACGACCTCCTGCTGTACTTTTACAATGCCCGGTGGTACGACGCCGCGCTGGGCAGATTCATCCAGGCGGACAGCATCGTCCCGGAGCCGCGCAACCCACAGGCGCTCAACCGGTACAGCTATGTGCTCAACAATCCGGCATCCGCCTCGGATCCTTCGGGCCACGAGGCCAACCCGAGCGGAGGCGAATGCTCCAAGTACCTGTGGTGGGACCTGTTTCATCCAGACTGGCCGCTTTGGCGGCGCGCCTACTTTGCGCTCTCTGGACTACCGAAGACTGCCCACGCCAGTGTGATCTTTGCTGTGTGGGGAACTGATATCGAACGTCAGACTGCCATCCGGGGCTTGCCTCTAGGTGACCTGAACGCGATCGTTAGACAGGAAGCGGCGAATCCCTTGAAGGTGCCTGCTCTCTTGGGCACGCTTCTCACCGGAAGCGACATGACACTCGGGCTCACTGAGGTCTCTCTGAGAACGAGCAAGAGCCTGATTGATGACAATCTGCTCGATGGGCCGGTCGACCCACAGGCACGCGCGATCAAGCTCACTTTGGATGCCAAGTACAGCATCGCAGCGGGCGCCGCGGCCTACCAGCAGGCTCTTGAGATAGTTCGCAAAGACCTCCCGCCGATGTCGGATGAGCTGCGTCGCCTATATGCGCTTGCGATCTACAATCGAGGCGCGGACGAAACGCTAGGCGTAGTCAGTTCGCGAGGCCTGGGTGCCTTCCACCCTAAAGCGATTGAGTACATCCACATGGTTCGCCAGTACGAGTCAAGACCCACGCCCTCTCGTGCACCGGTTTCCAGTCTCTCCGGACCGGACTAGAGGCGCTCTGATGGATCGACACAGAACTCTGTCTCTGCTCCTCTTTGAGTTGGTCGTTTTGAGCCTGGCGGTGACCTGCTGCCGGGGTGGGCCTACCGAGACCGAAGATCCACGGGTGACCATGCTCACTGAGTTTGGCCCCGAGTCCACCTTTCCGATCGCACTTTCCTATGCACGAACGTGGCACGATGACTCGTATCTCAGACACATTGCCTCTCAATACTCGTGCTGTGGCACTGAGCTGCAGCAAGGTGGCGTCTTTTTCGAGTTCGCCACTCCGTGTACCGATGGACATCGATACACGTCTATGATCGATGTGTACCCGAGCGGCACGGTGCGCGTCGAGACGTACGTGGCATCCTGCACCGAGCCCAGCACGGGACTGCCACTGGAGTTCGAGTCTGCGAAGTTGAGCAGCAACGAAGCGTTGGCCGGTGCAGAAGCCGCGGGCGGGGCAAGCTATCGGCAGGAACATAAGAAGTGTCTTCTCGTAATAGTGGGAAAGGGTGCTCGAGACGACACCATGCTTTGGAGCGTGGCCTATCGCCAGACGCCGGGCCCAGCGGACATAGAGTACCAGGTGAATGCACACACCGGCGAGGTGTTGCCCCTGTTTGTGCGTACGAGCGACCAACAAGATAGAGACACGACTGGTGCCATGCGATGGCCGACGTGGATCTCATGCACCAGGCTTGCCTGGGTCGGCCTGCTGCTCATCCTGGTGGGCGTGGTCTGTCTCGCCCGCCGTCGCCCCAAATGAGGCCAGGTCGCTGAGCGAACGCCGGTTCGGCGGCATTTCTTGCGGGTTCGTCGACGATCAACCCAAGGGTCAGGTCTGTCGCGGACCGAGGTGGGCTACGTAGCTGGTTTCATTTTCAGCCTGCCCCTGCATCCCTGCGGCCGCCAGAAGTGGTTCGAGGAGGTGAGCGTGCTACAGAGACAAGCACATCTCCCTGTGCGGACCATACCGCGTCTCACGCTGGTGTTGGCACTGTCAGCGATGGCGCTGGCAAACACCGCTTGCGACTACTTCTACAACGTCAGCATCGAGAATGCCACAGACCAGGAGGTAGTGGTCAAGGTGCTATGGGTGGACCGGAACCTGCGGCCCTGCTCAGTCCAGGGCAGCATCGCGTGGCACGGCCCGCCGTCTGGAGAATCCATCGAGGCAGAGGCTCATGCTGTCGGTGGCGAAGAGATCCCCGCGGAGGTGCGAGTGGTCCCGCCAAATGATAGATCAGTTTGGCCTGGAGTGTACGTTCGCATTCTCCCCCAGCAGACCCTGTCGTGTCCGGATCCGATCTTGCATATGTACCTGCTCACGGTGAAGAATCTGGCGCTCAACTCCATCGACATGTGGATGGATGGTGTCCACCTGGGCAAGGTTGATGCGCGGAGCGATGCGACCTTTGGCCCTTTGCTGGGCGATTGGGAGGGGGGTGGGACACTGGAGGTTCGATCCCATACGAAGAATCTGCTCGGCGAGGATTACGGCTACTGGGGGTCCTGGGACTATGACCTGGGTCAAGTGCCCCTGGTGAAAGTAGTCATCTCGAGGTAAAGGATTGGGTGGAGACAATCCCAAAGACCGTTGGAGGACACTTGTGAGCAGGGGGTTTCGTCTGCTGGCGAAAGTCGCGACGGGTAACCGTATGCGGACGATGTGCGCTCTTGCACTGGGCACTGCCAGCATGCTTCTGCTATGCCTCGCGTGCGAAGGGCCACGCGCCGCGCCGGCCAGCGAAAGGGATCCTCTGGTCGTCGCTCTGCCGCCCGAGGGCGGTTGCACGGCTGAGTACCTTTATCGCCCTTTGATGGAGTGGGTCCAGACGCGTGTTCGTGGGGCTGCACTGATACGCGTGACCGTTTGTCCAGAGACGGCAGCAGATGCGGATCCACTGCTCTTGATCTACGAATTCACCAACTGCGTCGAGCCGGGCACAAAGTCCCGATGCGAAGTGGCAACCGTCCGTTTTGTGGCTGAGACTCGTGAGGCCAGGTTAGAGGTTGCCAAGGGACCGCAACGAGACTGGGACGGAAGCCTGTTTCCTATGGAAGAACTTGCCTTGGATAGCTTGTCCGCGTTGAGCATGGCTGAGGACGCGGGTGGGTCAGTCTTCCGCAGTGGTGAGGAGCAGGTACGCGTCGTGCTGGAGGGCACCGGTACCTCTTCCGGCGAGCTGATGTGGATAGTCACTTTCGGCGGCAGAAGCGGCCAGGCACTCAGAGTACGACTGCAAGCGGGTTCGAGTCGATCTCAAGCGATGGAGGGGGCCGGGGAAGGACGGTAGCTCTCTGCGACAGATGGAGCCTGAGCTTGGGCAGTGTCAGGGTGATCACTGACCCCAGGCACCCCGTATGGGATGTCGTTGCGTTTAGCGCAGGTATTTGCCTCGACCCTGCTCCTACACTATACTCTCCAAGATGATCCGCAGACTGCTCGAACTGCTCCACTACCGCGAGCTGGTGGCCAACCTGGTGGTGCGCGACCTCAAGGTGCGCTACAAGAACTCGGTCCTCGGCGTGCTCTGGTCGCTGGTCAACCCACTGGCCATGATGGCCGTGTTCACCCTCGTCTTTACCTTTATGCTGCCCAACAACACCACGCCCAACTTTCCGGTGTTTGTGCTGTGCGGCATTCTGCCCTGGAACTTTTTCCGGGATTCGCTGATGGGGGCCATTGCCAGCATCGTCAACAACGCTCCGCTGATCAAAAAGGTCTACTTTCCGCGTGAGGCGCTGCCCATCTCGGTGATCCTGGGCAACCTGGTCAACTTTTTGCTGGCTCTGATCGTGCTCTTTGTGATGATCCTGGCCTTTCGTATGCCCCTCACTCGCTGGGCCTGGCTGCTGCCGGTGGTCATTGTGACCCAGGTCTTTTTTACCGCCGGGCTGGGGCTGATCCTCTCCACGGCCAATGTGTTCTACCGCGACACGGCCATGATTATGGAAGTGCTCATCCTGGCCTGGTTCTTCCTGACGCCGGTGTTCTATCCGATGGAAGTGCTGCCGCAGCAAAAGATGCTGCTGGGGCTGACCCTCGATGTGCGCCGCCTGGTCTATATCCTCAATCCGATGGCGTCGCTCATCGCTACCTACCGGGTGATCCTGTACAACGGTGCCCCTCCGGCGTGGGATTTCTTCCTGCGCACCGTGGCCACGTCCGTGATCATTCTGGTGGTCGGCTACTGGTTCTTCCTGCGCTATCGCCAAACGTTCGCCGAAGAAGTATAAGGAGCAGCATGGATCTGGTCAGTGTGGTCATTCCGGTCTATGACGAGGAGGAAGCCATTGCCGGCGACCTGGAGCTGATTGAACGTACGATGGACGCCAGCGGGTTGGCCTACGAGCTTATCGTGGTCAACGATGGCTCGACAGACCGCACGGTAGAGATCGTGTCACGATTTCCGCGGGTGCGGCTGCTGCACCACGAGCGCAACCGAGGCAACGGCGCGGCGCGCACTACCGGCCTGAAGGCAGCCCGCGGCGACGTGGTGATCATGACCGATGGCGACGGCACCTACCCCAACCAGGATATGCCCAAGCTGCTGCAGTTCCTGGAAGAGAAGGATGCCAACGGCGACCAGCGCTATGCAATGGTCATCGGGGCGCGGATCAAGGAAAAGGGCACCATTCGCTGGCTGAGAACGCCGGCCAAGTGGTTCATTCGTAAGCTGGCTTCCTACCTGACCGAGACGGAGATCCCGGACCTGAACTCGGGGCTGCGCGCGTTTCGCAAGGACCTGGCGATGCGCTACCTGAACATCCTGCCCAACACGCACTCGTGGGTGAGCACCATCACCATCGCCTTCTTGAGCGACGGCTTCGGGGTCAAGTTCGTGCCCATCGACTATTACACCCGCAAGGGGCACAGCAAGTTCCATCCCCTGCGCGACACATACAACTATCTCACGCTGGTCGTACGCGCGGTGACCTACTTTAACCCGATCAAGGTGTTTCTACCGTTGAGCCTGGGGCTGTTCGGGGTGGGGCTGGTCAAGGCGCTGTATGACATCGTGGCCTACCGCTTCCACTTTGCGCCTTCTACCCTGTTACTACTGCTGACGGCGCTGCAGATTGGAGCCGTGGGTCTGCTGGCCGACCTGGTGGCGCGGCGAGCGCGCCAGTAGGACTACTGGAACAACCCCCAGCCGTAGAGGGTCTTGGTCTCCGGGCAGTAGACGGCGATGCTATCGGCCTGCATCGGCTCGAGGTGGCCGGGTACTTCCATTACTAGAAGCTCCTGGTTGTACGGGCGCTGTTCGAGCTGCAGCAAAACGGCCACAGCCACGTCCCAGTCCCCCTGTTTGACCAGTCGGATCTCGGCTGGTGGCCCCTGCCCATCAAAGGAAAAGCCATTGATGATCATCGTCTGCAGTCCGGCCATCACTGCCTTGCCGATGACGCCATGCTGGGTCTCCTGCAGAGTGGCGGTATAGCCCACAGGGAGCACAGCCATTTCCGGTGCGGGGGTCTTGGAGGTCGGCCAGACCTTGGGTGTGGCAGTGGGAGGAATCGGTGTTTCGGTTGGTAAGACAACGGCGGTGGGTTCGGGCGGCGTGAGTGTAGCTGCCGGATGGCAGCCGGCCGCCAGGCTCAGAATGAGTATCCACAGAGCAACCGTCTGTATTCGCTTCACGGACTGGCTCCTCAGGTTTGGTTGGGGCATCGTCGAGCATTATAATAGCCTTTACCCTTGGCAACAACCGGAGCTGCTATGAAGATCGGCATGATCACCTCATCCTATCCGCGTTTCGAGGGGGATATTGCCGGCACCTTTGTGCGCTCCCTGGCCGAGGAAGTCACCAGGCTGGGCCACGAGGTGCACGTCGTTGCCGGCTATGATTCCGCTCAGCAGGAACCGGCCAGCCCCGTTCAGGTACACCGCTTTCGCTACGCTCCCCTCAAGACCTGGCATTGCGTCGGCTATGGACAGTCGCTGGAAAGCGACGTGGCCCTGCGCAAGGGCAACTGGCCCCTGCTGCCACTCTACGCCACAGCCGCGGTGGCGAGTATGTTGCGCTGGCATGCCCGGGTGCGGTTCGACCTGATACACGCCCACTGGGTCGTGCCGGGAGGCGGTATCGGCGACGTGGTATCCCGGCTCACGGGGGCGCCGCTGGTGATCAGCCTGCACGGCTCCGACGTGTTCATGCTGGAGAAGAACGCTGTGGCCCGCTGGGTGGCGCGTACGGCCTTTGGCCGCGCACGGTACGTCACCGGCTGCAGCTCGGACCTGCTGGAGCGAGCTCAGCGGCACGGACTGTCACCCGCGCGCTCCAGGCTCATCCCCTACGGGGTGGATACGGCGCGGTTCCGACCTGACCGGGCGATGGGACTGGAGCAAAAGAGCAGGCTGGGCATCCCCGAGAGTGCTCCGGTGGTGCTGGCGCTGGGGCGGCTGGTGTACAAAAAGGGCTTTGAGTACCTGGTGCGAGCCATGCCGCTTATCCTGGGGCAATTTCCCAACGTGCGCGTGGTGATCGCCGGAGGCGGGGCACTGGAGGACGAGCTGAGGGGCCTGGCGCGCGACCTGGGTGTCGAGTCCCATCTGCTTCTTCCCGGCAGCGTGCCCTGGGAGGAGACCGTACGCTATCTCAACATGGCCGATGTCTTTGTAGTACCCTCAGTACACGACCAGCAGGGCAATGTCGACGGCCTGCCGAACACGGCGCTCGAAGCGATGGCCTGTGGCAAGCCGCTGGTGGCCAGTCGGGTCGCTGGCATTCCGGAGGTGGTGCGCGACGGCGAGAATGGACTGCTGGTGGGGGAGAAGGATCCGGTCCAGCTTGCCGCTGCGATCCTGCAACTGCTTGCGTCTCCCGAGATGGCGGCGCGGATGGGTCAGGCCAACCGGAACAAGCTAGAGCAGGAGCTGACCTGGCACAGCATAGCGCGGCGGTTTGTGGAGGTGTATGAGCAAGCCCTTGCTGCCGCCCACTGAAGGTTCGGCCTATCCCTCGGGCTCTCGCCTGCGCGATCCAGAATCGCGCCGTACCAAAGCGCGCAAGATCCTGACGGTGCTGCACGACGCCATCAAAGGTGACCTGCGCCACCTGCGCTGCCTCGATGTGGGTTGCGCCTCTGGCCTGATCTCCTACCACCTGGCCGAGGAGCTGGGTCAGGTAGTGGGCGTCGATCCGGATGGTGCAGCTGTCGCCCTCGCGCCGCAACGGGACAACCTTCTCGTGCTCCAGGCGGATGCGCTGCGACTGCCCTTTCCCGACCGTTCCTTCGACGTGGCCGTCTGTGCCCAGGTGTATGAACATACGACGGATGCCCGGCGGCTGATGGCGGAGGTCTACCGGGTACTGCAGGACGACGGAGTGTGCTTCTTCAGCGGGCCAAACAAGGCTTTCCTGCTCGAATTTCACTACGGTTTGCCCTTTCTGCACTGGCTGCCGGTGAGCTGGGCCTCGTGGATTGTGTGCCGCACCGGCAAAGGTCAGGCCTACGACGAGAAACCGCTCAGCCGAGGGCAGCTAACCCGGGCCCTGAGTGGATTCGTGATCGAGGACTATACGGTGGCCATGCTGCGTGACCCGGACCGCTTCTTCACGCGCGACGAGGTGCCTCTGGCACGATGGGTGCGTCACATCCCGGCGGCGGTGTGGCGTCTGGTTTATGACCTGCTGCCCAACTACAACTGGGTCTTGCGCAAGGACAAGTCGGCATGACGGACACCAGACCAGGCAAGGACCAGCCAACTGGAGTGCCCTCGGACACCTACAGCCGCGAGTACTTTCTCACCGAGTGCGACGGTCACGAAGAATTCGAACAGGGGCGTCTGCCAGCCCGCCTGCAGGCGGCATTGTCCATTGTCGGTGATCTGCAGGGCAAGCGGGTGCTCGATGTGGGCTGCGGGCGTGGCGAAGTGGTGCTCTACTGCCTGCGCCAGGGAGCGGAGGCGTGCGGGGTGGACTATTCGGCTGATGCACTGCAGCTCGCACGGCAGGGTGCAGGCACCGAGCCAGGCCACTACCAGAGAGCCGACGCCCGCTACCTGCCTTTTCGGAACGAGTCCTTCGACCTGGCGCTGATGCTGGACATCGTAGAGCATCTCTACCCCGCCGAGTTGGCTGCGGCCCTGGTCGACGTTCGCCGCGTGCTCAAGCCGGGCGGAACGTTGATCGTGCACACCATGCCCAACCTGTGGTACTACCGCTGGGGCTACCCGCTGTTTCGGGGAGTGCAGCGGCTGCGCGGTAAGCACCTGCCGCAGGACCCGCGGGCGCGCTGGCAGTTTGTGTCGACGGTACACGTGTACGAACAAACGCCTCTGACTCTGCACCGTGCTCTGAAAGAGGCCGGTTTTGCGGCCAGGGTGTGGCTCCAGCCGACCCAGTCCTACTCCCAGGAACGCAGCCCCCTCGTGCGGGGCGCGATGCGTTTCCTTGCTACTGCGTACCCGTTCCGCTGGGTGTTCTGCGACGACATCTTTGCCCTGGCGAGCAAGGCGAAATGAAGATCGCCATCGATGCGCTGGGCATCAGCCAGCCCGGGGGCGGGCGTACTGCTACGCTGAATCAGCTCCAGGCCCTGCTGCGCCTGGACCAGGAGAACGAGTACTGGATCATGCTGGACCAGGAGGAACCGTCCCTGGTCGCGCCTCGCGTCAGGCAGATCGTAGCCGGGAAGCGGGGCCGACTGGCCAGCCGACTGTGGGCGCAAAGGGTATTGCCGGGCCTGCTGCGCCGCGAGCGTATTGACCTGGTCCACTCGATGAAGAACCTGGGGGTCTTCTTCGTTCCTTGCCACTCTGTGGTCACGGTCTATGACCTCAGCGTGCTGCTCTACCCCGAGATCTACCCCTGGTCGGATCGAGTCTACTGGCGCTGGATCGAGCCGCTGACCCTGCGTCGCGCGGACCGGGTGATAGCGATTTCGCAGGACACGGCGAATGACTTGGAGCGCTACTACCGGCTTGAGCGCGGCCGAGTTGAGGTGATCTACCCCGGCTACGACGAGAGCTACCGACCCTTGCCAGCGGAACAGGTAGCTGCCATCCGCAGCAAGTATGGTCTGCCGGATCAATTTGTGCTTCACGTGGGCAGCATCTCGCGCAAAAAGAACCTGCTGCCCGTGGTGCGGGCGATGGCCCTCCTTCGGCAGCGAGGCCAGGACGTCAGGCTGGTGCTGGTCGGGCGGCTCTATGGCAAGGCGCGCGACGACGAGTTGCTGCGCAACCTGGAAAGCGGGGAGTTAGCCTCGCAAGTGACCTGGTTGGGTGCCGTGCCAGCCGAGGATCTGCCGGCGCTGTACAACGCCGCCACTGTGTTGGCCTTCCCCTCTCTGCAGGAGGGCTTTGGCCTGGTGCCGCTGGAGGCGATGGCCTGTGGGCTGTCTGTGATTACCTCGGGAGCAGGAGCCATCGGTGAGGTGGTGAGCGGCGCAGCCCGCCTAGTGGAAGCGGCGAGTGATTCCAAAGCCTGGGCGCAGACGCTGCAGGAGGTGCTGCAAGACCCTGGGGAGCGCCAGGCTCTGCGCGAGGCAGGGCTGATTCGGGCCCAGCAGTTCTCCAACGAAGCCGCTGCTCTGCGTCTGCTGGCAGTCTACCACGAGGTGATGGCCCGATGAACCGCGAAGCGGGCTGCTTTCGTATTCCCCGGTGGTTGCGTACCACTGCGGCGGTAGCGGTGATGCTGCTGTGTTTCTTCTACCTCGGCCGCACTCTGTGGCTCGGGGCGCGGCAGGTCGACTGGTCCGAGCTGACCGTTCGCCCTGGCCCGCTGATTCTGTCGGCGGTGCTGTTCACCGTGGCTACGCTCATCGGCGGACTGTGCTGGTCGCTGCTTCTGGAAGGGCTGGGCCAGCGCCAACCGCTGCGAGCCAACGTCAAGACTCACCTCCGGGCGAACGTGGCCAAGTATCTTCCCGGGTATGCCTGGCAGATTCTGGGCAAGGCTTACCTGTGCCGCGTGCAGGGACTGCCCATGGGACCGGTAGGAGTAGGGATTGGACTCGAGTTCATCACTGTGATTCTGACTGGTGCCTGGGTGGCACTGGTCACCGCACCAACCGCTTGGCTGGAGGCACTGGGGGCCGGGACGCTCATCGCCTGGCGCTGGCCTCTGGCGGTGGCGCTGGGGGCGTTGCTGGTTGGCCTGCCGTGGTGTCTGAGCCTGGTGTTTGAGCGCGTTGAGATCATTCGACGGCGAACCGAGTCGATTCGCATCGTGGCCCGTCCTCTATGGTGGATGCTGTTGTGGATGCTCCTGGCGTGGCTACTGCTTGGCCTGGCCGTCTACGGGCTGATTGCTTCACTGAGTATGATGCATCCGGGACAATGGCTTGCCATAACGTCCGGCTGGGCCGCGAGTGCGATTCTGAGTCTGGTGGTTGTGTTTGTACCGATGGGCATCGGGGTAAAAGAGAGCGCGCTGACCTTCCTTCTGTCGCCAGTTGTGCCAACCGCTTTGGCGGCGGTCATCGCGGTGCTGGCGCGGGTGCTGACGATCCTTGGGGAGGCTCTGTGCTTCGTGATAGCGCAGCGACTGTAGCACAATCACCCAAAAGGGTTATTGAAATGCAGCGGGGGGTGTACTATATTGTCAGTGTAGCAGGCGTCCGCGGCTGTTGTTGTGTCGTGTACGACAGGGAGTTCAGACCGCAAGGTCAGCTAGGAACAGGAAAGGAGCGTATAGGATGAGCAAGTGGTTCAGAGTGCTTCTAGTGGTAGCAGTGGTAGTAGTCGGCGTTCAACTGGGAACGCTGCTGGTGGGTGCGCAGGGCGGCACCTACGTGTCCGGTTTCACTGTGCAGAACCAGGACGCGGTTAATGCGGCGAACGTGACCATCCGCTTCTACTGGGCTGAGGGTACCCCGGGCGCTGGCAGCGTAGCGCACACGATCACCGACGTGATCGATGCCGGCAAGTCCAAGACCTGGTTCACCCCGAGCGTGCCCGGGCTGCCCGACGGCTTTATCGGCTCGGTAGTGGTCGAGTCCGACCGGCCAGTGGCCGCTATTGTCAACACCCAGACCCCGTCTGGCACTGGCTCGAGCCCGAGCAACCCGAACCGCGTTGGTACGGCGAGCGGTGTGCTGGAGGCCCAGACCGGCACGAACATGTACGTCACGCAGATTATGAAGAATTTCTATGGCTGGGGCTCCTACATCGCCGTGCAGAACACGACCGGCGATACGGCGTCCGTTACGGTACGCTACTTTGATAGCACTGGCGCTCAGGTTGCCACCAACACCCAGTCGCTGCATCCCTACTCAACCTACGTCTTCCGCCAGGAGAGCGAGGCGGGCCTGGCTTCCGGGTTTGCTGGCTCGGCGAAGGTTGAGTCCAACAAGGCCATAGCCGTCATCTGCAACTTTTACAACTCGGGCACAATGGACACTACCGCCCAGTTCCACAGCTACAATGGTCTGGCCGGTGGCGCGACCAAGATCTATGCGCCGCGAATTGTGAAGGACTATTACGGCTATCAGAGCGGCCTGAAGGTGCAGAACGTGGGCACGGCAGCTACAGTGGTGACGGTGCAATACACCTTTGGCGGCTCGACCTATACGCAGACCTCGCCCTCGATCGGTCCCGGCCAGGCCTGGGGCCCCTACATGGGCACACCCGCGCAGGTACCTGAGCTGGGAGCTGTTGCAGGGTCTGGCTCGGCAGTGTTCACCTCATCCGGGCAGCCGATTGTGGCCACGGTGAATGAGGACAACCGCAGCATGGGCCGTGGTGTTACCTACAACGGCTTCCTGGATGGCTCGGCGACCTCAACGGTGCTCTTCCCGCAGATCACCAGCAAGTACTATGGCTACTGCAGTGGCATCCAGATCATGAACGTCACCGCAGCGCCGCACTCTTGCACGGTGACCTACTCGATGGCTGGCCGCGCTGACGTGACCGTGGCGACCGGCAGCATCGGAGCAGGCCAGAGCTGGAGCCAGTTTGCTCCGAACGTCCCGGGCATGACCACCGACTTTAACGGTGCTGCAGTCGTGACTTGCGATGGCAACTTTGTGGGCATTGCCAACATGTCGCATCGCAACGATGTTGACACGCGCTGGCCCACGAACTATGGCGACAACTTTACCACCTACAACGGGATCAACAAGTAACAGGAAGTAGCTCAAAGGGCCGCCAGACTGAATCTGGCGGCCCTTTGCTGTTGTGTTTGACAGTAATCTCATTTGTGTTACAATAGCCAAACTGAAACAACGCTGTCTCTTCGGAGAGAGCCAGCCGCCACCTGACGTGTGTCTCGGGAATGCCTTCCACCGTTGACGGGCGATTCTTGAGGAAGGTGCGGTCCTGGCTCGGCGGTCCACGTGGACATTCATTGCGCCAAGGTCGGCTCTGTGGTGAGTCGGCCTCTCCCGGAAGGGGGCAGCGTTTTTTTGCTATTTGTGAACCAGAAGGCTGTGGCTGTAGTGAGCACTTGAGCAAAGGAGGTGGTGTCGCCTGAATCAACCTGGGCCGACTTGGTGTTGGCGAAGCGGGAGCGCTGCTGCAAACGTTAGGACAGGGTTGGGTTCCCCTTGGGATGCAGCAGAGACCGGCAAGACACAGAGTTAGGAGGAGAACGTGAAAGGCACTTTCAAGAAGGTTATTGCTATCCTGTTTGTTGTGAGTCTGGTGCTGGCGGCCTGCCGACCGACCGCAACACCTACGCCGCTGCCCAAGCCCACCGCTGTGCCACCGACGGCGACACCCAAGCCAACCGTAGCCCCCACAGCCACGCCCAAACCATCACTCAAGATCACTGTGGCTACAGATGCGACCTGGCCGCCCTTTGAGTCTGTGGACGAGTCCACCAAGGACTTTGTCGGTTTCGATATCGACCTGATGAAGGCGATAGCTCAGGCCGCAGGGTTCGAGGTGAACTTTGTCAACGTGGCCTGGGATGCCCTGCTGGCTGGCATGGCCACGGGGCAGTATGACGCCGCCATCTCGGCGATGACCATCACCGAAGAGCGCGTCAAGCAGTTCGATTTCTCCGACCCCTATTACAACGCGGGTCAGCTTATTGCCGTCCACGTCGGCAATACGACCATCAAAGGCGCTGCTGATTTGGTCGGCAAGACGGTCGGCGCGCAGACCGGCACTACCGGTGCCATCCTGACCGAAAAGATGGCTGGCGTGGCGCTGCGCGGTTACGAGCAGATTGATCAGGCCTTCCTGGACCTGATCAACCAGCAGATCGACGCGGTCATTGCCGATAACCCGCTGGTTGGCGGCTATGTTGGCCAGTACCCCGACAAGATCAAGGGCGTTGGCGAGCCGCTGACCGACGAGTACTATGGCATCGCGGTGAAGAAGAACGCCCCCGAGATCCTCAGTGCGATCAATGTCGGTCTCAAGACGGTCCTGGCTCAGGGCATTATTGCCGAGCTGGAAAACAAGTGGATCAAGGTCTCTGCGGCTGAACCGGTGAGCCTGGTCAAGACCGTGGAAAAGGTTGACGACTACACGGTCAAGATCACCCTCAATCGGCCGGACGTGGCCTTCCTGTACAAGCTGGCGTTTGGTTCCTTTGCCATCCAGAGCCCGGCGCAGATCCAGAAGTACGAGGGTGGCGGGGACTTTTTCAAGAACCCCTCTGGAACAGGACCGTTCAAACTGGAAGAGTGGGTTCCTGATACAACCATCAAGCTGGTGCCGTTTGCGGATTACTGGGGTACCAAGCCCACACTAAAAAGCGTGGTCTATCGGGTGATCAAGGAGGCTCCGGCTCGCTTGCTTGAGCTTCAGGCCGGGACGGTCGATATCATTGACAATGTGGCGCCGGATGATATTCCGGCAGCACAGGCCGACCCGAACCTTACCGTCGCCCTGCGTCCGGCTTTCAACATCGGCTACCTGGGCATAAATCGTGCCAAGCCGCCCTTTGACAACCAGCAGGTGCGCCAGGCCATTGCCATGGCCATCAACAAAAAGGACCTGGTGACCGCGCTCTATCCGCCGACAGCATCTCCGGCGAAGGGATTCATTCCACCGGGGATCTTTGGCTACAGCCAGGGTCTGGTCGATTGGGAGTACAACCCTACCAAGGCCAAGGAGTTGCTGGCCAAGGCCGGGTTCCCCAATGGCTTCAAGACCAACCTGTGGGTGATGCCCGTGTCCCGTGGTTACTATCCCAATCCGGACAAGGTTGGTCAGGTCCTCCAGGCGGATCTGAAAGCCATCGGTATCGAGACGCAGATTGTGACTTATGACTGGGGCGTCTACCTGGATAAGGTCGCTGCAGGCGACGCCGAGCTGTTCATGCTGGGTTGGATGGCTGATTACCCTGACGCGACCAACTTTGTGGACGTCTTTTTCGGTGCCGGCGCCGACAACAGTTTTGGACCGACCTTCCCGGAGATTGTTGAAACGCTCAGGCGGGGCGCGGCAGAAGCAGATCCGGTCGCACGGCAAAAGATCTATGACGAGGCGAACCAGTTGATCCATGACCTCGTCCCGGCCGTTCCGATTGTACACAACGCGTCAGCGGTAGCGATGAAAAAGACGGTCAAGGGGTTCCTGCCCAGCCCGCTGAGCACCGAGTTCCTGTGGCCGGTGAGCGTCGATGGAGCCAGTACTGTGGTATTTGCCCGCAGTGGCGACACGGTCGGCTTTGACGTAGCCGATGAAACAGACGGTGAGAGTCTGATGGTGGCCCTGCAAATCATGGAGCCACTGGTCAACTTTAAACCGGGCACTGCCGAGGTTGTACCGGCCCTGGCCGAGCGCTGGGAGGTCAACAAGAATCTTACCGAGTGGACCTTCTTCCTGCGCAAGGGCGTCAAGTTCCACGATGGCACTGACTTTAACGCCGATGCAGCGATCTTTAACATCGACCGCTGGTGGGACAAGTCGAACCCCACGCACCATGGCCATACGGGAGACTTTTTCTACTGGAGTTACTTCTTGGGAGGTTTCAAGGGCGAATAGCCCGATCCGTTTGTGTTGAGGATTCCGTCCTGCAGGGGATGACCTTCCCCTGCAGGACGGCTCTTGGAGGGCGGTCTCTTGACGCGCTATATCCTGCAGCGTTTGGTCATGCTCATACCCGTGCTGCTGGGGATTTCCCTGGTTACTTTTGGCATGTTGCGCCTGATCCCGGGAGACCCCGCTCGGATCATGCTGGGCGAGCATGCCACTGCCGAATCGATTGCCCGGTTTCGAGAATCGATGGGTCTCAACGACCCTATTCCGGTGCAGTACGTGCGTTACCTGAGCCGGCTGCTGCACGGTGATCTGGGACGCTCTATTGCTCGCCAGGAATGGGTCACGGTTGAAATCGCCCAGCGCCTGCCAGCAACCATCGAGCTGAGCATCGGCGCGATGCTGGTGGCCACAGTGGTAGGCGTATCAGCGGGGATTGTCTCGGCCTACAAACACAACTCGGTCTTTGATCTGGCGACGATGATCGGGGCATTGATTGGCGTGTCGGTTCCTGTCTTCTGGCTGGGACTGCTGCTGAGTTACGTGTTTGGCTTCAAGTTGCACTGGCTGCCGCCGTCTGCACGGTTGACGGTGGGCGTCGAATTGCAGACGATCCCGCAGGCGTTCAACCTGCAACTGACTGGCGCGCTCGGTTCAGTGATGATGTCGGTGCTCAACTTTCTCTCGGGTTTTTACGTTCTGGATAGCATCGTGACGGTCAATCCCGAGGCACTCGTCGATTCGATCAAGCACCTCATCCTGCCTTCGATTGCGCTGGGCACTATCCCGATGTCCATCATCGCGCGCATCACACGCTCCAGCCTGTTGGAAGTGCTGGGTATGGACTATATCCGCACCGCCCGGGCCAAAGGGCAGCACGAGCGAATCGTGCTGATGGTGCATGCGATGAAGAACGCCTTGCTGCCCATCGTCACCGTCCTGGGGCTGCAGTTCGGCGGGCTTCTTGCCGGTGCTATCCTGACCGAGACCATCTTTTCCTGGCCGGGAATGGGCCGGTTGGTGGTGGAGCGCATTCTGGCCCGCGACTACCCTACGGTCCAGGGGGCCGTACTGGTGATCGCGCTCTTGTTCGTGCTGCTTAACCTGGCCGTTGACATATCCTATGCCTTTATGGATCCTCGGATCCGTTACGAGTGAAACGAATGTCCTCATCTGGCACACACAGCGATACGACTACTCAGACTGGCTCAGGTCCCTTGAGTCAGGCTAAGGGTGCGGAAGAAGGTCAGCCTCCCGGTACTGCCGATCCCGCCCTTGCTGGAACAAACCTGCGCAAGGGAGCATTGGCTCCGTTTCGGCAGAGTCAAGCCCCAAGCAGTCTGCTCCGGGATGCGTGGCGGCGCCTCACTCGCGACAAGCTGGCCATCGTCGGCATGGGCATCATTGGTCTTTTTGTACTTGCCGCAGTCCTTGCGCCTCTTCTGGCACCCTATGACCCCACAGCGCAGAAGATTCTCCTGAGACGGCAGCCGCCATCCCGCCAGCACTGGATGGGGCTCGACGAAGTCGGCCGAGACATCTTTAGCCGCATTATCTACGGAGCCCGGGTGTCGCTCCAGATCGGGCTGTTGTCGGTGTCGATGGCCATCGTCGTAGGCGCGATCCTTGGTGCCGTCGCTGGCTTTGTCGGCGGCT